>Ga0209427_10010558_pt1 | contig 10221 bp, 8 predicted proteins | sample DeeMarSWOR136_30_FD_187465 | JGI IMG/M metagenome (GOLD analysis project Ga0209427, IMG submission 187465) | Marine sediment microbial communities from White Oak River estuary, North Carolina - WOR-1-36_30 (SPAdes) (version 2) | ecosystem: Environmental > Aquatic > Marine > Intertidal zone >...
TCATCCTTGGCCAATATCGTGGTGGCTCTGGCGGCGGCCGCCTCCGCCTGGGCGATACTTTCTTCGGCCGATTTCGGGCAGTGGGCCAGGCCGCACATGAATATGCCGTCGGTGGCAAAATCGACGGGGCGCAGCTTCATGTGGGCCTCGAGGAAGAATTTGTCCTGATTCAGCGGTATCTTGAACAGCTTACCCACATCGTCGGCGCTCTCGTTAGGGACGATTGCGGCGGCGAGCACCACCATGTCGCAGTCTATCTTCACCGGGGCGTTCAGCATGGGATCGAGGGTGGAAACGCTCAGGCGGCCGTCCTGAGCGGCGACCTCCGGCTTCCGGTTCTCCTCATAGCGAATAAAACGCACCCCGACCTCTCGTGCCGTTCGGTAGTACTGCTCCAGTAAGCCGTACGTTCTGACATCGCGATAGAGCACGTAAACGTCGGTTTGGGGATTCCTCTTTTTCAGTGCAATGCCGTTTTTCACGGCCTGCGAACAGCAGATCCGGCTGCAATAGGGCCTTTCTTCGTCTCTCGAACCGACACACTGAATCATCACAACGGATTTGACCTTCTCCAGCTCCGGCTTGTTCTGGCCGATCCATTCGTCCAGGGTCCGCTGCGTGATGACGCGGGGATCTTTGCCGTACAGGTACTCGGTCGGTTCGTATTCGGTGGCCCCGGTGGCGATGATGGTGATGCCGTGCGAGACTTCGGCTTCCGCGTCGCCGCCCCGTATCGTGGACTTGAAATTGCCCACGGACCCTTCAACGGCGGCCACCTCGCTGCCCAGGTACGCTTCGATGTTCGGATGAGCATTAACCCTCTCTATCGTCTCGGCGAGCTTCTGCTGGGTGTCTTCCCCATCGAGCAGGCCGTATATGTGTCTGAAGTTTCCTCCCAGCTCCGCGTCCTTTTCGACCAGATGCGTCTTGAATCCCTGGTCGGCTAGGTTGAGCGCGGCGGTCATCCCCGCCAGGCCGCCCCCGATGACGAGGGCCTCGTGGTTGACCTTCAGGGTGCCCTTGGACAAGGGCTCCAGCATCTTCGCCTTGGCCACGGCCATCCGCACCAGGTCTTTCGATTTTTGCGTGGCGGCCTCCGGCTCGTTCATGTGCACCCACGTGCATTGGTCGCGGATGTTCGCCATCTCGAAGAGGTATTCGTTCAGTCCGGCCTGCCGGCACGTGTCGCGGAAGAGCGGCTCGTGCGTCCTCGGGCTGCACGAGGCCACCACCACCCGATTGAGATCGTGTTCAGCGATCAGATCGGTGATCTGTTGCTGCGTGTCGGTGGAACAGGTGTACAGATTGTCCTCGGCATAGACGACGTTGGGCAGGGTCTTGGCGTATTCGACAACGCTGGGCACATCGGCATAGCCGCCGATGTTCCTGCCGCAGTGACAGACGAAAACGCCGACGCGGGGCTCCTGGCCGCCCACGTCTTTCTCCGGCGGGTACTCCTTATGTGTGATCAGGGTGCCTCGTTCCTCCTTCAGCAGCGCCATGGCCTTGCCGGCTCCGGCCGAGGCCTCGGTGACCGTCTCGGGGATGTCTTTCGGCCCGGCGAACGGCCCGCAGACGTAAACGCCGGGTTTCGAGGTCTCTACCGGGGCCAGATTCTGCGTATCGGCGAAGCCGTGCTCGTTCAAATCGACCCCGAACTTGGCCGCCAGCTCGCGGACCTCCGCAGGGGGCCTCATCCCGGTGGAGAGCACGACCATGTTGAAGTCTTCCATCGTGATGTCGCCGTCGTCGTTTTGGTACGTGATCCTCAGATCGTTCGTGCTGGCAATCTCCTTGATGGACGAGGGATAACAGCGGATGTAGCGCACGCCGAGCTCTTTGGCCCGTTCGTAATAGGCATCGAATCCTTTCCCGTAGGCGCGCATGTCGATGAAGAAGATCGTGCAATCGAGATCCGGGGCGTGCTCCTTGGCGATAATCGCCTCTTTGGTCGCATACATACAGCAAACTGAAGAGCAGTAGTTCCTCTCTACTTCCCGTGAGCCGACGCACTGGATCCACGCCACCTTCTTGGGATGTTTCCGGTCGGACGAGCGGAGGATTTCGCCCAGATAAGGCCCGCTGGCCGACAGAAGCCGCTCGAACTGCATGCTCGACAGGACGTTCGGATATCTGTCGTAGCCGAGCTCCTTCTGGAGATCGGGTTTGAAGTGTTCGTATCCCGGCGCCAGGACCACGGCGCCGACGCCCACCTGTTCGACTTCATCCTGCTGTTCGTAGTCAATCGCTTTGGCCTCGCAGAAGTTCTCACAGGATTTGCAGACATCTTTGAGGAAGTGCATGCACGTATTGCGGTCGATCACGGCGACCTTTGGAATCGCTTGAGGGAAGGGGATGTAGATTGAAGACCGCTGAGCCAGGCCCATGTCATACTCGGACATGATCGGCCGGGGCTCGTTCAGTGTGACCTCGGATAAATCCACCGCGTCCACCGGGCAGACCACTTTGCAGGCGCCACAGGTGATGCAGATGGGAGAGTGCCTGTCGTACGGGACGGCGATTTTTCGATTCGAGCCTCTGCCGGTAAAACTGACCGCGCCCACGCCCATTCTTTCCTCACAGACTCTGGCGCACAATCCGCAGAGGATGCAGTCTTCGTTCTTCTTGGGGAAGCGGGATTCCTCGACCCCCATCTGCCGGGCCAGTTCCTTCAGCCCCGCCACGTCCGGACAACGGGCCAGCAGCAATTCCATCATGATCCGGCGGGTCTTCAGCACCCTTTCGGTGTCGGTTTTGACCACCAATCCTTCCTGGGCCGGATAGACACAGGAGGCCTGGATGACCGAGCCGCGAGGTCCTTCAATCTCGACCAGGCAGAGACGGCACGCCCCATACGGCGCCAGCGATTTGTGGTGGCAGAGCGTGGGGATGTGGATGCCGAGTTTCTCGGCCGCTTCGAGAACGGTCGCGCCCTGTTCAACTTCAACCTTTTTGTCATCAATCGTCAGACTAATCATTTTCTGTCGGTCTCTCTTGTATCAAAACGATAAACTGAACCATTTTTCTTGTGTTCGTATAGAAAGTCAATCTCGGGATGGCCCACAACGAGCGTGCGGATGGTTTCGTGGATGTCACCCATCGGTTTGCGGTCCGGGTGGCTGTAGCAGAAGGTTGCCTTGACGGTTGTTCCCTGACCCGGCTTGGAATCCAGCTCGATGGTTCCGTCGCTCTCCCGCGTAGCCTGAGCCAGCAGAGACAGGCCCAAGCCGACGCGGCGCGTCGTCCGGGTCGTGAAGAACGGATCGAGCGCCTTTTGCCGCATCTGCTCGTCCATGCCTTTGCCGTCGTCTTTGATTTCGATCGTCAACACGTCTTTCTCTTGATCTTCATTGATTCTGATTTCGATTCTTTTCGCCGAGCCGGAAATCGAATTCTCTGCAACGTCCAGGATGTGCAGCGATAAATCTTCCATTCAATTCAGCGCAACGCTCCTTCCCATCTCATGACGCAACGCCTTCCTGATTTCACTGACGGAGAGCGCTTCCAGCGTAAAGGTCGTACAATTTATTCCGATGTCTTCCAGGAAATGGGCATCCGAGGAAGTCACCACGGGATAGTCATATTCTTGTTGCATCGCGGACGGTCTGGACACCTCCAGGGCGTCCAGGCTCAATCCTTTGGGGATGAAACCTAATTGGCCGATCAGGCTGAATCGCTCCCGGTCCACGTGAGAGGCGATAGCCAACCCCGAACGCTCGTGAATGGCCTCCACGACCTGCTCCACGGTCAGCGTCGTCGCTCCGATCAGCAGCCGCTGGTTCGCTCCCACCACGCGATCCCATTCGTCGATCACAGTCTGAGGCCCGAAAGCTTCTTCGGAATTCTCGCCGGGCAGGTTCTCGTATACTACCTCCTGCATCTGCATCAGGTCATGCTCGCTCTCAAACAACCCTAGAATGTGAGCCTCCTCGCGCGAGGTTATCTCCATGCCGCCAATGACCGAGAGCCCTTCTCGCAAGCCGGCTTTCGCCACGGCCGCCACGTTTTCTGCCGAATTGTGATCGCATATTCCGATCATATCCAAACCTATTCGTTTTGCCTGCTTGACGATCGCCGTCGCCTGCATCTGATCGTCGGCACAGGGAGAAAGGCAAGTGTGCAAGTGCAAATCGGCTCTTACCTTCCTCATCATCTCATTCCGGTCACCCCGAGGCCATACAGCCTGCCGACAAGTTCAAACGCCGACAGCTCGCTGACCATAATCGCGATGTCCTCTGTTTCTGCTTTCTCGATGGTTTCCTGCTCCGGCTCTCTGCCGTTGACCAGGATGATTCCGGCCAGATCCTTCATACTCGCAACAGCCACAATATTCTGATGAACCTGCAACGTGATCCAGAGATCTCCTTCCCGGCTATTGGCCAGGACATCGCTGAGAAGATCACTGGCATACCCGCCCGTGACCTCGCGCTCCAGGTTCTCTTGTGCCGACCTCACGCTAAGATTCAGGTTTTGAATCAGCTCCGACAGTTTCACTCTTGGCTCCGTCTTCGATCGAGATGTGTATGCTCAACTGAGTACCTTTTCCCACCGTGGACCGCAGGCCCATTTTGGTGGCACACTTGCGAATGTTATCCAGACCCATCCCGGCTCCAAAGCCCAGCTCCCGGACCCACTCCGGCGCCGTGGAATAGCCCGGCACCAGAGCCTTCTCGACATCGGGAATCCCCGGACCCGAGTCTCTTACACTCACGAATATCTCATGCGGCTCAACACGAACACGTATATTCCCACCGTCCGTGTAGATGATCAGGTTCATCTCCGCTTCGTATGTGGCGATCGCCACCCGGCGCACAATCTGAGGGGCAATGCCCAGCCGCCGTAATGTGGCTTTCAGCCGGCCGGCGCCCTCGCCCCCACGGCTGAAGTCTCCGCCAGCCACATCATATTGAAAGAAGAGCGATACCTTGTCGGCGAGAATGTCCTCGAAGAAGTGCTTGATGCGACGGCGGTAGACTTCCTCTTCCTCGTACCGGTCGATCTCCAGTTTTTTGAGCAGGCCCTCAACAATGGTCCCCTTGGTGATGATACCGAGGAGCCGTTTGTCCTCGTGGTCAACCACAGCAAAACGGCCGAAGCCAAACTGCTCAAACTTGTTGACGGCCTGCGTCAGCGGTTCGTCGGCATAGAGGGTCTGAACGTCTTTGATCATTTTCTCACGAATGGGGCAATCCGGCTCCCGATCCGCTAGCCACTTGATAAAATCCTCGATGCTGATGATGCCAACCAGCTTGTCGCCCTCCACGACCGGTGTTCCGGAGATACGCTTGTCACGAAGGATCTCCCTCAACTGACTCATGGGCGTCTGCGGGCTCACCGTCACGAGGTTTGTCTTCATGACCTCGCCGACACTAATCTCGTAGATCAGTTCCTGAATTTTACTGATTTTGTTATCCAGAACCACGTCTCAGTATCTTGCTCAAAACTATTGCTTACGTTCGGAACAGCCCGCGAGCCCAAGTTTCCACAGCCGACCACAGGACTCAAACATGGGCAAAGGGGTTGTCAATAGAGGGATGTTCCGGGCCTCTGCCATCCTAATCGTCTCCCGGTCGGGTTTCTTGCCGCGCACAAAGCAGATCGCGGTCAGGTCGGCCATTTCTGCGGTGCGCACAACCTGCGGATTCGTCAAGCCGGTCAGCAGAAGGGACTCGGGCTTCACAAAGGACAGAACATCGCTCATCAGGTCGGATCCACAGGCCATTTCTACATTCGTCTCCAGTAGGTCGGCTCCAGCGATGACCTCGGCACCAAGAATCCTTTCTATATCCTTCAATTTCATACGGTTGCGTCCTCTTCCTTCAGCTCCAGATCACACCGCAGACAGCGTCTTGCCTCTTTGACTGCCATCTCCTCGGTGAACCCCAGTTCCACCTCTTCGAAATTGTCGGATCGCTCTTCCGACGGCCGCACCGGTACCGGCAGTTTTTGCAGTTCTTCGATCTCCTTGTCGGTCAGCTCAACGGCTTCAACACGCATGGCCGAGCGGGTCACTTTGTATTCCTGCTCAAGAGGTTGCCCCTGGATATACTTGTGTATCATCTTGGCAGCGACCTTCCCGTGAGCCATCGCTGCGGTGACGGCGTTCGGCCCACTGACTGCGTCACCGCCGGCGAAGATTCCCTCGGCCCCCGTGCAAAGGGTCTCCGGATCGACTTCAATCGTGTTGGCTTTCGTGGTCTTGAGACGCTCGTCACTGGCCAGGGCGCTCAGATCGGCCTTCTGGCCAATCGCCGGCATGAGAGTATCAATCTCCATAGTGAATTGCGACCCTTCAATCGGAACGGGTCTTCTTCGGCCGCTGCGGTCGAGTTCTCCCAGCTCCATCCTGATACACTCAATGGCGTTCAGTTGGCCGTTGTCCGACAAGACCTTCACCGGGGCAACCAGGAACTGGATCTCGATCCCCTCCTCGAGGGCCCCGTCGATTTCTTCCTTGGCCGCCGGCATCTCCTTTCTCGTTCGGCGATACAATATCGTCACGTCCTTGCCCAGGCGCTTGGCGACTCGGGCCGCGTCAATGGCGGCATCTCCTCCGCCGATCACCGCCACTCGCTGCCCGATCTCAATCTCCTGCCCGAGATGCAGACCGCGCAGGAAATCCACGGCGTCGATGACCTGGGGCAAATCTTCGCCTTCAATGTTCATCTTCATTCCCACGTGAGCGCCGGTGGCGATGAAGATGGCCTTGTATTGCTTCTGAAGGTACGAAAACTGTATATCCTTGCCCACGGCCGTGTCTGTCTTGAACTCGACTCCCAGCTTCTTGATGTTCTCAATCTCCCAGTTCAGGATATTCTTCGGCAGTCGGTAATCCGGGATGCCAACGGCGAGCATCCCGCCCACGACGGGCAGCGACTCGAAGACGGTAACGCCATACCCTTCAAGGGCAAGATAGTAAGCGCACGTCAGCCCGGCGGGTCCGGAGCCGACAATGGCGACTTGTTCCGGCCTCTTCTGTTTCGGCCTGGGGATCAGATCAAGACCCTTTTGCCGTTCGTAGTCGGCCAGGAACCGCTTGAGCACCCGGATAGAGACGGCCTCGCCGTCCCCTTCGCCCGCCCGGCATTTCGCCTCGCAACTGGCCGTGCATACCCGACCGCAAATAGAAGGCAGGGGGTTTTCTTTCCTCACAATCTGGATGGCCTGCTCGAATTTGCGCTGAGCGATAAGGCCAACATAGCAGGGAACATCTTGTTCGATGGGGCACGTGTGCTGGCAGGCCGCGGAGATGATCTCTCGACAGACCCCCGCCGGACATCGCTTATACTTGATGTGCGCTTCGTACTCGTCGCGGAAATAGCGGATCGTGCTGAGAACCGGATTCGGCGCGGTGCCGCCCAAGGCACAAAGAGACGCATCCTTCACGGCCTGCGCCAGCTCCTCCAGCAGCTCGATATCCTCTTCCTTGCCTTTGCCGGCGCAGATGTTGGTCAGAATCTCGTGCATGACACTGACGCCTTCCCGGCACGCCGTGCACTTGCCGCACGACTCATCTTTGAGGAACTCGAGGAAATACCGCGCCACGTCGACCATGCACGTGTCCTCGTCCATCACGATCAGGCCGCCGGAGCCCATGATGGAACCGACTTCCGCTAACTTCTCATAATCGATCGGCAGGTCCAGGAGCGACGTGGGTATGCACCCCCCGGAAGGACCGCCGGTCTGAACGGCTTTGAACTTCTTGTCGTTGGGTATGCCGCCTCCGATGTCATAGACGATCTCCCGCAGGGTAATCCCCATCGGCACCTCGACCAGACCCGTATTTCTGACCTTGCCGACGACAGAGAAGACCTTCGTTCCCTTGCTGCTTTCGGTGCCGATGCTGGAGAACCATTTTCCGCCTCGGTTGATGATCTCAGGCACATTCGCCCACGTCTCCACATTGTTGATGTTCGTGGGCGCGCCGTTGACCCCGGATTCAGCAGGGAACGGCGGCCTGACTTTCGGCTCAGGAGGCCTGCCCTCCAACGAGGCGATCAGCGAGGTTTCCTCGCCACAGACAAAGGCGCCCGCGCCTCTGTGGATCGAAATATCGAGCTTGAATCCGGTGCCGAAGATATCTTCGCCCAGCAAGCCGTATTCTTTGGCCTGTGCGATCGCCTTGATCAGTCGTTCGCGGGCCAGAGGGTATTCGTTCCGGATATAGACGTGGCCGTGCGAGGCTCCGATCGCCTTGGCCCCGATGACCATCCCCTCCAGCACCGAATGGGGGTCGGATTCGATGATGCTCCGGTCCATGAACGCACCCGGATCGCCCTCATCGGCGTTGCACACGATGTGCTTGGTATCGCCGTTCGATGCTCGTGCCAGCTCCCATTTCCTGCCCGTCGGGAATCCGGCGCCGCCCCTTCCCCGCAAGCCTGAGACTTTGATTTCTTGTATGATCTGCTCGGGCGTCATCTTGGTGAGCGCTTTGGCCAGCGCCGTATATCCGTCGCGAGCGATATATTCGTCGATCTGCTCGGGATCGATCATCCCTCTGTTGCGCAGGGCGATCAATCTCTGCTTGCTGAAAAAGCCGATGTCGCTCATCGTCGGAACGGGCGATTCCTCGGCAGGCGGGGTATACATGAGTCTCGGCACGGGCCTGCCCTTGAGGAAGTGCTCCTCCACGAGGTAGGCGATATCGTCTTCGGCAAGCAATTGATAAAAGACATCATCCGGCTTGACGACGGCTATCGGTCCCTGCGCGCAGAAGCCGTTACAGCCGGTCATCACCACAGCCACCTCATCTTGGAGGTCATGCTTGTTGATTTCTTTCTCGAGTGCTTCCTTTATCTTGAAAGACCCGTTGGAAACACAACCGGTCCCGGCACAGAGCATAATGTGTGTTCGAGCGGGTTTCATCCACTTATCTCCCTTGGGCTTGACATCCTATCCAACGCGTTCGCTCCCGATGGCCAGCGCATACTCTTCCACCACCGCGCCTGCTAAAACGTGTTCGGAAAAGATCTTCTTGGTCTTCTCTTCGTCCAAATCGACGTACTTGACAGGGGCTTCCCCTTTGAGTTCTATGGTCATCATCGGTTCGCGACTGCACAGCCCGGCGCAGCCCGACGTCGTCAGGACAATATCCTCTGCGTTCTCCTGCTCGACCAGAGCGAGCATTGTACTCATGACCTTCCTTGCCCCGGCGGCAATGCCGCACGTACCCATGTGAACCGTGATTCTCGCCCGCGCCTCTCCGTCTCGCACGCTCATCGTCCTGGCCATCTTTTCCCTGATCTTGCCCAGGTCTTCAGGTTTGATCTTCGCCATTGTGATCCTCTTTTCAATCCCGATATCTATCAATCAGTGCTGCGGCCTTCGCCGGATTCAGTTTGCCGTACAAATCGTCGCCGACCGTGACCACCGGGGCCAATCCACAGCATCCCAGGCATCGAACGGCCTCCAGCGTAAACTGCATATCCGGCGTCGTCTCCCCCGTCGGTACGCCCAGCTCCCGCTCAAGCCGGTCCAGGATTCTCTGGGCTCCTTTCACATGACAGGCGGTGCCCATGCAGACGGTGATGATATGTTTGCCCCGAGGCTTGAGGCTGAAGGCCTTGTAGAACGTGGCGATTCTCAAGATGTGTTCCATCGGGATTTGTTTCTCTTGAGAGACCGTCGCCAGAATCTCGGGAGGGAGCCAGTTGAACTCCTCGGTGATGTCCTGAAGGATGGGCACGAGGATTTCCCTGCCACCGTCATAATGGCTCAGTATCTTGTCCAGCCTCAGGCGCTGGTCCTGTTCGAGCTGGACTTGGGGCACCTCCTGCGGTTCGAGATAGACGATGTTCTTGACCAGGCATTGCTCGACACACTCGCCGCAGCCGGTACATTTGTCCGGATCGACGTAGCGCGCTTTCTTGCGGATTTGGACGGTGAAGTGGCCGGCCGTTCCTTCAATCGATTCAATCTCGGAATAGGTCAATTTCTCGATATTCAGGTGTCGGCCGCAATCGACCATTCGCGGGGCCAGGGTACACATCGCACAGTCGTTCGTCGGGAACGTCTTATCAAGCTGCGCCATAACCCCGCCGATCGAGGGGCCTTTTTCGACAAGATAGACCTTGTACCCCGCTTCCGCCAGGTCAAGCGACGCCTGCATCCCTCCGACACCGCCGCCGACCACCAGGACGGCACCAATTTTATCACGTGTCTTTTGGATCATTTGTCCTCCCTTTTGCATATACGTATGCGTTCTGCAAAATTGAAGGT
>Ga0209427_10010562_pt1 | contig 10219 bp, 1 predicted proteins | sample DeeMarSWOR136_30_FD_187465 | JGI IMG/M metagenome (GOLD analysis project Ga0209427, IMG submission 187465) | Marine sediment microbial communities from White Oak River estuary, North Carolina - WOR-1-36_30 (SPAdes) (version 2) | ecosystem: Environmental > Aquatic > Marine > Intertidal zone >...
ATATTCTCAGCAAGGTAACTTGCCATGGTATTATAATCGTGATACCAACCAATCATATTCCAACCTGAATAAAATGGAACATATGCATCAGTAATCTGATACCCTGAGATACTAAAATTGCTGTCCTCATCTACCAGAATGAAATAACCGAAACCATTTTCAATTCCAAAGTCAAACTCTGGTGGGCCATCAACAATATAGGTCTTATAGGTCTGATTGACCGCATCAAACCAACTAACCAACTCACAACCTGTGATGTTCTCCGACAGGCTACTTGCCCACCAATCGTTCTCAACTGGAACTGTGATAAGATTCCAACCGTTGAATAACTGGATGTTAACCTCTAAAGTAGGAGATTCAGTTGTAAAAATATATTCTTCCCGTATCCAATCTGTTCCATCAGTTACATTAACATACCAAACATAGATGGTTTCATATGTTAATCCTGATACACTGCAATTTTTACTACCATTAATATCATTGCTACCAAAGTTATTACCGATGTTCGGATTTGTCTCAATAGACCAACTAAGATTATTTCCATCTGGATCTTCAATTGTCACATTGATTAAAGATGTATTTATTGGTATATTGGTTAATCCATCAGTTGGATTCTCAGAGAATATTAAAGGTGGGTGATTTGTACTAACATCAATACTTGATGGAAATGTCGAACCACTATCATACATAACACAGCCTAAGATTGTATAAGAGCCTTTTTCTGTCTCATTCGTATTCCAAATATTACTGAAATTAATTGACTCAGATTGTGTCAAATTAGTAATGTTATGGTTAAATTCCCCTATAACAACTCCAGTGGAATTATGTATCTCTATAACAGCAACTCCTGAGATATTAACTGTACCAGTATTATTGAATGTCATATTTATTTTTATGTTATCTCCAATGTCAAAATATTTTGGAGTTGCAGTGAAATTTGTAACTTCCCCTGATGACATACCCAATCTGAAAATCTCAATTTTTTTATCCATCACATTTTCATAAGTGTCCTTTAAGGTTACTTCCACTGAATAATAATTTGGATCAAAACCACTACTATTCCACTGAGGCGAGAAGGAAGCATTACCTGAAAAATTTTCCAGAGTGTTAAGGAGCAAACCATCAACAATTTCTCCTGAACCATAGTGCTTTATCAATGCATTGACTATAACATTTTTTGGATCATCTGAATTGTTGAGTTTGATATCAACCTCAACTGTTTCGCCCTGCTGGTATTCATGCTTGTCTGTATTAAGTTCATTTATCATGACACTAGAAATGGTGTAATCAATGTCAAAACTGTAATTTTTATAGAACCTAACATCAGTAGTTAGAGGATTATAGTAGAAGGGATACATAATTATTACTAGAGTTGTACCGTTTGAGTTTTCTGTGGTACCCCAATCATATATCTTTTTAGGGAACCAACCATCAGTACCTGAATAAAATGTTGGATGATTCATGCCTGGATATTTATCTGAAGGTGTAATTGGAATATTTAAACCAGTATCATTAATCAGGCCAGACCTCTCGCTTAAAATCACATCTTGTATTCTGTATCCCTGAGGATAGTCAAAATATGCAGAATAAAAAGGAATTCTGAGCTGACCACTTTCCAGCCATAATCGACCATCAGGGATTTCCACATTGTCTAGGCAATTTCCATAATGGTCTACACTTACAATATATTCAGGAACCTCTACATGAAGTGTTGAAGAAGGTGATAGCTCAGCTATACTGGAGATTACTCCCGCATCTTGTGGAGGTATACTTCCAAATTTCGGGTCACCATATAGGTTATATTCCCAAACCGTGAATTTCCTATCATCTTTTGAGTACTTTTCATAACCGCTACCATCCCAGAATAATCTCTCAGCTTCGGTGAAGGCCTTTCCAATGGATTTAGAAGATTCCCAAATTTTTAAGAGTTCTTTGAGGAGTATTTCGCACCCTGGTATACTTTCCTGTGTCGCACCGATATAGATAGCTGCTCCATTATCTAAAAGGGTTTCAGCAAAATTTTTGTTTTCAGAACTACCCCATTCATAGTTTCCGGTTAAACAAGAAGCGGCCATAACCACAGGGTTGTGATTATTGAAATTGAGTGGTATTCCTTTGTAGGAATCCATACCACAACAGTAATTTTTATTACCATGACTGCTCAGATATATAACATCCTTATTCCTCGTAAATGTTGGGAGTGCGTTATTAAATCTGCTTTGAAAGTTGTCATTGTCTGTGTCGAAAATTCGAATCCAGTCATCTCTATCAGCAACAAATATTTCGTCCTGAACTATATCACCGAAATTTCCAATATCTCCCGTTGCCAAACCATCAAAATTGTCAAAAGTGAAACGAATAATCTTACTATTGTGTTTACCAACCATATCCTTTATTCTTGCGTCATAATAATAGTATGTAATGTGTTTATAATTCTCTGCCGGAGCAAGTAGTATCTCCTCCTTACCCAGAGTATTATTCACATTTCCAACAGCTAGGCCACTGCCTCCTACATCCCGTTCCTGTTTTTTATCGTAATCAATGTATTTAAGCCAGTTGAGATCTTTTTTATATTTATAGAAATCAACCGATTCTTTAATGTTACCACTTGCGTTATAAATAATTATTTTATTTTCACTCCTGTCAGAAATGACAATCTCGTCTTTACCATCTCCTAGAATATCACCTGAAGCAATGTTATCATGTTTTTCAAAATCAGCATTGAAATAACTCCATATGGTGGGATCCTTATTCCGAATAAAGATATATCCAGTGTTGATATCACCAATAACAACTTCCTCTTTAGCACTTTCTAAAACATCACCAATAGTCAATCTATCATATTGATCAAAAATAAAACCAAAATCATCCACAATTACATCTGTATAAACACCAGGGTTTGTTTCCTGTATTTCTGTGATGTAAATATAATCATAGCTACTGTCTGCATGGATTATTTGCTCCTTTACATTACCCATAAAATTTCCAATAACAAGACCGTCATTAAAATTGAGATCACGATTGAATTTGTATAATAGGTCTCCGGTTTCGTTGAGGATATATATTTTGTCAACGTATGGATCACCAATTATAATTTCGTCCAAATGGTCTCCTAGTACATCTCCAACAGCAAATTTATGGTAATATTGGTATTTACGATAGAATAATTCCACATAATAATAATTCATAAGGTGAGCCTTAGTCACACAGAAATCATTCTTCAGAATATCTCCTTTATCTTCAACATCTTGAACGAAAGCTCCAAGACCATGACCGCTGATAAGCAGGGCTTCCTCACGATCAAAAGCATATCCTGAAGAGTTTTTATAAACACCAATGCTGGTCTGAATAGGTTTGGTTAACGCTGCAGCAGTATCTCCAACAATTCTTCCAACCATGAGATCAGGCTTTGGATCAGAATCTGTATCTGCATAAGGATGATCACTATATGGAACATCCCCGTTTACAAATCCACCTTGATAAAATGATGGCACAATTTCTGCCTCACCTACTATAAGTAGATATCCATTAGAAGACCAATCATTACTCAATTTATTACTCCACAAACCACCCTTTTCAATTAGAGAATCAAGTATAAATTTACCACCGACTAAATTTTTATCAGCACTGTAAATATCGATAGTATCCTCACTCTTATCAGCAACAAGTATTTCATCGTAAAATCCCCCTGAAGTCTTTGGATCTCCAACAACATCACCTGTTGCAAGACCATCATGTCTCTGGGATTTAGATTCACGGTAAATTCTTTTTAGGAATCCAGAGCCACTGTAGATATCAATATAACCCTCAATTTCACCAATAATGATTTCATCTTTAGAACTACCTAATACGTTTCCTACTGCTAAACTATCACCATATTCAAAATCCCCAGATTCAACTTTAATACTAATTTTTTGATTACCAGTATAGTCATAAATATATATTTTATCGTTATCCCGACTAGTGACAATTATTTCTTCTTTCTCATCCCATAATACATCACCAACAGCTAATAAATCGTACTGTTTGAAATCATGGTGAAAGGCCTTGTAAAAATCTCCCATTCTAGAATAGGTAGAGATTATGTTAGCGCTTGCATCCGCAATAATAATTTCATCATAATCATCAAAAGTTACATCTCCTACTGCAAGACAATCCGCAGGAGTATGAGATCCCCCAAAATCAATAGGAAATCTATGCTGTTCATCTCCTTCATTATTATAAAAAATTATCCAACCATCTGTGTCAGCCATCACGATTTCTTCATTTGAATTTTTTGGACCCCATACCTGACCTATAGCAATCTTATCTCCTTTTTGAAAACCATCCTTTTCATTACCAGATAGATTAAGGCCACATAAAAATTTGTGGAAAACTGCTCCATTGGAATCGTATTCATATATCATAGCTTTCTTTTTATCTTCGTTTATATCGCCTATTACTATTTCATCTTTGAAAAACCTCTCGCCACTTGTTTTAATATCTCCAACAGCGAATCCATCATGTTGATCATAATCCCTGTATAATGTGGGAGGTACATTAATAAAACCTAATGTACCAAGTTTAAGATAGGCTAATTCAGCCATTGTAGACAACAGGTTATTAACATCTTGCTTAGGATTATAAAGTAATAAATTAATAGGATCAGTAACAATCAAATAATTTGAAGCTTTAAGTGCTTTATAATACGCATCGATTTGTATTGATGCTAAATCAAAAATTTTTGGAAAAATTATTTCCTCTTCACTTGGTGATTGATACCAGCAATAAGTAGTGTCAAATTTATTATCACTACCACCTATTATAGGTATTACTCCCATTCCCCATTTATTAAATTCAAAATTTGGATGTATCAGCACAGGCACCGCATTGTACATATATATCTGTGAATATCCTGGAGAAATATTTACATAACTTGAAATCAATATGCTCCAGCTTCGTGATTCAGGTTCATATGATGCTGTATAGTTAGCTTCAGTAGAATTATATGATATAGGTTGAAAAAGCTGTAATGGATCCGATATTGTTATATTTCTTGCTTCTGAATCCCCTACATTAGTCACTTTTAACTTTACGGTAAATTTATTATCTGTTCTTGTAACTTCACGAGTCATGATTAGATCAGGAAGGGGTGGTGGAGGGAGATTGTTTATCTCTATATCAACTGTATCAAATCCATAATTTTTATCCATATCATATGCTACAAATGCAATCCGATGTTCACCGTTGTTCCATCCTCTTGTATTCCATTCAATTGTTACAATTTCTTGTTCAGTCCCTTTAACAGTAGGAAACCAAGAATATACAGTTTTTCCATTTACTAGAAAACTCCCATTAAATAAACCAGAATCCTCATCAGTGACCTCTACAATTACTTCTACTATTTCAGAAACCTCATCATTCTCTTCCAGAGATGTTATATTAACTATAGGATCATCGGGATCGACAATGTTGAGCATGTTAATTGTCCTTTGGTCTACTCTAGAATTACCATAAAGGTCATATACCTTGGCATCAAGATCATACTCTCCATTTGCGTAATTGTTTGTATCCAAAGGGAACTCATAGGGGTATGAAAAGTCAGTGTATGTAATATTATCATCAAGGTAAAACTCCACTTTTTCAACTCCAATATTATCAGAAGCATTAGCAGATATCAAGACAACTCCTGAACAATTACCTGGATTAATAACAGAAACATTCGGTTCAATATCATCCGGTTCAGGTAATGTCTCAAAGATAATATCATCACTTTCAGCTATGTTACCACTTGGATCTATTGATAAAACCACAAAATGATAAGTAGTAGAGGGATCAAGATTTGTTAAATTAATATTATGATCCAATGTCCAGGAATAATTTTTTTCTTCAAAATCATAAAAACCAGAAACTGTTCCATATCTCACTGTACTATTACAAGCTTCATTGGTCTGCCAATTTACAACCGTATAGTCTTTACTTAAATCCTGCACAAGAGGACCATAAACTATTTCTGGAGGGGTAATGTCACATTTCCAGATTTCCTCTCTCTTATTATTTGATTCATTGCTCTCAGTTACATTATCAAAATTATCCGCTATCACTTCGATATTATAATTCAGTGGAGTGCAATTCCAATAATAGTTAAAAAATCCGTTCTGTCGTTCCCCAGGTTTCAAATCCGCTGTGACTAAATCACTCACTCCATATGAACCATTGATAAATAACGCTGTATAATGTGGCCCTAATGCTTTCCCTTCACCAATGTTTCTTATCTGATAAAAAATATCATTATCTACTCTCCAAAAATCAGTAACAACAAGATCCGGATCACCTTGTGGTAATCCAGAAAATGCCACATAATCCAACCAACCACAATCACTCATATTGCTAATACTACTATCTTTTTCATATTTCCACATTAAAACATGAAAACCATCAGAAATATTATATGATTCCATCTGCCAATCAACCTCGCCACTAATACCATCTTGCCAAACATCATCAATATAGAAATTTAGATAATCCCAATTAGCTTCAGAGCTGACCTTCCAATAAAACTCTAAAAGACCAGGACCAATAACATCTGTACTAATCTCAGAGTATTCACTATCATCAACATCGCCACTCTCAGCAGCATCACCATCATAAAAGCTATAATTAGATTGACCAAACCAAACAGCATCACCTTCAGTTGACCATGTTAGATTGCAGTTATCTACTGCTTTACAAAGTGAAATAGATTCAGATGCAATTTTTACCAGCCAAACATCCTCAGAGCCTGCACCGTAAGAATATATAGAACCGGTTACAATATAACCTCCGTCACTAGTTTTCGAAATTGAATAACCCCCATCAGTATTAATACCACCAAATGTCTTATTCCACTGTTCCTCACCATCTAAATCTAGCTTTATCACCCAAACATCATAACTTCCTGCACCATAAGAATATGTAGAACCGGTTACAATATAACCTCCGTCACTAGTTTTCGCAATTGAATAGCCTAGATCTGAGTCAGTACCACCAAATGTCTTATTCCACTGTTCCTCACCATCTGAATCTGTCTTAATCACCCAAACATCATAATCTCCTGCACCATAAGAGCTTGTTGTGCCAGTTATAATATATCCACCATCAGTGGTCTGCAAAACTGACCAACCCAAATCACGGTCAGTCCCTCCAAATGTCCTGTTCCATTCCTCATAACCATCTTTATCTGTCTTTATCAGCCAAATATCATGATCTCCTGCACCATATGAATTAGTCTCACCAGTTATAATATAACCATTGTCACTGGTTTGCGAAACTGAATAGCCATTATCTGAGTCAGTCCCACCAAATGTCCTGTTCCACTGTTCCTCACCATCTGAATCTGTTTTTAACAACCAACAATCCACCCAACCTGCACCGTAAGAAATGGTTTTACCTGTTATAATATAACCATTGTCATTGGTTTTCGAAACTTGATAGCCCCAATCAGAATTGGTACCACCAAATGTCCTGTTCCAGTCCTCACTTCCATTTGCATCTGTCTTTATAAGCCAAAGATCGTTAAAACCTGGACCAAAAGACTCAGTCATTCCAGATATAATATAACCATTGTCACTAGTCTGTAAAACTGAATAGCCATAATCATAGTTAGTACCTCCAAATGTCCTGTTCCATTCCTCATAACCATCCTCATCTGTCTTTATCAACCAAACATCCCATAAACCAGCACCATAAGACTCAGTATAGCCAGTCATAATATATCCACCATCACTAGTTTGTATACCTGAATAACCAAAATCTAAATCAATACCTCCATATGTTCTGTTCCATTCCTCCTCAGAAGATTGAATTCCTCTAATTTTTTCTTTCTTTAAATTCATTATTTTCGGATTATTCACATTATTTGTAGTATCAATATTCTGATATTTCTGTAATAATATATCAGCTAACTCTATATTTCCTTCATTCTTTAAATCCAGTACATAAACAGGCGAGTCAATATTTTTATCACTCGTATTTGATATCCCATTTATTTCAGTAATATTGTCTTGTTTGATATTCAAACTACTATTACTTGTTGAATAACTTGCTACGACAAACAGTAAAATTATTCCAAAAACTAATCCTTTTTTAAATAAACCTATTTTCATATTCCTTTCCTCCCTAAATATAAAATACTATAATACGAAATGAGAAGAATTAGGATTAGTGAAATCCTAGAATGAATCTAAGTATTGGGAATAGATTTGGAAAACGTTCGAACAAACGTAAAAACAATGGGTTATATATTTCTCTAAATCTTGGTGTTTGAAGATATACATCTATTTCACAAGAATCACTGGAATTGCCTGAGTTAACCACTACCACTTTTCCAGTATACTCCTTATTTTGTTCTGATGGTACAACAACAGTAACAGATACTGTAGTTGATTCTCCATCGGGTAAACCAGTTTCACTATCTGGTGTAAATGTCCATGTACCCCAATTTGGATGTGATTCTATATTCCAGTTAAGCAGTGAGCCTTCCTCACCTGTATTTTTCACTTTGAAGCTGCTTGTAACCGTTGAACCTGGTTTTACATCTGTCCATCTGAGATTTCCTTCACATTCTAAATCAGGAACATATTCACTTATTGTTGCTGTTGTCTGATCCTTATCACTATTACCCAATTTGTCAGTTACTGTTAAATTTATTGTATACGTCCCAGGTTCATCGTATTGATGCTCAGGATCCTTCTCAGTAGAAGTATCACTATCACCAAATTCCCAATACCAACTATAAGGTTCACAACCACCGGTTACTTCTCCATAGAATTTAATAGTTTCACCAACACAGCCTGAATATGGACCATTTGCATCAACCTCTGGTGGATTATATGTTATTGTTGCAGAAGTTACATCATCATCACTATTACCAAAATCATCAGTTACTGTCAATGTCACAGTATATGTTCCTGTTTCTGTATATTGATACTCTGGGTTCTGCTCATCAGAACTACCACCATCGCCGAAATCCCAATACCAACTATACGGCTCACAACCACCACTAACATCTCCATAGAACTGAGTTGGTTCACAGAGCGTTCCATCATAGGGACCATTAGCATCAGCCTCTGGAAAATCATACGTAATCTCAACATACGATGTATCATCACCAGTATGCCCTTCATCATCTGTCACAGTTAATGTTACATCAAAAGTTCCTGTTTCAGTGTATTGATGCTCAGGATCCTCCTCAGTAGAGGTATGACCATCGCCGAAATCCCAATACCAACTATAAGGCTCACAACCACCATAAGCATCACCAGAAAACTGAATAGGATCACAAAGAGTACCACTATATGGTCCATTACAATCAGCAGAAAGCAAGTCATTAATACCAACTGATATACAATCAGTATCACTGTCACCACAATCACCAGTAACAGTTAAACAAACATTATAGGTCCCAGAAGAATCATACACATGAACCGGGTTCTGCTCATCAGAACTGCCGCCATCATCAAAATCCCAACTCCAGGTATACGGAGATGTACCACCACTTACCTCACCATAAAACTGAACAGAATCACCAGGCACATAACAACCAGCCTCATAATCAGCATCAGCAATCAAATCCGGAGGATACAACACCAACTCCCCCATATCATTATAATAACCACTCACCGTACCATAAGAAATATTCTGCCAACCCGTATAATCACCAGTACCATTAATCCACACAATAAACTCTGCACCATCAGGCCAGTCAGGACCAGGATCACCACAATCAACCTGCCAAACACCACCAGAACCAACCGTGGTAAACAACGTCTGATCCTCAGGATCAACATCCTCATCATCAGTATGAACCGTTACATCTGCACCAACAGCCCAACCACCATTACAATACGATGCATAACCATAAATAGGATGAGGCACTAACGGTGGACCACTTATTATTTCACCAGCAACTTCCTTTGATACATTCGTTGAGATACTATCTTTTAATGATATTCCAGTTACTAAAGATATACTAGATATTAATAAAATCGTTGTTATAACAGTTGAGACACCGGCTTTAAATCCTTTATTTTTATTTCTTTTTTTCATATTTTTTACCTCCCAAATAATTAAATAATATCATTATCTCTACCCTTAATATTTGGTAATCCAGGAAACTGATTTTTTTTACCAAGAGAGTTATATGAGTCAATCAGAACAAAAACACCCATACCCTGCGTTATCAAAAAGTCAAACTGAGGGG
>Ga0209427_10010563_pt1 | contig 10217 bp, 9 predicted proteins | sample DeeMarSWOR136_30_FD_187465 | JGI IMG/M metagenome (GOLD analysis project Ga0209427, IMG submission 187465) | Marine sediment microbial communities from White Oak River estuary, North Carolina - WOR-1-36_30 (SPAdes) (version 2) | ecosystem: Environmental > Aquatic > Marine > Intertidal zone >...
ACCACTTTAAAGCATAAATAATAAAGAGTTGAATAAAAAATGGTACAAGAATTAGAAATAAAAACCCAATTCTCTACTGAAATTATTACAGATCCCCACAAGATATTGGATCATCTTCATTTAGGAATCAGTATTCCCATACTTCCGGAATTCCATAAATACATTTTGGGAGCATTTGAGGCGTATCAAGCAAAAGCTATTTTTCTGAAGGAAACAATTAATTCTGAGATTTTTGGGACAAAGACGGATGAGGTGTTAGGATTAACTTTAATATATGACGATGGTAAGGATACCCTTTTTTTTGGATTTTTCGGAGTATTTGATCATGATAAGAACAAAATTTCGACCTTATTAGACGCACTCGTTTCATACGCAAAAGATTATGATTACAACTATATCCGCGGTCCTGTAAATATCCCTGCAGTGATCTATGGATGGGGTTTCATGGTTCCGGGAAGTAATAAAAAATTATTTATTGGTTGCCCTGTCAATCCTCCTGTGTATCAAGAAACCTTTCTCGAAAGAGGATTCTATGTGAAATTCGAAGAAGATCGCTATGACGTCATTGTGGTGAAAATGAATCCCCATACCTTAAAGAGAAGGGATGGAAATCTTAGATATGACTTCTCAGATTATGAATACAGAAATCCTAAACGGGACGAAACGGAGGAGGTGATCGAAGATTATATCCGATTACATATAGAGTATATGCCTCCTTCTGCCCAGATATCGCCTCAGAATCGGTATAATGCAGAATCCCATTTTGATTTTATCCACACTTTCGGAACAGAGTCACATATGTGGATGGTCTATTATAAATCTACCAATGAAATGGTAGCTTGTGGTTATATTATTCCTAATCCCTTCTCCAAAGATAAGCGCGGTCGTGTTGATTCCGCCAGTTTTCATGACTGGGTGGTGCATCCCGATCACAGGAGAGCAGGTCTTGCTATGTTTATGTATGGTGAGACTTCTCTTTTGGTCTATAAAGAAGGGCTACGATGGGGATCATGGCCTGTAGGTGCAGAAAACACCGCAAATGCTGGAGCGGCTGAAAAAATGGGAGGCAAGCGTGACCGTAGACATTTAATTTTAGAGCAAGAACTATAATTTTAATTTTTATTTTTTTTTTTATTTTATAAAAATTTACTTTGTTATTTTTAACAAAAATTTCTTAATAAATATGATGAGATTCTCTTCTGTGAGCTTATATAAGCCTGGTTCTAATGTCTACATCTAATGTTGGCGTTTCTAAATCAACTCCAAAAAGAAAAAAGAAAAATAAAAGAAAAAGAAGAGAGAACATAATTCATGAATAATCAGAAGGGGCTTGAGACACCCCTGATCGAATTATTTAAACCTGAATGGAATACATCATATTAAAAAATATAGGAGGTAAATGAATTTGACAACAAAAAGAAATTTTTTTTTTTTACTAAAGTAAAAGATATATAAATTTTATGTACTGTTGTGATTTTTATTTTTTTCTTTTAAATAGTCCTGATAGAATTTTTTCTCAATATCATATTTAATGTCTAATTACAGTAAAAAAAGGTGGAAATACTATTCCGAAAATAATTGCAGAGCCTATGTTTGAAAACCCTCCTAACTCCATGGAAGATCTATATGGAGGCGGTTGTTACAGTCCCAGATTATGGGATACTATGCTACATAAAAGCCTACCTAAAACCCCTATTTGTAGGTGAATTTTTGAGATGCAAGAAGCTATTTCTCTAAATTGGACTGAGCAATATTGGAACCAAGTAGAGAGGAATATAGGATATATCAAACTCCGTGAGCAAGAATTACTGAGAACGACTCCTATCGCAGTTCTAGGAGTAGGAGGATTAGGGGGTCCACTCGCCGAACAGTTAGTGCGATCGGGTTGCGAACGCTTAGTAATCTGTGATGATGATATTTTTGAAAGCTCTAACTTAAACCGTCAGGTATGTACCCGAAACGATTTAGGAAAATATAAAGTGGAGGTGCTAAAAGAGTACCTAAAAGCCATAAACCCACATGTGGCAATACGCTCTTATTATGAAGTGACTGAAGAAAATATCGCAGAGATTTTAGAAGGAGTTCAAATTGTGGCATTAACGTTGGATGATACCATCACATCGATTTTAATTGCTAGAACCTGCCAAAAAAGAGAGATCCCGATGCTGGAGTCGTGGGCAGTTCCCTATATTTGTAGTTGGTGGTTTACTCCAAACAGTGTGGATTATGAAACCTGTTATGGGATGGATACTCATAACCTAACTATCGAGCAGATGAGAACTTCTAAAGAGATCCAAACCAAGGTGATAGAGGCTCTGATCCCGAAAGTACTGCAGTTTCCAGGGTTTAGGTCTACTCTTGATCGAGAAAATGGGACTCTTCAGCGCATGATTTCGGGGCAAATCTCTCTTCGCTCATTAGCACCCATCGTAAGACTTACCGCGTCTTATTTAGCGTTTGAAGTTATTTATGCGGGAATACTGACGGTAAAGGAGAAAAATCTTGCTCCTAATGTGATTGGGTATGATTATTTGAGAATGAGACAAATTACTTTAAAAATATAACGATTTAAAGAGGTAAAAGCATGAAAATTGAGAAAAATCAGGATTGGAAAAAGTATCGTCATCCAGAGTTTTTAGAAGAATTGAGCACCAGCGAATTAAAGTTTGCAAAATTATTCTTAAATCAAGGAAAAGTGATCAATGAAATTTTACGGGAGAGGAAAACAAAGCAGGATAACCGCTTTAAAAAAAGATCTATTCTTTCGAAAATAAAGACTTAGAGCCATTTTTTATTAAATTATGTTAATTCTTCATAATTCATTAAAATAGCTATTTTTTTTAAGAACTCGCTTGTCTTTTCTATATCAAAAAGAAGATATAAAGCCCCAAAAATCGCTTCAAGTACAGTATGTTTTACTTTCACGCTTGGACTCTCGTGCTGAGCAATTAATAAGGACTCAAGGTTTAATTCATCAAAAATTTTAGCTTGCTTTTTTCTGTTAAAATATTCTTGTCGTTTTCTATCCATTTTTCCTTTATTAAAGATAATTTCTGTGGTTTTCAAAGTATTGTATAACTTCTTGTATAAGATAAGGTCGATTACTTTATCTCCTAACAACGCAAGTTCTTGATTTTTACCAGCAGTATGCGAAAAAGCATCTTGAAATAGCTTATACTCTTCTTTCCATTTCAAGAATTGACTCTTTAGTTCTGCTTTTAGACTTAATTGGTTATTCATTCCCCTAATTCCTTCTTTAATTCATTTAAGATTTGAATAGATAAATAAAAGTAAGTATAATTGTTATATCCCCTTTAATCCTAAAAAAATTTTTTTAAAGATTTTCTTGTTGTTCACTATTTAAACAGTTAATTCGGTGAAACTCCGTAGTAAAAAACTTCTGTGCATTTAGAGCAGTCTTTCTATCAATCTTGATGTGATTATGGGCAATTTCGTTTCTTACTAACCTCCAGCGATGTATCTTATCGATAATACCAAAATCATGTTGGAGGTGATCTTGAATCTTTTTTATCATCTCTGTTAAATACCGCTCATTCTTCTCGACGGGTTCCGAATTAAAGAGAGAAATATATACGGATTTTGCGTACTTTTCTGCATATAAATAGATAAGGCGGATGAATTCTTCATAACGCTCCTCTTCCATCGCCTTTTCAGCATCGTTATATATTTCTTGAGCTTTTTCGAGATAGGATTCTAACCTGAATTTTTCTGTAAGAATATGTAGTTTTGTTCCGATAAGCTCCAATAATTCTTCTCTTTCTTGAATCTGTTGCCTTAAGATATTTGTGTTAGAATTAGAAGGGGTGTCAACTATTTGCTCACTGATTTCATGCTGAAGGCGACCGGCATAAAAGGGAAAAAAATCGGTAATATCTTCTAACATCCGAATACGCTCTTTTAAGAATTGCTCTCTTAATTGCTTAGAGCTAATAGTTCCTTTCTCCAGCTTCAATATATCGCTTTTTAGAGTGTCTAATCCCTCTTCATTGAAGATGATTTTTTCTAACAATTGATATAATTCATTTGATTCCATCGGAATTGTTCATTCACCTGATGTATACACATAATTTTTAACTTTAGTCTCAATATCCGCACACTTTTTATACCAAATGTCACATAATCGCTCTAAGCTTTCCTCCTCTAAAGAGATCTTTTTAGCTTCGGTTATAAACGCTTTTAGCTGATCTTTTGTAAAAGGAAATCGCTCTTGTTTAGAAAGAAAGTCAATGAATGTTTCTATATCCTTAGAAGTGAGCAAATATTGGGGTTGATAATAGTGATGATATAAGGTATCCAAAAACCTAGGTAAGAAGTTAACCGCGATTTGAAGACAGACTCGAAAATCTTTTCGTGCTTGATATTTAAACATTTGATACAAATCCCATTGCAAAGTATCCCCCATCACTTTAGCGAGCGCTTCTTTTACCCTCTGCTCTTGTTGTTGTTGGATCTTAGAATTTTCTGCTAGGTTATTGTCTAAATTAGACTCTTGGGAAACTACCCCAAACTCTACATCGGTTAACGCATTTCTGCGAGTAGTATAATAATCATCTAAGGCTTCTTCAAACTTTTGACCTACAGAATAAGATGTGCGTATCGATTCCGACCCACTTGCTTTTTTAGGATGATTTTCTGCTAAATAATGTTGCTGAAGTAAAAGAGAAAAGATCTCATCTCGCATCTCTTTAATTCTTTTTTTATCTTTAGTGATCTTAGATAGTTTAGGATAAATCGCTTTTTTCAATTCGTCCTTTACACGATTTGCATATAAATTTCCTATTTGATCTACGGTTTTTAAGCTTTCTAATAGATGGATAATTTCAGGTACCAATAAAGCATAATCTCCAAAATCTTTTTCTAAGAGGGTTTTTTTAGCTCGTTCTAAAATCTTACGTTCAGTATACTCTAAGTCGAATCCTTGCGTATTCATATAAGACACAATTTCGTCCCACGAAAAAGGAGTGGTTTCTTTTAGATCATTATCCATTACTTCAATCGGAAAGGGCTGATAGAGGTCAGAACGTTTTACTAACGCTTCATTAGGTTTCATAGCCATTAAGTATCGCGTCTGGTAAGGTTCATTGCGAGAACGACTATAATACCCGACTCCGTGGAGTTGTTCTAAACCCATTTGATTCTTTAATACAGCAATATCGCGAGTATCGGTTGCCTTAAAAGTTACCACATTTTCTAAGTAATTAAACACGTTCGGGTGGAGATAATGTGCCTGATTGCAGGATAATACTAGCCCAAATCCTTTCTGAAGGAGAGAATTCAAGAATTTATCGATCTTTCCGTACCGAATATTTTTATCCAAGTAAAATCCATCAAATATGATATCAAGGTGAGGAATAAATAAGAATTTGGGGGTATATTTTTGTTCTTTTGAGAGATAATGCAGGATTTTGGCAAGGATGATAAAGGAAAAAAAGCATTGTTTTTGGAAATCTCGTGACTGGGAAAGATCTAAGATAATGGTTTTATCATTGGTTACAAACTCGTGGGGGTGAAGACCTTTCTGATCTCTTTTTTCGGTGGAATGAAAGAAAGTTTCTTCTTGTTGCGTAAATTCGCTGAAAAAGTTAAGAACAGTATTCGTGATAGGGGATTTTTGCCAATCAGGTCGGCTTATTAAATCTAAATTTACAGTACTTACAGAATGTCCTTGACTAGCATTGCGTTGAATGGTATTGGCAAACATCTCCATTGTTCTTTCATCTTTTTTGAAACACATAGCATAAACGTCAAACATGTAATCTAAATACGACACATTATCTTCATCAAAGGGAATTTCGGAATAGAGGGGATCAATCTCAAAGGTGCGTGCCAGTTTAAAATACCAGAATTTCTTCTCATATTGGCTATCTTTAAAGAGGCGGAGTAATTTGGACCAATTCCCTGTAAAGTCAAAAATAAGGGAAGGTTCATCTAATTTTATCAACTCCATTACCATTTTCATTGCAAGATTCTCTCTGCTGGCAACCGTTCCGTTAGTAATGAGAAGGTGGTGTAATTGCCTTAAAGTAAACCCAAAAGGGATTTCTTGCTTTAGAAATTCGGTATTGAGAGTATATCCTAAAATTACATCATTCTTTAACTGAAGAGGGGTATTAAATTCCGCCGCAATTCGAGTTTCTATTCCTTTTTTAAATTCATCTGCAATAAGGGTAAGTGATACTAAGGTAGTTCCTTGCATAAGTACATACGTTAAGTGTGTACCATTTAAGCGATAGGATTTAATCTTACACAATTCACAGAGTAACCCTGCTTCTAGCTTATTTTTTTGTAACAGATCCGTTTCAAACCCGAAATAATAGGTCTTAAACGCATTTTTAAGCACATCCAATCGCATACAAAGTTCCATTTCTATACTTAAAAGCTCTTCTTTATGAAAACTTTCTTCGGTACAAAAATAATTGGTTGAAAGAGTTAATATAGTCTTCCATATGCCCGACCGCATCAATAACCAATTCTCTGCATCTATTTCATTGGTAAGGTAAGTATTTAATTGTTGACGAATAGTTGGTTGTAATTCCTTTTTCCCTTCCTTACTAAAGCGATAAAACATTAAGGGCGTGGATAGAGAGGTTATAGTATAGGGCATTTTAGCTTCCACTAAGGCATGATAAAATTTGGTCGGGAATCCATACGCAGGAGTATGAACAAACTTTAAATTGAGCATCTTAATCCCTCCTACAGTGCGATGTTCAGTACGATAGAAAAGGGTTTCAGGGAAGCGAATCATTCTAAAAAAGCTAATATCTGCAAAAGGATTGAGATAAGTGATATCCTTTAGAAAGATTTTTTTTTTGATCCGAACCAGATGGAAAATGTTCCTCCACCATAAAGATATAAGCATTCCCGTCAGCAGCCCATTAACTCCTAACCGTAATATCATAGGATATGAAAAGGATCCCAGTATTACATCAGTAGAAATTATAAGAAATAAAATAACCAGTACCCTGCTTACCAGTGAAATAATAGAATCCCGCGTTTTAGGATCCACTACTTCCATAGAGGAAAAAGGGATGGATTTTCGCAAGAGGGAAGACCGAAATGCATCTATTAGTTCGATACCTAAAAGAGGGGGTACTTTGAAATGGTGAAAGTTTGAAGTTAAATTGTGCTTAAATTGGTGAGTGAATGTTTGCAATGTATCTATCAGTTTTATAAGCTTGGTATAGGTTAGTTTGCCGGATACATCATAATAGATAGCGAAGTAGATCAGATATTCATACGAGTGAGATTCTATCTGTTTTCCCTCTTTAATGGGTGCTTGGAGAACTTGATAGGTGTACGGTATTTTGTCTTTACTTAATCCCTTAACAAAAGATTCCAAGGTAGCATGCACATTTTCCGGAAGCACGGTTACCTGAAACATGCGTACACCCGTAGTAATGAGGTCCCTTTGGTTAGTTAAAAACAAGACTGAAGGATCCTGTTTGGATTGCCAAAATATTAAGTCTTTAAACGGATCATAGGAGCGATATTGAAATAAATGTTGCAATCGAAAGAAGTTGTGATGAAACACCAGGACAAAGAAGCCCATAATCAGAAAGGAAAGACCAAATGATAAAGCCCAATTACCCCATAAGAAATAGAGGAAGATCCCATAAAACAAATCCATCCCCACCACAAAACTAGCTTGTAAATTAGTCCTCAATGAGTTAATATCATTGAAACTGGGATTGATTTTCCAAATATTTGCATTTACTTTCTTTTTTTCTCCTTTACCGTCTTTTTCTTGAGAAGTGCCTTCCGTAGAGGAAGATTCAGGAAATTTTGATCGACTTTTTAAAAATTCACTATAATGATTTACCATTTTTTTATTCAACTTTTTTTCTTATAATTTTTATAGATTAATATACAAGCAAGAGCTACTAAGAGTTCAATTAACAATAAAAAGCTTATTTCAGGCGTAAGGGAAGGATACAGCACCATCTCAATTAGAGATATTCCCCCCACCAAAGAGAAAAGCAGAAAACAGCCAATTATAGCAAATTTAATAATATCCTCTATGGTATGAGTGTAGATAATATTGTCTTTTAATGAACCTTTGAGAACAATCTTCCCTTTATTTTCATTAAGCGATTTTCTTAAAGTTTTCAGCTGAAGTAGCGATTTGAACTTGTCCTGCTCAAATCCTTGAGATAGATGTTGTTGGAGAACATACTCTTGTTCTTGAATTTTATGGAGTAACAGTGGTTTAATGCGATTCCCTTTTTTACTCATAGGTTCCTTACCTGATAAAAAGGATAGCATACGAAAGGGGCTGAAGCGTTTGGATTCTTCTAAAGAAGTCGCTTCATATACATTGGGAACCTCTTCGTTTAGGTTTCTCAAGTTATAATAAACCTCAAACATTTGTTGGATATATTCTAAAGAGATATCCCCTCTCTTTTTAAGAAAAAGCGGTTCTACCCTATGTATTGTCTCCATAATTATGTTAGAAAAAAGAGGTACCTGCGCATTCTCTTCGACTACGGTGTTCACTCGGTGGAGATAATTATAGATAGATTCTCCTTTCTCTTTAAGACGCGCATTCAGTCCTAATTTTATCCCTATTTCGTCCACTATATTACTAGTCAGAATGAAACTAGCTACCGCGAGTTTTTTATAATTGGACGTTTCTTTGCAAATCTGAATTAACCGTTTGAGTTTGCTATCTAAAGGTTGATAGTTCATGGTTTAAGACCTCGTTTCAAGAAATTCCGTATAAATTTGGTCTACTTTACTTTTTGGTTTGGGTTTAGAGGGAGTTTTTGGACGCTCAGTTCTAACTTGTTCTTCAGCAATAAATTTATCTAAATCTAAAGGTTCCTTTACCGTTTGGATAAAACTCTCGATCATTTTTTGAGGGCTGGTTCGTTCCCTTTCAAATTTCATCACCGTTTGATAGTAAAAGATGCTATACGCAAAAGTTAAAGTAAATCCGATGGACTGGAGCACATACCCCATACCGATGTTGTAGACGAATAAAAGCTCTAACTCGTTATTGGTATACATAACAAAAGGATAATAGAGTTCATTAGGAAGGAGATACATCACTGGAAAGATTACCAGATAAAAAAGATTTAACAGCAATAAACAGATTTCAAGATATCCATAGCGCCGTAATTTGTGCAACTCAGTTGTGTTTTCTACATCTTTAAATAGTACCGAGTAGGCAGCAATGAGTATTAGCATCGTAAAGATAATATGAATATAGACAGGAAGTGAAGCGTTTTCAGGATGATAAAATTCATTGTATACCGCATCGGGAGCAAAAATCGTCCTCCACTCAGAGAACAGATGATAAGACCATGAAATCACTATTTGGCCTTCACTATTTACCGCATAAAAACTGTACCAATCCACAAATAAGGAGACAAATAAAAGAGTTAACCCAATTAGAAAAATCATTTTGAATCCCGCTTTAATAGTATGCTTCATGATATTAAGTCCCTACTCTATTGTGATATGATCCCTTGTATAAAAAATAAAGATGGGATCCAATGGATGTATTTAAAGAAAAAATTTGAAATAAAGAGGAGAGGGAAAGGTTTAATAGAGAAAAGAAGATATGTAACCCTAAGAAGAAAAAAATTCATATCAAACCAAGACTCCTGTTACCGCCCTGGATTTTTGTCTTTTGGTGGAGTGATAGAACACTCTCTGATTTCGCCCTCTAAACCTATTATGTTTAAGACCTTGTATTGAGTCGAGGTGGCAGGAGTCATCCTTTCTTAAAAGATTAATGGAAAGCCAGTCTGACATGTAATAATAAAATGATTAAATTTGAATATTAAGTACAATAATTTTGCAAAATTATCTATTAGTCTTCTAAAAAGGAACTATATTTCTTGAGGATATCGGAACTTTCTGTGACCGGTTTTGTCTTAACTTCTTTTTCATATACCTCTTGAAAGTCTTTTTTTCTAGGGGTTATATGAGACAATGCATTATCCAAACACTTTTCTTCCGCTTTTTGAATTACCTGATAGCTATGGTTCTTTCCAAAGCACTCATATCCAAATTGACTCATCATCTCATCGCTAAATTCCTCATGAATTAAAATTAAATCCGTTTCTTTCAATGAAATAGTGTGTTGGTAATAAGGAGTATTAAACTTTTTAGTCATCTCAACTTTTTTTCGGTAGGTATGATAATATAAATATATAAGGATTATAGTATAGGTCCCTATGGCACCCATTCCG
>Ga0209427_10010565_pt1 | contig 10217 bp, 7 predicted proteins | sample DeeMarSWOR136_30_FD_187465 | JGI IMG/M metagenome (GOLD analysis project Ga0209427, IMG submission 187465) | Marine sediment microbial communities from White Oak River estuary, North Carolina - WOR-1-36_30 (SPAdes) (version 2) | ecosystem: Environmental > Aquatic > Marine > Intertidal zone >...
AGTTTTGTGATTTCATCTAGGTATCTTAAGTTCATACTAGCTTTTGCTTGTTTATTTTCGTTTGCCACACGTGGAAAGAACCTTCCATGCCTAAGGCAGCATCTTTAAATGACAAATATCCACAGTTTGGGTGGGGAATGTGTCTTTCCCCACGCGTGTGCCGGATAGGCTGGGTTCGGATCCGATATCTATGTCTGAAAACAATCGACGGAAGGCTCAACCAGATACAACTCCTTCAGAGGACGAACCACAAACCTGTCCCAACTGTGGAAGCAATCACCTTATTATGACCTCCTCGCGTGAACTTGTCTGCTCTAATTGTGGTCTCGTAATTAGCGATGATGTCCTCGATTTTGGAGCCGAATGGCGTGAATTCTCGCCCGAAGAACGTGATAAACGAGCCCGTGCTGGACCTCCCTCTACACTCACAATGCACGACCGTGGACTCTCCACAACCATAGATTGGCGAGATGTGGATGCACGCGGACATAAACTCGATGCCCATCGGCGAGCGGAAATGCAACGTATCCGTAAATGGCACAACCGCAGTCGCGTCTACCAAGCCAGTGAACGGAACCTCGCAAGTGCCATGAGTGAACTTGACCGCTTATCGGGGCAATTGGACCTGCCCCAACGAGTCCGGCAATCAGCTGCTCTTCTTTATCGACGAGCCCTAGATAAAAATCTCATTCGCGGACGCAGCATCGAAGCTATTGTTGCGGCGTGTGTCTATGCTGCCTGTCGTTTCACCAGCTTCCCTCGAACCCTAGCCGATGTCGGACGATATACACGGGTTGGACGAAAGGAACTGGGGAGATCATATCGACTCATTGTCCGACGACTGGGCCTCCAAATGCCGATCACCCAACCTGAGGATTTCGTTTCACGTTATACCAATGCTCTCAAACTCTCCCAACGCACCCATGCCCGAGCCCTTGATATTCTCATGAAAGCTCGCACCAAGGGCATCACCTCAGGCAAGGACCCCACTTGCATCGCCGCTGCAGCCATTTATATTGCCTCGATTCTGGAAGGTGAACGCCGAACCCAGCGTGAAATTAGCGAAGTCGCTGGAGTCACCGAAGTCACCGTGCGGAACAGGTACAAAGAACTTGTTCGAGCCTTTGATCTTGGGGTCGAAGTTTAGATTCACGCAAACCGAGTTTCCTAATCATTCAATCTAGACAAAGCTACTTAAAGTCACATTCCTGAGTGTATGCAAGGTTTCCAGCTGAGGCGTTTTAATGCCTTAAGCTAGTTTTCCATTTGGAAGCGGTCATTGTGAAACGATCATCATTTCTATCCGGGCTTTTCTGCATGGCGGTCTTCTTTGCCCTTCTTGGCAATCCCGTTACCGCTCAAGCAATCTCCGGTTCAACAAATATCAATGGAACAGTCCACTCTACTTCGATATTAACAACCACTCCTCAACGAAATCCCATTCCAATACTCGCAACACCATCTCCTGCAGGAGAATATGTTGTAATTATCGTAGAGACTGGACTGTGGGGCTTGACGGCAATTCAGAATGCCGTAAACACCTATCGAATGGACTTAAACAATACCGGATATAACACAATCCTCTATACTAGCACCATTGCCAACGCACCTGCGCTCCGTACATTGCTGCAAAACTGGTACTCTACAAATAACATCATTGGTGCAGTGCTCATCGGCAACCTCCCCTATATCCGGTTCTATCATCCAGCGAACACCTCTGGCCAAAGTGGCGGTCATGGAACATATGGAGCTGATACCTTCGTATGTGATCTTTATTATATGGACCTAGATGGTAATTGGTTTGATACAAATATCGACACCATCTATGATGTCCATAACGCATCTTCAGGGGCTGATATTTTTCCTGAAATCTATGTTGGTCGTATTGATGCCACCAACCGTGTATTAGGAAGTCAAACCAACGCCAATGACATTATCACTGTACTTAACAGAATCCACTCCTATCGGGTTGGTGGTGTGGCACGGACGCATCGAGCGCTAACCTACATAGATGACGATTGGCAATTATGGGCTGATGGGACATATGATACTTGGCCTGCTTGGCTCAATAATGTCTATCCAACTCGTACTGATGTCCATACCCCTGCAACTTGGACTAATGCCACCGATTGGCTCAACAATCGGATAAACCAAGACTATGAATGGGCTCATCTTTGTGCCCATAGTGGAGCCTCTCCTGGTACTCACTATTTCGGTCCGTTGGGCTCAGGTGAAGGCACAGTCACGTCCACACAAATCCACAACCAAGTTCCCACTTTCAACTTCTATAACCTCTTTTGTTGCCATGGGGCTGATTGGATTACCACCGACGACCTGGCCACCACCTACCTGTTTTCTGGTAGTCATTCACTTGCTGTCGTTGGAACGACCAAAACTGGAGGCATGCTAGACGGATCAAGCTTCTATAATGCACTAGGTCAGAATGAAACGCTAGGAAAAGCCTTAGAGGCTTGGTTCCAAGGCATTAAAAGCTATGCGTATTATTGGCTTGAATGGTTCTATGGCATGACAATCCTGGGAGATCCTTTCCTCACCACTCACTATGATATCACCGCACTTGCTCCTATAATTTCCTCCTCGACACATCCAAGTCAATCCCAATGGTCAACTAATCCAACCCCTCAATTCAACTGGACCATCCCCGTTGATGTGAACGGCATTGCAGGTTACTACTATATCATTGACCAAAATCCGACCACCATCCCTACTGCTGCAACAGGGACCTATACCACAATTAACGGAACCCTCTCCTCAACACCCTTAGCTGATGGAACTTGGTATCTCCACGTTGTTAGCAAAGATAATGTTGGCAATGTTGGATCGGAAGCCGCACATTATCAAGTAAACGTCGATGCAACAAATCCAACTGTCACCATCACATCCCCCACTACCGGTAGTTTTGTTTCAACCACATTCGATCTTCTCTGGACAATTACTGAAACTGGTTCTGGTTATAGTACAGCTGACATCTATGTGAACACTTCACTATTCACAACCATCAGTGCACCTCTCTCCAATACTACCATCACTGATCTCATACCAGGCACACATGTGATCAATGTCACGGTCTTCGACGTTTCAGGGCTCAGCGGGTCGCATCAAATCACTGTCATCGTCTTACCTCTCCTACCGCCAGGAATCCCGGGATTCCCATTTGAGGCAATTGCATTAGGAGCAATCCTTGCGGTTAGCCTTGGGGTTTTATATAGACGACGTCGACGTTAGAAAAACACAATCCGGACGCGTTGTCGCGTCCCCCTCTTCCTTTTTTTAACGCTTCACCGAGTTATTGAGTGTCGCTTCGCATCGCTTGAAAAGCTGGTCGATGTTCTGGGCAAATAGGTGGTTTGGACTCACTTGGACAAGGATTTGCCGGCTTCCCAACTCGATTAACCGGGTAAAGAGGGGCACAACCGAGGCCACTTCAAAGCCATACTCTTGCTCGATGTCTTTTTTCACTTTATCAAAATCATAAATGCCAGGAACTTTATTGCATACGATATAAGTGGACGGTACACCAAGTTTCCTCGCCAGGGCTAGGGTAATTGCTGTACCCAGAAAGTCCTGTTGGTCAAGACGCATGATAACAAACAACAAGTCTGTCGTAGCAATGGACAGGAGGGTTTCTTGATCTAATCCTGGATGTGTGTCGATGAAGAGATAATCCAGTTGCTTAGCCTGCATAATTTGCTTAAAGCCTTGACGAAGGTCTGCCACCTCATAACCTTCGCGAATAATGGTGGATATGTCATCGGCGTTGAGGCTCGCTGGGATGACGTGCAAGTGACCAGCTTTCAGTTTCATAGCTTTAGTGTGGTCGATAGTAGCTTTTTCAATTGTGCACTTCTTTCGGAGATAGTCATTCAGGGTATATTTGAACCGTTCTCCGCCCAAGCCAAAGAGGACGTGTAATCCAGGGCTTTGAATATCTGTGTCAATCACGCCTATGTTTCGACCTTTCATTGCCGCGTAAGTGGCAAGATTGGCTGTCAGGTTGCTTTTACCGGTACCTCCTCTGAAACTGTGAACGGTGACAATTTTACCCATTACAGTATCCGCCTTAGTTTTTGCAACCCTTTATTTCTCGAAATCGGAATCTTTAGTTCTTGATTCGAGGTTAGAATTTTGCGTTATTAAGGCATTGGTTTAAGTCAACCATTCGATGTTTGCCCCCAGTTTTCGCAACACCGCGATAAGCTTCTCTTCGTCTACGCCAATGCGTCGGGCGATATCACTTGAGGTATTGTTACCATCACAATAGGCTTTGGCGTCCTCTAAGATTTTGTATTCATCACGGGGGAGTCCAACGGTTTCCAGATAGGCAAGGAACCTCCGGTCGCTGGCGACAAGTTTCGGGTAAAATTGAACTCGTCGGATGTATCCGCGTGTAGAGAGGTAGCTGAGAATTTCCGATAATTGCCGTCCATGGACTCCGGTTCGGATCCGAATTTCTTCCACCGTTGAGATCCCATCAACAGCTTGAAGGACATCACGGCCTGCTTTGCCAAATAAATTATCAAATTCTCGGGCTTGTCCTGTGCTTTCAGCAAAGAGGGTACTTTCCATCATGGGATTAGAAGCGAAGACATCAAATTCTGAGAAGGTTTCAGTAATTAACGTCTTAGGCTGAACTTTTACCATACTCGAATAGTCAATATTGCTAAGACCATAAACTAGCGGTGATATCATTTCTGCACATCGACTGACCTTCATATCTTCACGGATTATCACCAGCAAAACCAAATTTGGGTTAAGTTGGTGAACGAAGAGTTTAGTGCCTTCTTCTAGAGTAGTTTGAGATACAGCAAAATAACTTGGCAGCTCCATGTTTCGGGATTGATGGATTTGGCGTGAACCAACTTCAAGCTCGTGTTGTGATAACTTTGAGGCAATTACAAATCCATCCTGAGTAAGCAATGCCGCTCGCAAAATGCCACGTTGTCCCTCCATAATATTGAGTAGTTCTTCGATTCGCTCAAGGTTTTCAGGAGGAATAATTGCTGTGGGATAGCGTTGCTGGATTTCGGGTATCTTATCATATTTTCTTAGAATCTCCATGACATATTCGCGGAATCCACTAAACAGATGAGATGAAATGACTGATTGCTGTAAAACATGACTATATTGCTTCTCAAAAGCTTGGGCAATTTCTTTGATGATTAATCGATAGATGTTCTCATCATCAGCTTCACCAATCGCAATGATGAAAAGCAGATCCGCCCGGCTCTCATAAACAAACTTGTTCTCAGCGAAGGTGACGATCCTTATCTGCCCTTCACCGATTTCTTCAGCAAATCCTGCTTGTGCTGAGAGAAAACCTGCGACGAGGGCATCAAGCTTCGGAGCTCCATCGGGAGCAAAATTAAACAAGGGCATACCGCCCTTCCGAAGAACAATAATCTCTCTAACAGGCAAAGGGTGTCACCAGGAATTAACCATTAGTAAAACCGCGCGTTGATTAACCTTTGTATTGTTAAAATCACTTCTCCATTGAAACCCTTATAATCCCTTCCCACTAATGTTCAACCCAATCTTGTATTGCATCTGTGGAGAACAATGCGATGAAACGTGACAAAAATTGGGCTATATCAGCGATCCTTGCTCTCCCCTTTGCTTGGGTCATCGCGTTTCTCTTATTCATGCATCCAGTTTTTCTATCTGATCTGGTTCTTCTCCTCCCAGTGATAATCGGATTATTCCTCGGCCTCCTAGTCGGGGGCTTTATTGCAGACAAATTGCCTGGACGAAACCTTCTCCTTGTTCTGTTTCATGCAATGATTCTGGTTATCGGAATCGCACAATGGATACTTCCAACAGGATTTTGGAACTCCTTATTCGGTCAGCTTCTGCTTGCCTTTCTTCTTTTCCTGTTTGGCAGCGATCTTATACTCTTCACTGTTTTTCTCAATCGATTAGTATCTAGTGTGAATCGTGAAAGAGTCGTAGCTATGACGACTGCAGTCAGTCTTTTATTCTCGGGTCTCTTTCTGTTCTCATGGAAATTTTTTGGTGGAACAAATTTTGGTCCCACGGTGACAGCCGGACTGATTCTTTTCAGCCTACTGGTCGTGTTTTTCGCTCAACCGTGGAAGGGAGAGCTGCAAACTTATATGGTTCCAGGTTTTATCCGGCCTTATGCGGTCTGGTGGGTCATCTACTTAGCCGCGTTCGGGTTGTATGTCTGGGCGACACCACTCGAATATCGTCATTTGTTCAATGGCTTATTTCAGAACGCACCAGAACTTCTTCCTCCCGAACTTGTTTTGATAGGCTTTTGTGGAGCGGTCTTCCTTTTTGCCCTAGTACCTAATAGATTTGGTAGAAAAATCGTGTTCAACATCGGTACACTTCTTTTAGGTTTACTCTGCATCTTTGGGGGTGCTCATTTTCAAAGTGGAATCAACGATTATGTTTCCATAATATTATCAATTCTAACTTCTTTTGTAGTTGCTTTCATTATTAGCGTAGGTGCTTGGCTTGTTTGGGCAGAAATTGGATCAGTTCGGATGAAAGGGCGTCGTGCTGCATTTGGCTGGTTAATAGTTGGCTGTCTTGTAGCAGTGATTTGGGGGATAACCGTATTTTCTTCCTTAACATCGGCTTCACTACTGGTATATCCTATTGCGGCTTCTCTGGTGCTAATTAGCATCTTTTCACTTACAAACGCTCGGGAAGTAGTCTGGAATGAACGGCTAGTCGAAGATATTGACGTGAGTGTGGACAGCCGCCAAGTAACTCGAGCCCTCCGGGATCTGGAGGTAGATACCTCGCTTCGCAGTATTGAACAACAAATCGAAACTGAAATTACCCATCTCATAAAAACCACGGGGGTAACTCGTAAGCAAGCCAAAACACTCCGTGATGAAGGGTATGAAACCCCTGAACTTGTTGCTCGTGCTGATCCAGAGCTGATGGCCCAGATCCTTTCTACCTCATTAGAAAAAGCAGAGGAAATCATCAAAAAAGCCAAATCTGGAAAACGTCACACAACGAAAAGAACAACTAAGTAGTAGAAGTCTTGAGGATGTAATAGCAGATGCCTTGAACCACGACCAAACATGGTGGGAGGTTAACTGGGTCAATGACAACGAAGGGGCAGAAGAAGATCCGAACCCAGCGTAAACGGCTAGGCCAATTCTTCACTCCTGACTGGATAGTCGATTATCTCATCAGCCATACACTCAGCCCGGCATTGGCTGAAAATCCTGAACGATTACTTGGAGAATTCACAGTTCTTGATCCGGCATGTGGCGATGGTGCGTTTCTTATTGGTGTTCTGCATTTCCTGTCAAAAAGAGTCGAATCCTATCCAGTGGAAAAACAACGGTTGCTAATTCGTAGCATCGTTGATAGTATCCATGGCATTGATGTAGACCCCAAGGCGCTCGAGCAGTGTCAACGGCGCCTCGAGCAATTGAGCAAGAAGCTTCTGGGGGTACCCGCGGATTTCTCCCAGCGTGTTCTGTTGGGAAATAGCCTCATCCAACCTGATCGAAATGCCCAAGACGTTTTTAGAAAAGCCCTTCCCAAGAAGCATCCAGTGGACTGGCATCGTGTATATCCCTGGGTTATGCGGGACGGGGGTTTCGATGCTATTATTGGTAATCCCCCTTTCGTCGGCATAAAGGCCATGGAGCCGGATCTGAAAACCTACATTCGCCATCGTTACCGCACGGTTCACCAGCAATTCGATATCCTCATCCCCTTCATCGAACTCGGTCTAAACCTCTTGCGACCCGGCGGTCGGTTAGGCTATGTAATCAGTAACAAAGTCCTAGCCGCAGATTATGGAAGTGTTCTTCGAAAGACTCTAGTAAAAAATTACGTGATTGAACAAATGGTCGATTTATCCCACCTTAATGCCTTCGAAGACGCCGCAACCTACCCTCATCTGATCGTTATTCGGAAACCCCGAATACCAGATGAAGTCCACCGGAATCGAGTTCAAATTCCCCAAGCTCCCACCTACCCGAAGGATCTCTCCCAAACAAACATTCCCCTCCACTCCGTTCCCCAACATTACTATGATACATTACCAAATACGATTCTAACTCCCTCCCTAACTGAAGCAAAGTTCTCAATCCTCCGAAAACTACTCCATAACACCATTCCCTTAGGGCAAACCACGACCATCCGGTGCGGTATAGCTAAAACCGGATTCACCAAACACTTGCTTTCAGTCAATACATACGACAAGCTTAACAAAGCGTCACGAGACAAAACGCGCCCCTTTCTCAACGCTGGCGATGTTCATCGGTACCAGCTTCGGCGTAAGAAATATCTCACCTTCACGCCAGATCTATCCTCTGAGGATCAATGGCAAGACTTCAAAGAACCCAAACTCGTCATTGCCGGCATGGCCAAACACCTCCGCGTCGCACTCGACGAAACTGGCCACGCCCTCGGTCGTGTTTACTACATCGCTAACGCCCGTGCTCCCTTCGACCTTTATTTTATGCTAGGCTTACTCAACTCTCGCCTTATCAACGCCTTCTTCTCTCTGCTCTTCGTCGCCACTCATCTCCGTAGTGGGTACATCCGTTACAATGCCAGCTATCTTGAACAAATCCCACTTGTCACCCCAACTCAGCACCAGGAAGAAAAGCTCGCTGACCTTGCCAAACTAGCTACACAACACCCGAAATACCTACAAAAGGGGCTAGACCAAGAAATCAATGAAATGGTCAACAATTTGTACGGATTAACTGCTGACGATGTCAAGTTGCTAGAAGAATAAGTTTAATAAGCAGCAATGTACAAATCCTTAAAAGCAATATTCTCATCGTTTGAGAAAAAAAGATTATGTATAAAAACAACTCTATCTCTCTTTGAGAACAAACTCAGGTGATGATTAAATGGCCCATCAAGATGTAATTACTTTCAAACCCGAACGTATCAAAATTGTTTATGATAAAAAAACAAACGATATCCTACGAGATCCTAATCATGTCCCAATCATTAAGGTGTTACGAAAAGGACCTATGACGGTTCAAGAACTCACAAAAGCCTATGCTAAGGAGGCCGAAACTAATCCGGATCTGGAATCTAAATCAGATAAAACCATTTATCGTTACCTGAAGGTTTTGGAAGACGCCAACGTGGTCGTTCCGGCTGGTCAAAGGGTAGTCATCGGAAAAACCGCAACAGAAACGCTATTTTCTCGAACCGCCGAGGTGTTCATCGGTGGACAAAGTGAAGAAGAATATTGGAGTTGCGAAGCTGGTAAAGAGCTCTGTGATAATGTTGCCCAACTCCTTGGCAAGCTCCTAGGTGATAAGAAAGCCGACAAAGCCTGCATTGTGAAGTTCATGAATGAATTTGATAAAATTGGTACCCAATACCTCGTCAACCTCGTAGAAGAAGCTGATGATGAACTTGTTGATTTAATCACAGGAATTGACTGGGCGTATAAAGATAAAATCCTAAGCTATGTCAGCATCTTTGCGATGGTCCTAAACAATCCCGACCTCTTCGATAAGCTTAGGACCTGTTTCAAATAACCCCATGAAACTTCATTTTTATGAGTTGGGTTTTTCCTGTTCTGTTGTCGTTTGTTCAGAATCCTGACGGCTGCGCCAGGTGTGAACTTGGTAGTATATTTCGAGGCCCAGAGGAATTGCAGCCACTAGCACCATAAGGATCGTAGCAATGATAACTATTTGGTCAAGGGAGAAGGGGAACGGAGGAATCGGTGGCGGTTGGTATCCAATGGCGGGAATAATGTACTCTGTCATAATGGATGCAAAGCTTGCCTGCTCATACCAAGCTGTGAATACAACTACAAGATTGTGTTCAGGAACGACATTAATCTGCTGCCCATTGTAGCCAATTGCCAGATAGGAGTTAATCGGTAAATCGAGCCACCACTGATAGCCATAGCCAATGGTGTCCGTGTCATTATATGGTGTTGCCAGATTTCGAGTCGAGTTTTCAACCCATTCGGTGGGAACCAATTGATTACCATCCCAGGCGCCATTATTCAGGTATAGGAACCCAAACTTCGCCATATCGCGTGGCGTCAAATGTAAATTCGAACCTCCAGCCACGACTTCCTGTGGATCCGTATCCCACTGATAATCTGAAATCCCCAGAGGAGTAAAGAGGTGATTATCGGCATATGAGCGCGTGGTTGTGCCCACGGTTTGGTTGATGATCATGGATAGGAGATGGGCGGTTCCAGAATTGTAATCCCATAC
>Ga0209427_10010567_pt1 | contig 10216 bp, 7 predicted proteins | sample DeeMarSWOR136_30_FD_187465 | JGI IMG/M metagenome (GOLD analysis project Ga0209427, IMG submission 187465) | Marine sediment microbial communities from White Oak River estuary, North Carolina - WOR-1-36_30 (SPAdes) (version 2) | ecosystem: Environmental > Aquatic > Marine > Intertidal zone >...
CCATATCATAGGCGTGCCAGTAACCATAACCCGCGGAGTGTCAGGTGGGCAAGCCCAGTTTTTCCGGCTCACTCTTTTTTCAAGCTCGTCACATAACGCTTCAGTCTTCGCCGTCCACCGCTCTATGTTATCCCACATGTACGTCTGATTAACCAGCATGGCATCTCTGCCCATGATGACAGGAGAGCCTTTCCTTAAGTCCTGCAGCCTGCGAGAAGCCTTTGTAGCCTTCTGAGTGAGCAATATGGCGGATTTCAACTTCTTTTGGTTAATCTTGTTGCCAGTTAACGTTTCAATTTGCCCTTTCACAGCCTTGATTTCCTCATTCCACAAACGCATGGAGTGCGCGGAATCCTTAACCCTTGGAAGAGTCATCGCCCAAACAGGCTTGTAATCACTCAAGATTTCGCCAAGTTTCGTCATTCCATCGCAGGTTAACACGCTTATCAAGGCGTCACTTAATTCGAGGTATGGAGATAAAGCTATCATTTTTGCGCCTATAGTTGACCGCACCACAGGGCAGACTTCAACAGGCACAATCCTGTCGCCAAGCTTCGAAGCATCATACCAACCCGAGTTCACACGAACAGGAATAGCATCCGCAGCCAAAATAAGTTCTATAGGCGCAAAAAGGCATGTGTAACCGATGATTTTCTTGCCTTCCCCTTTCGCTGCGAGAATTTCCTTTTCACGCGTAGCGAAGTCTGCTATCTCATCAAAATACTTCATAGCCTCAGGCCGATTCGGGTCTGTTTTCTTCATTTTCTCAATGTTTTCAGCAACTACTCTTTGAGAAGTAGCTTTGATAGCTTTTCTCAGTTCTTCAACTTCTTTCTGAGAGATTTCAGGCATGTATTTTTTTTCTTCACTTTGGCTTTTCATTGTTTTCTCACTCGATTGTTGATGGTTCCAACCAGTTTCGAGAGCTGAAAACTGTTTTTCCGCCCAGCTTGACTTTCAAACAGTCCTCGTAAGGACACATTTCAACGCACCTCGTGCACACCATGCACATTGAAGTGTTTATTTTTCCTCCCTTCTGCTCGTACACTTCTGTAACCTGCACTGGACAAACTCGTTTGCAAATCCCACATTTAGTGCATTTCTCTTCATCCTTATCTAGATGAAGCAGAGGAGCCCATTTAAAACCCTTAAACCTGTTCACGACAGCAAGCGACGCTCCTGTCGGACAGAACCGGCACCAAACGCGTCTTATAAAGAATGAACCCACAAACGTTAACGCCACGAAAATCCACGCGATAATTGTGACAAAAACCTCGCTAAAAACCACTTTAGAGTAGAGTATAACTTCTTGAACATAGGGATAACTGAAATACACTCCGCTGATTGCCAACGGTCCTTCCCAAGGAACAATCAACGGTATGAGGGGACCAACCAGAATTCTTAAGGGTTCGAAAGGACCCGCTAAAAGCACAGCCAAAAGAGTAGCTAAATCCAGCGACTGAGGAGGATCCAACAGAACCAACACGAAAGGTATTATTAAAAAGACAAGCAGCAACACGTATCTAAAGTTATGCAGGAACTTGTTGAGTTTATCCGGAAGGAGGCGGTAGCGCACTTTGACGGCTTTTCGGATTAGAGTAATCGCATCCATGTATAATGCGAACGGGCAAAGCCAACCGCAAAAGAACCGCCCCAAAAAGAGAGGCAGAACCAGAATGACGATTAACACGATAAGTTGCCACACGGGATAGGTGAACAAGTAGAAAACCGCAACCATGGCTACTACTTGAACAAGGAAGCGGAGGTAGGTTACTTTTGTTGCCAGACCTTTTTTCCATATAAGGATAACCAGTATTCCTGCTACGGCTAAACCCGCAAGAACCGTTAACTTCAGTATTTCACCTATCAGTTGCATAATCATGTTTGTTTCGCCTTAGCAAGGTATGGGAGACAAAATGAGGTGTAGAACGCTAAACAGTGTAAGAAACCGCTGGCAAACACGCCAACATACTGTTTTGGAATCTCAAGCAGCAAGGACATTGTCGAAATCTCAAGGTTTTTAGAGATGAAAATAGAGGCTGTAGCATTTAAAGTTTACACAAAGTGTAACAAGATGTAATTGTTTCAAAGCTGAAGTAGACCAGATATTTCTTGCCCGAGATGGCGCAATAAACGCTATCGTCTACGTTTCTTGAAGTAAACCAGAACGCCTAAATCCACAACAGCTATCAGCACAACGACAGCCGCTGCCCATGTCGTCAGGGAAGACTCCAGCGTTAGCGATTGGCTTGGAGCCTTCACTACTCTAGTATTATATTCTCGGAGATACTGCAAGTGCGCCTCATCAGATGGATAGCTTTCCGTATCAGGATAGGGGAAGCCGCTCATAGCCCGGAAAGGCAACGGATCCACTGTGAAATCAAAACCGTAGCCCCAATTTCCAGGCGGATCCTTAAACCAACAAGCCACAAACAAGAAAAAGTCTCGCTCCATACCCTCCTCAAGAGGCGCAAGATCTGCTGTGGGGAACTGGAGAGACACCTGATCACCCTGCATTCCAATCACGTACATGTCATCACCCTCAAGAACCACCTGCGACACATCACCGTACTTCGTGAAATCCCCAGTAGCAAATGAAGGACTAGCAAACGCCTGATGAAAAACAGCGTCACCGTTAACTCTCTGAACATTTATGTTTTCTTGCGGGGTCGTGTCGATTCCGATGTAATCGAACGTTACGTTGAAAAAATTGTTAATTCTGATCTGGTACTCGCTCACGTCCGCGGGGAAAAGCCCTGTCAAATCCACCGCAAAACTTCTAGGAACATAATCTGAAGGCGTCGGCATCTGCCTATCCTTCGGCACACGCACCCAATCTCCACTCGCATCCATAACCTCCATGTAAGGCGCCGGGTAAATCTGCGTGCCATTCGGCACAAGGCCTTCGGCATAAGCCGCCTTGAAGCCGTCTATCCAATCGTAATAGTGTTCAGGTGAACCCCAATCAATCATTCCGTTGATTACAAGCTTAATTTCTTGCGCATCAGATAAATCACCCAAGTTCAGCGTTAACTGGTTTGATTTGATGTCGTCCCAAGATGGACTAGCCAGTCCATTATTACCAGATGTGAAAATTCCATCCAGCTCAGCGATTTCAGAGAGAACGTCTTCCCCTTTTTCATTGTAAGCTGAAACCGGTGTTTTCAAATTGTCTTTGCTGACGGTGTAAATCTCACCGTTAAAATCTTGATTAACATAATTCACCATAGTCGAATAAACATCCACATCCGACGGGTGATCAACCACCATCATGTAAGCCGCGTCTAGATAAAAGAGCTCATCCCACTTCTGTAAAAGAATCACATCATAATACTCACCGCTGTCTGTGCTCCTCGCTGTTACTTGATTTGCATCCAGCTTGATGGTGTCCCACGGGTTGCCGCCGCCAAACACGATGTCGCCGTTTTCATCAATGTAATCAATGTACCCCAGCCAGCCAGCGTTAGAGACTTCAGTCACGTAAACATAATCAGTTCCGTTCCAATAAAACAGCGAAGGACAACATGCGTACCCACTAATTAAGGTGTAGGTTGCAACTATTACTAGACGTTTATCTAACGTGAAAGTTGTCGATGTGCTTTTTGATCCATCGCTCCAACTTGAAAATTCTAATACGCCTGTTCCAACATCGACGATGTTTGGTGCAGAAACGGTGTATTCTCCTACTGGCAGGAGTTCGATGTAGGTTGTGTCATGGGTTACTCCGTTGAGGGTAAAAGTTAAGGGTATAGAGCCACCGCCAGATCTACCGACTGTGAGCGTGTGGTATCCTGCGGGAACTACAGTGAAGGTTCCAGGCAGAGAGTTTACTTGGATAGTGTGTTTTCCTTCAACTGTTTCGTTAAATGTGAATTCTAGGGTTGTGGTTTCCTTTGCAGCTAACTCTATTATCCTGCGTTCTAACAATGAATTATCAACCATGAGTCTTACTGAAAGGCTGTCTGGTTCTTCTCCGATATTGGTGGCAGTGACTGTAGCTGTTATTGTTTCGTTAGGCCAAGCCTCGTATGGATTGACAACCAGTTTAGATAGGCCTATTTTGCTTGATGTCGGTGGTGGAATCTTGGTGGTTAATAAACCAGATAAACCGCCTATTTCAACGTTGTAGGTTCCTTCAACTTCTTTGATTACTGTAAACTCGGCTAGGGTGGAATTTCTACCGGGAACCAGGATTGTTTGGTTTTCCTCTAGTACATCGTTGATTGTGAGGTTTGCCACGTATTCTCCTTGTAAGTCTCCTATGTTGGTTACGTTGACGGCTATTTTTACGGGTTCAAAAATTTCTGCTTCAAGCGGGTTGATTGTGAGATCTGTTACTGTAAACTCTGCTTGTTTAAGTGGGCCAACGATTAGTCCTTGGGCTTGGAGGTAAAAGTAAACTCCAGCGGCTGCGGCCACTATCAAAACGTCAATTATGAAAATTGCTTTCAGTTTGGTGAGTGCTGAGCGAGAGCGCATATGATTCCCACCATGTTTACTTCATATTCCAGTATATAACTTTAGTCCGCATAGGCGGTTTGCAATGTTAGAGCTGGCAAGTGAACCGCTGGAGAGCTTTGTCAAGAAAAATTGACTAACGCGAAAAGTTGTTTGTCAAGAAATCTTGACTAAAAACTGTGAGTTAAGGGCTTCTTTAGTCAATAAAACTTTACAAAAACGCTTTTAACACAAAAAAGCCTTGAATTAAGCGTGTTTAAGGAGTGAGTGAGTATGGCTCTTTCGCCCAAGCTAGCTGTGAAAAAGAAAATCGCTCTCGTCCTGCTCCTCATCAGCCTAATGGCTCCATGCCTACTCAAAATTCAGCTAGGTAAGGCTGATCCCACGACGATTATTGTTCCAGACGATTACCCAACAATAAAAGCTGCTATTGGAAACGCTACTGACGGCGACACAATATTCGTTAAGAAGGGAATTTACGAAGAAGAGACGCTGGAGATAAGCAAGGCACTCTTTATTATAGGTCAAGACGTTGAGAACACTGTAATAAACCTTCATCCCCCGTTAGTCAAAACAACTATTTTCACTCAAACTTTTACAAGCTATGCTAATCCAATCAACATTAAAGCTGATGACGTTAAGATCTCAGGTTTGACTATTAACAGCGAGGGCGGAGAAATCTCTGCGACTGGAAATAGAACCCGAATAACAGGAAACATACTAAACACTCGTTTACACTTGGGCGGTTCGTACCAAACTGTTTCTAAGAACGACTTAACTGCAGACGTGAGGTGCAGCGGTGGTGCTTATGGTAACGTCTACCAAAATAATGCTGTGAATGGTAGCATTGGATGTGATTCTGGTTCTTACAACCGTTTTTTTGCCAATAATGTTTTAGGAGGGAGAATAAGCTCTGGCGGTGCAAGCAGTAATAACTTGATTTATGGCAACACTATAAAAAACGGCGAGGGCGTTTGGGCGTGTTATGGAGATGTTGTCGCCAAAAACACAGTGACTGATAGTGAAATGGGCATCTCCGTCGGTTGGGGCTTTAACAATATCATCTGCGGAAACATTATTGCAAATAACCGCGGCGCTGGTCTTACAAAACTTGAAGGCAGAAACAATACATTCTACGCGAATTATGTGGTGAACAACTCTGTTGGTGTAGAGATTGGAGTATATTCTTCTTTGCAGCCCCTAAACACTACTTTCTATCATAACAATTTCGTACGAAATGCTCAGCAAACAAAAGTCATTGGTCTTGACCATAGTGATCATTGGGATAACGGAGAAGAAGGAAACTACTGGAGCAACTACACAGGTTCTGATGCAAATCACGATGGCTTAGGAGATTCACCATACGTAATTTTTGGGGAAAGGCACATGTACGATTATCCCTATACAACCTCCGTTGAAAGTTACGAAGACCGTTATCCGCTAATGACTCCATTCAACTGCTCAAGCATCACTATCGCATTACCAGAATGGGCAACTAGTCAACCACCAAGCCTGTTTGCATCGGCTGACATAACGCCTCCCACAATTTCTATTTTATCTCTTGAAAACATGTCCTATCCAATAGGGAACCTTTCGTTAACGTTCACAGCGAGTGAGCCAACCTCATGGATTGGTTACAGTCTTGATGGACAAAAGAACATAACAGTTGCAGGAAATACCGTTTTGACAGGGCTGTTTGTGGGCTCACACTACTTGACTGTTTACGCAGCTGATACAGCTGGAAACGCTGGAGCCTCTGAAACAATTTACTTCCGCATAGAAACGTCTTTCCCGACAACGTTGGTTGTGGCTGTTGCGATTGTCGTGTGTGTTTTCGGTTTCGGGTTAATTGTAAACCTCATGACAGCTAAAAGAAAAAGCAAAAACCGCCAAAGCAACCCTAAAGCCTAGCAGAGTCCGCCTTGTTTAAAATAGTAGTTCTCTTCCTTCTTAGAACCGAAGCTTCTTACGCCTTCCGTCTTAAGCTGCTTCCTGAGCTTCGCAGCGTATTCCTTAGTCAATTCTCCCCGCTTCTCCAAATACGCAATTATCGCCTTTGCTTGCTCTTCAGTATCGCAACGCCTTATGAAATCTATAACAGTTGGATTATAATTGCGAAACTTATCTGACACTGACTTTTCAGCTGCATCAGAATCTGTTCTGACCGCGTCTATCGCGACCTTGCTGTCCTCGCCTTCAAGTTCCTTAGATAAATTCGGAAACATTTTCTTAAACGACTTTTTATCGGTCTCCACTATCGCAACCTTCAAGCACAGCTATTCTAAATATCATATAAAAACGCATCCTTAAGTGGCTTTTTCCCTCATAAAACGGAAGCCGCAGCTGAAGCGAATTGGTCATTTACAAAGTTATACAGGAATAAGTTTTTGCGCCGGGTTTTCTTTAAGCAAACGTTCTAACTCTTGGACGTTAAGCCCTTTGAGATCATCTCCGAAAATCTCGCATTTTCTCCTGTAAACTGCTTCATCTGAGCTTCTAACGACTACCTCAACTCTTTGTTTACCTGAAGTCTCAACGTATATGTGAAATGAGGTTTTGGGTTTTCCCCTTTTAGTTACCGTAGTCCACTCGGTTTTCGCAATTTTGATGCTGCTCTTCTTGAGAAAAATGAGGATTTCGTCGGGCGCGTCATGATATAAGACTATGTCAATGTCGCTTCCTTGGCGGATAGTCCCACGCCAAACACTACCGATTAAAAGGGGACCATATTCCTTGAGGGGTTTCATTATTTTCAAGGCTTCTTTTCGCATCTGGATTAACCGTTCTTTTCTGGCTGGTCCTTCATGGGCTTCAGCTATTTTGTCAAGTTCTACGGCAACTTCAAGGTTTGTTGGAAGAAAGTGGGTGCCTAAAGTTTTTGCAGCCTTTAATTTGGCTTGTTTATATTCCTTTTCAGCTCCAAAATATAGCAGGTTAGCTGCTTCCCTTGCGATTTTACACCTTAAATCAGAATCAACGTTCAAAGCTTCACCATGCGACGCAAAATCAGCGTTTAATTACCTTTTCGTAAAGTTCCACCGTTTTTTCAGCAATTTTATTCCATGTGAATTCGTTCAGAACCCTTTTTCTACCGTTCTTTCCAAGCCATTCCCGTTTTCCCGAGTTTTCCAACGCGCTCATTATGCCCCACGCAATATCTGAGGGATTGTTTGGGTCTATGTGGTAGCCGCATTGTTCTTCACCGCGGCAGATAACTATTTCGCGCATTCCACTGACGCCTGCAGCTCCCACGACAACGGGTTTTTCCATGCTCATTGCCTCAAGGGCAACTATGCCGAAGGGTTCATAATGGCTTGGAAAAACTGAGATGTCACAGGCGGCGTAGTGTAAAATGCGTTCTTCTTCGGGGATGAAGTCAAAACAGAATTTCACGTATTCATCCAACCTCATGGTTCGGGTCAAATTTGTCAGGTACTCTTGTAGTTCGCCTACGCCTACTATAACCAACTTTGCGTTGGGAAACTTTGACAAAACATGCGGCATTGCCATGATTAACTTGTCAACACCTTTGACGCCCACAAGCCTTCCCAGAAAGAGAATCATCAAGTCGTCATCTTCAAGACCGTAAGATCCCCGGATTTTCCGCACTTGCTCCGTAGAAACGCTTCCAGGATCATATTTTTGCGGGTCAACTCCATTATAGCTTACGTGGATTTTGTCCCGTGGAAAACCGAGCTGTATTAACTCATCCTTCATGGCGTACGACACTGTAACAATCATGTCGGCCATTTTGGCTCCGCGCAATTCGATGTTGCTTACTACGCTTGAGCCATTTCCCAAAGTTCGGCCCTTCTCGGTTGAGTGAACATGAAAGGCTAAGGGCAATCCACTTTCCTTTTTGACGGTGACCCCGCCCATGGCTGAAAGCCAGTCATGAGCAACCACAACGTCGTATTTCACGCCTTCTTTTCTGATGAGCTCATTAATGAGTTTGGATGCAGTTAGGTAATTGTAAACAAGGAGCTTTCCGAATAAATGCAGACCTCTCCCCCATTTTTTGATGTCGTCCGCGATTACGTCGGGCAACGAGTCGGAAACATCTATGTGTAATGGACGGTGAATTTCGATACCGCGCCATATCTCTCTCCTCGGAAGAGTACCACCATCATCATTCATCGTGAAAACAGTTACGTCGTTATCCATGAGGACAAATTTGCGTGTTATCTCAGCCGCGTAGGTTCCCAAGCCGCCGACGATTTTAGGTGGATACTCGTAAACAAGCACAGCAATCTTCATTCTTGGTGCTCACCATTTTCCAGTTTAGCATTAGAAACCTGCATACTAAAGCTTTGCTTATTTCAGTTCAGTAAACCGTTGAGAAACGTTGATTAGCTTGTGTGTACATATACCCGATAGGTGTATTGTAGCCATGAGTTTATCACCTGTTAAACATGAGATATTGGAGACCATGTTGCTGCTTGACAAACCTGAAAGAGCAACACATATAGCGAAGGAAGCTGGGAAGGAATTTCCTTCCGTTATGATGCACATTATCGGGCTTACTCGCATGGGATACACTGCTTCACCTGAAAAAGGACAGTATACTCTAACAGAAAAAGGCAAAAAAGCCCTTGGCATACCCGAAATCAACGGAGAAAACGCCCGAACGATATTAGCGGACATGCCTCAGGATAAATCATTTCACTTTTACGCAGAAGTAGGAAAACCGTTAAGCCTCCAAGCACATGGCCTTCAGGATTTCTGTAATAAGATTCTGGAGGCTAATGCGGACTCTATAGATTTTCACATGAGCCGAGGAGATTTTGAAGCTTGGTTTGCAGGACTAGGTGATGTAGAGCTTGCGAAAAAAGTAGCGATGTTAAAAGAAAAGAAGAGGGTTGGAGAGGAGCTGCGCAGCAAACTGCAGGAGATTGTTATGAAGCGGTGCATGGTATTAGCTAACGTGGCTGGGCACGTGGTTTCGTCTGAGTGATTAAGCTATTACTTTAGTGGTTTGAAGCGTTTTCCGAGCTTTCCCAGAACTTTCTGTATCGTCGTGTACTCCATATCTTCAGAGCTTAACCGTGCTGGCTCAAATTCGCCCATGTTCCGTAACGCGCAGGCATTTTGCATGGCTTCGCGCCTTGCCAAAGCAAAGGCAGGGTCATCGAACAAGTCAGCGATAATTGGGTTTCCTTCGTCGTCGCTTGAAATCCGACCGTTTGCCACTTGAAAGCCTAAGGCAACGATTCGTGGTGGACCATCGAACACTGTGCATTTTGACGCTTTCAGTCCTACCGGCATTATTGGACCCCAATGGCTACCTCGCATCCACCCTTGCACGAAGTAGCTGTGCATGAAAGGCGCCAAGATTTCGCCTACCGCGGGTAGCCCATGTTGCGCTCGGGCAACCATAACAGGGTCATCTTTTCCCACGTATTTTCCAGCTATCAACGAAAGCTTGCTTACGCTGCTTGAAGCGCAAATCAGGTTGTCACTTGCTCTCCAAACACGAGAGATGACATAACGCCCCACAGTTCCAATTAGCGATAGCAGCTCGTACATTTCTTCAGGGCATTTGAGGACTATGGCTTTGTTCTCCTTCGTATCTATCACTTCGAATTTGAAGCCGCAAATCATGTTTGGGTCAATAACGAGGCCGGCAGTGTTCATTGGGTCAGCGAAAATGCGAAAGAGCGGATAGTTAAATGAGCCAGCAGAGGTTTTATCAGCCGCGAAAACTACAATTGGATCAGAGGCTCGTTCCTCTATCTCCATTTCTGCAACGCCTGGACCC
>Ga0209427_10010569_pt1 | contig 10215 bp, 11 predicted proteins | sample DeeMarSWOR136_30_FD_187465 | JGI IMG/M metagenome (GOLD analysis project Ga0209427, IMG submission 187465) | Marine sediment microbial communities from White Oak River estuary, North Carolina - WOR-1-36_30 (SPAdes) (version 2) | ecosystem: Environmental > Aquatic > Marine > Intertidal zone >...
ATTCCTCTTTAATCTGTATATAGTTCTGTGCGAGTTGCGTATACTCGAGGCGGGTTTGTGTATGGTTCCCAGAAAGCTGCACATAATCCAGATTGAGTTGCGTGTGGTTCGTCGCAAGCTGGGTATACTCGTGGTATAACGCGTTGAATTGTGATTGACTATAGTACGCGCCCGCGAACACGGCGATGCCAACCACGAGTGCCAATAACACCGTGGGCCACTTCCCACTGAGGGTACTCGACGGAGGTGCCGTTTTCGGCGCGTCCTCGACCCACCCCATCATGGATACCGCAGCTCGACCAAACGTGGAGAGCCGGTATTGTCCACGTTCCGTCTTCGCGAGTAAGACACCGAGGCTGTCGAGATGATAGGTGAGGTGAGGGCTCTCGATCTCCAGCTGGTTCAATATGTCGGTGAAGGTCAATGGCTCTTTCGCGAGCATACGGAGAATCCGACGACGAATCGTATGGCGAAGAGCGGTGAAGATGGTGGAGTAGGTCTCCTCTTCTTCGGACAACCGTTCACCCCTCATACCAAAAATATTGCCGCCCGTTAAAAGGCGTTTTTATCAAGAAAGTTTGACCCATAATACGTCAAAAAAAGTTTACTAGGACACTGTCACAACGCGCGCGTCGGATTCGGCCCCGGTCACGGGCACCACGAGATCAATGTCGTCTGATACGACGAAGACGAGCCGTCGGCGCTTATCGTCAACGGTCAATTCGAGGACCACGTCGGCGTCGGTGGAGAGTTCGAGCTGTCGCCGGATTTTTTTGCCGAGGTGCATAAATCCGTATTTATTGATCTTCGCGTCCATTCATTTTTCCACCTCTGGTGTTTCGTTACGTGGATAATAGAACTCCTCTTTTAGAAAGATTAGATATTTAGATTCATAAAGGATAAAGGGGAAGAATTTAAGACGTTTGCGTTACAATTATAAATGTAGCGCCTCGCAATTCATTTAGCGCGCGCGGTTTCGTCGTAATCTAGCGACTCGAAAACACAGAGGTAGTTTGATATAGAAGGCACTAAAGTAATTTTAATCCATATAACACTACGCGAAAAAAGGGTGATGCGACCCATAACGCCTCCGAGCGGGGCCGCTTCGTGCGTATGTATCTATTTAAAGGAAACGCGCGTGTCATACGCAGACAGTTAGCTAGTTATAATTTTTTTCTTGCAGGAGTGGTAGGAATTGTGTGAGGGCATTTCGCCAGACCTGCCAGATGTGCCCTCCATCGTCGGTTTCAACGTATGTGTGAGGAATCTCCAACTCCTCCATAGTCTTATGAGTCGCCCTAAAAACGTCCAATGCGGTGTCATAGATGCCGCCAGATACGTATATTGTATCTATCTGTGTAATCTGATCGTTGACGTGTGGCAGCTTATCCAGTAACCGCTCTGCTGATCCAGAGCTAAATATGCCCAAGGCCTTAAAGAGGTCTGGATAACTCATCGCCACATTAAGACTTTGACCGCCTCCCATGGATAATCCCGCAATCGCCCTCGAATCCTTCAAGACGCGATACTTCAACTCAATGAAGGGCAGCAGATCTTTGACAAAATAGTTCACATGCACCTCAGAGAGATTCAGGTTCCTAGACGATCGATCGCCAGTAGCCAGCATTCGATACTGCTCATCCGGCGTCGCAATGTGGCCTTCCGGCATGACGACCACCATCTCCTTCCCCTTCGCGTGGGCGAAGAAGGCATCCAGCACGTTATCGACGTACCCCTTGAACAGCCATTCCAAGTAGTTGCCCCCGCCTCCATGGAGCAGATAGAGCACTGGATACTGCCTTCCCGTTGCGCTGTAGCCTGCCGGTAGATAGACGGTGCAGGGCTTCAATTGCTGTAACGTCTTACTGTACACCTTTTCCATGACGATCGTGCCATGTGGGATCTCCGGCTGCACCTCCCACGGCATCGCCGTATCCCCCCGAACTTGAACCAGGCTATACGCGTCCCCGCGTTCCACATAACTTTTCCAGGGGTTCAGGGGATCCAGCGTCCGCAAGCCGTTCACGACATAAAAATATCGGTAAATTCCGGGTAGCACCGGCTCTGTGATATGTGTCCAAACATTGTTGTTAGTTTTCTTCATAGACACAGAGGGAACAGGTTTGTGTGGTCCAACTCTTTCCCTTCCAAATCGTAGATCTCCGTCTATCTCGACTTGTGTAGCATGTTCACTCATGAGGTTGAAGGTTATTGAACGATCCGCATTCACGATCGGAGAACTGAGTCGATCACTCAATCATATCACCGCAGTGAGCTAGCTAGGAGTATTGCGCTGTCCATGGGGTATATATAGGTTATCCGATAACGCGCACGCTAACGTTGGAGATAGACTGGCTACGCTCAGCTTTATCCTAAGTTAAGGTTTTTAGATACCTTGCTATATTTATTTTAAGGATTTAAGGAGAATGAAACTATGTGGAACCAGTTCATAACTGATGAGTACGAGGGGATGCTGGCTGAAACGGTGATAATGGCAGGGCATAACCAGGATCTCATACATGCCTATCTTTCACGACCACTTGGGAAGGGCCCTTTCTCCGGGATAGTATTGATTCCTCATGCGCCTGGCTGGGATGAGTTCTATCGTGAGACCTCCCGCCGGTTCTCACAGCACGGGTATCTTGCTATCTGCCCCGACATTTATTGCCGGTTCGGGCACGGGACGCCCGAGGAAATAGCTGCAAAAGCTCGTGCCGCGGGCGGTGTTCCTGATGATAGCGTAGTGGGGGATTGTGAAAATGCTATGAAACACCACAGAGCTTTGCCAAATTCCAACGGCAAGGTCGGCATAATCGGTACGTGCTCTGGAGGTCGCCACGCATTTCTGGTGGCATGTCGAACGACCGGACTCAATGCAGCAGTCGATTGCTGGGGTGGCCGCGTGGTGGCTTCAAAACAGGAATTGACCGCAGCTCAACCCGTTGCCCCTATTGACTATACCAGCAGCCTGTCGTGCCCCCTACTCGGTCTTTTTGGCAACGACGACAAGGCGCCTTCACCAGAGCAAGTGAACCGGCACGAAGAAGAGCTCAAGAAATTCAGGAAGAACTATAAATTCTATCGCTATGATGGTGCAGGGCACGGCTTCTGGTACTATCATACCGACCGTTATCGGCCGCAGCAGGCAATGGATGCGTGGCAAAAGGTGTTTGAATTCTTCGGTGAGCATTTGCGGGGTTAGCTGGTAACTGAGGAGGTGTTGCGGCCACCGCTATAGACCCACTAACCAATCGGACTAGGCCGGGAGTAACAGGAAGAGAGAACCTCGGTCTCTGATTCTATGCTGAAGACGTTTATGTCATAGGAAAGGTTGGAAATGTGGTAGGACAAGTTAAGAGGATAGGGACTCCTAGTCGCGAACCGTTTGTTGTCATGGCCAAACCGGTCGGTCCCCTATGTAACTTGGAGTGCAGCTACTGTTATTACCTTGAGACCACTCACCTCTATCCGAGTCCGCATCAATTCCGAATGTCGGACGCTCTCCTTGAGACGTATGTCCGTCAGTACATAGCATCAAGTCCTGGGCCTGTGGTCCAGTTTGTGTGGCATGGTGGCGAACCAACACTGGCCGGACTTGACTTCTACAGACACGCCGTGGAGCTGCAGAGACGCTACCTCCCACAAGGGTGGACTTGCTGGAACAATCTCCAGACAAATGGCATTCTTCTCGATGATGAGTGGTGCACCTTCTTGGCGGATGCTCACTTCGATGTGGGGCTGAGTGTAGATGGCACAAAGTGGTTGCACGATGCATACCGTAAAGACCACAGTGGTCGCGGTACCTATGAACGCGCGGTCGCAGCGGTACGCCGTCTGCAAGCCCACGGTATCCAACCCGACTTGCTATGCACAGTGACCTCCGCGATAGCGAAAGAACCCATCAGCGTCTACCAAGCGCTCAGAAGTCTCGATACTGGATGGATTCAGTTCATACCTATCACACAGCGCACACCGGATGGACAATTGACAGCGGAGTCGGTGAGATCCGAGGCTTATGGGCGTTTCCTCTGTACTGTTTTCGACGAATGGATCCACCACGACCTCGGAAGGTTATATGTACAATTCTTCGCCGAGATATTGCTGGTGTTGTCAGGAGGGACAGCCAGCTTATGCTGGATGGCCCCGACCTGCGGGCGCGTGCTCATCGTTGAACACGATGGCAGTGTATACGCGTGCGATCATTTTGTTACTCCCGAGCACCGCATCGGCGACCTCGAGACCTCGTTACTGAGTGCATTGGTCGACGCCCCAGTCCAGCGCTGCTTCGGCGACGATAAGAGGGACCGGCTTCCCACGCAGTGCCGCTCATGTTCATGGCTTATGGTATGCAATGGAGGGTGTCCTAAGGACCGCTTCGCTTTGGCAGATGATGGCGAAGCAGGCCTCAATTACCTCTGCAGCGGTCTGCGGCAGTTCTTCGCTCACGCTGAACGGCCATTGAGACAAGTCATGGAGCGCATGAGGCAGGGACTGAGTCCCGAGGCCATCATGGCGGAATTACGCGCGCGCCCCTACCTGTGAGCATCGAAAAGTAAGATAGCGCACGCTAGAGCACACCCGCCTTCAGATATGCATTAACTCCAGTTTTTAAGCATTTCAATTATTAGTCGAACTGCTGGTCCCTTGCTACCTTTTGGGTTATAGTCTTTATCTGTTTTTTGTTCAGGGTGGCCTGCGATATCGAGGTGTGCCCAGGGTGTTTCCATTACGAATTTGCTTAGGAACCTGGCTGCGGTTATTGCTCCGGCTGGTCTGCCGCCTGTGTGTTTAATGTCCGCGACGTCGCTTTGTAGTTGTTCATCATATTCTTCCCATAGGGGCATGCGCCAGATTTTTTCACCCGATTTCTCGGAGGCTTGTTCAAGTTTCTCTGATACCCAGTCCTGGTTAGTGAAGTATCCTATGGCGTGATCTCCCAAGGCTACGTGCATTGCGCCGGTAAGGGTAGCAAAGTCAAACATTGCCTTTGGCTGGTAGTTCTTGGCGGCGTAGCTGAGGGCGTCATTAAGTATCATGCGTCCTTCGGCGTCGGTGCTTATTACCTCGATGGTCTGACCGCTATAGCTTTTTACCACGTCTCCTGGGTGGTATGCTTTACCATCTGGCATGTTGTCTGTGGCGGGTATTATTCCTACAAGGTGTACTGGGAGACTTAACTTGGATGCTGCTTCCATGACTGCTAGTACGACTGCACCGCCGGTCATGTCTGCTTTCATAGAGGACATTTCATCCCTTGATTTGAGGCTGATGCCTCCGGTGTCAAAGGTTATGCCTTTTCCTATAAGTGCTACTGTTTCCTTGTGTTCTACGCCATATTCCACCATTATGAATTTGGGTGGTTCCTCGGTGCCTCGGGCCACTGCTAGAAAGCTGTGTAAGCCGACTTCTTGGGCTTTTTCTCTGTCAAATACGGTTACCTTGAGGTTCTGGTCTTTACCTATTCTATTGGCTTCTTCTGCGAGCATTGTGGGGGTAACTATGTTGCCTGGTCCCCACGCGAGTTTTCTACAATAGTTTACGGCTTCAGCTATTACCTTACCTGTGTTTGCCCTCTGCTCTAAAGTTATATCATGACTTGGATCAAATAGCGTTATCTCTTCGATACGTTTGATTTTTTCCAGTTCTTTTGTTTTGTAATATGTTTCATTATAGCTGCCCATTATGAATGCTTGCACAAGCGCCTCAGCTACATCGGGTTGTTTTAGAGAACTCGTAATGAAGGAGGGGAGGTATATTCCTGCCTTTTTTACCCCTGTGTCCCGTACTACTCTTGAAGCTGAGCCTGCTATACGTCTTATAGTCTCTAGGTTTGCTTCGGCTTCTTTTCCGATGCCGACAAGCAGCACTCTTGGGGTCTCATTGTTATCGGTATAGATGAGGCTTGATGTGCCTTTTTCTCCTTTGAAGTCCCCTAAATTGGCGAGGTTTTCTACCGTTCTCCTAAGAGGTGCTGGTGGACTGGTCACGTTTTCTTCTGTGAAGCCAACTACCATTAACGCTGTTTGAGATTCCTCTAGGCTTGTTTTCTTAAAATCCAGTTTCATGGTTTTTAATGAAACATTGGAGTAGATATTTATTTCCTGACTGATACGTTTTCATGCATGCAACTTATTCCCTGAATGATATTGCACGCACGCAATACTCCTTGGGGAAGTATGACTCGAACAGGATATAATTCGGACTTGGCGCGTGCACTCTCCGTGGTAGCAGTTCTAGATGGAGTAACCGTTGACGGAGAGGTGACCTTTGAAATGGGCTATGCAACGGCGATGTGCAAGCCTATTATTGGCGCGCGCGCACTAATCGTGAATGAATAACAACGTTCTGTGTTGGGTCAGTCGGTGATGCCCATCGCCCTCTTGACTTGGGCGTCGCGGATGCCCGCGTACCGGCTGGCGGTCTCAACGGTCGCCCACTCGAACCACCCCTGCAGGGCGTCGGGTCTTTGGGGTCGACGAACAGGTAGTCCGCTAAGAACCTCGCCCACATGTCTCGATAGTAGTGTGGCTACGTCCGTTAGTCGACCTCTAGGACTTTGCGATAAATGTGGATACGGCTGCAGTGCTGCTACGGGTCGACCTCGCTGGTGAACGGGATCTTCGACGGGAACAGCCACACCCAGCCGCGGTCGCGGGCCGCCTCCACGTACGCCACCAACTCGTCCGTGAACGGATTCAGGTCATCGCACTTGATCCAGATATTCCGCGTCGTCTTCTTCCGCCGCTTCAGGACGGGGGCCTAGTGGATCTCGACGTGCCCGCCGTGGTCGTAGAACTGCTCAGGCCGTAATAGGATAAGTTCATTGACGCGCGCGCTAGGTTAGGTGGCGTCGAGGGCGTAGCGGAGGTGGGCGGCGATGCCGCCGAGGCCGAGGAGCTCGGCGCCGGCTTCATGCTCGCTCCCAATGATCATGACCCGGCCGCCCATGTGCTCCGCCTGCCGCATGACGCCTTCCAGGCGGATCCGCTCCACGTCCTCCGTCTCCCGCAGGGCTTTGTCCGAGACCAGCAGGCAGTCGACGGCCCCGTACTCCACGGCCTTCATCACGGACGCTGTGCCGTACGCCACGGTGCCCGTTCCCGCGCCCAGGCGACGTAGCACTTCCGCCACGGCCTTGGTCTCCTCCACTATCCGCACCTCCTTCGTCACCCGGTCTAGGACGCCGCTGCGCAAGGCCTCCTTAACGCCGCTGACGCCGCCGCTGCTCGCCAGCCCTACCACGGCCACCCGCTTCGCCAGATCCGGCTGCGTCTCCTCGAGGAACTTGGCGAAGGCGCCCTTCAGGAAGCCGGGGCCGACGATGGCGACGGCGCTCTCCTCCCGACTCCCCTCCACGGTCAGCGCGGTGACCACGTCCTGGAAGTAGCGATTGGTCGCCGCCGCGCGGTGCTCCGCCTCCCGTTTGCTCGGTAGCTTCGCCCGCAGCTCCGTGAGGACGTGCAGCGTGTTCTGTCGGAGGACCGCGAGGCCGCACTCATCGTCATCGATGGCCACGATGAGGATGGGCGTCGTCTTCCATCGACCTGCCCGCTCCACCATCTCGAGTTCCCGACGATGCCATCGGTCCTTCACGATGGTGAGGGGTCGCCCCACGTAGACCGTGATGCTGTGGTGGCTGCCTTTGATGGCGTACTTCTCCGGGGCGTCAATGATGACCCCGTGGATCCTCAGCCGGTCATTCATCTGCTGAAAAAAGGCCTTCTCCACCGTGATGCCCAGAAAGAGGGAGACCCGCTTGCCCGCCGTCGGCCGCGCGCCGACGTCCATGACCTTGATGACCCGGCTCGTGCGGCCGTAGACTCGGTCCCCTTTCCCCACGATGTTATAGATGACCCACAGGTCATCGGGGTCCGTCGGCAGGAGCTTCATGACGCCGTCTTTCGCGTCGAAGGACAGGGTCTTCATCGGTGTCGCCCGTCTCCCGCTAGAGACGTGCTTTTCCTTCGCTTATATACTTTCAAATCGAGGCTGTTTTCCACGAGCCTCCTGTCCCGAGGGAAGCTGGACGATCTACTCAAAAGAAAGTTCATAAATGTTCCACTCCATGGCCCGTTCAAAGAGCATCAGTGAACGAGGGAGGGCGGAGACGGTGATCCGGGATTTTCAGCTCAGGGACTTGGATCGCGTCGTAGAGTGCCTGACGTTGAATCATCAATACGGTAATCCTGTGGTGGATGGCCCTGCGGCCATGACGCGGGTGAGTGCCTGTCCCGCCGCCGTCTTTCTGGTGGCTGAAGTCGACGGCGCCGTCGCTGGCGCGGTTCGAGGTACCTACGATGGATCCCGCGCGATCATTCATCAGCTTTCCGTTCATCCAGCGTACCAGCGGCAGGGCATTGGCAGAGCCCTTGTGACGGCCATTGTGACGCGGTTTCGGGCGATGGGCGCGCCAACGACCTCTGCCACGGTCACCGAGGCGAGTCTCCCCTTCTGGCAGAAGGTAGGCTTCAGACGCACCAAGGCCTTTCTCGTCGGCGACTGGTAACGGTCGCCGCCTTCCACCCGTCGGCATCCATCCGTTTCGTCAGGACGATCGCGGGGGCGCTTGCGATTGACAGAAGCCCCTTCCGCGGGTACGCGCTAACGCCTACCTGCTTCGAGCCTCGGCACAGACGGGGTGTCTGCTCTGCCCTTTAGACCTGTGGTGTCTACCAGTATTTTGAAATAGGAGCGTCGGTACTTGGTTGTTGGCTTGGCCATGAGTCGGGGAATTCCGGACGAGAGAAGTCTTGCGCGACTGCTCTGGGCGCGGGGCTTCGCCGTGGTGCGGGCGCCGGCCTCCGGAGCCTCCACTCCCATGCCTCGACCCGACCTGATCGTTGGAAGCCGGGATCGGGGACTCCAGTTCGCCATCGAGGTGAAGACGACCCGTCGGGACGTGCTGTACATCCCGGGGGCGTCCATCGCCCAATTGCTGGAGTTTTCCCAGCGGTTTGGCTGTCAGCCCATCGTCGCTCTCAAGTTTAAGGGGCAGAAGTCGCCGTGGATCTTCCTCCGCCCCTATCAGCTGGAGGCAACGCCCAGCCTCAACTTCAAGATCTCTTTTGAAGACGCGTTGCGTAAGGGCATGGACTTGAAGACGCTGATCGGTGAGGGGACCCAGACACGACTGCTGGCGTGAAGGAAGGCGGCATGGGAGACCTCGTGATTCGCCTCGCGATGGCACGGGACTTCGCCGCCGTCTACGAGATCGAGTGCCTGTGCTTCCCGGACCCCTACCCTCTCACTTTTTTACAGGCCCTCCACGACATGAATCCTGACACCTTTTTCGTCGCGGAGCGGGCCGGCGCCCTCATCGGCTACGTCATCGCCGCCGAAGACCGCGGCCACGGGCACCTCCTCGCCATCGCCGTCCATCCCTCCGCCCGCCGCCAGGGCATCGGACGCCAGCTCCTCACAGCCTCCTTGCAGGCGCTTCGCCGCGAGGGGGCGACCACCGTGCGCCTCGAGGTTCGACGGGGTAACCGCGACGCCCAGCAGTTCTACGAAGACCACGGCTTCCTCTACTCCCACACCATCGCGAGCTATTACGACGATGAAGACGCTCTGATCTACTATCGTACCCTCCAGTAGCCTCCTGAGCCCTAGATTGGGGGCTCCTCGAAAGATATAAGCGGGATCACCACCATACCCCCATGGAGGCACATCCCGTGAAACTGCGGTTCTGGCTGCTGGACCTGAATGACGAGGTCGTGGAGGGCCGGTCGGAAGTACGCCTGTGGGGCATTGATGACGACGGTCGTCGAGTGCTCGTGGTCGATCCTCGCCTTCTCCCCTACTTCTACCTGCTTCCCCACGAGGAGGCTGACCCCCTCTCGGTGCAAACGGCCGTCACCGCCCAGGCCGCGTCCCTGGGTCTTCTCACGGTGGAGCGGGATCCAGATAAAAGAGTGTTCGGCCGCCCCACCAACGCCCTGAAGATCACGTGCCCCACCACCGACGCCTGCGTGAAGGCCGCGGCGGCCCTCACCAGGCTTCCCGGGGTTCACCAGTGTATAGAAGAGGATCTGCGCCTCTCCGCCAAGTACTTGCTGGACCACGAGGGCGCTCCCTGCGGCTGCTCAGCCACGCGGATCCAGTCTATGTCCACCTGACGCCCAGGTGGGAGCTGCACGCCGAAGTGCGTCGGCGTCTTGTACCACCCTCCGGTGCCGCCCACGTTCACGTTGTGGACATGGTACTCCCCGTCGCCCA
>Ga0209427_10010570_pt1 | contig 10215 bp, 10 predicted proteins | sample DeeMarSWOR136_30_FD_187465 | JGI IMG/M metagenome (GOLD analysis project Ga0209427, IMG submission 187465) | Marine sediment microbial communities from White Oak River estuary, North Carolina - WOR-1-36_30 (SPAdes) (version 2) | ecosystem: Environmental > Aquatic > Marine > Intertidal zone >...
TTCACCTACCCATATCATGAATTCGAGTAGGTCGGCATCAATCTCGTGTTCTGGCGGGCGTGGCTCGTAGCGGTCCCAGAAGCCGTATACCATCGCCATTGAAGGGCGTCCCCTCCCCAGGTCAGCAAGTTCCAGCGCGTAGAGATGGTCGTGCTCGGAGCGCCAGTAGACCCGCCCGGCGCGAATCCCCGTAGCTTTCTCTATGTCTTCAGCTACTTCGGGACGTACGTCGAGCTCCTGCTCCCACAGCAGCGGGTCAGCACGCAGGTAAGATAGTTCCTCTTCAGCTGGTGTGATAAATTTCATAATGCCCCTCCTGCTGTTCGGTTCAGGAACTCAACTATGGCGCCTGCTAGGTCGGGACCGCGGTCGTCCTGCAGGAAATGTGCCGCCTTGTCAAAGGTTATCGGTCCCTCGGCGTTGGGTAATAGCTCTTTGAGACGGTTGGCATACTCGATTGGAAAGACATTGTCCCCGGGTGCCCACAGAAGCAGGGTCGGTACATCAGCCAGTTCCGGCAAACGTCGCTCGATATTCAGCATATCATTCCACCCGCGGTCTCCTTCTCGCATCGGTATAGTCCTCGGCCAGGTGAGTACCAGGTGGTCTGAGTCCGGTTCCTCATATATGTGGTGGTAACCCTGGGCCTCTGTTTCCGTCATACCTCGTTGGCTGATGGCTGACGGTCCTTCGAGGGATAGTACCTTATGCCGTTTCATAAAGAACTGCCCAATGAGCGGCGCGTGCCATGTCGTCCAAGGTCTCGGTGACGAATGGAAACGGCCAACATAGCCGGTAAACAGCCAGGTATTCATTAACACCAGTGCATCCAGCCGTTCCACCCGTTGCAGGGCTGCACCCACACCCTGTGGCCCTCCCCAGTCCTGTCCCACGATGACAAAGCCGCGGAGCTTGAGCTGGTCCATGAGCGATACTAAATCAGCAATGTGATGGGCGAAGGTGAGTGCCGCATCAACTCGTGGGTTGTCGGAATAGCCGGCGCCTATCCAGTCGGGCACAATGGCACGGTAGCCGGCTTCTGTTAGCGGCTTGATGAAGTCCCGGTAAAGGAATCCCCAGGTGGGGTTTCCATGGAGAAGTAGCACCGGCCGCGCTTTGGGGTCGCCTTCGTCAACGTAGGCCATTAATCGCCCGTTCACCGTTATCGAATGCTGCTCCCAGGGGAACAACGGTTTCAGCCAGTCCGGTTTCGTTGGCAGTTCACGACTCATAGACGTCACCTCCTTCTTGATTTTTCAATATATTTAAGCCATGGCAAGAGCCGCTTCAATCTCTTTCCTCACCGATTCCGCTGTTTCTCGTGCTAGGTTTTTTTCTAGGACTTGTTTCGCTTGCCTCCCCCCAATTCTGCCCAGCGCCCAGGCTGCATAGCTCCGCACTATTTCCTCTGAATCTTCCATCGCCTGAGCTAGGTCGGGGATGAACGCTGTGTCACCGAGGTTTCCTAGGGCAATCGCCGCATTTCTCTGGAAGTATTTCTTATCTCTGATGTAGTTATACATTAGGGGCTGCACTCTCTTGATATAGTACTCATCAGATAGATTAAGCATCTTGGTAAGCTCAAAGTCCTCTGCCACCTTGGCTAGAAACTCATTCTGCGGTAGTTTGGCCTTCAATCTTTTCTGGTTTCTGGGGCATACCTCCTGGCAGATATCACAGCCATGAATCCAGGTACCCATCTTCTCCCTTATTTCCGGCAGGATGTAGCCGTTAATGCCTCCTGGATATCCATCCTGAGTTATGAAAGTATTGAAGGCAATACAGCTTCTTGGATCCATCTTCAGAGGTTCATAAAGAGATCCGGTAGGGCAGGCATCAATACAGGCGGTACAATTAGCCGGACACTCCTCTCTGAGTGTCGGCTCATCGTAGTCAAGCTCGGCATCAACCACAAAAGCAGTGATGAGGATAAACGACCCTCCCGTCTCGTCGGCAAAGGCAAAGGTATTCTTTCCGTATGTGACAACACCAGCTCTGGCGGCTGTTAGCCTTTCTGGGACAACTAATCGTTGGGCTACTTCACACCCGTTTCTCTCTAGGAACTCCCGCATCAGTTGACGTCGGGCTCCCATGATGCGGTAACGTGGTGTCAGGTAACCCCTTGCTAGGTAGAATCGCCCTATCTTCCCCACTAGCTTCTTGGGAAAAGATTCCTTGGTAAAATCGTAAACAGTCACCACGATTGACTTGGCTGATGGCATAACGCTTTTTGGTCTAGCACCAGCTATTGGCTGAAAGGTACTTTCAATATACCACCCGTACATTTCACGCCGTAAATTTAGTTCTGTAATGTACTCGGGAAAACTATCAGCAGTGGTAATACCCACCCTGCTGTACCCCAGGTCGAGACCAAAATCCTTTATGTCTTCGCTTAACGACATTACCTTATACTCCCTTCCTTGCGAAATCCGCTCGAACACTCCGTAGTCACTTCATGAAAGATGGCTTGAACTTGCCTATCGCTGTCATTCAAACCATCCTGGCATCACTGGGACGCTACCAGTAGTAGCATAGTTCATTGATTGCTGACCACTCTTTTTCCCTATCGTCCAGCCTGGCTTCGTGCCGCCGTAAAGTCCTTGACGACCCGCTCGGTGTACTCCCGTCCCGTCTCTGGGGGATGTTGAATTACTTCACGCCGCTCCAGCACCAGTGATTTGGTGGGGCATTTGTAGGCGCACACTCCACAGCCGATGCAGAGTTCCGGATCAAGTACTGCTACTTTGCCCGTTTTGTTTGTTAGTTCTTTCTTACCGCTTTTATTCTCCGCCGCCATCACGGTAACTCTACCCTTGGTCTCCGGGGAATCTTCCAGCCGCAGCGCTTCCATATGGCACCGCTTGACACACAGCCCGTCGCCGATACAGGTCTCGGGATTGGTACGGACCCGGTAGTTCGAAGCGTCCATGCTCTTGGTGTGCTTCAGTTTGTGAAACGCTTCGAACCATATACAGCAACACGGGTCGCAGTTGCAGATTGTATCCACGCCTTTCTGATAGTTTGAAATCCCGTGCACTAGCCCGACCTCAGCACTCTGCCGCAGTATCTCCTCGGCTTCTTGCCGGGTGATTTCGCGCCCCATGCCATTCTCGACTGTGTAACGCCCCAGCCTGTCAAAGTGAAGACAGACCTCAGTAGGGTAACTGCAGTTGGGGGAGTCGGGGTCGATATTTTTCCGGTGCTTGCACGGACAGATGGAGACAGAAAAATATTCTTTGGAATCCAGGACCTTGGCTACCTCTTCATAGGGTAGAATCTCTCGGGTGTCCTCTATTGTCTCTCCTATCGGCAGCGCTCTTAATCCCTTGAGATCAGTCATTCCGTACTGGTCAAAGAAGCCGTGGTAGAAATACTGGTTAACCAGAGGTGCCATCTTTTTGGTATCGGTATCTTCGCCTCCATGCCAGAAGGAGGCACGCAAAAGAGTGAACATAGAATCGTTGAGGCTGTATCGAATGCCGTCATCTCTAATCGTGCGGAAAACAGCCCCTTTCCTGGCCAGAGTATCCATTTTTTCCCTCAGCTTATCCTTGTCCATCTGCTTTAGCTCTGCCAGTTCTTCCAGATACCTCCCTGAGAAGGGTATTTCCGTCAACAGTTCGGCTTCTTCCGGGGTATATCGGGCTTTGATTAACGGCATCATTTCGTCCGCTTCAACCATCTGCCACCAGGTCTGATTTAGCCACTCGATGAAACGCCGGTATACTTCTTCCTCGGACATTTCTCTGCACTCCTTGATTTAATCGACTATATACCTTTACTACCCGACCGAAATCTTAATTCCAGATTGTTCTTACCGAAACGGTCAGTTAAATAACGCCACCACAAAATACCGCTTATAATTACTTGAGAGTCACCCTTGTTTTTAAATCAGCCATTTAGAAGGCCATGCTGGTAACTCTTTCAGGTCTGGATGTTCTTCCCATCCCGGAATCCGGGCGATCCTTTTGGCTATAGCCTTGTACCTCTCCCAGGGCGCACCGGCATACATCGCCATCTTCTGTGCCGCCAGCGAACCTTCGGTATGAATGAAGGCACCATCATGCCCGTGACCTATCAGATCCTTTACCAGCCTTGTTGCACGAAGCCGGTGCTCGGTTGGTATACCGTTCTTGCCGGCAAGGTATTTCTCTATAAACGGTCTTTCTTCTGGGTTCATCCAGTCTTTGTAGTTAAAGACAGTGCTGGCAATTCCTCCGGCGATATCGGCAACAACCTTGGAAGTCTCGTGCTGTTCGTTGGCAAAGATGTACTTGGCTATGTTGGTATACATCAGGTTAGGAGCCGCCAGTCCGATGTCCTCGAATATATCAGGATGGTCACAACCTGCCTGCGCCATGGCATCCACAAGCTGGGCATGCATCGCCAGCCAGGCCAGCTTCTCTTGGATATGGGCATATCTGTCCAGCCCGTTGTATTCCGCCATCAGCGCCGCTACTCCCGCTGTCTCTTCCGTTGATATCACTTTGTGGCACGTACCGAAAAGACGGTGGAACACACCAAACATCCACGCCTGGTCTCTTGTAAATTGCCATTCACCGCACATGAAGACCCGGTTCCAGGGCACAAAGACATTTTCAAAGACAATCATGCACTCGCTTACTCCGGCACCGCGTCCCGAGGCCGGCCAGTTCCACTCGGCTTCCTCACCGGTTTCTGAGTAATACGGCGGCGATGTCAGAAGTGTAATGCCTTCAGCATTTATTGGTGTGGCAAAAACTACGGCATAGTCCTTGTCCTCTTCGCGGTGCGCCCGGCACGGCGAAACAATTAGTTCGTTGGCGGTTGGTGTGGCGCTTATATGCATCTTGGCACCGCATACCACTATTCCGTCCTTCTGCCGGTCAACAACCCTGACATAAAAGTCCTTGTGTTGTTCCTGTGCTGAGGGCCGTAGACTTCTGTTTCCCTTGACATCGGTAATCGCTCCGGTGATAGCCGGGTCGGCATTTTTTAGATGCTGTCGGTAGTCCTCAACAGCTTCGGTATACTTGGTGCCCAGTTGCTTGTCCATCCGGGCCGACACCACCCCCGAGGCCGCCAGTGCATCGGGTCCCATACCGCTCATACCCGCACCCCATCGCATGCAGGTGATATATAGGTCCCTTCGTCTCACCAGGTCTTCGGCAGTCTTGGGCTGATTCCACAGGAACAGGAATCTATCCCCGTTCTCCTCTACGGTAAGCAAGTCTTTAAACTTGGGGTGATTATACAGCTCGTAACTCATGGCTCTGGCATTAATCGACCCCCTGAAAGCCGGGTGTTTTGTTATATCAGGTATCCGCTCACCATTGAGATAAATCCTCCTGCCGTCTATCAGGCTTTCTACGTATTGCTTGGATGTCCTTATCATGATGACCTCCTCTAGATAGATTCAGGCACTTTGTCTGTTTCGCAACCTGTTTTGCTTTTTCACCTCCTTGGTTATCAGAGTGGTAGACTCCCTTAGTGGATTCTACCAGAAGGAAACCTAAATACCTTGGTTGAAAACTCTGTCTCTAGGTCAGCCGTCCTCGTTCTTTCTCGGTATAGCCGCCAGGATAAGGTAATAATCATTGAGTTCCAGATTACGGAGGGTAAAAAGCTCGGTACTGCCCATAAACTTTGGTGGTCGTATCGATACCCTTATTTCTCCGGCTTCCTCAAGCTCCTGCTTGGTGATAATTCCTCTTTTCGCTCCCCCGCCCATTCGGACTACCTCTGCCTCTATCTGGTCAAGAAGTTTCTCGTTCTCGGTATCAAGCATGTGTCCTCCTCTTTCGCTCTCTGTCAACTGGTACTGGAAAGCAGGTACAGCAGACTATTTCGGAGTCAGGTAACGGGGGATCTGCGTAAACCATAATGCCCCCTCTTTATCCTCCTTGTCAAGCGTCTAATTGCCTGTTAAGATTATGTTCTGGTTTCTGTCAGAAAGGATAGTTGGGGGTAATTTATTAAATCTTCCTCGAGTATAATTACTGGTACTTGAGTGATATAATTAGGCTACTAGCACCAGCTGGAGGCAAGAATGCATGAAGCAATGCTCTATGAGAAGCTTCGTGGCTCCTGGGTACGGTGCAATACCTGCCAGTGGCATTGCAAAATAGCTGCCGGTAAGTCTGGTGTTTGCCGTATGTATCGGAATAGAGATGGTACTCTCTACAGCATGAATTATGCCCAGGTGTCATCATTGGCCGCCGACCCCATTGAAAAGAAACCGTTGTTTCACTTCTTCCCTGATACCCTGGCTTTCTCAATAGGTGGTTGGGGATGCAACTTCCATTGTCAGGACTGCCAGAACTGGCAAATCTCCTGTGTTGAGCTCGCCCAGCAGCAGGTTCACTCCAGGGAAGTCCTGCCTCAGATGGCTATCGAACTCGCCAAACGCTACGAGTGTCAAGGTATTGCCTGGACCTATAATGAACCCAGTACCTGGTTTGAATATACCCTCGACTCGGCCCGCCTGGCCAGGGAAAACGACCTCTATACTGTCTACGTGACAAATGGCTACCTCAGTCCTGATGCGCTGGATGCTATTGGTCCCTATCTTGATGCCTGGCGTGTTGATGTAAAAGGTTTCTCCGATGCCCTGTACCGTAAGCTGGCAAAGGTAACCCGCTGGCGGGGAATACTTGAGGTCGCCGTGCGTGCCAAACATAAATGGAATATGCATGTTGAGGTTGTCACCAACGTCGTACCGACCCTGAATGATGACAACGAGCAACTTCAGAATATTGCCAGCTGGATACGGGATGAGCTTGGTGAGCTAACACCGTGGCATGTAACCAGGTTCCATCCCCATTACCACATGAATCACCTGTCGGCAACACCCATATCCACTCTGGAGCGTGCTTACAACATCGGTCGTGAAGCCGGCCTCAAGTTTGTCTATATCGGTAATGTCCCCGGACATAAAAGCGAAAATACTGTTTGCTACTCCTGTGGTAATATTAACGTGTCTCGGTATGGCTACCAGACCAGTATAGTCGGCCTGGTGGGCTCAAAGTGTCAGTTCTGCGGAGCAGAACTTAATTTCAGGACACAAGAGCAAGGAGGTGGATATGGTGATTAGGAATCCAGTTGTAGCCGGACAATTCTATCCCGGGTCAGCTTCTCAGCTAAAGGCGATGATTCGGGAAATGGTTGATGACAGGATGGAAAAGGAGGATGTAATTGGCATGGTTGTACCTCATGCCGGATACCCCTACTCCGGACCGGTAGTTGGTGCCACCATATCTAGAGTTAAGCTCAAAGATACATTTATCATTATGGGTCCCAGTCACACCGGAATGGGCAAACCCTTTAGCATCATGACCGAAGGCACCTGGAGAACGCCGCTCGGCGACGTGGAAGTCGACTCGGAACTGGGCAAGCAGATCTTGTCTGCATCCAGTAATCTGGAAGAGGACTTCCTAGCACACTTGCAGGAACACGCCATCGAGGTTCAGCTGCCGTTCCTTCAGTACTTCAAGCCGGATATCAAGATAGTACCTATCATCCTGACCCATGCCACCGGTGATGATTACAGGGAAATCGGTAAGGCGATAGCCAGTGCCGTTCAGGACTCGAATAAAGGGGTGGTGCTGGTAGCCTCGGGTGATATGACCCACTACGAATCACAGGAATCGGCCCAGCAGAAGGATGCCCAGGGCATAGATGCCATTCTGGACTTGAATGAAGATGAACTGCTGAAGCGGGTTGCCGAGTTAAGGATAACCATGTGTGCCTATGCCCCGGTGGCTACTCTCATTTCCGCCGCCAAAGAATTGGGAGCAAACAAGGCGGAGCTTGTCAGATATCAGACAAGTGGTGATACCACCGGCGACTATGCCAGTGTCGTCGGCTACGCAGGCATAATAATAAAGTACAGAGAAACGCCTCCGCTGGTAAAATTGGCTAGAGAAACCGTAGAGAGCTATATCAGGGAAGGCAAAACTCCCGAACCAGAATTACTCGTCCCGGAAATGAAAGAAAAGGCAGGGGTTTTTGTCTCTATTCATAAGCGTGGCACATTGCGAGGTTGTATCGGTACCTTTGAACCAATCGAGGAGAATGTGGCTCAGGAAACTATCAGCAACGCCATCAGCTCAGCAACCAGAGACCCTCGCTTCCTTCCCGTTACGCCCGAAGAGCTTCAGGACCTCGAATACAAGGTTGATGTCCTCACTAAACCCGAGCCGATTGACAGCAAAGACCAGCTCGACCCTAAAAAATACGGGGTTATCGTCGAGGCAGGGTGGCGACGTGGCCTCCTGCTTCCCGACCTTGAGGGAGTGGATACCGTCGACTATCAGATTGATATCTGCCGCCAGAAGGCGGGAATCACCCCCGACGAACCGGTAAAACTCTACCGCTTTGAAGTAAAAAGACACGAGTAGTAACACGAGCGAATTATAAAATTAAATAAATAATTGGAGGAATTAGCTTGTTGCGAAATGCTTTGTTAATATGTATACTTCTCACGCAATTGCGATAGGAGAAAAAACGGTTAAAGAACATAGAATTTCAGCCGGGGCCATAATAATACAAGAGGATAATATACTGCTTGTAAGATATAACGACAGGAACAATAAAAGTTACCTTGTTGGACCTGGTGGAGGTGTGCATAGCAATGACGAGAGTATTACTCAGGCTTTAAAGAGGGAAGTGAAGGAAGAAACGGGATTGGAAGTAAATCCTTTCAAACTGCTTTTCGTTGAAGATTTGCTCTCAAGCAGATATAGACATATTAAAATTTGGTTCCTCTGCAGTGTCACCGGCGGGCAAGTTGAAAAGACGCAGGGTGCGATTAATGAAGGGATAATAGAAGTAAGATGGTATAGAAGAGATGAACTTATTAACGAAGTAGTCTATCCGCCTGTTATACTGGATGAGAGTTGGCAATCATTTTTTACGGACAGTTTTGAATCAAGGTATTTAGAATTAAGAATTGCTGACTTCTAGCGAACATTAGGGTCTGAACTTTATAGAAATTATTGAGTTCCAGTATATCTCCATATAACTTTACCCGTATCTACAATTAACATAAAACCTATACTTCCCTCATTTAAGGAGAAGGGGAGATGGGGGGTGAGGATGGTAGTGGCAATAATAACCAGCACAAAGGAGATTTAAATGATTCGTGACTTAATATTGAAAAATAGAAGCTACCGCCGCTTCCACCAGGAGGTCACTGTAGAACGTGAAACGTTACGGGAGCTTGTTGACCTGGCAAGGTGCTCGGCGTCAGCCGCCAACAGGCAGCCGCTGAAATACATCATTTCCTGTGAACCTGAAAAGAATGCCCTCATATTCGCCCGTCTTGCCTGGGCTGCCTCGCTCAAAGACTGGCCCGGTCCGTCAGAGGGGGAACGTCCCTCCGCATATATCATCGTCCTCGGGGACACGGAGATAAGTCAGTCCTTTGGTGTCGACCCCGGTATCGCCGCGCAGAGTATTCTCCTCGGTGCTGTGGACAGGGGTTTGGGTGGCTGTATGCTGGCTGCTATACAGAGGGATGGACTCCGCAAGGATCTTAATATACCGGACCGCTATGAGATACCCTTGGTAATAGCCCTCGGCAAGCCCAAGGAAAAAGTGGTGCTTGATACAGTTGGCCCCGACGGTAACACCACCTACTGGCGCGATAAAGATAGCGTCCACCATGTACCCAAGCGCCGCCTGGATGACATAATCATTAGTTAATAATGAAGATTTAGGGAGAGGCCAACCCTCAAAACACACTTATAGGGAATCTCAGAGTGTGGAAGCTCCTCTTCATAAATCATTCACATTCTCCTTTCAAGGAGAGGGGGATAAAGGGGGTGAGGATGGTAGTTGCTGTAATAGCCGCCAGATTGATAACCCAGGGCAAGTTGCGAAAAATAGAACAAACGGATAACTACCAGTTTTATTCAAAAGAATATAATAATATTATTCGTACCTGCGATACCTCACCCTGAGGAATGTGCGTCATGGATATGTTTGAGCAACGCTTTCAGCAGGAAAAAATAAAAGAGGCACCACTTGCCGCCCGTATGAGACCTGCCACCTTCAAAGAATTTGTCGGCCAGGAACACCTGGTAGGTGAAGGCCGGGTAATAAGGAGAGCCATTGAATCAGGCCAGTTACCGTCTATGATCCTGTGGGGTCCCCCAGGCAGTGGTAAAACTACCCTTGCTTTCATTATTGCCAGTATCACCGCCTCCCATTTCAGTTCCGTAAGCGCCGTCAGTG
>Ga0209427_10010571_pt1 | contig 10215 bp, 8 predicted proteins | sample DeeMarSWOR136_30_FD_187465 | JGI IMG/M metagenome (GOLD analysis project Ga0209427, IMG submission 187465) | Marine sediment microbial communities from White Oak River estuary, North Carolina - WOR-1-36_30 (SPAdes) (version 2) | ecosystem: Environmental > Aquatic > Marine > Intertidal zone >...
CATCACGATCGACCGCTTCACCCGGAAACTCATCAAGGACATCACCCTACGCTTCAAGGACGGACAACTGCTGCTCGACCAGTGCACCGCACGCGCCAACCGCGACCAGATGCTCGACACCTTCCGCAGATGCCTAGAAATCGACAGGAAGGAGAAGCCCGTCAGAACCACGAACATCGCTGAGCTCGGCGTCGGCTGCAACCCCGCCATCACCAAAGCCATCGGCTACATCCTCACCGACGAAAAGATCGGCGGCTCAGTCCACGTCGCCTTCGGCTCCAACTTCAGCTACGGAGGAACCTCGAAGTCAAGCATGCACTGGGACTTCGTCACCCACCCGAGCGCCACCATCACCCTCGCTGACACCAACGAACCCATCATGAAAGACGGGAAAATTCTCTAGAGCCCACTGCGCGCTGGACCTCACACACGCAGAAGCCTCCGAAAACTTAAAAATGCGCACACAATTCATGTTGAGTGGATGCCGAGGTAGCTCAGACTGGGAGAGCACCCGACTCGAGGAGACTTGAGGGTGACGCTGAAGACCGGGTTGTCGCTGGTTCAAGTCCGGCCCTCGGCACTTCCATGTTATTTGGCACAAACCCGCGACACCTCACTTCCGCCGCCGGAAGAACTTCAGATCCTCCTGCTCGCAGACGTATTGAAAGCCGCTTTCGATCAGTTTCTTGACTTCGTTGGGTGTCTTCGCGACTTTGCAGATGAAGTCGTCGTCTTCTTTGAAGTTCACGAGTTGCGTGTAGCGCAGCGTGTTGTTGTTTCTTGCGCTGAAAAAATAACAACATCCGCGACTCGCAGTTGTGGTGCAGAGAAAATCCTACACACCACCACAACTGCTCCCAGGAGGTGCAGTTGTCGTTGTTCCCACGGAAATTTGCTGGACAACAACTGAAGGGAGTTGAAAACAGCTTGCGTTTCTTTTGAAACGCTTGGAACCAGCTGCGTTAGTTGGTCACAGACGACAACAACAAAGGATGCCAGGTGTTTGCCAGGCTCCCATGCATAATCTATGAAGACGAAGAAATCAAGTGTACAAGACAGACTAACAGGTGTGCCCGCATACCTTATTAGCAGCTGGAGCTACCGCTGTAAAAGGGCGTTTCCCTTGACCACGGCGTTATACTTGGAGGATAGCTACCTCAAAGAATGCGATGCCTGGGTGGCTTCAGTTAAAGATGACAAGTACGTAGTTTTGGATCAAACAATCTTCTATCCTAAAGGTGGAGGCCAACCATCAGACACCGGGAAAATCATGAAAGAAGACGAAACATATGAGGTTGTCTACGTGGGCAAGTTCGCTGGAGAGATATCACACGAGGTTGACCGAGCAGGCCTGAAACAAGGAGACAGAATTCACGCCATCCTAAACTGGGAACGGAGATACAAGCTCATGAGAAGCCACACGGCTGCCCACGTGCTTGCCTCACTGCTGTGCGAGGGCACAGGCGCACTCGTCACGGGCAACCAGCTTGAAGAAGAAAAGGTTCGTTTCGATTTCAGCTTGGAAGAATACAATCAAGAGATACTCAGTGACTATATGGATAAGGCGAATACACTGCTCACAAAGGACATACCAGTGAAATGGTATTGGCTTCCCAAGGAAGAAGCCCTGAAGATTCCAGGCGTAGTAAAGATGGCAGAAGCTCTGCCTCCAGACATACCGAATCTGCGAATCGTAGAGATTGTAGGTGTAGACAAACAAGCTGACGGAGGAACACATGTAAGAAATCTGAAGGAAGTTGGGCAGATAAAGCTCCTGAAGACTCAAAATAAAGGGAAAAGCAATCGGCGGGTTTATTTCACACTTGTGTAAACACGCGTGCAAACATGCGCATGGACTCGTTTAAGTGGATACGCATCGAGCCTTTTGAGCTGCATTCATAAAATCTGTTCTGTACGAGGGCAACGTGCTACACCTTAATAAGAAGCTACGGGGAAAGAGAGTGATCTGGTTGATTGCTATGGCCAAGGAGATGGTTTGGGATCTTTCGCAGCTTGTTGCGAGTACTGATTCTGCGTCAATTCAGAAGCAATTGAAGCTGATGATGGCTGAAGCCAAGAGCTTTGCAGGTAGATATCGCGGCGAAATCGCCGGTCTTGACGCGGAGAATCTACGGAAGATGATAGAGGCGAAGGATAACATGTACCTCAGGTTTGAAGGGACAATGAAGTATTGCTTCCTCATGTATTACGCTGATTCTACGAATGCAGTCGCTAAGCAACTCAACGAAGCCGCCCGCAAGACGCACACGGCGATCAGACAGGAGATGGCTTTCATGGACATCGAACTGGGTCGACTTCTTTCCGAGAACCCCTTCTTAGTCCGTGCGCCTGAGCTGGCGGAGTACAGGCATTATCTTGAGAGAATTCTGCGAAGGGAGCCCCACATGCTTTCTGAGACTGAGGAGCGGTTAGCCCTTCTCAAGGACAAGAATGGCATAGGCGCCTGGGAGATGCTTCAGAGCGATTGGCTTTCCACGAGGACTTTCGACATCGAAATCGACGGGGAGATGAAAACGCTACCCTATGGCAAGATGGTCGGATTGTATCAAAGCCCAAATCGAGACTTGCGAATGAGAGCCAACCAGACCGTGTATGAAAACCTCGGAAAAGATGAGATTATCTGGGCAAGCGCACTGCGCGCAGTCTGTGAAGATCACATCCAAATGTCCAAGCTTCGCAAATACCCGGATCCCATAACGCAAAGCCTGATCGCCAATGACGTTGACAAACAAGCGATCGAGAGCCTCATGGCAGTCATCAAGAAGAACGCAGGGCTGTATCAACGGTACCTCAGGATCAAGGCCCAACTGATGGATCTCCCTAAGTTGGCAAACTACGACTTGGCAGCGCCCTTGCCAAAGATGCCAGACAAGAAATACACCTGGAGCGAAGCTCGCGAAGAAATAGGGGCCGCATACAAGAGATTCGACGACGAAATAGCCAGCTGGATTGAAGAGATGTTCACTCGGCGACATATTGATGGCGAAATCCGTAAGGGCAAGACTGCAGGAGCCTTTTGCTCATCCTGGATCTCAGGAAAAAGCGCCTTCGTGCTGCAAAGCTTCAATAATAGAATGGGTGACCTCTTCACTCAGGCCCACGAATTGGGCCATGCCATCCACGCCTATCTGTACTCCAGGGCCCAGAAACTCAGCAATTGCGAAACAGGTAGCTGTATCGCCGAAACCGGAAGCATCTTCGGTGAACTCCTTCTAGCTGAGCACTTGCTTTCCAAAACAAGAACCAAAGAAGAAAAACTGGCCATTCTTGCATATATCTGGGACGAGTTTGGCTTAGCAGCGTTTCAGGTGTCTGCCCGGTTCTTCCTCGAAAAGGAGCTGTATGCCTCCATCGAACGGGGCGAATTCTTGGACGGTGAAACCATCGCCAAGATGTGGGTAGAAGCAAGGGACAAAATCTGTGGAGACGCCATCGATTGGCTAGACGTCATGAAATGGCAGTGGACCAAGTCTCCCCACTACTACATAGCCAACTATCGCTTCTACAACTATCCCTACGTGTATGCCCAGCTCTTCGTGTATGCTCTGTATAAACTCTACAAGGAGCAGGGCAAGGGCTTTGTGCCGAAACTCAAGAGGATCTTGGCTGCAGGATCCAGCAAGTCCCCAGCGGAACTGAGCGCGGAACTAGGCTTCGACGTCACCACCGAAGCGTTCTGGCAGAAGGGCATGGAGCAAGCAGAGCAATTCATCAGCCTGCTGGAGGAGACCATCTAAGAACGCATGCATGACTAGTCCACGCAGGCACAAGACAGAAAAAGATAGGGGTTTGCGGGAGAGATCACCATAAGTCGTCAGTGCAGATCTACTCTAGTTGCAGAGCTGTCGCCATTTTCAAGAGTGTGCACATCCTAGGTGGATAGCGCATGCACGACCATTCCAGATCGTCTATACTCAGGGTCTGAATCTTGGATTCGCAAACGTGAAATAGCCAATCCGGAGAGCAGGCATTGAGTGACGCTGATGGAACTCATCTGCAAACAATGTGATCACTACGTCTACAAGGAGTATGACAACCCGTCATTTGATTTGCCCGGTCGACACTGGAATGTCTGGCACATGTGGTGCCGAGTGTTTGGCGATCTGGAAACTGCGATAGAGACCGGAACCTGTGATCTCCACAGCGATGCCAGATTCCGTGAACATGCCCAGCTGAAGCTGGAAGCCTATCTTCCAGAAGTGCTTCAACTGACGGAACAGCCACCCCAAGAAGTCCGCAGAATGGAGAAGTAGAAAGCTGGGGATGAACGCCTGCGAAGGAGACAGCGGATTCGTCAACACGCTCATGCAGGCATCAGCGCGCACAGGATCAGGTTCTCAACAAGTCTTTAGGGAGATTATCCAAATCCAAACTGGCTTGTTTTCCCGCCAGTTTCTGCACTGTCCAGTGTAGCACTTCGTGACTCAGAACCCCTTCAATGTCCTCGTTGTGGTCACCAAATATGTAGATCACGCCGTCGCCAGTGTCGTAAATGCCATACACAGAAGACGGATAGCAGAAGCGGAATTGCATCCTTCTGGTCTGCATCTTCGGAGGCTTCTCCAAGTAGCATGCTCAGAAGAGAAAATATATCCATAGTTGCAGATCACGAAATATCCCGAAGCCAGATATACTGTGGGCTAGGGTTAGGACTGTTGAACGCCTTCACGGAAGGAAAAATGGACGGGGTGATGGAAAAGGCGGTCAAAACGCTAAATCTTTCTTTTGTTCAAGACCGCTCTAAAGGTCTTTCCACAATGATCAAAGAGCCCGATAGTGAGTTCAGTTCTCTTGCCACTCTTGGCCGGTCTACCCGCCATTTTCCAGGACTTTCTGGGAGCAGACACTTCCATTCCACATTTAGGACATTTAGCCATTTATTTCACCTCCCTTTTACCGAGTAGCTACCAGTCCATCATACATGGCATGTTGTATTAATGATTTATGATCGATCGATACGCAAACTCAGGTGCATGCATGCACGGACCCAGATTGGCAGAGCAAAGGTTCGGCATTGCGGTCCTCTGTGCATTCCTCTCCATTAGCTTCATGCTCCTTCTCAAAGGAGCCGAATGGACAACTGAAGCAATTGCATGGTCGATCGTATCAACAGGCAGAGTGATCTTTGGGCATCTCGTAACACACCGTTTTCTGGAAAAGCCGTGAAGCCCAACGAAAAAGCCACAATACATGCATGCCCTGTACCTTGCGTATATTCATGCATATCTACATTGTTTTGCTCTGAAGGTCAGTGCAGGTTGGCTGTTATTAACACGCGGGTTTACAATCTACTGCGTCACTCGGGAGTCGCGATCTTTCGCGTGGATAGTCTGCGGTAGTCTTGCATGTTAACAACGCACATGACCGTAGCTGAGCTAGTAGGGTACGCACTTCTCCTCAAGCCGGGTGTTTGCAGGGGAGTCGGAGCACAAGCTGGTGACTGAACAAGACGAACGACTCGAACGGATCTTCCACGGCTACACACCCACTGTGAAGACCAAGCTCGCTCTGCTAAAAGAACCTGAGGAGGAGTACATCCTTCTGGGACGCAACAAGGCGACCCACGCGGAATGCGGTAGGAGAGCCGCGCTGTACCTCGGAAGAGTCTGTGAGAAGACTGAAGGCTACTACGGATACCGCGTATTCTTGGATGCCATGCACCCCCACAGAATCTTCATCTGCGGCAAAACGGGCTCGGGGAAGTCCTACACGATGGGCGTCGTGGCTGAAGAATTGGCGCACCTCCACATGGGCGTTGGTGTTGTCCTGATCGATCCTATGGGCGTGTTTTGGAGCATGAAGTTTGCCTGCAAAGAAGCGAAAGACCAGGCTCTCATTTCTGAGTGGGGGCTGTCCCCACAAGGGTTCAGGAATGTGAGGGTATTCGTGCCTGTCGGCGTGTACAGCAACGTGCCGAAGAACACCAGGGATGCTGCATTTGCGATTCGCCCGAACGAACTGGACCCCGAGGATTGGTGCAACACCTTTGGCTTGGACATGTACCGAAGCCCTCAAGGAGCCCTGTTAGTGGACATCATTGCAGCGGTCAAGAAAGGATACATCGCTGAAGACGAGGGTCGACGGCGACACATCTCTCCAGAAGCCAATTACACCATAGATGATATGACGCATTGTGCAAAGTACAACGTGGGATTTTCCAGCAAATACAAAAGGGCAAGTACCCGGGCGCTGGTCATGCATCTTGACGCGGCCAAGAACTGGGGGATCTTCTCGACCACTGCCACGCCGATTCAAAGCCTCTCCGTCGCCGATCAGATCAGCGTAGTGGATATCAGCTTCCTACCCGACTACTCCAGAGCGCTAGTCGTGGGGATTCTAGCCAGGAAGATCCTGGAAGAGCGGACTAAGATCGCCCGACAGTTTAAGGCCACAGAACTGGACAAGACGGACACCAAATCGGAGGATATGAACCGAATACCCGTGACCTGGCTCATGGTCGATGAAGCCCACGTACTCGTTCCCTCCAAAGGGTCGACCGCGGCCAGCCAGCCCCTGGTCGAATACGCCAAGAGAGGACGAATGCCCGGTTGTGCCTTGGTTCTCTGCACGCAACAACCCTATGCCACAGACGACCGCATTCTCTCGCAAGTTGATGTGCTAATCTGTCATAACCTCAGCTTCGCCGACGACATAGCTGCCTACCGCGCCCGGACACCCTCATATCTGCCGCAGGAACTGTCGGATCAAGCGTTCATCAGAAGATTGCCCGTTGGAGCCGCAGTGCTAGCCGACCAGTCCATGACCACAGAGAGAGCCTTTGTGGTGCAGGTGCGACCTCGAATCAGTGAACATGCGGGTCGCGTTGTCCCGCTCAAGGCGCTTGAACGCGGAGAAGGCACTACAGAAGAAGCAGGCGTTGAAGAAGCAGCGCCAGAATCCACCCCACGGCGTACAGATGCCCCAGCCGCACCCGTTCTATCCATTACTCAAAGCCTGGCCACAGACTATCTCCAACGAGTCATCGAGTACAGGTTTTCTGAGTACCTACGACCTCCGGGTGAGAAGAGCTTCACGAGAATCTCAGCTCTTACGGCTTCAGATGTGAACCAAGACATCCTTGGAGTTCTAACGGGCCACTTGAAGGAGGCTTCCTGGGCCATAGACGACATCAAAGATGTTGAGGGAACCCCGGTTGTGCTCTTCCATCGTGACACCGTGAGGTCAGTGTTAACGGCATGTGTGACTCAGACAACAACCATCGTTGCCTATGGACTCTCCTCCACAACCGAACACGAAACAGCTGATCTTGCCGAACTCTTAAGCCGAATGATATCAACCTCAACATCTGCACCCACGTCCTGAAAATGCATGCATGGATCAGATTTGCTGGTTTCTACATCTCTAGAATGTTGAGCCTGCCTTCAAAGGCAACAGAAACAACATCAGAATAGCCCGTGCATGACAATCCGTTCTTTGGGTGGTGCGGGGTGCAGGAGTGAATAGAGTGAGAGGAAAGCTATTGTCGCAATAGTCCCCTGTCCGCACCGATCTGGTTCGTAGAAGAAACTTCTATAAAAGAATACTGGAATAATGTTCTATAGTCTAATGCATGCAGGTGCGAGGCTACAGTACACATTATAGGACTATTCTGAACTTACACTGGTCATCTCCATTCACAATTGACTTGTCCATGATTACCTCAACTGGCCTCCCCAAAGCGCCTTCAAACAACGCTTTTGCCCATCCTCGAGAACAATTGCAGTACGTTGCAGAGAGCTTTCCTTGGGGTATCTTGTTGACGTTGGGACAATAGCATTTAGAGTAGACGATGTAGACCGCATCTCCTTCTCTGTGTAGATTCTTGTAGACTTGTCCAAACTTGTCCAAGAACTCATCAGTATCTTCTGATTCTTCATAGATCTTTCTGGCTTTCTTGATGAAGCTTTCTGACTGACAGTGCCGTCCACATTGCTCCAATATCTTGGCGTTTGTTTCCTTGTCAACATGCTCATCCAACGCAGCTATAACCCATGCAATCCACCTTTCCGAGTGTTTACCCATCTCGATACCTCCAGAGATTTGAGGAACCGACAATCAGTGAGCACAGTGATTTAAGCCTTGTTTGTCGATCATGCATTGACGGTGGATCCGGAGCTATGCTAGTAGGGATGCATGCTTGAGTTTCACTTCCACCTCTTCTAGGTCCAGTCTTCGCAGTGTTTCTGGTGTGGGCACGCCGTTCTCGTTCCAGCCAGCAGCTTCAAAGTATTCGCGTCTTGCCTCCTCAAACTCCGTTCTATCTAGTGTTTTTCCTTTGTAGGGTCCTGATGGCAGTGGCTCCCAGAACCTCGGCGGATTATCATCATCGAGTTTAGGCTTCCACTGGACGTCAGGTCCTCCCAGCAGCAGCATGGCTCTCTGTAGGTGCAGGATTCTGGGTGCCGTTTCGGTGTACCATTGTTTTTCCGTTAGCTTCCACCCGGTTATTGCCTTGTAAAAGTCGATCTTTTCATCGTCGTCGATTCCGAAGGCGGCGAAGACGCAGTAGACGGCTGAGTCAGCCATGATTGAGGATAGTTCGCCGCCTTGGTCAAGGGGGAGCGACGCTGAGGATGTGTGGTCTCCGCCTTGAACTGAGCATGCGTAGGCAATGTTCTCTGAAATGTAGTCTTCGCCACTTCTCACTCCGTGTGCTCCTATGGCGACGCCCTTCTCGTGGACGACGTACTTGAGCAGATCGGCATCTTTAGCTTCTCCAAGCTTGCGGGCTGCCCGATAGACTCCCTCGGCGAGCACGTTCCCGATTCCCTTCCTGAAGGCGATTTTCTCAGCCAGAGCTGCGAAGGCTTCGACATTTCCCCATTCAAGGTCAATTCCGTCGAGATCTTTCTTCGTCAGTATTCCTTTCTCGTAGAGTTCTGCTGCGAATCCTAGTGCGGCTCCACCTTGAATGCCACATAGACCCAGCTCATTGCTGACGTAGGAGAGGTAGATGTTCTCTTTCGGGGTGAATATTCCGAGGTTTGTGCCCAAATAGGCTTCCAGCTCGTAGTCGGGATTGTCGCATATTGCGCCCTTGAATCTTCCAGTTCGCAGCACCGCAAGTTTTAGACAGGTCGTTGGACAGCCGAAGTCTCCCCAGTGCTTCTTGACCCAGTACTTGTCGAATTCCTCCCTCCGGTAACTTGCCATGTCGTGCCATTCATCCTGCCAATTTCGTATGGGTTCAGAACTGGTTTCGGCACCGAAGTAGTAGCCGCCCCCTCCAGTGCCCCAGCGTCTGAAGTGTTCATGCTCGAAATTCGAGTCCGAAAACTGCTGGGCTAGCTCCAAAACCCTGCCTTGGTCACAGACGTCGGGTACTGGACCAAACCCCTTGGCAACTATCGCCTTCAAGTTCTTCGCCCCCATTACTCCGCCGTATCCGCCGTAACCGGCTCCGTGGGCATACTTGGAGACGACGGCTGCAACCCTAGTCCTATTTTCTCCAGCTGGTCCGATGTAGAGGACTGAGGGTTCCTTCACTTCGCCGTGTTTGGGGCGAAGGGCTCTGATTTCATCGGTTGATTTGCTAACGAGAAAACGTAGGGTGTCCCTGGCTTTCTTGCCCCAGATCGGCGATGCGTCCTTGATTTCGACTTGACTGTCGCATATGAATAGGTAGCAGGGCTTTTCCGCTCTTCCAGTGACTATTACGCCGTCATAGCCTGCGCATTTCAAGTCGATTCCAAACTCGCCTGCGACCGTTGAGCCTATTACACCATTGCTTTGAGGCGACTTTCCTGAGATGCAGACTTTTGTTCCAGGGAAGTATCCCGTGAACGGGCCTGTGAAGACGAGCAGAATGTTTTCCGGACCAAGCGGATCTACAGTCTCCCATTTCCGGCCAAGTCGGTCCCACAAAACCTTGGTAGCCAGGCCTCTGCCGCCTATATAATCTCGTAGAGCACTACTTGGAAACTTCGTGGTTCGGATGTCGCTGCTGGGAAGGTCGATCTCCAGGAATTTCCCTGCGTAGCCCCTCATCAGTCCATAACCGCCTTTGCCGTGTCTTCTCCAAGAAGTTCCTTGGCGACTTCACAGGTGAGTTTGTGGGGTGTTTTGGCTAGGGCCTTATGTGAGACGCCTTCCTCGTTTGGAGCAAGCGTCAACGTGTTCCATCGGCCTTCTTGGCAGGCTTCTACGCATTTTGGCGTTCCATCACATAAGTCGCAGATGACAATGTAGTTTCCT
>Ga0209427_10010574_pt1 | contig 10213 bp, 10 predicted proteins | sample DeeMarSWOR136_30_FD_187465 | JGI IMG/M metagenome (GOLD analysis project Ga0209427, IMG submission 187465) | Marine sediment microbial communities from White Oak River estuary, North Carolina - WOR-1-36_30 (SPAdes) (version 2) | ecosystem: Environmental > Aquatic > Marine > Intertidal zone >...
TTTGCACAAGTACCATGTCGAGCGCGCGGTCAGCCAAGGGAGCGAAATGATCTTCGCCGCGCCGCTGAGGATGTTGGTGCCACCGGTAGAGATCAGGGTAGCGTTGACGGCCTCGCTGGCGGTAATCAGCATGCTCGGGGGGACGATGCAGACTAGGCCGGTCGCGCTCATCGACATGGGCTCGCCTTGGTCATCTTTGAATGCCAGGAGTGCCGCGATAGCGGCACCAAGTGCGGTGCGGAACTCGGCGGCGGTGGGATTGTCGGCGTCGGTGGCGGCGGTGCCGGCGAGCTGCCACTGAACTCAGCCGGGCTGGGGATGGCCCTCAATATTATGCTCAGCCCTGCCGAAGAGCAGCTGCTTAATGTACCCTGTGCCTGTGTCATCCCGAAGGCGATGAGACAGAAGAGAATCGGCGACGCCCTGGGAGTCGTTTGCGCTGGAGGACGTAGCTTGCTTTACTATGCCTTCGCCAGCGCCGAGGGGGACATTATTGGCATTGAGACCAGGCCGGACGACTACAATGTGATACAGCCGGAAAGAGATATGCTGGCGCACTCAAATCATTACCTCACGGAAAGATTTAAAAGGGGCGACAAAACCTTTGGCTTCATGGAGGGAGATAGCTACATCCGCATACAACGTATCAGGAGGCTCATGGAAGAGCACTACGGTGAACTGACCGTCGAGCTTCTGGGGGAGTTCATGACCGACCATACTGATTACCCGCGTGCTATCTGCAAGCATACAGACCTGCAGGTGCAACTTGGTGAGACATTGGCCGCGGTGATCATGGTGCCTGAAGATAGGGTCATGTACGCTGCCTATGGGCAGCCCTGCAAGTATGAGTACCTGAAGTACAAGCTATAAATAGAGGGTGAGTGAATAATTAAGATAATATCAGCGGAATATGAAATACTTCTATAAACAAATACTAGTCTCTAAATTCAACCGAAATGGTAGTGCCTTTATTCGGCTTAGAATCAATATGTAAGGTACTACCCAGCAGTCTAGCTCTTTCCTGTATCCCTATTATTCCCAGCCTTTCCTGATGAGGAAAACTGTCTATATCTTTCAGTGAGAAACCTTTGCCATTGTCTTGGATGACCATTTTTACAGTCTCTTTATTGAAAGCTAAGGTCACATTAACTTCGGTTGCATCCGCATGGCGCCTGATATTATTCAGGGCTTCCTGAGAAATCCGGAATAGATGGTTATTAATATCTTGATCAAGCTGACGTGGCTGACCTGTTACCAGTACTTTAGCTTGAACGGAACCATTACGGTCTAACTGGTCAACCAGCCACCTGATTGCTGGTACAAGACCAAGATCATCCAGTATCCCTGGTCTCAAGGCGAGACTGAGCCTTTTAGTATCCTCGGCAATGTTCAACATGGTGTCTTTGATTGTTTCCAGTTCTGACGCCGCCTGCGGATTAACATTCCGGATTCTCTCAACCGCTAGCTTCTGTACCTCATTAGCTACAATCCATAGTCTCTGTGTAGTATCGTCATGTACTTCCCTTGAGATACGCTTTCGTTCATCTTCTTGCGACTTAAAAATTCGGGCTATATATGCCTGACGTTCTTTTTCAATTTCTATTGCCGCCTTCTTTTCAGACTCCCTCCATTTTATTTGAAGGGTGATAATGCTTACGACCAGTAAAGGAATTAGTAGCAGGAAAATATTGGTCACTAAGGAGTTAACGTCAGGCGAATAGTATATTATTCGTGGCAATATTATGGCCATGGAACATAACCACGTGATTAGGATTCCACGCCACCAGAAAACAAGCGCCGAATATATCAGCGGGATACAAAAAAGGCTGCCATGTAAATCATTATTAAACTCAAAAACTACCAGATGCCAGAACCATTCCCAACCTTGACCGGGTACATCATAAATTAGCACATCGGAATAATAGAGAAAAGTAAGACCCAGCATAATAGAGACAAGAATCCAGAAGTGGGGATTACTGATTATTTGACTTTTTCCTCTTAAGCTTATCCTGGCAAGGTAGTTCATAGCGATCATTAACCATAAACGTCATCTATATTGATGAAACCAATGCGTAAAGCAGTAATTACCGCCTCTGTCCTGGAAGAAACGTCCAGCTTATGAAAAATATCCACCATGTGACTTTTCACGGTGCGGGTACTGATATTCAACTCGGCCGCTATTTTTTTATTGCTGATACCCTTGGTGATTTGTTTAAGTATTTCTAACTCACGTACTGTAAGCTTCACCCCGGTATTTAACTGTACAGGTTTGGTACTGTGCCTGAGAGCATATTTTAGAACTTGTTGAAAAACTTCAGGAGATAGTACTGTTTCTCCCGCTATTACAGTACGTATAGCTTTGATAATATCTTCAACCAATATACTCTTTGTCAAATACCCGTCAGCCCCGGATTCAAGTATGCCGAGTATGTGTTCGATATCATCGTAAATAGTAAGAACCAGCACCATAATATCGGGATACATAGCCTTAATCTGTCGGGTAGCTTCTATTCCGTTTAGCTTGGGCATCCCTATATCCATAATCACAACATCCGGGATTAAATCGGAGACAAGCTTGACGGCTTCTTCGCCATCACTTGCCTCCGCCATAACCAGAAAATCGGCCTCTTTTTCAAGGTCATTCCTGAGGGCTTTACGCACTACCGGATGGTCATCCGCCAAGATTATCTTGGTCTTGCTATCTTCCTTACTTCTTGTATCGACAACCTGTCCTGTGTCGTTCATACCTAATATTTTAGCAGAAAGGCGATACAATATGTACTCCACGCATCTGAGAGTCATGAATCATCCAGATGATGTATAATAGTCCAAAAGACGGAGACAAATAGTACCTTGAAGTACATAATGGATTGATATACTCTGGAAAAGAAATCAATCCGCCTATACGTTAGCACTTATTTGAAGATTAAAATATATAACATTATACAGCCCGCAGCGAGTAGTGCAGGTATATTGTTTCGCACCAAGCTATTCTTCAAACCCTTTCACGAAATGGACTGATTAAAAATTTTTCGGATGCACTAAACGGAGGAGCAGTGAAAAACTGTTTTATAGTTTTTTTTACGACCACATTAGTAGGCTCGCTGATTTTTAGCAGTTGTGCCCCAATATCGCCAGAGGCTTCTCCTTACCCATCGTCGGACAGGCCAGTTATGGCATCAATGCCGGACGGGCCAATAGAACTCAAGGTTGCTACCTGGGGGCCAGCCCAGCTGCCCATCTCTAGGGTTAACCAGGAATGGGCGGATATAATCGAGGAAAGGAGTGGAGGCAAGGTAAAATTTACCTTTTATTGGGCTCAATCCTTGGTGAAAGCAGGTGATACCTGGAAGGCCATCCAGACTGGCATAACTGATATCGGTTATTTCGTACTCGGCTCTGGTGAGGATCCAGTCCTGCATGCCCTCAACGGCTTTACCAGCTTACCTTTCATGGGCTGGGAAGATATGCGAATGGCGACAGACATATATCATGAAATTTACCCTAAGTTCCCTGAACTCGAGGCCGAATTTAAAGGCACCAAACTGTTGTGGTCATGCAATATGCCGCCCGACCAGATACACTCGGTAAATAATGAAGTACGTGTTCCTGCCGACTATAAGGGTGCGAAAGTCATTGCATCCGGTCGTCTGGCTCAAATAGCGATTAATGCCGGTGCCTCTACGATTACCATGGGGCCGCCAGACTGGTATATGTCCCTGGAAAGAGGCCTTGCCGAGAGCATTATGGTGCACTGGCCGGGCATTGGAGGTTATAATCTTGTTCCTCTTTTCAATTATCATACGGATTTCGGTGACGCCGGCATCAGCATGTCAATGCATGGTATGTGGATAAACGAGACCGTTTGGAATAGCCTTTCTGCACATATCCAGAAGACTATCCTGGATAACTCTACCTGGATACAGGACAGGTATATATCAATAGATGAAGCCGAGATTATCAGGGGGATAAATGAAGCCAAAGAGCTTGAGCATACTTTCTCCGTCCTCAGTCCTGACGAGATAGAGGAGTGGGGAAAGACCGCTGAGTCGGTCACGCTGGAATGGATAGAAGACGTAAATGCTATGGGCTTACCGGCGAGGGCCGTCTACGATGAGACAAAGCGGTTGATTGGTGAATATAAAAGATAATTTCGTTTTAAGCCAACTTTATTCCAGAAAGGTATAGGTCAAAATGAGCGAAGGTAAATACGGGAAATACATTATCAGTGAGCCCAGGGTGGAAAACGTTGCCTATCATCCGGTTAAGGACGTCAGGGGAGTCACCTTCCCAGACGAGATATACCTTGACGGGGAAATTCTTGAAGGTGTGCCGGTGGTGGTAGATATCGGCTGGTGCTTTCAGATTCCGGAGCCGGACCCCGTGGAGTGGGCTCATACCCATGACTTTGATGAGGTTCTCTGCTTTATCGGGACTGACCCAGAACATCCCCACGACCTGGGTGGCGAAATCGAATTTCACATAGGTGACGAAAAGCACACCTTTGACGCCACGACGACCATCTATATCCCGAAAGGTTTGTCCCACTGTCCCTTCATTCACAAAAGGGTAGACCGCCCTTTTCTTTTGGTTGTCTTCGCTTTAGCCAAGCACTATCCTTCGGCGGAGGAGGATACCGCTAAAAATCCGACACGTTACATTTAATTCTTTATGATGGAGGTCTGCTATGAGCGTAGAAAATAATAAAAAGATTGCTTCTGCTGATGTCCTCTGTATCGGCCCGGAAACGCTGGAGGAAAAACTATCCCATTATGCCGCTGACGCCGTGGCCTGGGACTCCGTTATCGGTGTGATGGGCTATGCCGAAAGCAACACGGTATCCGGCTTTGAGGACGTGAAGAAATTTTTCACGTGGCTGGCTAACCTGCCGCCGGTGAAAGCCAAGGTTGAGAATGTCTTCGGTGAAGACGATAAGGTTGCCGTTGAGTGGACTTTATTAGGAGGAGAAGGTGAACAGGGATTTGAAATACCCTGTGTTAATATCTACGACTTTAAGGACGGCAAGATTAAGGGCATACGGATGCACTTTGACTCAGCGTATTTTGCGAAAATAACCGGCAGTAATTAAACACCCCGATTCTCCATTTTATTACTATGTGCCCTAGCCTGTTGGATTATGATTGAGGACAATGAAAAATGGAAGGAGTTCGGAATTAAATGAGTAAAGCGCATAAAATACTCCGGCCTGGGATGGCGGATTTAGCCTTTGTAAACGGTAAGGTCATTACGGTTGACGACAGTTTCTCCATTACTGAATCGGTAGCGGTCAAAGACGATAAGATAATAGCTGTTGGCACTAATGAAGATGTTAATGCGGTTATTGGCGCTGGAACTCAGGTTATAGATTTGAAGGGCCGGACTGTTCTACCGGGGATTAATGATGCTCATATTCATGCTGCCCTCTATGGCTGTACAAGACCTCCTTTGGTGCTCGACCTCAGCTACCCAACGGTAAAGTCAATCAACGATATTGTAAATGCGGTTGCCGAAAAAGTGAAGACAGCCAAGCCCGGCGAGTGGATTAGAGGTATGGGATGGGACGAGGGTTATCTGGATGAATGCCTCAAAGACCCGTCGCGTTATCCCAACCGCTGGGACCTGGATGCTGTTTCTCCGGATAACCCGGTACTACTCGGTCATTTTACCCAGCATGAGACATTGGTAAACAGCAGAGCACTGGATATAGCCGGCGTCAGCAAGGACACTCCCTCTCCTTCAGGCGGCGCCATTGTCAAGGACACGGCTACCGGAGAGCCTACGGGTATCTTCAGAGAGTTTCCGGCACAGGCTTGTATCATGAAGGTCGTTCCCCCCTGGACGAAGGATGAAAAGCGCCGGGGGATTCTGGCTATGATACAGGAATTGAATTCCTTGGGGATAACCAGCATTACCGAAGGTGCCCTGGGCTCCGGAGGCAACGAGTTTCAGGGCGGCCTCCTCGGGAGTGAATGTATCGATATCTATAATGACCTGCTCAACGAAGGCAAGCTGACCCTGAGAGTAGGCTGGCTCTACCTCTTTGGTGAGTACGGTGCCTGTACTTATGAGGACTTCCGACAGGTCATTCCACAGTTGGAGGTTCGCTCTGACTTGGATAAAGAATGGCTGCGTCCGGCAGGGGTCAAGGTCTTTGCCGACGGTACTCCTATGGCCAAGACTGCCTGGATGTATGATGACTATCCTGGCGGTGGTGGCCGGGGTAGTCTGGTTATCCCTGGCAGCAGCGATAAAGAACGGTGTGAAGAACTGGAAAGAATGATTGCTTTTGCCCACGAATACGGATTACAGGTGGGGGTTCACGCCGTCGGTGGGCGGGCCATTGAAGCTGCTATTGACGGTTTCGTCAAGGCGGAGAGGGGAAGCCCCAGGGGACTTCGTCATTACGTGGTACACTGCGATTTCATCTCTGATGATTGTATCGGGCTGGCTGCCCGGTATGGATTCGGTGTCAACATACAACCTTTTCTTAAATCTACATTCTCTGATGTCATGGACAGGTTGCTCGGTGTTGAACTTTCTGCCCGGCAGTTTCCAATTCGTGCCTTGCTGGATGCCGGGGTTCACGTGGCCGGAGGTTCCGATGCTCCGGTAACCGCTCCAGACTGGCTCTCCGGCATTCAGGCGGCAGCGCTGCGGGAGTCAAAAGCCACTGGAACGATCAGAGGCCCTGAGAACAGAATTGGTGTTGACGAAGCTATTAGAATGTATACCATTGAGAGCGCCTGGCAGGACCGCATGGAGCACATTAAGGGCTCAATTGAGGTTGGTAAGCTGGCTGATATGTGCGTTCTGGATAAGGATATCCTGAATATTGATCCGCACGGCATCCAGGACATAAAAAATCTTATGACCGTTGTCGGGGGTCGGGTTGTATATGACGCCGGGATAGTCTAGGATGAAAGGTGCTTTATTCTCCGGTGTCCCGGCTTCGAGCCTGTAAATTATTCTCGCTAGTCAGGTATGGCGGCAATGGCATCAATCTCTACCTTGAAGGCAGGGGTGGTTAGCGCCTCCACCACAGCGAGTGTGCCGGTGCAGGGTTTCTCCTTCAGGCTGGGTGCGTAGCGATAGCACTCGTCATGGAACTTGCGTATCACATCAATAGGCTCTGCGGCACCCTTGGTCATATAGATGGTGTGCTTGACCATGTTGCCGATGGACAGACCGATTTCCTCAAGGGCGGCATTCATCTTCCTGACGATGACCTCTATCTGCTTCATTGTATCGTCGTCAACAGAACCGCCCTTTTCGAAGTCCAGTGCCTCCGTGCCAGAGAGGAAAACAATATTGCCCACCGTGAGTGTCTTGCAGATATCCATCCCTGGCATCTCGGTAAAATAGGTGCGTCTAAAGTTATCCATTACTGGTCCCCCTTAAAATAATTGGATTCCAGAAATCCGCTGGTATTAGCCTTCGGCGACAAATGATAAAAGGCGGCCAGGATTATCCACCATCATGGTATGAACCTGCGACTCCGTGATACCCTGCCTGAGCATCACGGGCACGATATTACGTAAAATGTGCGCGTAGCCGAACCCTCCGTACGAAGTCAATAGTACCTTGAGGAAGGTATCGTGGGAAAGGAGAATATGTTCCAGGTAGCCGTCTTCGATAAGCTGCCTTACGGCACTTATACGCTGAGATTCGCTGGGGAAACTCATCACGTTCTCGCCGAGCAGGAAGGGCGGGAACAGATGACCGAAGGTGTCGAACTCGACGAAGCAGCCGGCATCGGCAATATGGCGGATGGTATCCAGATTTAGGCCCATGATATCGACATGGCAGATGACCGTCCTCTCCGGTTGGCCGCCGTTCTCTTTCAGGATACGTAGTATCTCATGTATCAGCTTATCGTCCAGACCGGGCGGGTGTATCGTCAGGGGTGCCCCTGTCTGACTCTGTGCCCCTGCACAGGCACGCAACAGCCGGCGCTCGTCATCACGCAGGGCGGGTGTCAGGCCTATCTCGCCGATAATGCCGGCCCGTACCCCGGTTTCGTCAACGCCCACCATCAGGTCGCGTACGAGTCCGTCGCAGAGTTGCGCTTCGGTCAGGGATGCCACCTCCTGGGAATACAGCAGTCCCATGTAGTAACCCGTGCCCATAATTATGTTCAGGCCGGTCGCCTGGGCCAGCCGCTGCAGCCCAAGTGGATTGGTACCGCCAAGGGGCCTGGTGCTGACATCGACTATGGTGTTACCCCCGGCCTGTTTGAACTCCAAAAGCTCTTTAGCCAAAACTGTCTCGTCGGGCATTTGCAGGCAGTCTATGTTACTCAGGGCATGGGCACGTACCCAGAAAAGGTTTTCTAATGTGACTGGAACATAGGCCAGCGGCTTTTCATCCGGGTCGGTCGGCTCGGAGAAGAAATAATCCCGGGCATTGGCGAAGATATGTTCATGAGGTAGGGTAATACCCAGTGAATCGTAATCAATCGACCCCAGCACGGTTTGGGCCTTGAGGGAGATTTCACCCTTTGTCATTATTGCCGCCTTTCTTTTCTTTAAACTCTTGTTTCTACCGGCCGTATCACCCTTATTGATGCCGGCACAGCTAGCCATATGGGCATTTAAACAGCTAAATTATACCTCTTAACCTGGGGTCCAGTGCATCTCTCAGTCCATCGCCTACCATATTGAAAGCGAATACAACTAACATGATGGCAATACCGGGCGCGAAAGATAATACCGGATTGGACATTAGGTACCGGTAGCCCTCACTCACCATGGCACCCCAGGCAGCACCCGGTGGCCTGATACCCACTCCGAGAAAACTGAGGCCAGCCTCGGCCAGGATAACAACTCCCAGCTGCATCGTCATCATCACTATCAGTGGCGGGAAGCAGTTCACAGCGACGTGCCGCAGCATTATACGCGTATTGCTGGCACCTATAGCGCGTGCCGCAGTGACATAGTCATTTTGTTTGACGGTAAGGGCCTGCCCGCACATCAGTCTGGCATAAGGTGCTATCATACCAACACCCAAGGCGATAACAATATTGGAAATTCCCATTCCTAACAGCGAAGCAATCATAAGGGCAAGCAGTATCATAGGGAAGCTCATGAGCGCGTCCATTATTCTCATGATAATGGCATAGGTCACGCCGCCGAAGAATCCCGCAATCAACCCCAGAGACATGCCAATCCCCGCGGCCATACTGAGCGCCACAAAACCAACTATTAGCGAAGTCCGAGTACCGTAGATTATTCGGCTTAAAGTATCTCTACCGACAGAATCGGTGCCCAGCCAGTGTTCCGCGCTGGGTTCAGACAGGACATTATGCAGGTCCTGTTTATAAGGGTCGTACGGAGCTATAAATGGGGCAAAAATAGCTGTGATTATTGTCGCAACAATTACAATGAGACCAAAAACCACAACCCCCCGGCTGAAAAATGTCTTCCGGAAGCGCTTTAGCCCACTGACACGGGGTGGTGCCTCTGCAAAAACCTGTGTTGGCTCTTTCTTCTGTTCTGACATCATTGATACCCTGTTAATCGTAACGTACCCTGGGGTCAAGCCAGCCATATGAAATATCAACAACAAGGTTGGACAGGATTACCGCGATAGCCATTAACAGGGCGACACCCTGAGTAATGGCGTAGTCCCGACTGAAAAGTGCTTCGGTAGCCAACCTGCCCATACCTGGAATTGCGAACACGTTTTCTATGAGCACTGAGCCTCCGAGAATCATGGGTATGGACATGCCCGCCAGCGTTACCACCGGGATAATTCCGTTTTTCAGGGCGTGCCTAACTATTACGGTACGCTCCCTCAATCCTTTTGACCAAGCGGTCCGTATATAGTCCTGCCTGATTACCTCCAGCATGGCTGACCGGGTCTGGCGCACGCACCCCGAAAGGATGCCCAGGCTTAAGCAGAATACCGGCAGGATGGCCCGTTTTATGCTCATCACGAAGTCATCAAACGGGGAAGTGTAACCGTATATTGGCAGCCACTCAAGCGAAAAACCAAATATATATATTAGGATAACCCCCACCCAGAAAATGGGCGCGGTTATACCTATATTGGCCAGTACGGTAAGCACCGTGTCCATCCACTTACCCCGCCTCACTGCGCAGACAATCCCTGCCGGTACGGCAATAGCATGACTGAAAATCCAGGCTAATACGCCCAGAAAAAGGCTTATCGGTAAGGCTCTGGCTATTTCTTTGGTCACCGGGGACCCGGTAAA
>Ga0209427_10010575_pt1 | contig 10212 bp, 8 predicted proteins | sample DeeMarSWOR136_30_FD_187465 | JGI IMG/M metagenome (GOLD analysis project Ga0209427, IMG submission 187465) | Marine sediment microbial communities from White Oak River estuary, North Carolina - WOR-1-36_30 (SPAdes) (version 2) | ecosystem: Environmental > Aquatic > Marine > Intertidal zone >...
CCAGCCGTCGGTTTTCCGACAGTGCACATCCAAACTGAAGGTGACACTCTTCTCGGAAGCCCATTCAGCATGAGCGCAGTCGATACCACGGACACCGTCTACAGTAATGGTGCTCTCTATTCGTACACGACTCAGTTGCCTGAGGGCTCGTATTACTACTTCTTCTCAGCAATTGATACCTCGGGTGCTGTGGCCGGAGGAGACACCGCTCTGATGAGCGGACCAATTGCCGCGTTCGGTTGCGGAGACTGCAATGGTGACGGAGGTATATCCTTCAGTGATGCTCTCTACCTGAAAAACTACTATTATCAAACACCTCCCGGTTCGCCCCCGCCTATCGGGAACGGTGACGTGAATGTCGATACAAGCGTCAATTTCGCCGACGCGCTCTACCTCAAGAACTACTACTACCAGACTCCTCCGGGTTCGCCTCCGCCATGCGAGCCTCTCTTGACCGCTCCACTCAGGTGAAAAGATCAAGGAGAGGTAGAGACTGAACGCCTGAGTGACGAGGAGGACGCAGTCTCGGTGGTCCGGCTGGATGATGACTCTTTCTGGCTCCGGTTTGGGGATGAGGTGAGCCATTGACAGAATGGGTAAATCGTCGGCCTCGGTCTCGTCATAGTGCCGCACAGTCATGTTAGAACCCATACAAGACCTATCCTTTCGAACTGTATCTCTGGCTTGAGGCCAAACGTCACAAGGACACACGCAAGGCATAAAGACAGCAGATCTTCCTCATGCAGAATTTCTCCTCCTTAAGAAATATCTACGGTAGGGAGCGACTCACATCCGATTCTTCTCCTGAAGCCCAGCTCTAAGCGTCTCGTATCTCAGCTCAGAAAGAATTGTCGAAAAAAGTGGGCCACATCCCTTGACAAATGAGAAAAGCTGACTATATTGCATGTCCCTGGAAAGGAGGGAGACGTATGATAGGTAGATTTCAGATTCACAGGTTGAGGAGAAGACTGATCTTCACAAGACCGCAGCAGTACCCTCTCCCAAGAGGTCTCACCATCGGATTTGAGTGAAGGTCGGTTCTCTGATAATGAGGCCCTCTCGTGGCTGAGGCCTGGGAGGGCCTTATTTTTTGACGAATTGGCTAATGTCAAGCCGTCGACGCAGCTCGGGATGCTTGCAGAAAGCATGCGCGCCTGGAGGGACTCGAACCCCCAACCGTCGGATTAGAAATCCGATGCTCTATCCATTGAGCTACAGGCGCGCGATAGGCTTATGGCGTATTGCTGATAGCCAATAGCCAGCATCCAAATATACATACTGTGGAGCTGCAGTCAACCACCACCGGCGCTCTCCTATCAGGACGGCACTGAATGGCATGTGTGGCTCTATCTCTTGTCCTCTTTGATAGAAGACTTAGGCTGGTGGCGGAAGAAGAGCGGGAAGTGTCCCTGTTTTGTGGGTGAGCCGCAGTGTCAGCGCCTACGGGATGCTTCAATCACCAGGAGTGTATCGCCCTCTCGATACGGTGTGAACTGGTAATCACCGAACTCCTGCTTCACTTCAAAACCAGCTTCCTTCAAGGCGCTATGGATTCCTTCACGACTGGCGATACCTATGAGTCCCCTTTCTTCAATCCTCTTCACAACCTGACCCCCTTCCCGCAATTCGAAGACCAGGACGATTTCCCTTGTTCCATCTTGCAGGATCTTGCCACCAACGAATCGCTGCACCTGCATACGCCCTACCCGTGCGCAACCGGCAGGAGAGAGCCGTCTATCCTCCGTCTGGAATAGAGAGACATCGAAGACAAGAACACCGTTCTCCACGAGATGCCTGGCTATGTTGGCCAGGGAGCCAAGACGTTCTTCGTCATTCAGGAAGTGATCGAACGTGCCAGAGAGAAAAGCCATGGGGAATCTACGAGGAACCTCGAACGATCTCGCCTCGCCAGCGATCAACTGGATGTAGTCTCGCAGCTCAGGACACGCTCGGAGTTTCTTTTCGAATTCCCGCCGCATGGCGGGCGACGGCTCTACACAGCAAAGTGCTATTTCTTTCTCCGCAAGTGGAATCGCAATTCGACCTGTCCCTGCGCCCACATCGAGGGCCTCACCCGTCCGATAAGCATAGTGACAGAAGAAGTCGATGTTCTTCTTTTGATCGAACAGATCATAGAGGTGCGCCGACTTGTCATAGCTACGGTTCTCTGGTCGGGCGGTTACCATCTCTCCTCGAACAACACTTTGCTATCTTGAAGCCTCTTTCCAGCATAGCAACCCATGAATGGTAGTCAATTAGTGCCGGGACGGCTCCTGCCCGGGGATCGTTTTAACACCCGGTCGGAGTCATGCCCCTCACGATTTCTTCGTTCGCCCGGTAACTTTCTTGATGTTTCTGACATCTCTGCGGAGTTCTTTGATTTCTTTCTTCGAAAGGTAGATCTTGCGCAGTTTCTCGTCGAGTTTCGATGCGATTGTGCTCATGACCTTCTCAGCTTCCTCCAACTGTATCTTCGCCAGAGAGCGTTGTTTCTTTTTCAAGAAGACTCGCCCGAGGCCGCTGTGCGCCTGCCACAGAAGTTCCCTCAGTCCGCTCTTCTGAGCAATTCTAATCGCCTCGCGGCCGTGGGATTCTGCTCTCCCAAGGTCAAGTGCAAGTAGCCCGATATGGCTGAGCAGAAGATGCGCCTGAGCCACGTCCGGGATACGTGCTTTCTCGGAAGCCAGCTTGAGCGCCTCCCCAGCAGTGTCACCCGCCTTCGATTCTTCCCGACGTCGGATTTCTATCCTGGCGGCGACCAAGAGTCCTTCGATTGTCGCGTCTATGTCATTCATTTCCCGAGCTATTCCCACTCCTTCATCAGACCGGAGATGAGCAGTTTTCAGATTTCCCCTCGTGAATTCCATCATCCCTTCGTCAATCAGAAACCACGCACGTCTGCCCCCCACTCCGAGCTCGAGAGACATTTTCCTCGCCTCTTCAAACATCTCCAACGCTTTCTGCAACTCCCCAACATCCAAGTGAAGTCTGCACAGATGGCGAAACGCTTCCCACTGGCCTTCCCTGTTCCCTATCTCCTGATGAACCTCCAGCGATTGCATGTAGTATTTGAGCGCCAGACTGTAGTCCGCTCGGTACCGGTGAAGAAGTCCGATGTTGCTAAAAAGGACACCACTGTTTCTCTTATCTCCGATCTGTCCGCTGATTTTGAGCGCTTCTTCGAGGCAGCTCAGCCCGTTTTCATAGTCTCCGCGGCACGTGTGGACGAGCCCCATACTGCCCAGTGTGTAACCCTCACCCTCTCTATCTCCAATCCGCCTCTGAATCTCCAGGGCTTGAGCATGACAGCTCAGGCCAGCTTCGTAATCTCCACGGCTATCATGTATGATGGCGATGTTATGGAGCGTTGTGCCCTCACCGTACTCATTTCGCAGCCGCCTTGCGGCCTGCAGAGCCTGACTATAGTAGTCGAGTGACCTTTCATAATCGCCAAGATGCCTGTGAATGAGTCCTATATTGTTCAGAGCGTTTCCCTCACCCCGCCTGTCGCCAATCTCTCTCTGAATTCCTAGTGCCCTCTGGAAACAAGTAAGAGCCCAGTGGTAGTCCCCCTTTCTTCGCAATGTAATCCCGAGCCCGTTCAGTCCGTAGGCCTCTTCTTTTCTGTCTCTCAACGCCTTTGAGAGTGCCATTGTCTTCCTGTAGTCCGCCGCCGCATCTTCGTAGTGACCGATCAGATTTCGTACCTCAGCTCTTGCTTTGAGCAGATCGAGCCTCTTACGTTGAAGGCTGGTACTGGGACGTTCTTTAAGTTGCTTGCTTACAAGCTCAGTGCCTTTGTCGAAATACTGGATCGCCTCTTCATTCGCAAACAGCCTCTTTGCATGTTCCCCTGCCTTGACCAGATACGGGAGGACTCTCTCTTCTTGATGGGCTTCAAGCAGATGACGGACAATCTTTCCTGCGTACTCTGCCGCTTCTCCGAAATTGCTGATCAGGTACTCTCCGAGATGTCTATGGTATTCTCTCCTGAGTTCCGGAATCAGGCTGTCGTAGATGACCGTCCTGATCTTCCCATGCCCGAAGTGATATTCGTTCTCTGACGAGTGGATAAGGTGGTGACGTCGCTCCAGAGTCTGTAAACCTCGAAGCACCACCATTCGAGGAAGTCCCAGGCAGTAGCACAGCGGGTCTGATTGAAAGGAATCCCCCTGCACCGACGCAGCATCGACCAGACTTCTCTCCTCTGGGTTGAGGCTCCTCAGTCGATCGGCGATGACATCATTCACCCGATCTGGAATGGATATCCTTCCAACAGAACGGGTCAGATTCCATCTTCCGTCTTCCAAATAGATCACCTGCTCGTCCTGAAGCATCTTCAAAGTCTCCAGAATGAAGAGCGGATTTCCCTCGGTTTCTTTGTAGATTAGTTCGCCGAAGCTCTGGGGAAGATCGGATTCTGTGAAGACCGATCTGATCACGTCCTGGGTTTGCTGCCTATCCAGCCTATCAAGACAGATCTCCCTGTATAGCTCCTCTTTCTTCATTTTTTTCAGCACCAAGATGAGAGGATGAGGTTTTAGTTCATCTATGAGTTCTTCCGGACGATACGTACCTACAAGTAGCACCCTCTCTCCGCGAAGGTTTCTTGACAGGTGGCTCAGGAGGTGTAGCGTAGGAAGGTCCGTCCACTGAAGATCCTCAAAATGAATTACTGTGGGTCTATCCTGAGACATCATCCTGACCAGCTCCATGGCTGTGTCCCAAAGCTGCTCCTTGCTGATCAGTTGCGTGTCCTTATCTCCCTTCATCAGAAGAAAGCTCTGGATTATCTCCAGTCTCTGAATGAGATGGGGAGCTTTCTTCTCGATGAGATCACGAATTCCACGGGGATCTCTCACCACTTTCAGTCTCAGGTAGGAGTGAATGACCTCAAGGATGGGATGGTACGGAAAACCTTCTTCTCCATAAAGGCATCTCCCGATCAGATACCGGGACTTCTCCTTTTTCGCCTTTCGGCCCAATTCCCAGACAAGCCGAGACTTACCAATCCCCGCCTCTCCACTCACCAGCACCGTCGAACCTTCTCCCCTGAGCATCTGAGCGAGGTGGCTTTCCAGAACTTGCATCTCCCGCCGTCTTCCCACAAGGGAGGAGTAGATTCCTCGAGCTTCCTCCCCAAAAGCTTCTTCACTGGCAATAAGTTCGAGAGCACTCCCTTTCAAGATTTCTCTCAATCTTTCCAAGTCAGATTTTAGTTCCCCCGCACTTTGATATCGGTTCTTAGGCTGCTTCTGAAGCGCTTTGAACACCACTTGCTCCACCTCAACGGCAATTCCTTTCCTCAATTCTTCGATTCTCAGTGGATCGGAATGAAGTATCGAATGGATGATTGCACCCGGATGGTTGCCCTCAAAAGGGAGGACATTGGTGAGCAGTTGGTAGAGTACGACGCCCAGGGAGAAGATATCGCTTCTGGCGTCGATCGGAGCACCCATAGCCTGCTCGGGAGACATGTAGTATAATGTACCAACAATCTCATCCTTCTCAGTCAGCGTAGAAGCCTCCGCTATTCTTGCTAGTCCAAAATCCATAATTTTGGGGGCGTCATTACTCACCATGATGTTGTTCGGTTTGATATCACGATGAATGATCCCCTTCTTGTGAGCGGCCATCAGAGCATCTGCGATCTTAATCCCGAGATTGATGGCTCTCTCTGGACCAAACGTCTCGTCTAGCATGATCTCATCCAACCTTTTGCCCTCCACCAGTTCCATGGCTATGAATGGCTGCTTGTTCTCCTCTCCCACCTCATACACCTTCACAATTGCCGAATGACTCAACGCCATGCCTGCCCTGGCTTCCCTCAGGAATCTTCTGCGCGTGATCTCTTCCGATGAGAGGTGATCAAGGAGCATTTTCAAAGCTACGGGTCTCCCCGTGACGAGGTCCCTAGCCTGATAGACCGTGGCCATGCCACCTCGACCTAGCTCTTTCTCGAGCTCGTAGTGAGAGAAGGTTCTCTTCATTCCCGTGAAGGCTGGTCTCCTCCAGCATCCCTCCAAAGCGCCATCTGTCTATTGTCCTGCTTGTTCATACATTCCCAAATGTGGGAGGAGGTGTCAAGAGCTATTCGGGCGAAGTAGCGTTCATACTTCTGTCAACGAACTATGTCCTATATGGGTCCTAAATTTGTCAAAATACATCGTAATAGATCAAAACAAATGGAATAGATGTAATTGAAAAATGGTTGGGCTATAAAGACTTAAATTGTATCTTCAAGGGGTGCAGGAACATTGAAAAAGCGCCCGAATCGGATTAGAAATCCGGTGCTCTCTCCATTGAGCTACAGGCGCTCAGGAAAGGATAGTAACCTCTCCCCTACCTGTCAACCGTCGCCAGGGTCTGTTCTGAGACTAGGAAGAGGGGCGCAATCTGAACCGCAAGACTGTGTCCTATATGGGTCCTGAATCTGTCAAAGCAGATCGCAATAGACAAAAATGGCTATACTCAATCAGGAAGTTGGTGGGAGTACAAAACCCTCATTTGCGTGGCAGCAACCTGCCACTTCTCTCCCTCTCTAATGTATGAATGTGCTCGTTCTTGTACTTTGGAATTGCATAAACCTTAGAGAACTTCAATCCTGGAGTTCTCTTGGATTTGGTCCTCCTCGCCAAAACCAATCTGAAGCATAGGGTTGTCCTCTAGCAATCTCTCATTCTGAGGCGAAACCGGAACCGGACCAACACCATAGAAGTCCTGGCAATGTTCGTGAACCAACTCCCCAGACTATTGGCACTCAGACTAGGTCTTGTATCTCAGTATGGCGCCTACACCACCCAGTTTCTCCAGTGTTTCATTTCCCTCGGGAACGAACTCCACATAGCCACCAGTGCTCTCTGCAAGACTTGTCAGCTCTTCGGAGGTATTGAAATCCAGGGTTTGACTCACAAGAAGGGTGTCTACTTGTCCTCTCTTTAGAGCTTGAAGGGTTTGTTCTGCTCCCGCAACAGCAGGACCGTGGCGTCTGAGCTCACCTAGCAGCTTTTCAAGCAAGTCTCTCTCCTGGCTTCTTTCCACTTCTTCAAGAACGGGTCTGATTTTGCGTAAGAACTTGTCATCGGGGGCATTCAAGTCCCAACGAACCGTGGCGACGACTTTATCCTGTAATAGCTTTGGCAACTCTTGCTCAATAGCCGAGACCATTCTATCTCTCCCTGCGATTAGAATTCGGTTGACTCCAGCTTGACGGAAGATCTCAACTGCTTTCTGGACTATATCTCTTGCACGATGTTTGACCTGCTTGGCTCTTCGCCTTTGATAACGCATCTGCGACCACCCACCCGCCTTGGACAGATGGTGAATCTTCTTGCACATTGAATCGACGTCTTCCATCACCTCACCAGCAGCGATCAGAATCCGGGTACAGAATGCATCGATCATTATCACGCCTATGGGTTCGTACTCATCCAGCTGAAGTGCAAGGGGGTGTATGATTGCCTCATCATCAACTGCGAGCAGCGGCTCGGGTGCTGCTGATAGCTCGACGCTCCGTGAGACGTGAGCTCCCAAATCAGCGAAGAAAGCCACGCCTTCACCAGCAAAAGCTTGGGCTCTCTTTTCATTCAGATAGTCAAGGAGCAAAGAAAGCGAGGCTTCAAATTGAACCCTTTCATCCTCATTGAGAAGGAGCAATAGTCTGCGAGACTCTTTCTCAATGAAGTGCTTTGCGGCATCCCAACCACTTCTGAGATCTAAGTACACAGATAGCACGGTGCGATCAGTCTCAGATAGTTGAGCCAGTTGCCTGAGTAATTCTTTGGATACCTTCATGACACACCTCGTCCCGCTAGAGAATAAAGAAAAGGCAACATCTATTTTCGTGCTGCTTGAATATATCGTACATTTGGATGAAGCCTGTGTCAATGAGGCGATAATCACCATGGCCTGAACACGCAGGCGCAGCCCAGATGAGCTGAGCTTGCGCCCTTCGAACGGTTGCCAGGTCTTCAGCCTATCTCACCAACACCATCTTCTTGGTTGCTGTGTAGTCGGATGTACCCAGATCCGTCCATGCGGACCTATCGCTATGGGCCTCAATCCCGTAGAAGTAGACTCCGCTGGCTGCCTCGCTTCCCTTGGTGTTATTTCCATCTCACTCGACACCGTTGTACCCAGGTTTGTGCTCCGCATCGATCAAAGTGCGCACCAACTGTCCTGGACAAAGGAGTTCTGCTTGGGATAGAAATGAGAAAGCAGCAGTGGAAAATACGAATTCAGTTCTTAGTCACATACAGAGTCTGTGTGGGGTAGGCAAATTCGATCCCACGTTTTCCAAATTCCTCGTTGATCGCGAGGTTAATCTGCTGTTGAATGTCCATATATTTATTGTAATCGCTGCTCAGGACATAGTAAACTATTTCGAACGTCAGACTGAAATCGCCGTACGCAGAGAAGTGTGCACGGTCGAAAGCCGTATCTTCAATGCTGTCGATGGTATGCTTTATCATGGTCGGTATTTCCTTCAAATGTTCGAAACTCGTTTGATAGGTCACCCCGATCTTGAAAAGCACACGCCGTTTCTCCATTCGCTTATAGTTCCGCACGCGAGAATTGGTCAGATCCGTATTTGAGAACACTAGTTGCTCTCCACCAAGACTCCGAATCCGTGTAGTCTTGACACCAATGTGTTCAACCACTCCTAAGTACTCGCCAACGATAATGAAATCGCCAATCTCAAATGGATGATCAAGCAATATAGAAAAGTAGCTGAAGAGGTCTCCAAGAACCGCCTGGGCTGCTAAAGCAACAGCTAGACCACCGATACCCAGACCTGCAATTACGGTAGATATTCTTACACCTAAGTTATCCAATAGAAACGTGATACCAATGCCCCAGATGATTACGTGTACTATTGGCATGATGGCCCTGACGGTACGCTGCCTGGCTGTTGTTTCTTCCTTCTTCAGCCAATAAGTTTCTAGTGAGTATCTAATTAGGGCTGCCAGAAATCGTATGCCAAAGATGGTCAAGAGAATCACACCGAGAACGTCAACTACTTTCGTCAGCTTAGGGCCGAGAGTCAAACTGCGAACGGAGAAATAGAAAACTGCAAGGTAGAGAATGGGTAGGACGGTCTTTTTGACAATATGTATCAATAACTCATCCACGAGAGTGGTGGGTTTCTTAGCCCATGCCATAAGGCGTTTCAGAATGGTCCGTCTGATTATTTGAATGGCAAGAAGTCCCCCCATGATGATTGAAAGAAAGATCAGGTAATCCAGAACACGATTCTGGAAAAAGGCTCGCTGCAAAATATCTTGAAACATATATGACCTCCTTTCTCCTTCATAAGTCTAAACTACGATATAAGCTCCACTTCACACACGATCCAACAAGTGAGAGCAAGCTGAATTGACTCCAGTGTGCTCCCTCACGGTTCTGCTTTCAGATTCTGATTGTATTTCTGCAGAGGCAGACTTGGAGGGACTACCGAAGAGAAGTGCCACGAAGAGAATGCTCAGATGCAGCACAGGCGAGGTTTTTTCTGCTCTGATTGTCTCAGTCATAGCTTCCTTTCTCCGCGGCTCAGACCAGACCCAGTCTTTCGAAAACAGAGGCTCATCTCCTCTCTGAAGATTCGAAACGTGAACTACTTGTCTTTGGGTTCCTCGAAAAGAGCCTTCAAAACCCTGAGGGGGCCATACACAACTGGCCTGTCACCGGCCTCTATCCTCTCTTGAGCTTTCGGAATGGGAATCCAATCCCTGCCGCGTTCTATGCCCAGAACTAGAATCTCTTTCTCGGTTAACTTGCACGCAGAAAGAGAACTCCCGACAAGCGGAGAGTCCTCGTGCATGACTGCCCTCACCAGACCGTACCCCTCAAGCAGATGAAGGAGATCTTCAGTTACGCCTTCCTCAAAGGCAGAGGATTTCACGAGCCTATCCTCGATGAAGCTCTCCCATCTTCTCATCAGTCTCGTACGAGTTGCGACTTTGTAGATGATGTACACTCCACCAGCCAGGACGATCAGGCTAATGGGGAAATAGAATCCTCTGGCAGTGACAAGAGAGGATGTAGCGGTTACGATAACCGTCACAAGCCCTACGTTGCCTAGTATCATCAGCCATGTGATGATCCGTCGCCTCGAGGGGCGCCTGACCACCGACTCAGCCTCTTTGGTAGTGAATCCCGTTCCTGAGAACGCGGATAGCGCCTGAAAAGCAGCTCTTTTCTGGTCGAGTCCGG
>Ga0209427_10010578_pt1 | contig 10211 bp, 8 predicted proteins | sample DeeMarSWOR136_30_FD_187465 | JGI IMG/M metagenome (GOLD analysis project Ga0209427, IMG submission 187465) | Marine sediment microbial communities from White Oak River estuary, North Carolina - WOR-1-36_30 (SPAdes) (version 2) | ecosystem: Environmental > Aquatic > Marine > Intertidal zone >...
GATATTCTAACTCAATTTCTCACCGAAGCTGCTGTACTGGGCCTCTTTGGTGGTGCCATGGGGGTGGCCTTGGGATGGATTATAGTCAACATTACCTCTATTATCCTGAAAAATGCTGGTATTCCGATTGGTGGTACGCTTTCCGGCGATATTATCGCCCTGGCGGTGTTTGTAGCGTTTATTGTCAGCGTTGCTTCCGGGTTATACCCTGCAATTCGGGCGGCACGACTGGACCCCATCGAGTCCTTGCGGTACGAATAGATTGTTTCCCTCGAATCAAGGATAACAAGAAGGATGAAGATGGGTAGAGTCTTCAATTTGAGGTTAGCTGGTGGTAAAATTTTTGTCAGGAAAAAAGGAACGGTAATAACAACCGCTACCTAAAATATAAGGAGGTTTATCATGGCGACTAGTGCAGGGGCTTATCCAGTCAATCTAACCGTTGATTATCCTGATAGAGAGCTGGACAGGGTAACAACCCTTTTCCGGTTATTCACGATCATTCCCATCGCCATTGTCTTGAGTCTAATTGCTGGACCCACATTAAGCTGGACCAGTGCTAATCAGGTGACCTACGAATATGCTGCCGGGGCCATTGTTGTCCTGCCAACCGTATTGATGATTCTCTTCCAGCAGAAATACCCCCGCTGGTGGTTTGACTGGAACCTGGCCCTGACCAGGTTCAGCACCCGGGTGGGGGCCTATTTTATGCTGCTCACCGACCAGTATCCCTCCACCGACGAGGAGCAGGCGGTTCATATTGAAATACCCTATCCCGATGTCAAAGAGGACCTTAATCGCTGGATGCCTCTGGTGAAATGGTTCCTGGCGATCCCCCACTACATTATTCTCGGTTTTCTTTATATCGCAGTCCTGGTATGCGCCTTTATTTCCTGGTTTGCTATTATATTTACCGGCCGTTACCCCAGGGACCTGTTTGATTTTGTGGTCAGCGTTTTCCGCTGGACGGTGAGGGTGTCTGCCTATGCTTTTCTATTGACCACCGACCGTTATCCACCTTTTAGCCTGGCCGCCTAGTATTGTTTGTTATAGTTAATGGCTATTTTAACCGTGTTTCAGGAAGATGGTCAGAGGTCCGGCGGTAAATGGTCTCCAGCGGGGTATTTACTAAGCGTCCCGGCGGGGTAACCTCAACTTCAGGTGTTTACCGATATCCTTAAATCCCTGGCGGAGGTAAACGGGATAACCGGCCTCGCTGGGATTATTTACCTGGATTTCGTGACAGCCCTTTGAGTTGGCTTCGGCAATAACGGCTTCAAGGAGCTGGCTGCCTACCCCCTTGCCCCGTGCCTTCGGGCTGGTGATGAATTCCTCGATGCAGGAATATATTCCGCTGTAGCGGAGGGCTGTGGGGTAAGACAGGGTAATCGCCCCTATCAAATCGCCGTCATCTTCGGCAACCAGCACCGTTCCTTTGGCCGTATCTTGCACCACCTCCCGAAACGTTCTGGCTACACCCTGCCAGTCATAAGCGCTCTCACTGCGTGCCCCACCAGCGGGAAACAGTAATTGCTTTATCAGGTCAATCACCCCGGCTTCGTCCCCGGCTGTTGCCTTGCGGATTACGGTCATCTCGATTCCTCCATGCCTGGTACATGTTCTGTGTATTTTACTTATACACCGGCTTGTTGATTATAGAACCCGGCGGGCTGGCAGTCAATGCAGGAGCAATATCAGTCCTTCTGCATCAGTCATTCTGCCGGGTAGTAGGGTGCCTTCGGTTAAATAGCAGGTATCCCCCCGTTGTCCCCCCCAGGACTGTAGCCCAGGCTATAGCTGCCAGGGAGAAGAAGAGGGTTACGTCATAGAAGTAGCCCCGGGGGAAGAGCATAATCAGGTAATCCGTTTTGGGGTCAAGCTGCCAGAGGTCGTTGGCGAAGCTGAGCAGGTGGAACTGGTAGAAAATCTGGTCGAAACCGAATAGAGAACCGATCCCCAGAGCCAGCATCAGGGCGATGGTCAGGCCGCTTCCCCAGGCCGTACTTTGCAGTAATGACGGCCAGTTTCTTTTTCTATCGTAGAGGAGGTGGACCGACGCGTAAGCTAGCATAAATACGAGGGTCCCCAGCAGCACCCAGTAGTCCAGCCAGATCAGCCCCTTGACGTCTTTGAGGTGCAGAATCTCCCGTTGATTGAAAAGCTGGAACGGTTCGCCATCCTTCTGCACCGTCAGGTTGATGTATTCCTCGCCGGAATTAAAGTATGAAATCAGCCCCCGGGCCGCTTTTTCCAGCTCTTCCTGGGATAAGCCGGTACGCTGGCTGACATCGTATTTGTCAAAACCGTGCTGGTATAGCCACAGGCTGTTGACGGTGACAGCCAGGCTGGCCGTTAGCAGCAAGAGGGGCAGACAGATAATAAAGACAAGTCTGGTGATGATACTCAGGGTTTTCAATTTTTCATCCCCTGTCAGGATTTTACACTGTCGGAATTAAAAGTATAGTGGTTTCCGTATGCAATTTATACTCACTATAACCCGATCAACCTCAGGATATTCCCCTCAGAGACCTTGAATTTGACATCAGGCTCAAGCGATTGGGAAAACTCCTCCCAGACACCCATGCCCCTCTTGAAGTTGTCCTCATCCAGATCCTCCCAGGAATACAGGTCTGTTCCCCAAACTACTCTACTGGGGAACAATCGGCAGGTTTTCCGCCAACGTTCAATGTGGTCGAGTAACCATGTCTCAGCCTGTCCAGCCAGCAACTGCTGATCGTTGTGCCTGAACTCAACACCAAAATCGCAGTATAGATTGGAGTATTTCGTCATCAATGATATAGCTATGTCCCAGTAAAACCCGTGGTCTACGTGAGCCCAAATAAACCTTGTACCGTGGTATTTAGCTAGTGTACGCTCCATCACCTCTGCGTCCATGCAGTGCACCATCACCGGGAGTCCCTTGGCGGCACAGTGATTAAAAAGGGCTCTATATAAATAGTTATCCTCTTTATCTTCGGGGACAGGCTTCCTAGCAATGCATGGATTTCCATGCCGGTCTTGCCAGCGAGTGTATTCATCATCGCTGCAGTCCAGGAAAATCTCACCGACACCCTTCCAGAATCCCGAGTCAAGCATTTTCAGGCAATCGGCCAGCGATTCTTTTTTGGTGATGTCTACACTCTTCGACAAAAAGGGGATGAACCGGTCAGGATACTTCAGGACAGCTTGTTGCACTTGATCGTCGTCTACCGCTTGCTCAACCTGCGCTCCGAATAGAACCGCACCGTGCATTCCATAATTGTCCATGCGTGAAACCAGCGTATCAAGGTATTCTTCGGTGTCCTCTTCTATTAGATGGACGTGACTGTTAATCATATATACACTTCTGTGCAATAATAGTAAGTACGCCTTCTACAGGCCAAGTTGTTCCAGTGCGCTGGCCGCTTCTGAGGCTGTCGAGAAGCGGACGTTGTCATGGCGCGCACACTCCATCAGGAAACGTTCTGCTTCCTTAAAGGTATCCTGCCCGGGTCTGACGAATTCGAAGTGGTGCCAGTAGCTCTGAAAGACATCCAGTTCCCTTTTGCTGTTTGCCCGTTCCCGGAGGCGGGTGATTTGCCCTTCGATGTCACCGCTACCCAGGTTCCCGCTGGCCGGGAGTTCAATAATCGTTGAGTTGCCATCTTTCCATGGGTCTTCAATAGATGGCCGATATGGATATGCTTTGTTTCTCTGGGTATTGTCAGCCAGGATAAAATCTCCTGACGCTTCATGGGTGCCTTTTACGCCGGGGAGAAGCGAACAGTCAATGGAGAAGCCGGCTGCGGCCAGAACCCGGATGGTCGTGCGCTGGAATGTGAACATGCCGCTGACATGTGTCCTTGGTGCAGGCAGGCCCAGGGACACGGCTATCTGGCGTAGTGCCCCGGCTACCGTATCTTGATTCAATACACCGTGCTCATCCAGACGATAGCGGTAATGTCCGCTATAGCTATGGCGTGGCCGGTGTGCGCCCGGCAGGTGTGAATGTATGCCGATTTCATGACCTTCTTCCAAGAAGCGGAAGGCTTCATCAAGTTGTTCTGAGAGGAAGTCTCCGGTCAGGCAGTAGGTTATCTTGGGTTGTTGTCCCGCTCTATCAGCGACTTTCTTGAGTAATTCCTCTACCTTTGGCTGGACCTGTGAGTAAAACCCCCAGGAGCCGGAAAAGTCCAGCTCGGTGTGACAGACCAGGACTACATGGAGCTCATCCATTCCGGTACCCGCCTTTTCCCTAAAAATAAATGGATATCATCCTGCCCATTTTACCCGCCAATTCTTTTCAGGACAAGGCGGATAAAAGATACCACAAGAACCGACCCTGTGCTATAATTGCCCTATATTCCAGCGTGGAAGGTGTCATGTTTACCCATCTCCATGTCCACAGCGAATATAGTCTGCTTGACGGAATGTGCCATATCCCTCAACTGGTGGCAAGGGCTAAGGAACTGGGGATGGACAGCCTGGCGATAACCGACCACGGGGTAATGTATGGCGCCATCGAGTTCTATCTGGCTGCCAAAGAGGCGGGGATAAACCCCATTATTGGTTGTGAGGTTTATGTTGCCCAGGGGAGCCATCTCAGCCGCGAAAACGGAGAAAAAAACCGGTACCACCTGATACTGCTGGCTAAAAACGAGGACGGGTACCGTAATTTAATCCAGCTAACCACCAGAGCACACCTCGAGGGCTTCTACTACCGTCCGCGGGTAGATAAAGAGCTCCTGGAACAGTTTAATCGGGGTCTTATTGCCCTCTCCGCATGCATCGCCGGTGAGATACCCCAGCTGGTTCTGGCCGGACGGATTGATGAGGCCAAGCAGGCCGCCTTATGGTATAAAAATACATTTACCGATTTCTACATAGAAATACAGAGGCACCCTATCCCTGAACTGGAGCAGATAAATCCGTTGCTGATAGCTATCAGCGACGAGCTGGATATTCCGCTGGTGGCGACCAACGATGTCCACTATCTTAACCAGGATGATGCCTCAGCCCATGACCTGCTGCTCTGTATCGGTACCAACTCGTCCATCTATGATGAAAAGAGGGTGGTCAAGATGGCGGGCGATTTCTTTTACCTCAAGAGTGCTGAGGAGATGGAAGATCTCTACCGTGACATCCCTCAGGCAATAGAGAATACCGGGCACATTGCCCGGATGTGTAAGCTTGAACTTGACTTCGGACGGCTCCACCTTCCAGAGATAGAATTACCGGCAGAGAAAACGCCTGACCAGTTTCTGGGGGAACTGTGTTATCAGGGGTTACCCCGTTACTACCCCGACCCTTCTCCCGAGATAATGGAACGGCTGGACTATGAACTGGATGTCATTAAAAAGACCGAGTTTGCCAACTACTTCCTGGTTGTCTGGGACATTATCTCATTCGTCAGGGAGAACAATATACTATTCGGGGTCAGGGGTAGCGCTGCCGCCAGCATTGTCCTTCACTGCCTGGGTATAACCGAGATTGACCCTATTGAAAACAAACTGGTCTTCGAACGCTTTCTCAATGTAGAGCGTAAGGAGTTGCCCGATATTGACCTCGATTTCGAGGATGAGCGTCGTGAGGAGGTGATTTCCTACGTATCGCAGAAATACGGTCAGGACCACGTCGCCCAGATTATTACCTTCGGCACGCTGGGGGCCAGGGCCGCCCTGCGCGATGTGGGCCGGGCTTTGGGTATGCCCTACGGCGAGGTTGACCGCGTGGCCAGGCTGGTCCCATTCGCCCCGGGGATGACATTGATTCGGGCCCTCGATGAAAACAGCGAACTGAAAAATATGTACCATGAGGATCCGCTGGTGCGTAACCTGGTTGATTCTGCCAGAAGGGTAGAGGGTATCGCGCGCCACGCCAGTACCCACGCTGCCGGGATAGTTATTGCCAAAGAACCTCTTACCAACCATGTGCCTTTACAGCGAGTGAGCCGGGCTAACGGTGAGGCGACCGTCATGACCCAGTTCACCATGGAAGATATTGCCCGGATAGGTCTTCTGAAAATGGACTTCCTCGGGCTGGCCAACCTTTCAATACTGGGTAAAGCAATAGAAACTATAAAAGAAAGCCAGGATATCGACATCGACCTGCACAATATCCCCAAGGATGATCCGAAAGCATTCGAGCTTATTGCTTCCGGTGAAACCACCGGCATATTCCAGCTGGAAGGTGCCGGTATGAAAAAGACCGGCATGTCTTTGAAGCCGAATAAGTTCGATGATATCGCCGCTATCGTGGCACTGTTCCGACCTGGTCCTATGGACCATATCACCACTTTTATTGCGGCAAAACACGGCAAGTCAGAAATTCGCTACCCCCACCCAGCCTTGACCGATATCCTCAAGGAAACCTATGGGGTAATCGTCTACCAGGAGCAGGTGTTGTTCATAGCCCAGGCAATCGCCGGCTACACTCTCGGTCAGGCGGATATCCTGCGTAAAGCGATGGGCAAGAAAATAGCCGAGGTCATGAGAAAGGAAAAGCGTAATTTCCTGGAAGGCGCAGAGAAAAAAGGTTACTCCGTCGAAACCGCCGAGCAGATATTCGCCCTCATCGAACCGTTTTCTGGTTATGCCTTTAACAAGGCTCACGCCTTCAGCTACGCCCTTATTGCCTATCAAACTGCCTATCTCAAGGCAAACTACCCGGTGGAATATATGACCGCTTTCTTGATTACCAATGCTGACCAGCCGGAAAAGGTGGCCGGTGCTGTTGCCGAGTGCCGCCGCCTGGGTATTTCCGTATTGCCCCCCGACATTAACCACAGCCGGGTCAATTTTACTATCGAGAAGAATGATGGTACTGCTGCGGCCATTCGCTTTGGACTGACCGCAATCAAGAATGTCGGGCCCGGGGCTGTTCAGCCGATCGTTGCCGAGAGGGGCAAAGGCGGGGAATTCAAGTCAATTGAGGACCTCTGCCGCCGTTCCGACCTGCGAGGAGTAAACAGGCGGGTGATGGAAAGCCTGATAAAGGCAGGAGCCATGGACTGCCTGGGGGAACGGGGTACGCTACTGAGTAGTATCAGCCGTGTCGTGGCTCTGGCGCAGCGGGAGCAACACCTGCGGGAAACGGGACAGTCCACCATGTTTGACCTCTGGGGAGATGTAACCCCATTGCCAATGCCCAGCCTTGACCTGCCGGAAGTGGAGATATCGACCAAGGAGAAAATAGGCTGGGAAAAGGAGTTAATGGGGGTCTACATGTCTGAGAACCCCCTGAGTTCTTTCGCCAGTATGAAACCCCCGGAGGGCACCACTTTATGCGGGCAGATTGATGCCGATATGGTAGGTAAGGATATAATCGTGGCCGGTATGGTAACCGGTGTGAATGAGCTTTTTACCCGGGACAGGCGGCCCTTTGCCAGTGTAATTCTGGAAGACCTGGATGGCCATATTGAAATCATGGTATGGAACCGGGTCTATGAGAAAACCGGGGAGTTATGGCAGGAAGGGAATACCCTCCTGGTTAGAGGGAAGGTGAGGTTAAGGGATGATAAGGTGCAATTGCACTGTGACAGTGTCGACCGCTATCAGCCGGAAGAGACTGTTAGCCGGGTTGATGAGAAACCAGCAGTGGCCGAAGAGACCTCTGCCGGTGTTGCCCCCACTAGGAGTCAACGTCTGGTCATCAATGTCACTCAGACAGACGATGAAGAAAGTGATATCGCCCGGTTATATCAGTTGATTAGCATGGTGAAGGAATTCCCCGGGAAGGATGAGGTTAGCCTGTCGGTAAATATTAATGGTAGTATCACTAACCTGAATTTACCGGGCGTGACCACTAACTACTGTACGGAACTGCATGAGCAGCTGGTAGCCCTGTTGGGGGAGGAGGGGTTAAGGCTGGAGATGATGGTTGGTGATTAAATATAAACCAAGGGAAATCTAATGCCTGCGGATAGAGAACTGGCGGGACACCGAAAGAGATTACGTGAGAAATTTATCAGGTCTGGCTTGACGGGGTTTCACGACTACGAAATTGTCGAGTTACTGCTCAGCCTGGGTACACCGCGCAAGGACTGTAAACAGCAGGCGAAAGAGGCCATTCAAAGGTTTAAAACCCTTAGGGGAGTCCTCGAAGCAAACCCTCAGGAACTGCAGCAGATTAAGGGAATCGGCCCCCATAGTGCTTTTGGCATCAAGCTGGTGCAGGCAGTAGCCAGGGAATTTCTAAAAGAGAGAATTATCGAGAAACCGGTCTATACATCTGCACAGGAAATTTTTGATTATCTCTACCACTCGATGCGTGACCTTAAGAAAGAGGTGCTCAAGGTCATTTATTTAAACGGTCAGCACCAGATAATGGAGACCGAAGACCTCTCTGAAGGAACGGTAAATAGCAGCTCTGTTTCTCCACGTGAGGTTATTGAAGGTGCCATTAAAAATAATGCCGTCTCCCTGATTTTCGTCCATAACCACCCCTCCGGTAACCCCGCACCCAGTAAGAGCGATAGGGAATTGACCAGAGACCTGGTTTATGCCGGGAGCATCATGCGTATCAAGGTCTTGGACCACATTGTAATCGGCAATAATACTTTCTATAGTTTTGCCGGTGAAGGCCTGATAGATGAATACGAGCTGGATTTCCTGAACCTGAAAATCAAAGGGGTATCGGAAGCTAGACGGAGGTTATACCGGGCTAACGAGTCTACCACCGAGCTTCCCTGGCGCCAGTAACTGCCAGGATGTAGGCTGTTATCACAAGGCTGTCTTACGGCTTTAAGGACTATTATAAATTACCAGTTGCGTGCTATCTATATGCCACTCCCGGTGGTTTCCAGCCTGAGCAGGCGCCGTTTCATCTCCAGTCCACCGGTGAAACCGCCCAGACGGCCATCGCTGGCAATCACCCGGTGGCAGGGAATGATGATGGGTAAAGGATTCCTGCCCAGTGCCTGCCCCACCGCCCGCGCTGCTCGCGGGTTACCGGTCTGCCCGGCTACCCAGCGGTAACTCCTGGTCTCACCATAAGGGATACGCCTGGTTGTCTCCCACACCTTGCGTTGAAACAGGGTGGCTGCCGATAGGTCAAGCACATCGGTGAAGCTTGTTTTAATACCGCCCATGTAGTTCTGGAGACGTTCTGCCAGGTCTTCAAACAGACCGGGGCAATATTCGGCCTGATTTCCTTTTTCACCCAGCGACCGGTGTGCTTCGTCCGCTGAGCTTTGAGGTAGCGTGGTGGATAGTAATCCCGCTGGTGAGGCCAGTATTCCTACCCATCCCGCGGCTGTTCTTATGGTGGTATATTTTGGTCTATCGTTCATGTGATCTAACCGGTTAAGACTTCAATATCAAGACAGAGGGGCAATGCCCTAATTTTAGAGTACAGGGGCTGTGGTGATAGCAGGGCGAATATACGGGTTTGCCGGATATTAAGATGGATTAAAGGTCATTCCTCCTCTGCTTTTTATTATAACAGAAATCCTTGAATTGGTGGTTTCGGGGCTCGGATAAACCCTGAAGGGTACCCACCTGGAACAAAGGTACTGGGTTATATTCTCCTTCGGTGGAACCGGTAAGTGGCTGGATTTGGGTCATAAAAAATGCTATCCTAATTATCAAAATGGAGCATGAAATATATTTCAAGTTTATCTTAAGTTTCGCTCTTATTCTGATTTTTGCCAGAATCGGGGGCGAGGTTACAGAGCGTTATCTCAAGCAACCGGCCGTTGTCGGTGAATTAGTTGCCGGGATAATTATTTCCCCCTTTGCTCTGGGCGGGTTTATCAATGACCCGGTGATATTGAATTTCGCCACCATTCAGGGTGGATTTGTTGAAAACGGGGTTAACCTGCAGCATTTCGCACCCATGGAAATCGTTTCTCAGATTGCGGTAATAATCCTGCTTTTCGTTGCCGGGCTGGAGACTGATGTCCGGGCGTTTTTAAGACACGGAATAACCGGTACGCTGGTGGCTTTAGGCGGCGTTATCGTTCCCTTTGGTCTGGGATATTTTGCGGCAATGAAATTTTTTCCCCATCTAGGTGTAGTCGCCTGGTTGTTTATGGGAGCTACACTAACTGCAACCAGTATCGGGATTACGGTACGCATCCTGATGGATATGAAAAGGCTGAATACCAGAGAGGGCACGATAATTCTGGTCGGTGCTGTCGTTGATGACATTATCGGGCTGGTTATCCTGTCAGTTGTTGTCTCCATGGCCGAGACCGGCGAACTGGATGTCATGGGGGTGGTCAGGACCGGATT
>Ga0209427_10010579_pt1 | contig 10210 bp, 11 predicted proteins | sample DeeMarSWOR136_30_FD_187465 | JGI IMG/M metagenome (GOLD analysis project Ga0209427, IMG submission 187465) | Marine sediment microbial communities from White Oak River estuary, North Carolina - WOR-1-36_30 (SPAdes) (version 2) | ecosystem: Environmental > Aquatic > Marine > Intertidal zone >...
GACTATATCTGTGAAGCGATTGACCAGACCCGTGGCTGGTTTTACAGCCTGCATGCCATTTCCACCCTGCTCTTTGACCGTCCCTGCTACAGGAATGTCGTCAGTCACGGCCATATCCTCGATGCCAAAGGCAAGAGAATGAGCACGTCCAGAGGTAATATGGTTGAACCCTGGGCAATAATCAATAAGTACGGTGCCGATGCCCTGCGCTGGTACATCTACACTGCCGTACCGATGGGGAACTCGATGCGTTTTGACGAGCGTGACATGGTTGAGATATCCCGTCGTTTCCTGATGACATTGTGGAATGTCTACTCCTTCTTCGTTACCTATGCTAATATAGACAACTTCGTCCCCGGCTCTAACGGAGCCCCGTCAGAGGTACCGGAGCTTGACCGCTGGATTATCTCCGAGCTCAACCAGCTCACCATTAACGTTGACTCCGCTCTGGACAGCTACGACCCCAGGGGGGGGGCATGGAAGATAGCCGCCTTTGTTGACGACCTGTCCAACTGGTATGTGCGCAGGAGCCGCCGGCGTTTCTGGAAGAGTGAAAACGATGTAGATAAACTCTCGGCATATAATACCCTTTATCAGTGCCTGGTTACCCTGTCGAAACTGATGGCACCGTTTACTCCGTTCATCTCCGAGGAAATCTATCAGAACCTGGTCTGCTCGGTGTCAACGGATGCCCCGGAGAGCGTGCATCTGGCTGACTTCCCGGTGGCTGACGAAAGTAAGATTGACCGGCGGTTGTCGGCTGATATTCGGGTGACAATGAGGGTATGCAGCTTGGGCAGGGCGGCGCGGAGCCAGGCTGGTATCAAGGTCCGGCAGCCATTATCACATGTCACGGTGAGCCTGGCCAGTCCCAGTGAGCAGAGGAGCCTGGAAAGGACGAAACCTCAGGTCTTGGAAGAGCTGAACGTAAAGGATATACATTTTGCTGGTAGCAGTGTCGAACTGGAAAAACCCGGTTACGTGGTCACTTCGGACGGCGGTTACGCAGTGGCCGTGCCAACCGAGATATCCCCTGAATTACAGGCTGAGGGGATGGTAAGGGAGCTAGTGCACCGCTTACAGAACATGCGCCGTTCGGCCGGGTTTGATATTGCCGACCACATAACTACCTTTTATCAGGGTGACGAATACATTAGACAGATTATGGATAATGCCGAACTGGCTGGCTATATCAGACAGGAAACACTATCCAGAGAGCTTGTTGAGGGTGTCCCTGAAGAAGTCTTTACGGAGAGCTTTAAACTGAGCGGTCATGAGATACTGCTGGGCGTAAAGAAGCTCGATTGAATTAGGATGGCGGCGGGCTCTCGGCCAGGATAACGGTAGCGGATTTCCTGACATTGCCGTGCCAGAAGACGATATCTACCGTCTGCGAAACCTGTGACAGGTGGATAGCCCTGATCAACTCGTCAAGGGTGGTAATCTCTTTACCATCAAAACTGGTAATAACATCTCCCGCTTTCAACCCCGCTTTATCGGACGGACTGCCGGTAGCTACCGATACAATAAAAGCTCCTTTGTCTACCGCCAGCTCATATCTTTGAATGACATAGTCATCCACGGTATACAGACTTACCCCGAGCCAGGGGCGGACTACATATCCGGTGGTAATCAGGTCTTCAATGATGGGCGTCGCTTCATTGGAACTGATGCCATAGCCCACACCCTCTACTCCAACCTGGGCGATCTTGACACTGGTGATACCAATAACCTCGCCAGACATATTGACTAACGGTCCGCCGCTGTTGCCGGGATTGATGGCGGCGTCGGTTTCGATAAGTCCGTATAGTGTCTGTCCCTGGCCAACCTCCAGAGAGACATCCTGCCGGCTGACTATTCCCTGCGTTGCCCGGATGCCCTGCCCCAGTGAGTTACCGATAGCAACCACCCAATTACCTACCCTCAGTATACTGGAGTTGCCGACAGTGGCGGTTGGCAGGTCCTGGGCATTAATCTTGAGAACGGCTAGATCGGATAGCGGATCGGTAAATACTGAAACCACGGGAAAGGTTCTGGAATCGTCCAGGGTTACGGTGATGCTCTGAGCCCCTTCCACGACGTGGTTATTGGTAATGACAATGCCGTCGTCTCTGATAATCCATCCCGAGCCGGCGCCTTCCTGGATATATGGCCTGTTGAATATGTCCAAGCTGGTGATTTCGGTATTGATGGCGACCACTGAAGGTTTGACCTTGGCCACCACATCGGCGATGCTGGGCAGGATTGGCCCCTGGCTTTCTGATATTGGTATCGACCCCTGGGGGTCGATGGGGGTTGTGTCATAGCTAACATTGTCACTTGATGACGTCTCTGTCTCTGAACCGGGCAGCAGGTCACAGCCGGTGTTCAGGGTGAATATAATAATCAAGACCAGCAGACTGATAATGCTTTTTATCTTTGTGCTATTCATGACTCCCCAATTTTTAGCATAGATGCTGCTGGGACAAAAAGTCAAGGGGCCGGGATGATACCCAGCCCCTAGTTAGGCTAGTAATTTTTAACCCTTATGACTCTGGTACTTTGGGCAGGTTAGCCAGGGCTTCCTTCACTTTCTCTTCGGGGTATTCGTAGTCCTGCAGTCTGCCGGACAGGTACTCGTCATAGGCGGCCAGGTCGAAATGCCCGTGTCCGCTGTGGGCAATCAGGATGTTCTTTGACTTGCCTTCTTCCTTGCACTTAAGGGCTTCGTCAATGGCTACCCTGAGGTCATGACATGGCTCCGGGGCGGTGATGATGCCCTCGGTGCGGGCAAACATCACTCCGGCTTCGAAGGTGGGTATCTGGTGCACAGCCCTGGCCTCGACAAAGCCCAGTTTGTGCAGATGGCAGATGATGGGTGCCATCCCGTGGTAGCGCAGACCACCGGCATGTACCGGCGGCGGGATGAAGTCATGTCCCAGCGTGTACATCAGGGCTATAGGTGCCAGACCGGCTATGTCTCCATAGTCCCAGGTATAGGGACCCTTAGTAATGGTTGGGGCAGCGTGAGGCTCAACGCAAATAATTTGCAGGTCCGGTTTTTTACCGCTGAGCTTGTCCCTAATCCAGGGCAGGAATTGCCCGGCGAAGTTTGAGCCACCGCCGATGCAGCCGACAATAATATCTGGATAGGCATCAGCCATCTCCATTTGCTTCCTGGTTTCCTCGCCGATGATGGTTTGATGGAGCAGCACATGATTTACGACACTGCCGATGGAGTATTTGGTATCGTCGTTGGCGAAAGCATCCTCGCAGGCCTCGCTGATGGCTATACCCAGGCTCCCGGAGTGCTCGGGATTATCAGCCAGAAAGCGTCGTCCGACCTCGGTCTCCGGGCTGGGACTGGGGACACAATTGGCACCCCAGGTCTCCATCAATATACGCCGGTACGGTTTCTGGTTGTAGCTCACCCTGACCATATAGACCTTGCATTCCAGGCCGAAGAAGGCGCAGGCCATAGCCAGAGAACTGCCCCACTGCCCGGCCCCGGTCTCGGTGGCCATACGCTTGACACCCTCTTTCTTGGCGTAGTAAGCCTGGGCCAGTGCCGTATTGGGTTTATGGCTGCCCGCCTGGCTGGTGCCCTCGTATTTGTAGAAGATCTTGGCCGGTGTGTCCAGGGCTTTCTCCAGCCTAAATGCCCGGTGTAGGACGGTTGGCCGGTAGGTATGGTAGGCAGCCTGTACCTCTTCCGGTATATCAATGTACCTCTCGGTGCTGAATTCCTGCTTGTTAACGGCGTCGGTGAAGAGGGGTGGTGGCAGGGGGCCCTCCCGGGGCAGTGGTTCCATAGTACCGGGATGACGCAATGGTGGTAATTCCTCAGGCAGGTCGGGCAGGACATTATACCACTGTGTGGGCATATCCTTTTGGTCTAGAAAAAACATAGCTCTTTCCATGGTTTCCCCCTTCTGTTATGAGATGATTAACCAAATACTAAAGGGTAACTATAGTATGTAGGCATAATGTTTGTCAACAGAACAGCACCCCGAGCTTGGGTTACTTGACACTCGGCACTGCTAACTGGTAGAATTCTTTGTTTTATGACCGATAGTTGTGCTATGATTGAACTGTAATAGTTAGCATAGATTGGTTTTTTATCATTCAAATCAGGGAGGCCAGAAATTTACGCTATTATTGAGACTGGCGGCAAGCAGTACCGGGTCAATCCCGGTCAGGTTATTGATGTTGACCGTCTGGATATAGCTGAGGGTGATACCGTTGAGCTGGACAGGGTATTGCTTATCGGTGATGAAGACGGGGTTACTGTTGGTGAGCCCGCTGTCGAAGGGGCCAAAGTGATGGCCACCTCGCAGGGAGAGGGCAGGGCTAAGAAAATTATAGTATTCAGGTATAAACCCAAGGTTCGTTACCGCCGAAAGACAGGCCACCGTCAATATTTTACCAGGCTGTCAATAGATGAAGTCATTAAACCAGGAGCAGCAAAAGGCGGGTCTGCCAGGAAGGGACGCCAGAGCAAGAAAGAGGTGATAGAAAGTGGCGCATAAGAAGGGTGGTGGCCGTACCCGCAACGGACGGGACAGTCAGGGAAAAAGACTCGGTGTCAAGAGGTATGCCGGGGAGAGTGTTAATGCCGGTACGATAATAGTCCGGCAGCGCGGTACGCGTATTCTGCCGGGTAATAATGTCGGTGTGGGCAGGGATTATACCATCTACGCTTTGATTGGCGGCACCGTTAAATTTGAGCCTGCCAGGAAAAACAGGAGGAAGGCTAGCGTTTACGCTAATTAAATAATATGAAAGAAAAGGTTCATCCACGGTACTATAATGATGCCCAGGTAGTCTGTGCCTGCGGCAACACTTTTACTACCGGCTCCACCAAGAAGACATTGAAGGTGGAAGTCTGCAGCCAGTGTCACCCGTTTTTTACCGGGGAACGCCGGGTAATGGATGCTGCCGGCCGGGTGGAGAGATTCAGGCGGCGCTATAAAATAGAGAGCTGAAAAAGATCTAGCTTATCAGATTTGGAATTAAGCGGGTTTGTGGTTCAGGGATTATTAGAGGGGTTACCAGTATTTACAGGTGGTTTCAATGGGTAGGAGCGGTGTCGTTTAACCGCTCCTCTTTATTTATAAAACGGAGTATCTGCTGATGGCCAAGAAATTTTACTATGGGGGACAGGCTTTAATCGAGGGCGTGATGATGCGCGGGCAGAAAACGGTGACTACGGCGGTGCGCCGTCCCAGTGGCGAGATGGTTATAAATACTCAGCCGCTGGCGACCATCTATACCGGCCGTCTCAGGCAGACCCCGTTGGTGCGCGGGGTCATTGTATTAATCGAGACATTGGTACTGGGTGCGAGATCACTCTTTTATTCGGCAAATGTGTCACTTGGTGAGGAAGAGGAGGAAGTCTCGGGGTGGACGGTCTGGCTGGTAATGGCCGTTTCGCTTGTCATGGCGGTTGCTCTGTTCTTTCTGGCTCCCCTGTACCTTACCAAGCTGTTAAATATCGAATCGTCGCTGTTATTTAATATTACCGATGGCGCTATCCGGGTGGTGATTTTTATCGCCTACCTGAAGGTTATGACGCTGCTGCCTGATATCAGGCGTGTGTTTGCCTATCATGGCGCCGAGCATAAGACGATAAATGCTTTTGAGGCCGGTGTTCCGCTGGAAGTGGAAGCGGTTAGAAAATACGGCACTGCGCACCGGCGCTGCGGTACCAGCTTTATTTTTATGGTGCTGGTACTGTCAATAATTGTTTTTGCCCTGGTCGGCGTGCATACGGCGTGGCTGATGGCGCTGTCTCGCATTGTCCTGATACCGGTTATTGCCTCCCTTGGTTATGAAGTCATCTACTTTGGCGCCAGGCATGTCAACAACCGTCTGGTAAGAGCAGTGCTGGCTCCAGGGCTGTGGTTACAATCAATGACCACCAGGGAACCAGATGACAGCATGCTCGAGGTTTCCATATCAGCACTGAAGGAGGTAGTGTCTGCTGACCAAGGAGAGGCGGAAGCTCAACCCTCTTCCTGAGGGCTTTCCCCGGTATCCTGTCCGGGCAGTTCCTGAAAGAAGCAGGTCTGGTTACCGGTGTGGCATACGGGGCCGGTAGGTTTCGCTTTCACCAGAATGGTATCGCTGTCACAATCGATAAATATCGAATGTACTTTAATGTAGTTGCCTGATGTTTCTCCCTTGTGCCAGAGCTCTTGCCGGCTGCGGCTGAAAAACCACACGTCTTCACCGGACAGGGTGCGCTTCAGCGCCTCCTCGTTCATGTAACCCAGCATCAGCACCTCGCCGGTTTCGTCATCCTGTATGACGGCTGGGATAAGCCCCTTTTCATCGAATTTAATATCTTTTACATCCATATAGTCACATCCCCTATAACTCAGCTATTCGTTTAATGCTTCCAGTGCCTGTTTCAGGTTGATATCTCCGGTATAAAGGGCTTTGCCGACAATGGCCCCCTCGGCGCCAAGTGATTTGAGCATTTTAAGGTGAAGGACTGATGAAATACCGCCGGCGGCAATGACCGGTAACCTGATAGCATCTACTAACTCGGTCAGGGCGGCGAAATTGGGCTCGGTGAGGGTCCCGTCGCGGCTGATATCGGTGTAGATAAAACGTTTCGCCCCCAGTTTAACCATCGCCCTGGCGAATTCTAGTGCTTCCAGGTCTATTTCCAGCCGCCAGCCGTGTGTGGCTACCCGTCCTTCTCTGGTATCAATGCCAATAATAATGGCGTCACCGAAGCGACTACAGGCTTCCTGAACCAGCCTGGGCTCTTCCACGGCGGCTGTACCCAGGATAACGCGCTCAATGCCGGTTTTAAGCAGCTGTTCTATTGTCCCGAGGTGGCGTATACCTCCGCCTACCTGCGTCGGGATCAGCATTGCCACGGCTAGCTTGTTGATGATGTCCATATTGCCGGGCTCGCCGCTGGCGGCACCATCCAGGTCAACGATATGCAGCCGGGGTGCCCCCATCGATTGCCACTTGAGGGCTACTTCTACCGGGTCTTCGGAAAAGACTGTCTCATTATCGTAGTCACCCTGGTAAAGGCGGACGCAGTTGCCACCTCTGAGGTCTATTGACGGGATAATTTCTATTTTTTTCACCTCACTTAGGCGGGAAACAATATTCCCTGTTTATATAAAATTTGCAGATGGTAACGGTTATGTGCTGGTATGTGGGATTTGGGCAAGACCCATGTGTGATATTCGATGGTTTCCCTGTATATTAACTGGCAGTCTATTCCCGGGCTGAGGTATTCCAGTCGAATACATCGCCACAGATACTGCACTGGGTAGCATAATATCCTATGTCCATACCGCATTTAGCACACCAGTGGCTGTACTCCTTCTCTTTGAAGACGGTATTGGGTATTATATAGATTCCTTGATAGGACCCGGGTATTTCAGTCGCTTCGTCAACGCCTTTTTTCTCTTCCATCTTTCATTCGCTCGGCAAATTGATTTTTACTGTCTTGCTGTTAGCACCGACTGTTTAAAACTGGTCGGTCCGGCGGGAAATACCGGTATTATCCCTAAATTAGTCCCATCTTCTGTTTGACCTCGAGCATGGTTTCCCTGGCGATGACACTGGCTCGCCTGGCACCATCAAGTAGAACGTCAGTAACATATTGCGGTTTCTTTGCCAGGGCTATCCGCCGTTCCCGGACCGGTTGCATCGTGGTATTGATGTGCTCCGCCAGCAGTTTCTTGCAGTCAACGCAGCCGATTTCAGCAGAACGGCACTGCCTGGCGATATCATCTACCTCTGAGGAACTGAAATAGGTGTGCAGGGAGTAGATGTTGCATACTTCGGGGTGTCCGGGGTCGTTTCGGTAGCGGCGGGCGGGATCGGTTACTGCCGCCATTACTCTTTCCAGGGTTTCCTCCGGCGTATTGGCTATTTCAATGGCATTATTGCTTGATTTACCCATCTTGTCCGTGCCGTCCAAACCAACTATCCGCGGGAAATAGGTCAGCTTAGCCTGCGGTTCCGGGAAGGTCTGCCCGAACTGGTTATTGAAGCGGCGCACGATCTCCCTGGCTATCTCCAGGTGTGGCAGCTGGTCTTCGCCAATCGGCACGGCCTCCGCTTTATAGAGGATGATATCGGCTGTCTGCAGCACCGGGTAGCCGACCAGTCCGTAGTTCACGTTATCTGGTTGCAGCTTGGCCTTCTCCTTGAAGGTGGGGACACGCATCAGCCAGCCCAGGGGAGTGATCATGCTGAGCAGGGTATGCAGTTCCATCACTTCGGGCACGTGAGATTGAACGAAGATAATACTCTTCTGGGGGTCCATACCGGCGGCTAACCAGTCCAAGACTATATCTTGAATGTATTGCTGTAATCCACCGGTATCCTGCATCGTGGTCAGGGCGTGGATATCGACCACACAGTAGATACAGTCATATTCTTCTTGGAGGGCAACGTAGTTCTGAATCGCTCCCAGGTAGTTCCCCAGGTGTTGCCGGGCGGTTGGCCGGGCCCCGGAGAAAACGCGCTTTTTCATGGAAAATCCTCTATCTTCGTCCCGTTTCTTCAGTGTAAAAAGTGTAACATAAAAGGGGCATAGCCACAAGGCGGTTTGACGGCCTGGCGGGTAAGCCCTTAATATAAGCCATTACGGAGGTAACTAAATGATAAGGAGCTTTAACGGTAAGACACCAAAGATAGCCGAGTCCGCCTGGGTCAGCGAAGCAGCCTACGTTATCGGCGATATTGAAATCGGGGAGAACTCCGGAGTGTGGCCTGGAGCTGTTATCCGGGCTGACTTTGCCAGCATTAAAATAGGCAGCAATACCCAGATCGAGGATAACAGCGTTCTCCATAGCGGTACATCCATAGAAATCGGGGATAGCGTGACTATCGGCCACAGCGTGGTCATGCACGGCCTGAGCGTTGGCAATAATACCCTGATCGGCAACAATGCTACGGTGCTGGACAATGCCGTAGTCGGCAGCCACTGCATCGTCGGGGCGGGCTGCATGGTCAGCCAGGGCATGGTTATCCCGGACAATTCGTTTGTTGTCGGTGTCCCGGCCGAAATTAAAAGGCAGATTACGCCGGAGCAACGACAGCGGAGGACGCCCGGTCCGGCCCGAAGTATGACCTATGCCCAGCTATTGAAACTATATAAGGATGCCGGGTTGTAGAGGTGGAAATAGTAATTTTGGCGTGTTTAGAGGGTACCGATGTCTGGAGCACAGAATATGCAGCCACAAAAACGGGCCGAATTAGCTCTATCAAGACTCATTGAGGAGAATCCCGGATATTCAGTAGATGCAGGCCAGCCCGAATGGATTGTTGGGACGAATTATGTCACCTTTGGAACATTCGAGGGTTATCCCGTTGTATATAAGTATTTTGATTGGTCACCACGGAAAGAGCAGGAAGAGAAGGCACTGCAGTTGTTGGCACCAACCAGGCTGATACCCAAGCTTTATCCGGTCAAGGCTGAGTCAATACTCGTTATGGAAAAGCTGCGGGGTTCAACCCTACACACCGTCGAGAAAGACCTTGAAAAAGACCAACTCCAACGGGTGTACTATCAACTGGGCCAGGCTGTGGCGCGGATCGTAGAACTGACACCGGGCAAGCCATCCGGCGGGCGGCGGGATTTATCTGCTGAACTTGGCTTCGATTACCAGTTCTACTGCCAGGCAGATATAGGCAGTCTATTTGATACCGTTATGGTACGGGCAGCGAGGATACTTGCTGAGCGGGATGTACCAGAAAAATCCATTCTCGGAAAGTCGCTCTCAGCCCTTCGGCAAAGCAGGAAGGCAATCCTTGCTTATCCGACTTTTATTCAGATGGACGATTTCCATACCAGCAACATCATGGCAGAAGGCCCTGATTTAACGGGGTTCATCGACCTGGAGATGACTCGTTGGGGCAACGAGGTGCTGGTACTGGCTGCCATGCTTGCCATGATGCAGAGAGGACGACCAGAACGGTGGAACTGGATTCAGCAAGGTTACGAAGACAGGCAAGGGAAGTCTATAGACGATGATTTACTCGCCCTTGCTCGTATTGCCGCGCCTTTCAGTCAGTGGACCCGTTTTATGTGGTATTGGAGTACGGATAATCTGCCAAGATGGGTTATTGAGGAAAACCTACGCATGGCGGAGGTACGTGACATCAAAGAGATTGTCCAAGCAGTTGAGAATATGCGTCTCTAATAGTTAAATCAAGGCGACAAGCTGTCAGCCTTTTCACATGCTGTCTG
>Ga0209427_10010581_pt1 | contig 10210 bp, 7 predicted proteins | sample DeeMarSWOR136_30_FD_187465 | JGI IMG/M metagenome (GOLD analysis project Ga0209427, IMG submission 187465) | Marine sediment microbial communities from White Oak River estuary, North Carolina - WOR-1-36_30 (SPAdes) (version 2) | ecosystem: Environmental > Aquatic > Marine > Intertidal zone >...
AGGGAGCGAAGATTTCCCGCTAGATTTTCAATCCCCCTCCGATAAATCCTGAATCGCAGGGCCACCGGATGGGCTTGCAGGGAAGGAATATCCAGCGCGAATCGATTTTCCTCTTTTCCCCCAATGAGAAGATGGGGAAATTGTTTCTCCAATAGGTCCTGCCAGAAGTCCTCTTCGTCTCGCGATCGCTCGGCCATCTGAACCAAAGTCCGACGGATTCGGGGATTATACCGTTCCAAAAGCGGAAGAAGTTCATGCCGAACCCGATTGCGCAGATAATGAAGGGAACGGTTAGATGGATCGGCCTGAAAACTGATTCCTCTCTCCTCCAGATAGGAGAGAATTTCTGCTTTCCATGTTCGGATCAAAGGACGGATGAAGATTTCATCCCTTTTGGGAGGAATTCCGGCAAGGCCGCGAGTTCCGGCCCCTCGAAGGAACCGCATGATCAACGATTCGGCTTGATCGTTGGCCGTATGCCCCAGCGCAATCTTCGTCGCCCGAATCACATCAGCCACCACTCCCGCGCTGTTCGGTGAGTTTTCAACCTAAAGTTTCAACGCGACCAGATATCTGTGGTTACTAACACCATGGGAACACGAGTTGTGGGGATGTAATCTTTTAGTGCTGAAGCTGCACCGCGATCAGAGCGACCGCTCAAACCAGCTAATTCATCTACTAAGACGATTCGACCTTTTTTCTGCGTGAGCGTCGTCATCATGGTCGTGTTTTTCAGTAATTCATTCATCATTTTCTTGCTTCGCTTGAAAGTCGCGTTGATTTCACTCACTTCAAACCCCAGTTCTCTGGCTATTGTATAGACTGCGACAGTTTTTCCAACACCTGGAGGACCGTGTAGCAACAGTGCACGTCGGTTTCGTACAATGCTGCGTGGCCAGTTCGCTACCCAATCCGAGACCTTTGAAATAACAGCGCTATTTCCGATTAAGTCTCGGATTGTTTGCGGTGCGTATTTTTCCACCCAGGGTTGATCCATCATTTTGGTTTCTCACTTGAAGTTCCTATTAAGGCAAAATTTGCAAGGATTACGCTAAGTTGGATCTCGGTATCGGCTCCCTCCGTGAGGCGGAACTCGGCTTCACCAACAAGGTTAACAAGCTTTACCTTCACTTCTTCATCTACACCGAGTTTTAAGACTTCACGATGGATTTGGCGAACAATATCGGTCCCAGAAAGTCCCTGCCAAACTAGGAGGTTTCGGAGCTTTTCTTGGGATTCAAGGAATTTTCCGCTTAAGGCAAGGTTAACGAGTTTACTGACATCTTCAGGTCGCGCTTTTCCAGTGGTGTCGTAGACTGAATCTGCATCAACCTCTTTTTTCTTCACCGCAGCTGCTTGTAAGACATTGATTGATCGACGCATATCGCCTCCTGCGATGTAGAGAATCGCATCCATCCCATCATCGGTGAGCTTGACTTTTTCTTGTTTAGCGATGCTCATGATCCTTTCTTTGAGGTCGTTTTCATCTAAACGTGGGAACCGAAATATGGCACATCGAGATTGGATGGGATCGATAATTCGACTCGAATAGTTACATATGAGGCAGAATCGACAGGTAGTGACATACCGTTCCATGGTGCGACGAAGGGCATGTTGAGCATCTCGAGTCAAGCTGTCTGCTTCGTCGAGCGAGACGATTTTAAACGGGAAGTCTCCGAGGGGACTTGTTCGTGCGAAATTCTTCACACGGTTCCGAATAACATCGATACCCCGTTCATCGCTGTTGTGGAGTAGGATAGGTGCCGTCCCTCCCCAAAACATCTCAGAACCAGGAACTGATACATCATAGACGAAATCATCGTAGTCTTTGATTTCAATATTCTTTATGATAACTACAGAAAGAGGCGAGTCAACTAGCTTCTTTATTTTATGAAAAGCATTCTGCTCAACTTGTTCACTCATTCGAGTAAGAAGATCTCTTACGATATACTTCGAAATTCGTTTACTCTTTTTCGCGTAGAGTTGGTGTCTTAGGAGGTTTCTCCAGTTGAATTTTATTTTGTCATTGTTTTGTTTTAACAGATTGATTAGAGGTGAAGCAGGTAAGAAATTAGTCTTGTTATAGGAATATGTTGGTAATTTCCAAATAATCCTAGCTTCTCTTTTGAAGCAGGAAGTGTCCATTCCGGAAATTCGTCCTAACCAAGTGATGTCAATCAAGTTTTGTTTGGACACTGAAGCATATCTCAAGTATTCACTCCAGTTGCCAGCAGTATCATGAGTGTAACCCTTGAGGAAATCAATTCTATCCTTGGAATCGTAAATGAAAGGTGGAACTCGCTTTGTACTTGCTATTTTTCGACTAGCTCCATCATAGAAATTATCTTTAATATAACGAGCTAATTGCGTATTAAACGCTCTTACTTGGATTGAACTTCCTTTGCTCTGATTAAAGTCTGAATAACCTATCTCAGCTGTGCTTTCAAGAGAAAATTTCTCTTTTAATATTGATTGAACTCTTTCAACCGATTCGATGTCATACGGATTTCCAAATGTGAAAACTAGACCACCACTATTGTCTCTAACAAAGGATAAACAGCCTTCAGCAAGATAAGTTCCAAAAAGCCAGGCAATGTCTCCATCTAATTCTAGATTTTCAGAAATCACGTTGATTTTTGGATTCCTCGTCCAATTTGGTTTGTATTCTTTAAGATTAAGTATTGTTTTATCCTTCATTTCTGTAGTTGTGCAAAAGGTAATCAACAAATCCCCTTTGCTCAAGTCTGAGACTTCTTTTGGAACTAGGTTGCCCTCCTCATCGATGACAATGACTGAGTGGTTTAAACTCGTTCTTATCTCTCCGCCCTCGTAGTAAATCTTAGCAATTCGGTTAACCCTATGTCTTGAAATAAGACTGACAGGCAGGAATTTTACTTTGTAATCTTTGTCAAAAGAAAGAATATCAATATCGAAAACTTCTGCGTATTTTTCATTATGAACAAAATAATTCTTAGCTAGTTTGCCAAAATTAGTTCTTTTAATTTTTCCTGCTTTTCTGATCATTATTGGCGTTTCGGGTGCAACACTGGCATTGAGCTCGAGGAAGTTTCCAGCGAATTGTGGTCCAAAGAGTTCGTGGGCGAAGGCAAGAATTGCGGTGGTTTTGCCTGTTCCCGCGGGACCCGCAAATAATAGGTGGGGAAGATCGCGTTCGATTAGGAATTGTTTCAATCGTTCAGTAATAGGTTTTTGACCAATAATTTCTGAAAGTTGTTTTGGACGGTATTTCTCCGTCCACATCCAATGCTCTGACAAGGCGGTGACCTCTACTTGATTGTGGGGTGCTTTGCGATTAAGGTTTCGTCTCTGTCAAAGAAACTATGCGTAGTTCAATGAGCAAAAATTCGCGTTGTAGTTCGTTTCATTCGATAGGTCAAGAATGTGGTGATAACCACTACGCAGCTTAGGGCAATGATGCCGATTTGCTGCAGAAATGAGGAAGGCCCAAGAGGTGGTGTGATGGTTATGAACTGGGAAAAGGGATTGATTGCAGTGCCCGGGATAATTCCAATGAGGGCTTCAACGAAGGAGTATCCGGCACATCCATTATAACGGAGGATAATGTAGCGATCCCTCAGAAGCTGCTCGAACAAGTTTTGCAGATTCAAATGGAATGTTCCATCGGTTTGGGTTTGTACTGAACCAATGGAAACTCGTGATTCTTGGAGAATGTCAATCGAGCCAGGAAATATTCCTTCTCCAGTACTATGGCATAATCGTCCATGAATCTCATAACCATGACTTCTGTGCCAGAACGCAGGGATTCCAATGAAATATGCTGAAGAATTGTTAATTAAGAATTGAAGTTGGTTTTCTGTGCCATTATACAAGTCTTGACCAAGGCTTCGAATGGTGAACAATATTGGGGAGCTGAGGCTGCTATTGATTTGAAATTCAAAAGTGATGGATCCATTAGCTGGGGTTTTCTTTTGGGTGATGAAATGATTAGGCTCTCTCCAGAGTTGGACTGTAACATTCTCCATCGGTGACATATGATCATCTCGAATAACTGTATGAAAGAAAAGTTGCTGTCCAATTGTAACCCTGGAACTAACGAGTTGCCCCTCCTCGTCCTGTACGCTAATGACCATTTGCATTTGAGCATAAATAGTGATCTGGATTGAAACCATGCTTGGAAGGAGAAACCGTTCGGAATCACCACGGAAAGTGGCATTGAGCGCGGCTAGCCCAAGGGGATGTGTTATGGGAATTTGCCAAACGAAGGTAGCATGCCCTGTATTATTAGTTTGGGCGCTTCCTAGGAAGATGTTTTGATCTTCGTGGAAGAACAGTATTGTCGCATTATCAATTGGGTTCCCACTTAGATCCCTTAGTTGAACGGTTAGAGGGAAATCAGTTCCTCTAAAGGCGCCCAGATAAGGAGATGGAAGAGGAACTGATGGGCTAATCAGCATCGAGCCCAGTAGGATAACCAAAAGGATGCGCATCGTTAGAATCCCTCACTGCGTAGCAGCTCTTTCTGCGGCTCTTTAGTTTGGGTCTTCATCTCAAATGCGGTAAACGCTTCTTCTTGGACAATTGTTGGCTCGTGCCACATCCAACGGCCTCTTTCAAAGTCGAAGCTGTCAAACGATAATGGCCAGCCGCCAATCTCGGGACCCGCAAGAGATATTTTGGCTTGGATGTGAAGGTATTTGGCCAGGTAGTACCGCATTAAGGCATACGAGCCAGCAGGTAGAGTTGCGTAAAGTAGTGTTTCCTTCTGACCCGTGTGATATCCGGTAAGCTCTCTAATCCATGCCTGAGGGAGCTCATCGATGATACCCATGAGTCGTTTGTCGCGTTCGCCTATCCGAATGAAAACATCTTCAATAAGGCCGACGCGTCTGAGTGTGGGGTGCAATTGAATGACACCTAGTTCCATTAACCGGGTTTTTCGGCGGCTAGCCTGTGCAACGCTTATCCGTGCACTTTTCGCGAGTTTTTCTAGCTTAACCCGGGCATCTACCCTCAAAATCGGAATGATTTGTTTATCTTTGAGGTCAGGGATGTAAAGGCGAGGAAGGGGCTGTGGCTCATTTGTAATGGGGCAAGACTTAGAATCCGGAGATGTCGTGTGGAACAGGTGAGCGCCTATGAAGAGCTTCCGCCAATCAATGTTCCATCCACCAGCGTTTGCCTGATAATGGCTGAAAGCCATGGTTTTACCTAGGTCCCTTGCTAAAAACAGCGAGTGCGCGGTACCAAAATGGGCATTAAGCGTTTTTGCGAATGATCCAAGGTGTTCCTCAGGTATCACCATGAAATTCAAAACGCTCCTCGCGTTGCCGGAAAGCTCAATGCGAGAAATCAGGTATGGGCTTCTAATCAGGCTCTTCGTATCGAAGAGCTCAACAAACACTGGAATGAGTCCTAAACTAGGGTAGTGAATACTAGCGATAATCTTACAGATATTCAGTCTCTGTAATCGTTTCCACCTGCGACGAATTTTCTTTTCGCCAACATGTAGTAGTCGGGAGACTTCAGGTATGGTCATTGTTGGCATTTGACTTAGTGTCTGAATGATGCGAATATCGAGGGATTTGAGCTGGAAGCTAGAAAACTTGCACAATTCCGTGGCTAAAATCCAAAACTGCTTAACAGAAAGAGGGGTTGTGGTGCATTTCGCTATGGATTGAAGTAACGGGATTATGTGATCGAGAAATTGTCCGTCAAGTTGACCATCCCAGTCAACGAAATCAGGTAACCCTCTGTAGCCGCCGGGGCCCCAATCGAATACTACCTTAAACTCGGTGAACGAGGGGTCAAGGCAGCTGTGCAGCCAGTTAAGCCGGCCTGCCAGTTTGTTTTGGAAGAATTCGAGGAAGTCTTCTCGTATTACTGGTGGCAGGATAGGTGGCAACCAGTGGTCAAAAATCTGTTCTGGTGTAGAAATGGGTGAACCAGGGACTTCTCGCCATGGTTTGCACTTCAGATGTTTGAAAGCCAAGTCTAAGGTGAGTCGCATAAGCCTACATCAGAGGATTACCGGCTTTGCTTCAAAAACCCCACAAAATCATACCTGGGTGTTAAAACTAGCTAACGGAGCGAAATTCAAGCCCAAGGTTCTTGGCGTGAGTATACGCCTTTTGGATTTCTTCTGAAGTTACCCGGCGAGAGATGTCCTTGTAGGTTTCAGGATTTTTTAGGACCTGCCATAAAGGTCGATATTGCTGCATTATGTTGACGAACGCCAAAGGCGTGTTTTTTGCTATCCAGTCAAGAATTGGAATTACACAGCATTCGAGGTGATTGGGTAATACTAAGACTCGAATAATCATTTCTTTGGTGCTCTTGTCGTAAGCCATTTTGATATTCCGAGTCACAGTTGAAGTGTAGTTGTCCACATCAGAGATGCGTTTTGCGCAGTCATCGGATAAGTACTTCAAATCAGGAAGCCAAAAATCGATAACATCAGTTAATAGTTCCATGGCTTCGATTGATAGGTACATATTGGAGTTCCAAAGCTGTGTGATGTTGAATTGTTGTAGTTTCAACGATGAAAGGATTGTGTGAAGGTGTGGTGAAGGATCTCCACCAACATAGTTTATGTTTTTTGCTCCTCGAGAGGCGAGTTCATCTGCAATTTTAGCTAACTGAGTCGATGAAATCCTCTCACCATTTGATGGATTACACGAAATATCATGGTTCTGACAGTGCGCACATCGCAAATTACAGCCGCTGAAAAAAATGGTACCTGATGGCACCAAAGGCGCTTCTTCTCCGGTGTGAAGAAAAGCGGAGGATACATAGCTCGAAGCGCTTACTTCACAAAAACCAAGATTATGTGTTCGGTCGACATTGCACTTGCGGGCACAAAAATGACATTCGTGGAGTATCCGTTGGGCTAACACAGCTTTGAGTTCGAGAAATGATTGAGAAGAAAGCACATGATTGGGGTCCAATAACTCCTTTTCAGGTGCAAGTAAGTGGTTTTGGAAAGTTTTTCGCGCATCAAGATGAACCTTCCAAAGATCAGTAAGTGTTGCCTCTGGATCAAAAACCACGGGAATATTGCGTGCGATAAGGTATTTTGCGGGAAGTTTGAGATCGATTATCGCTTTGTATCTTTGCAGGCGTTGGATTGTGATAGGATTTGACCAGACGGTTATTGCATCGCTTCTTGCCAATCTCCACATACCAACGCAACCACTGGATAAGAAGGTAAGATATCGATATTAATTCCCCCGGTTCTTCAAGTCATTGAAGATGAGGAGTTTTTGTAGTCTATCAAAGGAACATTTTAGGGTGTTTCAGAATCCAAATTATTCTGGCCGCACAAATACTCCAAAGCTTTCTGGAGCGATTAATTTCCTACTTGGTTACCGGTTGGAATATAGTAATCTTAATCGGAACATTTGCTTCAGCGCTTCTGATTGCCATCGGCTTCATTTACTGGTTTACAGGCCTTAATACTAGAAAGGGTAGAAACATGGTAATTGGGGGAATAATCTTGTTCATCGTTATGCAGTTGTTAGCGTTTAATCCCCCATGGCAAATCATTCTGGGGTAATAAAACGACCTGCCAATCCTCAGCGATCGCGCTCAGAAAACGCTAGAGTGACTGCTTCTTCGCTTGTTTCCGCATGATAAATTTCTGCGCCAGGGAATAGTGAACGATGTTGAACTATCATATCCGTGACTCCACCTGTGCCCTTGAGTAGAATGAGCTTTTTCTGTAAAGCGATAGCGAAGCCAATCTCGCTCAATGTCCCCCCTGAACCTGCAATGCTTATGACTGCGTCACTAGAGACGATGTTAAGGTAGTTGCGGGCATAGCCGATTCCGGTTGCGATGGCGATGTCTACAAATGGGTTGGCCGCACTGGCTGTGTCTTCAGCAAGAATTCCAATCGTGGTGCCATGCATGTCTTTGGCACCTTTGGATACTGCCTGCATTACACCATCTTTGCCACCAGTGATGAGAACCCCTTTTCTTTTCGCGATTTCTTGTCCGACTTTTTCTGCTTTCCGATAGATTTCGGCTGAGATTGATCCACTGCTTCCAATGACAGTAATCCGAATCACTTTCCAAAACCCTCCTAAATGAATCCCCTACGTCTTCTAATGCTGTCAATTACTAACTTCAGGCGCGATTCTGGTAATACCTGCCAGCACGCAAATTTTGTTTGCCAATTAGCTTTTCCTGAGGTTTTTGACCGAAGAACATCCGCCAGATCAAACGACTCACTCACAGGCAATAACCCATTAACTGATACAAAAGTCCCCTTATAATCAACATGTTCAACCTGCCCCCTTTTTGCTACAATAACTTGACTAACCTCTTTCAGATACTCGCTCGTAACGATGGCCTGAATTTCATAAATTGGTTCTAGTAAAGTCATCCCAGCTTCTTCGAAGGCTCCAAAAACTGCGTCTTTTATCATAGCCATTAACTCAACCCGACCTCTCTCAGCTATGTTTTCGCTTAGTACCAGCTCGTGAATTTTGATTGTAGTCAATCCCAGAGGTTCAGCGCACAATGGTCCTCTCTCGAGTGCCCAAACAGAACCTTCAATAATTGATTGTCTGACCGATTCAGATACCTGCGTGTCCGTTAAATCGATCAATCTGTTCCCTTGAGTATCTGAATGCCACACTTTTTCTGTTAGTGATTCTTGACTCGTTGGATGAACAGAAACGAGTATTGAATTTTGACCATTTGGACTCAAAGTGTGAGATTGACTTTTCACCGCTCTGATTGGGGTTTCACGGTACAACACAATGGGATCGGATGCGAGAATTTCTACACCCATTTTTTCGATGTCGTTCAATGTTATTTCTAAATGCAAAAGCCCTAGACCTGAGAGGAGGTTCTCTCCTGTTTGTTCGTTAATTGAGAAAGTGATGTTGGGATCACTCTTCGTTGTCATTTCTAAGATGGTGAGTAAACGAGGGAGTTCTCTTGCGTGTTTCGGTTCAATGGCAATCGTGACTACAGGCTCATTGATGTAGGTTATCTGTTCAAAAGGAATCATTCCTTTAGGAGGAGATTGTCCCGTAACGGTATCGCCGGCTTGAACATCTTCAATACCAATCAAGCCACAGATGTTGCCTGCTGTTAATTGTGGAATAACCACCTGTCGAGATCCCATAAAGAGGGTAATACGATGAATTCTTTGGAGTGGTCCGTCTGGTGAAACACGGACTTGGGACCCTTTCTTAGCAGTACCTGAGAAAATTCGCCCGATTGCAATTAGGCCGTGCCTAGATTCGGAAACGATTTTGGTGACTTCAAAGATGAATGGTCCATTTGCCTTGCATTCCTGTAACGCTGCACTAGCTGGAGAATCGGAGGAACCTTTCCAAATATGTTGGATTCGATAAGGTTGGGCTTCGTTGGGTGAGGGAAGGGATTCGATTAGCATCAAAAGAATTGGTTTGTGAATGGGTAGAATTTCTGTTAAGGCTTCTACTTTTTCTTGCTGGTAATAATCAATAACATCCTGAAACCGAAGGCTGAGTTGCTGCATTTGTGAAACAGTAAAGGCCCATTTGTCTATAGCGGAACCAAAGGCTACCGTATTGGATTCGGGAGAAACATTCCAGTCGAGATCGCTATCGTCACCTATGGCTGTAAAGATTAGCTGGTTCACATCCTGGATAATTTGAGAGAATCGTTCTTGAATTTGGGGTGCAGACAGTTTTAGTTCCCTAATCAGGCGATCAATCTTGTTTATGAATAGAACGGGTTTAACTCGTTCTTTGATAGCTGATCGAATGACGCTTTCGGTTTGCGCCATAACTCCTTCAACAGCATCTACTACAACAATGGCTCCATCAATAGCACGCATAGCGCGAGTCACTTTTCCGCTAAAATCGACATGCCCTGGAGTATCCACTAAGTTGACCACATAGCGTTCCCCTCGATAATCGTGAAGAAGAGAGATGTTAGCAGCCTTAATAGTAAATGGGGCGATGGTAGATCTCTACAGAATCGTTTCCCCGACGCTGTTCTTCATCGAGATAGTCTAATGCTCTTGCTTGTCCAACAAGATTGGATGAAAGCAAACCAGCATTAGCGAGAAGGGAATCTGTAAGGGTTGTTTTTCCGTGATCTATATGGGCAATTATTCCAATATTGCGAATTAACTTTGGGTTGACCATTATTTCCTGAATTTCGTCAATTCGTTGAGTTCGCGCCAAGAATGTTACACTCCAAATAGGCATCGTCAATTGGGGCTCGAAAT
>Ga0209427_10010582_pt1 | contig 10209 bp, 7 predicted proteins | sample DeeMarSWOR136_30_FD_187465 | JGI IMG/M metagenome (GOLD analysis project Ga0209427, IMG submission 187465) | Marine sediment microbial communities from White Oak River estuary, North Carolina - WOR-1-36_30 (SPAdes) (version 2) | ecosystem: Environmental > Aquatic > Marine > Intertidal zone >...
CAACAGCTAAATCTGGACGACCGTCGTTGTTCATATCTCCAAAGTCAACTCCAAACGAATTACCAATGAGATCTGAACTCCAATCAGGTAAAGATGAGAGAACCCCATTATTATTTAAATAGACTCGGGCAATAGGACCAAATGAAGTATCCGTTCCAAGATAAGAAACTGCAACATCTGGCCAGCTATCACCATTGACATCAGCAACGTCGAGATGCCCATTGTAACCTAGATCATCAGATTGCCAGCTAGCTGTTGATGATAGATTACCATCTCCATCGTTATAATAAATATTAAGCCGTCCTGGTGCCATATCATTTCCATCAGATACGACGAGATCTAGCCAGCCATCTTTATCAAAATCAGCAAGTGCCGCTCCTGTACTATAATGAGGATTATCCGAAATCCAATCTGGAAATAGGGAATATGGATCATTATTACACATTCTAAAAGTATTGCTACTTTCAGGATTTATTTGCACACCTATATTAACTGGTGCAATTCCTATTATAAATAATATTATAAAAATAACTAAAAATAATGATTTTTTACTCATATATTACCTCCCGCAAATTGTATTTATTAACAACTATTTATTTATAAGTTTCGCTTTAAAAATGTTGACATTTTATACATTTTATATAAGTTTATAAAAAATGTAAAAAAAGAAGGATGGTTTAATTTTAATTTATATTCTTAATAGTAGTCTAAACATTGGACATGCACTTAGAAAATTTTCTAATAACCTATATAATAATGTTTGAAATATTGGTTTGCTTCTGGGAGTTTGAAGGTATACTTCAATTTCACAATAATTATCAAGATTATTTACATTAGTTATTTTTATTTTACCTTGAAATTCCTTCTTAGTTTCATCAGGTATTACAACAGATGTATTAATCGTTACAGTCCCAGCTTCAGGGGTTAAACCAGAACCATTATTAGGAATAAAGGTCCAATTAGAACCCCACTCTACAGGATATTCAGTAACCTCCCAATAGAGCTTAGAACCTGGATCACCTAGGTTTTCAATTATGAATTCAGCATAAACAGTTGCTCCCGGCTTAATTTTATCCCAATTTATATAACCTTGGCATTCTAAATCAGGTATAGGTATATAGTTAATATTTCCAGATATGATACCTACAGGTCCATCTCCAGCAGGATAGATTTTTTGGGTTGATAATCCGCCAGCTCCATCACCAAGCAGAATTCCTATAGTATTATCCATAGTGTTTGCTACTGCTAAATCACAGTTACCATCTGTATTAAAATCTCCCTCACAAATACCCACTGGATAACTACCAACAGGATATGTCTGATGGGGCTCGAATTCACCAGTTTCATTACCAAGTAAAACACTTACATTATTATCATCAGTATTAGATACTGCTATGTCTAGGTTTTCATCATTGTTGAAATCTGCTGCAATAATATCAAACCGTTCAGTACCATTTCCTACAACATAGTTTTTAATAGAGCTAAATTCTCCTGCTCCATTACCAAACAGAACTCCAACAAAAGGGAAACTACCACTTGCAACAACTATATCCAAATCCTCATCTTTATTAAAATCTCCATGAGTGATGGCTATAGGTTTATAACCAAATCCTAAAACAATTGATTTAGCTAGAATAAATCCTCCCGCTCCATCACCAAGTAAAAGACTCACAGAGTTATCATCTGTATTTATAACTACAAGATCACAGTTATCATCTGCATCAAATGCTCCAATTGTAAGATCCACTGGGCCATTTCCTACATTGTAAGATGATGATGCTGTAAAACCTCCAGCTCCATCACCGAATAGAACAGTAATATAATCCTGATCATTGTTAGCAATAGCTACATCTTGATTGCCATCGTTATTAAAATCCTCATCTTTTATTCCTACAGGATATAATCCTGCAAAATAACTTCCTGAATTTGAAAAATCCCCAGTTCCATCACCAAGAAGAACAGTTACATTATGATTACCATAACTAGTTGTTATTAAATCAAGAATTCCATCACCATTAAAATCTCCATCTGTTATACCTAATGGAAAATATTCTACAGTAGAAGATCCAGAATTTATAAATCCTCCCGAACCATCACCAAGAAGGATACGTACCTTATTAGAAAACGCATTTGTAATCGCTAGATCAATATTTAGATCATCAAGAACTCCACTCTTAGATAACTCTTGTCTTTTAATTTTGATTATGTTACCTGTCACAGGTAAGGTTGTAACAAATATTAATGATATACAAATTATAATACCAATTATCTTTCTTTTCACTTTTTTTCCCCCTTCAAATTTTTGTAATATCATGTATTATAGTAATTTAAATTTTACTATCAAAATTTAAATATAATTGTATAATAAATATGATATTAATTTTTAAATATTTAATACTTTGTAGATATAAATTTTTTTAAAATTAATTTCTACCGAAGGATGTAATACGATTATGAATAATATTTGATTTAGTATTTTTTATATAAAAGGTTATAATAACATTTCTAATTTTTCTAAGAATTCTTCCATTTAGGTTTACGCTTCTCTAAAAAGGCCTTCATTCCTTCTTGAGCATCCTCATCAAGACAGTTTTGAGCTATTACCTCTTTTGCATAGTCATAGGCGGATGTCTCATCCTTATCAATCTGGTTATAGAAAGCTTTCTTACCAAGTTCTAAGGTAAACCGACTATACTGAGCAATTTCCAAAGCCCAGTTTCTGGTCTCTTCAGCAAGTTTATCTGGAGCAACTACCTTATTTATGAAACCAAATTTTTCAGCTTCTTGTGCTGTAATAAACCGACCGGTAAAAAGCATATCTAATGCTCTTCTTCTTCCGATAATCCGGCTTAGAGGAACCATTGGAGTAGAGCAAAAAAGTCCGATCTTTACACCTGGAGTAGAAAACCTTGTTTTACTATCTGCTATAGCAAGATCACAAGCAGCAACTAATTGGCAGCCTGCGGCCATAGCAACACCGTGAACCTGTGCAATTATTGGCTGTGGTATTTTATGGAGTTTTTGCATCATATCAGAACAAACTGAAAAAACCTTACGGAAATGCTGAATATCATAATTATCCCCGACCAACTCATTAATGTCATGTCCTGTACAAAAAGCAGGGCCATTTCCCCGTATAATAACAACCCGAATATCCTTATCTTTAGAAATAAGGTTTAAATACTTCAGCATTTCATTCATCAGTTCTAAAGAAAGTACGTTTCGTTTTTCTGGACTATTTAATGTAATACAACCAACATTATCTTTTTTTTCAAATAATATAAATTTCATTATGAAGCCTCCAAAGTTTTAGTAATTAAGAGTTTAAGTTTTTTTGGGATTATTTACTTAGTGCTAATTTTAAAAATAATATAAAGTTAAAAAAAGGATTTGAAAAATATTTTTTTATAAAAATTTCCTTACTATTATGCTATCAGCTGCACTATTTCCAGCATTGTCATATGCAACAACTTTTAAAATATGTATATGAATAATTCTTGGTAAGATTCGGTCTCTTCTCCATGTATAATTATATGGTGCTTCTGTATCATTAAATAAAAGCTTACTTCCAAGGAGTCCACAGTAGAATTCAACTCGATTTATTCCAGATTCATTATCTGTTGCGTTAACCTCAACTGTTATAGCCCCAATAATACGAGTCAAACGTATAAACCGTGGAAGTATTTTCATATTCATAATATAACCTGCTTTAACTGGTTTTTCTATTTTTACAATTGGATCTGTAGTATCTTCAGATATTTCTTTACTGTTCATCTTAAAACTCTTAGAATCATTTATAATATTTTCAGGAGATATATTTTCTTGAGAATTTTTTACTGTAACTCCAGTAGCCGAAGACAAAATGATAATCATTAAAAATATCGAGATTGCAGCTCTTCTCCAAATTTTCCCATTTTTCATTTTTTAGCCTCCCTTGTAAATTTTATAATATTGTAATATAATAATACAATTTAAATGTTATGACAATTAAATATAATATTTTTTACAAATAATTGGAAAATAATTCGTGTAAGGACAGGACATATGACCATACACATTATAAACTAAATTGATTGACACAAAATAAAATAAAGAAAAAGTAGTTTTTCTTATAAATTTAAAAAAAGTTTAAACAAAGAAAATTGTGGCAATATGTGGGAAGCTGGTGAATTTTTCATTTTAAATTTATTATTAGGCATTTGATCACTTTCAGATCCATTTTCATTCTTAGCTATTACTTTTACATTATAACTTCCACTTCTATTCCAAATGTGTTTTATTGTAACAATCCCACCAGATTCAAATGGGCCTAACCAATCGCTTTGAGAGCCATCATCCCAATAAAATTTATAATAAACTGGATCTCCTTCAGGATCAACAGAACTGAAGTTAAATTCATACTCCACATTTGCTTCCATATATATTGGACCATTTAACCTTGGACTACCTATAGGTGGCCAATTAAAATCTTCAGGAGTATAATCTATCCATCCAATATATCCTGAATCTGAATTAAGACTGCCATATTCAAGATTAAAAAATCCATTGTATCCCCAATTAGATCCCCAACAATTTTTACAAATCCAATAACCACCATTTTCTATAAATGGATCATCCTTCCAGCCAACTATGATTATCCAATGATTTGAATAGCGAAATGGAAATTTTGGTACTTTTAAAGAACAATAATCATCAGAATTTCTATGAATCCTACCCCAAATTCCAATGAGACCATTTGAAAAACGTGACCAACCTGGAGCATATATTGGAATTACAACTGGTCCATGTTCAATTAATTTATTTTTAATAAATTCTCTAGTTACTCCTGAAATAATGTAGAATGATGAACTGGGAACAAAATATTTTTTCCAATTTGAGGATTTATGAGAACATGGAATTAAAAATCTTGCATTATATGGAAAAGAGGATTCAAATACTGTTCCATTAATTCTTTCATAAAAAGGAGTAACAGAAAATAAATTCTTCATAAAAATACAAGACATAACATATTGTTCTGATAAATCGGGATTAAAATCTGCACATCCTTCTCTTATTTTTATTATACTTTCTAAAGCCCCAACTATTCCAAAAATAATACAGGATGAGCATCTACCTTGATTCTTTGCAGGTGTTGTCCAATCTGTGCCATTCATATCCCTCCAATTCCAGTAAATAGGAAGATTAAAGTTATCAATGGCTATATTTTGCTGTTTTATTGATGAAATTTGTAAAAAATCTTGTTCATCATTTACTGGTTTTGTCGATGATATCGCAGAAGAATTGGTAACTATATAAATGGTTACTATTATCAATATAATAAATTTTTTTATAGTATTACCCCCGCAAATATCTAAATTATTTAAACAGATATTAGTTTATAATTTTTTTCTGACTATGAAATAAAAATTGTAATATATTTTTACTTGAACTATCATCATAAAAGTATTATAAGTAGATTGTTCTAGAACAATGTTCTATAAATTTACAGATAAAAGTTTAGATAAATGGGTTTATCAAAGGAAAATTATCCTTATTATTACCATCAAGTATATCATAAGGAATACTCCAAAAACCATCAATCTGTGTAGCATTAGTATAGATTACAATATAATCATCCCAATAATTACCAACAATTCCATTATCCCAAGAGTTAACAAAACCATCACTAGCCTGCTTTTTATTATTAACTAAGGAATTATAGTAAAGAATATTATCATTAGAACCACAACAAGAATACAAACCAATATCATTATTTTCACATCTATTTAAAAAAATCTCATTAAAACTGACACCTTTAAAACGAATACCATACCGATTATTTTTACACACATTTCTAGAAATCATATTACCATCAGAATGCGATCCGATATAAATTCCATAACCAGTATTTGAATAAACATAATTTTTTAAAATACTATTATTTACAAAATAATAGAGATACATTCCGTCGTTATTATCTATTAGATCATTATTAAAAATAATATTATTTTCAGCATCACTATACACATAAATTCCATACGTACAATTCGAAATCAAATTATCAGAAATATTATTTTTAGTAATAACTTGTCCATTAATGTTGTCCTTTATATAAATTCCATATTTAAACTTGAAAATGGAATTTCCTTTAATCACATTTCCTGATGAATATATATTAATCCCAATTATATCAGTCTCAAAATCAGTATTAAATATTGTAAAACCATCAATACTACAATTATTAGCAGTAATATAAACTAAAGAATTTTCATTTAAAGCAACATTTTTTGGATTAATAATTGTATATTTAGAGCCTTTCAAATTCACAGATGTATTTACAAATAGATATTCATTATAAATTCCTTCTGAAACAACAATAGTATCACCATTACTGGCATTATTGATTGCATCCTGAATATTTGTAAAATCCTTACTTCCAGCAATATCTACATATATTATTTTACCTTGTGATTTGTCTGTAGAATCTCCTAAACAACCAATAAAGATAATAACTATTAACAAAAGAGCTACAAATAAAGCAAATATTTGTTTTTTCATAGTAACCACTTATACATCTTAAAACACAAACTGGTTAAAAGATTAACCTAAAAAAATATAAAGAAAAATTGGCTTTTATTTTTTCTTAGATTTAGATTTTTTCTTAGGTTTTGACTCTTTCTCAGGCTTAGATTTTTTTTCAGGCGTAGATTCTATCTCAAGTTTAGGTTCTTTCTCAGGTTTAGCTTCTTCCTCAGGTTTAGGCTTTCTACCAACAACTGCACCAATTATCAACAAAATAATAACCACAATAATAATAAATGCATACAAAAGAGTGCTATCTTCCTCTTCTTCTGGTTCTGAAGGCGGTTCATAAGGATTTAGTGTATCCGTTTGTGGATCATAAATCCAATCGTTATCATCATCAGAATCACTATTAATCATATAAGAACCATTTTCTAGCTGTTTAGTATTGGTTTGACCCTGTGTTTCATTACTATAGAACTTTTCATAAGTAACACCATCACCATCCGAATCAATCAAATAACCAATATCTTTAACCCAGATAGCATCGATTAAAACAACATAATTAGTAATTCCAGATTCAGACATACCATCATAGGCTTTAACCTTAATGGTATACACGCCACTTATACTCCAGCTATGCGACTGAGTAATACCTGTTCCATTATTTACAAAAACAGAAGTATTAATGATACCATCATCCCAATCAAAGATATACTGAATAGAATTATTATCCTCATCAGTTGAAACAGCCGAATAACTTAAAACAGTATTTTTTTTACCAGATCGTGGACCATCAACATCTGGTGCAGTAGGAGGAATATTTGGCTGACTTATGACAACCTGAACTACATCATCATCTGAAGCACCATCATCGTCTGTAACGCTTAATGTTACTGAATATGTTCCAGTTTCTGTATAGATATGTGTTGTTGTGCTTCCATATCCCGTTATTCCATCTCCAAACTTCCATGTATAGTCGGTAATTGTTCCATCAGAGTCAGAGCTGGCTGTACCATCAAAGTTTATTGTAGTGTATACAAATCCTGTGGTTTCACTATTTGATGCATCTGCTATAGGTGGAATGTTACTTGTAGTTCCTCCACTCCCACCACCGCTACTTCCTGCCTCTATAGTAGCAGTGCCATTAGAGGTTTCATGAGAAATCTGAATCGGAGCAGGGTCAGCAGTTAATAATTGGCTATACTTAATAATTAAATCACAGGTTTGGCCATCTGAACCAACTGCTTTAAATTGAATCTCAGCAATACATATTAAATCTGTAGTAATTGCACTAAAATTGTATCCAGTAATATTTAGGATTCCTAATGTAATATTTTCATATTTAACAACATCATCTATTTCACAATTATCCACATTTGCCACATTTAGAATACTTGTATCATATAGGATAGAAACTTTAAAAGAGCCTAAATTATCAACATTGTGAACTAAGACCTTAGCTGATTTTATTTTATTAGTCTCAATTGTAATATTTTCAATAGAAAGTATCGTACCATTCTGTTGACTGTTTATTGATTCAACTGCTATTGTCGACATAAAAAGAATAGCAGCCAATATAATAATAATGCTTTTATTTCTCTTGATATTTTTTCTCATAAACATCACCCTTATCTATTAAATTTTAGAATTGGATGTACAACTTTATTTTCTCACCCAATATCCTCCATCTATTTTTAAAGTTTATTTAAATTTATAATAGAGAAATATAGAATATAAAATATATATAAATAATTTTTGTATTATTAGAAATATTATTTATATAGATAACATTCTAGAAATTATTACACCACTGTTTATAGTATTTTAGTTCGATGATTTACCTATAAAAGTTATTTCTATAAACAAAACAATAAGAAGGTAATTTTCAACAAATCAACATATATTCACAGACCCATAGTAAATATATGTATTCTATATATTAATTTAAAATACAGATTATTAAAAAACAAATAAATAGTATTAATTGTTTCTTTATTTTTATCTGTGTTATGATTCTACAACAAATCGATTACTGCATTAAAAACATAAGATATCAATTCAATAACAAACTAAATAAATAGACTGCCCTAAAAAATGGTTTTATTTTTCCTTAGATTTAGATTTTTCTTGTGATTTCTGCTTCCTACCAACAGTCGCACCAATTATTACTAAAATTATTATCACAATAAGTATAAATGCATACAAAAAATTGTTATCTTCCTCTTGCTTAGTATCAAAACGTGTAGTAAAAGTTGTAAGAGTATCATTTTTATTGTTATCAGGTACTGCCTCTGTTATAGCGATAGTTGTAAGATTTAAATTATAATTACAATCAATTACCTCGGGTAGGGGGTCTGCTGTAAAAAGTTGACAGTGTGTAACCTTTAGAAAACATGATTTACCTCTGCTTCCAACAGCCTCAAATAACAAATTTGCAATATCTGCATTACCATTCACTGCATTGATAGTGTAACCTGTAATATTTACAAAACCAATATTCTTGTTAAAATATGGAATTATAACAAAATCGCTATTACTGATTTTTTCGATATTAACAATTGATGGATCCCATGATAGATTTATACTAAACGAACCAAGATTTAAAACTTTAGATATCATTAAAATGCCATGAGTTTTACTTTTTTCTGGAATCTGAACATCTTCCATGCTAATAATACCACTAGCTATAGTATTAGTAACGTTGATAACTGATACCAGTAGCAAAGATATCAGAAAAATCTTGATGTATATGCTACTTTTTAATTTAGTCATTAATTTTCAACTCAAATTAATTATTTTTTATTATTGGATATTAAAATAATTGTACTTAAAATTAATTTTGTGTTTTAAAATCCTTAAAAAAATAGGCAGATAGGAAGAGATATATAACATACGAATATATTTTCTCTTCCTTTGCATTTGATTTTTTTCTTTATGGGTATAGTGGACTGTAGTCAGGATCCGTACAACCACTGGCAACATATATTGCCAGATATCGAACGTCACCTGAATTCACTTTGCCATCACTGTTTACATCACCGTCGGCATATAACGGATTGTACTCAGGATCATTACCATTACTGGCAACATAAATTGCCAGATATCGAACGTCAGCAGTGTTTAGAATGCCATCACCATTCATATCACCAGCAGCGCCACCGTCGGGACAAATAATATCAGCATATCCATCGATTGTGTCATGAATTATTTGATCGGGTATTACTTCATCGGTTAGTAATTCACTAGATTCTATCTCTAGGTTACAACCAATATTTCCACCTGGTACTTTTTGAAATCCTATTCTAGCTATATTGAAATCATCAGTAAGAGATCCGCCTGGATTCATCCAAGCAGATAAATAAAGAATACCGCTATAAATAATGGAATTAGCAGTGTCAAATTCATAGTCGTCAACGCTTACAACTTTAACTTGATTTGGATTCCATGAAAGTGCTATACTACATGAACCAACATCCTCATCAATATTGGTGGCATGTAAATATCCATAGAATGTACCCTCGCAGTCGACATCTACTTCATCCATTATTATCATACCCGGACTAACTGAAGAACCAATGTATGCTGTCGTTGTAGCTGTGTCAGTTGCACCTTCATCATCTGTAACACGTAGTGTTACTGTATAACTACCATCGGTCATGTAAGCGTGATTAGGTGTTGGACCCATATCGTCGTTCCATGAGTCAC
>Ga0209427_10010585_pt1 | contig 10208 bp, 7 predicted proteins | sample DeeMarSWOR136_30_FD_187465 | JGI IMG/M metagenome (GOLD analysis project Ga0209427, IMG submission 187465) | Marine sediment microbial communities from White Oak River estuary, North Carolina - WOR-1-36_30 (SPAdes) (version 2) | ecosystem: Environmental > Aquatic > Marine > Intertidal zone >...
ATATGTTGAAAGGCGATGTTTATCTCATCCCAAGTTCGCAGGAATTTGAGCCTATCCCGACGGATCTTTTAGAAAACACATTTTTTGTTGGCCCCCTTTTATGTTCTTGGAAAAAGCAAAGTGCTCTTTCGAGTTTTAGATCTGAAACAGGAAAGCGCAGAATATTCATTTCGATCGGGGGAGGTGCCAGAGGAGTTGGTCATCTGGAACTCTTTCGGCTCCTTGTCGAGGCACTGAAAGGGCTTCCAGTTGAGGTGCTTATCTCTACCAGTGGCAAATTCCCAGCATCAAACCTCTCCCAGTTGCCGAGTAATTTTCAGATTGCTGATTGGGTGGATGGCCACAAAGCACAAAGGTGGTGTGATCTGGCGATCTACCATGGTGGATATGCTACTACTCACGAGTTACTCGTTAAAGGACGGCCTGGCTTTGTTTTGCCGTTCCACACCGAACAGGAAGGCAATGGGAGACGGCTGGAACAACTGAAGATCGGAGCTGTCCTCCCCATTTGCAAAGAACCTTTAGAAACGGTGAGTTATCAGTGGCGATACGGACAATACTCATTTAGCGCGGGATACGAAATAGCTTTAACCTCACATGATATAAGGAATAAAGTTGCAGCACTTTTAGAAGACTCTGATCTTAAAGGACGATTGAAAACATTTGCTGAGTCACTCCTCGCGCAGGGCGGAACTCAAAAGGCAGTGCAGATTATACGGGATACTATCTGACCACAATCTCTTCAAAATGTAAACATCATGGTCAATATGAAGAGCGAGGAGGGTAAGCGGGATAAGGGGATGTTTTCCGTTGGCTCAGAGGGATTCAGATACATGAGAATGTTGATAAAACTAAATGGAATTGCGGTCGAACTGGAGTCGGAACACAGTCAGTTTGTCACTTTTGCCGAGGATCATTTCAGGGATTTCATATCCCATGAATGCAACGACTGTGATATAAAAATTCGGTTTACACTAGACGGTGAATCAGGTATCAATGAAAACTCAGACGAATTTGGCAACATTAATGAACTGGATAAGATCGGGCGACGGCTGCTAATAGGCTATGACCAAGTGGTTATACTTGAGCTTACTCGCTTTCCGGGACTAAAGATTAAATTCAAGATTTCGGGAAGTACCCTTTCAGCATTTGGGTTATTTCAAGTTCAGCAATCAGAGATAACCAATATTTTCAATAGATTTCGTAGAGGAAAAGGCTTGAGAGCAAAGGAACTATTTTTCCTCTTGTATTACTTGATTTATTTTCCGATTTTTTGGTATCTTGAACGTTATAAAGGACTATATCTGCTTCATGCTTCGGCGGTACAAATGAATAACAAAGGGATTGTTTTCTCAGGGCTTGGGGGCGTGGGGAAATCGACCCTTACTTTAGCTACCTTATCCTATCCTGATAGTAAGTTCCTTTCGGACAATTTGATCTTTTTCGATGACCAAAAGGTATATGCATGTTTTGAACAGATTTCTTTAGATCAGCGGAGCATGAATCTACTCCAACGGGTAAGCGAGAAGTTGGAGAGGACAGAGTTTATAGTATCTCATGGGCGCCGGAATTACAGGGTGAGACAAGACATGACAATTGACGCAACGGAACCTCAGAAACTTTTTCTGTTAAGACTTGCTAAAGAAACCTATGTTTCACCTATCAGTCCATTAGAAACCGCGGAGAAGCTCCTAGCGATCAATCAGAGGGCACATGAGGTTGAAGAATATTACAACATTGCAGCGGCCCTCAGTCTTGCATTTCCAGAGGAAAGATTGCATCACAAAAAAAGCATTACATTGGAAAGATTCCTTAGTAATGTACAGTGTTACGAATTAGGAATGAAAATAGGTATGGACTTACAGCAGGTCCTTGAAAAGACCGTGTATAGGATAGTGTAAAGTGGTTTAAGTGTAATTGTTCTGGTCGTATCCATATCTGTTTTCCGCTATCGGCTGAGATATACAATGACAGAGATTGCTGAATTCAAAGAAGCCTTGGTAGAATTGGCAAACCTCTTGGATGTTAGGAAGCAAGAAACCCATAGCGATCTTTATTTCAAGAAGCAAGTAAATAGATATCTATACTCTTACTCGATTCTCAAGAAACATTTCCGTGGAGGCAAAATACTGGACGTTGGTACATATCCAGGTCATTTTCAATGCTGTCTCAGCCAACTGGGGTATGATGTCTATGGAATTGACCTAGATCCCGATCGGATTCCTGAGGCCATAAGAAATGTCAAATTCAAAGTAAAGAAGTGCGATATAGAAAGAGATAGATTTCCCTTCGAGGACAGCTTTTTCGATTGCGTTCTATTTCTTGAGATTATCGAACACTTGCGGATCAATCCATTGCATTGCCTGAGCGAAATAAGTCGGAAAACAAAAGTAGGGGGCTGTTTAATACTATCCACTCCGAACTTATTTTCACTGGAAAATAGAATTAGAATGGTTGCAGGAAAAGAGACTTTCGAAGATCCATACAGCCTATTTGGTAAACTAGAGACCTTAGGTCACTCAGGCCACATAAGACTTTACAGCGTGAATGAGATTACCCGGCTTTTACAGTTGAATAACTTCAAAGTCAATGCAGTTTACTATACCGACCCTCGTAGAAGCATTTATCAAATGAGAAATAGAGATGGGATGTTCAAAGAGTTGGGGGGGCGCGTTAGTGACTCCAAGCAATTACTCAAGGAGGGAAATCTATGGGGGATCAGGATTATGAAAAGAGCTATATATAGGCTTTTTCCTTCTGTGAACAGCTTGTTTTTGATCGTAGCAGCAAAAGAAAGGTCATTTCAAAATGCTTGAGACTCAACAGATCAGAATGGAACCCAAGATAATCCCACCGATAGGAAGGATGAGGGTTCCTGTGAAAATCTACTATAGTGACAAGGTAGATTTGGATGAGGAAGTTATTGCCGAACTGACGAAATTGTCAGAATTGGACTCAGCGGCAGAATCTATAGTGGCTCTTCCAGATATTCATTTAAAACCTCTATTAGAGAGTCCTTCCAGCACTGCAGTGGCCTTGAGGGACGTATTTTCGCTTACATTATCCAGCCCATCACAGAATTGCGGGATGAGCTTGTTGAGAACTTCCCTTAATATAAACGATATCAATAGCAAGTTTCTGAATGATCTGTTCGCAGAGCTTCGCAGTAATATTCCAGTTACAAGAAACGAGTTCAGATTAGCCCCGGACGAGTTTAGTCAAGTTCTATTGAAGGGATCTTCATGGGTTGTAGACAATTATGGACTGGATCCAGACATACTCAATCATATTGAAGAGAACGGAAATCTTTACGCCAATGAAGATCCCGATCCTGAAACGGTGTTAAGTGCTGTTCCAAGATCCTTATACGATCTTGGTCGGAAGGGGTTTGGAATTATAGGCAGGGGGAATCACTTCTTGGAACTGCAGGTTGTTGAGGAAATTATTGATACGGCAATATGTGAGGAATTTCAATTGCAGAAGGACCAGATCGTTGTGATGTTCCATACAGGTTCGGACGCATTTGGCGCTTTAGTTGGGCGATACTTCGCCCGTAGAAAGAGAACTCTAGGTAGATTTCAAAGGAAATTCTCACTTCAAAAGGCTCTGTTTCATTTACATTCTTCAGAGAGTCTATCTGATTTGCGGGAAAGATGGAAGTATTATTTTAGCGGCCGGGTACACATCCTGATCCCAATAGATTCTGATGAAGGTCATAGGTGTATGTTTTCTGTTAAAGCCTCAGCGAATTATGGCTATGCCAATCGAACAGCTATAGTGGCGGCAGTTAAGAGATGTTTTGAATCTGTCTTGAACTCCAAAGGCTTTCATCTATCTATACTTTATGACTTATCACATAACTCCATTTTCGAAGAAGAGGTTGACGGGGAAAAACATTGGGTACATCGGCACAATTCCTGTCGGGTTTTCCCCCCTTCTAAAATGTCGAAGAGTTCAGTTTTCCATTCAACTGGTCAACCCGTACTTTTACCCGGATCGAATAGAACTTCCTCCTACATCTGTGTTGGAAGAGAGGGGGCAATCAACTCTTTATGCTCAATTGATCATGGCGCAGGGGAGATGATTGATAGATTCGAAAGCTCAGAAAGATGCAAGATCCTCCATGATGGGAAAGTCACTAAACTGTATAGATATGATTCAAGCAACGCTACAGATATTCCTCACCTATCTGATGAGGGTATTAACGAAGTGGTTGATATTATCAGTAGCAATAACATTGCGAAGCCTGTTGCAAGATTAAGACCGATCGCTGTACTAAAAGGCTAAAATACTACGGATGAGTTGAATTACTATGTTCATCAAGAATGTTCTGGGAACTTTTGGCACGGAGCAACTGCTACTTTTGCTGAATTCTGCTACCAGTGTGCTCATCGCACGGGTGCTTGGTCCTGAAAACTTGGGTGTTTTCTCGTTGGTGACTACATTTCCCATACTTGTGGCTGGTTTTGCCAATATTGGTATCCCGCAGGCTAATATCTACTTTATAGGAAAAAAGAGAAATGCTCTTTCTGATGTCTCATCGAATTCTCTTATATTCTCTATAATCATTGGATTGATAGCAATAGCTATTTGCTATTCGCTTAGAGATTATGTTCTGAAGACGCTTTTAAAGGGCGTAGATGCTATTTATCTATTATCAATCATACCAATGATTCCTTTGATTCTTTTGAATTACTTCCTACTATCAATGCTCCGTGGTACGGGCCGTTTTGGCCTTTTCAATTTTGGACGTCTTTTTTCATCGTTATTACGATTCGGTGGCCTTGTTTTTGCATTGACTATCCTTTCGAGTGGAATATGGGGCGCTATTCTAACAGTTATTGCTGCTACAGCTCTGACATCTGCATACTATGTGTTGATAGTGAGCAATTTCGCTGGATTTAAGCGAAAATTCAACTTACCATTGGCCAAAAATTCAGTGATTTATGGACTCAAATCATACTTACAGAACCTATTCGGATTTTTGCAGTATCGATTGGACCTCTTCTTGATAGCTTTTTTCTTGGGCAAAGATAAGGTAGCTTACTATGCGGTAGCAGCCGCAGCGGCAGGAATGATCTGGCATATACCAGACTCAATCGGAAAGGTTCTTTTTCCTAAACTTTCGTCAACTGGAAAAACAGAAGATATTCATCACATCACCTCGATTGTCTGCCGGCACACCATCTTTGTCACTGGTATAGCCGTGCTGATGCTCTTTGCAACCAGCGAGTTTCTGATAAAAGGGATATACGGTATAGAATACACGCATGCAATTCGACCGTTGTTAATATTGCTACCCGGGGTAGTAATGATGAGCATTTATAAGGTATTGGCCCGCGACTTCTCCAGCAGAAATAGGCAACAGATCTCAGTTGCTGCTGCTGCATCAGGACTTACGCTGAATGTGGTCTTAAATATCTTACTGATTCCTCAACTCGGGATTACAGGGGCTGCACTTTCATCTACAGTTTCCTATTCAGCGACAAGCGGGATGTTGCTGCTCTTTTTCCTGAAGGAATCGAGTAGTAGCTTGAAAGAAACCGTTCTGATGGCTCGAGGTGATTTCGGAGTATACACGGACTTACTGTCAAAGTTCCGCTCCAAAGTAAGCCATCAATGTAAGCGGAAGCCGTTGCTTACTATGACAGGGAAGGCTTTTGGCTTGAAGAAATACCGACATCGGGAATCAGGAGATGAAACTACTGGCTAAAATAAGAGTTTGTGGACCTTGCAGTTCTGGCATTTTCAAAGAGGTGCATCATGACAGAAATTCTCAGTAAGGTAGAGAATCCATCTTGCCTGAAATCTTTGACTCTTCCTGAATTAAGTCAACTTGCCGAAGAAATCAGGAAGGAGATAATCTTCACCGTTTCATCCAACGGAGGGCATTTAGCCTCCAATCTAGGAATAGTAGAGATCACTATAGCCTTGCATAGGATCTTTGATGCCCCACACGATAAAATCGTCTGGGATGTAGGGCACCAGTGTTATCCCCATAAGTTATTAACCGGGAGATGCAAACAGTTTCATACCATAAGACAGTATGGCGGAATTTCCGGTTTTCCGAGACCATCCGAGAGCCCATATGATACATTTGGCGCCGGCCATAGTAGTACATCCATATCTGCCGCTCTCGGCTTAGCAATACAGAGGGACTTAAGGGGAAGCGATGAAAAGATTGTCGCCGTGATCGGAGACGGGGCGTTAACCAGCGGAATGGCACTTGAGGCAATGAACCATCTGGGTTATCTTGGAACCGATGTAATTGTGGTTCTCAATGATAATGAGAAGTCAATTTCAAAGAATGTGGGGGCTTATAGTGTCCACTTAAGCAAACTTCGAATGGAGATCGCCTATCGAAAGACCAAACAGTCTGTGAAATCGTTTTTTCGGACGCGGTCTTTGCCAAATAGTTCCTCCAGTAAGCTACTTACACAATTGAGAAAACGCCTAAAGCGAACTTTGACACCCAGTAGAACAGGCGCTGTTTTTCAAGAATTGGGGTTTATATACTTAGGGCCCATAGACGGCCATGATATTGAACTTCTAATGGAGACCTTCGAATCCGCCAAAGAGTTGAATGGACCAATACTCATACATGCTGCCACTAGGAAAGGAAAGGGGTATGAACACGCAGAAAACGACTCAACCAAATTCCATGGGGTCTCACCTTTTAACCTGGTAAATGGCAAGGTCCAAAAAAAGTCCAATATCCCTTCATATTCTGAGGTATTTGGTCGAACCCTTATCGATATCGCAAAAAAGGATGAGAAAATAGTTGCCATCACCGCGGCCATGGCTGATGGTACCGGCTTAAGGACATTCGGAGAAGAGTTTCCCAACAGATTTTTCGACGTCGGTATAGCCGAACAGCATGCAGTGACCTTAGCTGCCGGGCTTGCTATGGCAGGAGCTAAACCTGTTGCGGCCATTTACTCAACGTTTTTACAGAGGGGTTATGACCAAGTAGTCCACGATGTTTGCCTGCAAAATCTACCGGTCACCTTTATGCTTGATCGAGGGGGAATTGTGGGCAATGACGGACCCACACATAACGGTGTCTTTGATTTCGCCTATCTTCGTCATATTCCCAATATTGTGTTAATGGCACCAAAGGATGAAAATGAACTCCGACATATGCTCAAGACCGCGATCGATTTCCAGGGGCCAACTGCAGTGCGTTATCCCCGGGGTGCTGGGATAGGAGTAAGAATTGATAACGAATTGAGAAATATACCAATTGGCAAATCAGAGATTCTAAGGGAAGGGGATGATGTGGCTATTTTTGCGATCGGTTCAATGGTTTATCCTTCCCTGAAGGCGGCTGAAATTTTGGCCAAAAGTGGAATACAGTCGACAGTGGTTAACTCCATGTTCATAAAGCCACTTGATAAGACCTTGATTCTCAAGTTAGCCAGCAAAATAGATGCTTTTATTACCGTTGAGGAGCACGCATTGGCAGGTGGGTTTGGAAGCACCTTGCTGGAATTGCTGGCGGATGATGGTGTAAGAGATATAAAAGTAGCACGAATTGGTCTTCCCGATACCTTCATTGAGCATGGATCTCGGTCTATTTTGCTGAGAGAATATGGGTTGACGGCTGAGAACATTGCGATAGTAGCAAGGAACTTCATCAAAAAGGAAAGATATTCAAAAGCAGCTCAAGGTTCCAGAGTGGAGGTAGCTCATGGGTAAAACGGCTCGCTCTCCGAGTGAACAGAGAAAAATCGACCAGCTAAAGGGCTGTCTGGAAAGGGATGTTCAGTTTGATACCATAACAACCGGATTTGAGAAATTTGCTTTTACTCACCAAGCCCTTCCCGAGTTTGACTTTGAAGAAATTGACTTATCATGTCATTTCCTTGGTAAGAAACTTAATGCCCCATTTCTTATTTCTCCAATGACTGGTGGTACAGAACTTGGAGCTAAGATCAACAAGAACCTGGCAAGGGCAGCTCAGTTCCTTAATATTGGAATGGCTGTTGGTTCTCAGCGAGTTGCTATTGAGAATCCAAGTCTGAGCTATTCTTTTCAGGTAAGGGACGTAGCACCGGGTATCTTACTAATGGGGAATCTGGGCGCAGTGCAATTGAATAACGGATTTGGTGTGCAGGAATGTCTTCTTGCTGTGGAGATGATAGAAGCCGATGGTTTATTTCTGCATCTTAACCCACTTCAGGAAGTGAGCCAAGACGGAGGGAATGTAAATTTCAAGAAACTGCTCCCCAAGATCCAGAATATATGTCGTTCATGCCCCTTCCCAGTTTTCGTCAAGGAGGTCGGGAATGGGATCTCGCCGGAGGCGGCCTCTAAAATGAAAAATACAGGGATTTCGGGTATTGATATATCTGGGGCAGGTGGGACATCCTGGGTGGAAGTCGAGAAATATCGGAAACAGAGAAAAGGAGATAGAGCTTTAACAGAAGCTTTTGGGGGATGGGGAATCCCTACCGCTGAATCACTGCAAATGGTGAGAGAAGAAATTGACGACTTAGTTGTAGTGGCCTCGGGTGGGATTAGAACCGGAATTGATATGGCAAAGGCAATTGCGCTGGGTGCGGATCTGGTTGGGGTTGCTTTACCACTTTTAAGACCGGCAGTTGAATCTGCTGACGCTGTAATCAAAGTAATAAAACAAATCCTTTTTGAGTTTCAGACTACGATGTTCTGCATAGGTGCAAAGAACCTTGCGGATCTTAGAGAAACGCCCTTTCTAAAAGTGGGATTGTAAGCCTATAGGCCTATTGACCTGTAGAGCCATAGACCTACTAAAGCGACATTGGTAGTCTTGCTCAGAGGGGCAAAAATGAATCTTCATGATTATATTCTTGAGTTGTTTCCTAAGACTATTAGATACAAAACTGCGAAGTTGGGGTTGATAAAACCGCCAAATCCGATTACGCTGACTTTTTCCGTAACGGCTATGTGTCAATCGAGATGCAAGACATGCCATATCGGGAGCCGATACCATGAAAATCCCGAGATCGCAAAAAACGATCTTTCGCCAGGTGAAATTGAAAAAGCATTTCAAAGCCTGGGTCATATATACTTTTTCAACATAAGCGGGGGAGAGCCGTTTCTAAGGCGGGATTTGGCAGATATAATTGAACTAGCGTGCAAGTACCTCACGCCGGCAATAGTGCATATACCAACAAATGCTCTGATGCCAGAACGTATAGAGAGAAACACGAGAGAGATATTAGCGATTATGGATGGGCAGTTGCCTGATGCCCCGCTCACCATTAAGCCTTCTATTGATGGCGTAGGGGAGCTACACGATGAAATCCGCGGCGTTAAAGGGAATTTCAAGAGGCTTGAACGAACTATCGAGTTACTATTAGCGCTGCAGAAGGAAAATGGAAGGCTGCATGTCGAATTAGGCACTGTGGTTTCTAACTTCAACATCGATCATTTGGATGAGATCGAAGATTACGTACATAGCATAGGAGTGGAAAGCTACCGAAACGAGATCGCCGAGCAGCGCACTGAGTTTTTCAACATCGGCGACCCGATCACGCCGAGTGCCGAAGTTTACGAGCGACTTATGGAACGATTCGCTGAGAAAATCAGGGAAAACATAGGTTCCAAACGCAAACTTGCCCGGACAACCGAAGCCATAAGATTGGTCTATTACGATTTAGCTGTTCAGATTCTACGTGAGCAAACACAGGTGGTCCCCTGTTACGCAGGGATATCCAATATACATTTAAACTACGATGGTGAGGTTTGGCCATGCTGTGTATTGGGATATGACAAACCGATGGGCAATCTGCGGGATTCAGATTACGATTTCCAGAAAATCCTGAATTCTGAACAGGCACGTGAAGTGAGAAAATACATAAAGAATAGAAACTGCGCTTGTCCATTAGCGAATCAGTGGTATTCGAATATCTTGTGTAGTTTCGGGGAGTTAGCAAAAGTCCTGAGGAATATGTTCTACACCAGACCGATTGTGAAAATTCAGGAGAAGGCTTACGAGAAATATCCCTGAAGAAAGCCCACAAAAGACAAGATTACTCCGAGAGCTATTCACCACAAGCTCGGCATGAGCATGAAGTGTACCCCATTGTCAAGACAAAAAACGGGGATCTTAAGGTAGAGGCCTCCTTTCTCTTATGAACCATCTCCTGAGCTTTCACGATCCGAGGAACACCTGTTCTGGTGTCCGATATCCCAGGGCCTGATGATGCCGCTGGGTTTTATAG
>Ga0209427_10010586_pt1 | contig 10208 bp, 7 predicted proteins | sample DeeMarSWOR136_30_FD_187465 | JGI IMG/M metagenome (GOLD analysis project Ga0209427, IMG submission 187465) | Marine sediment microbial communities from White Oak River estuary, North Carolina - WOR-1-36_30 (SPAdes) (version 2) | ecosystem: Environmental > Aquatic > Marine > Intertidal zone >...
TCTGGGCAAAGTTGATATGGAACCAGAAAATGAACGGTTGAAGAATCTGTTCAACCACCAGAGGTTGGGCTTCCCCGAGGGACGGCACTTCCTCGAGGGGAAGCTCAAGGAAAGAAAGGAAGCGAGGGACCCCTACCTTGAAAGTATCCTCTTCAGCCTCGATCGCTTGAATCGTGAGGCTGAAAAGCGTGGTATTCTCTTGGGGGTTGAAAATCGGTACCGTTATGACCAAATTCCCGACTTCGAGGAAATCGGACTCATTATGGAGCGTTTTTCCGGGGGATCCATCGGCTATTGGCACGATGTCGGCCATGCCTATGCCTTGGAAAAGCTTGGTCTTCTTGAACCGGGATCGCTCCTTCGGTCATATGCCCCTCTTTCTATTGGTATCCACATCCACGATGCCATCGGTATGGACGATCACCGAGCTCCGGGTACGGGAGAAATTGATTTTGTGAGCCTCACAGATGGACTGCGGTGCGCCCCAATCAAGATCCTGGAGGTACACAAGAAATCTGATCGGCTCCAGTTGGTGAGGGGCAGGGATATGCTGAAAAGGATCGGTATAGTTTGAGACGAGAATATCCGACTAACAAGCCTGACTTGATCTGACGGTTTGGTATGGTGGGAAATGCTTGACTGAATTCGTTACGGCGATTGATTAGTGGAGAAGACACAGGGGTACTGGTAACCGAAGTACCGAGGTTAGCTCCCATAACTATGGGAATGGCCGGTGTAGTTCCCGGAACGCCGCCGGCCACCATCCCCACGACGATAGACGTAATCTAACGCATAGACTGCACGATCTGGCTACCCTGGATGGCTTCCCAGGCCTGCACCACATGCTCCCGCCGGGTCTGGGTTTGACCAATGCTGAGGCGGAGACAGAAATCGTCTCCTAACCGTGTGTGGGTTATGTAGATCCTCCCCGAACGGTTGACCTCATCGAGCAAGGCCTTGTTCAATCTCTCCAGTTCTTCCGAGGGGAGACCCTTGCCGGAGCGCTTTCCCGGGTGGAACCGGAAGCAGATAGTATTGAGGGGGACCGGGGTTAGGAGTTCAAAGTCGCGGCTTTCCTCAATCCATTCCTTGAATTCTTGGGCCAAGGCCAGATGTTCCCTGAGCATTTCCTGGAGTCCTTCAACGCCGTAATAGCGCAGCACGAACCAGAGCTTGAGGGCACGGAAACGGCGGCCCAGCTGGATGCCCCAATCGCGGAAGTTTGTCACCTCGCGGTCTATGTCGGTCTTGAGATATTCAGGAAGCATGGAAAATGTGGCGGTTAAGACCTCGGGATATCGGCAGAAGAATGCCGAGCAGTCGAAATTGGTAAAAAGCCATTTGTGGGGGTTAAACACCAGGGAGTCAGCCAGCTCGATTCCATCGAGGGTCCAACGCTTCTCCGGCAGGATAGCCGCGCTCCCGGCGAGGGCGGCATCTACATGAAACCATAGGCCGTGGCGCTGGGCGATCTCGCCGATGGGCCTTAAGGGATCGAGGGCCGTAGAGGATGTGGTCCCTACCGTGGCAGTGACACAACAGGGATTGAAACCTTGCTCCCGATCCTCCTGGATCCGCTTTTCCAGATCTTGAGGATCCATGCCATAGTTCTCGTCCACCGAGACCAAGACCAGATTCCCTGCACCAAAGCCAGCGATCTTCACGCCCTTTTCCACGGAAGAGTGGGCTTCGCGGGAGGCGTAGACGCGCAGTGGACCCTGTGTGGACCAGGCCGAAAATCCATGAGCATTAATCTGGAACCCGGATAGCCGCTCCCGGGCGCACAGCAGGGCGCAGAGCGTGGCCGTGGAGGCAGTATCCTGGATCACCCCGCGGAAGCTTGAGGGAAGGTTCAATAGTTGGCGCAACCAGTCCATGACCAGTTCCTCAAGCTCCGTGGCTGCTGGCGATGTCTGCCAGAGCATGGCATTGACGTTGAGACCGGCGGAGAGGAGTTCGGCCAGGATAGAGGGGCCGCTGTTGTTGGCTGGGAAATACGCAAAAAAGCGGGGATGGTTCCAGTGGGTGATTCCGGGCAGGATGATATCCTGAAAGTCGCCGAGAACGGCCTCCATGGTTTCCCCCACAGGGGGAGGGCTTGAAGGGAGCTGCTCGCGCACCTCTCCGGGAGAGACGGAAGAAAGGACAGGGTAGTGTCCCACTTCCTGAAGGTAGGTAGCAATCCAATCGACCACCTCGTGTCCAAAACGGCGAAAGGTCTCAGCATCCATGATATGCTCCTCTCCTCATAAGGCTATCTACAAGATAAAAGAGGAAAATGCGCTTGTAAAGGAATAAGTTTTGAAAACAACATGATAGAGAATATCTAAAAATGGATGAAAGAATTCGCCATGGCACGATACAGTAAGGGATCTCAATTGGAAACGTATGAGGTTCTTCGACTTGCCGATGATTTTTCGGATTCGGAGGACTGGCCTTGAAGCTGATCAAACGGAATAAATGCTGCTCGCGCTTCGAGGGAGGAGGACGTCTGACTGTGGCGGCAGCCCGCTGAAAGCCGGACCACACGCACCTTGACATTGAGACCCGTGAGCGGGATTATCACCCGAGTGCGAATGTTTGGGCACAGTTATTGCAGTCCAGACCGATTATGCTTCAGGGGCGGATTCAATCCAGGAGTCCATGAGGTGTCAGCATGCTGAAAAGAAGCGATTTCCTTAAAACCACTTCTTATCTGTCAGGGCTGCTCATAACGATTTTTTTCTTCTGCCCCGGTCCAATTTTTGCGAGAGATTTCAAAAACGAGGGTGAGTTTCTTCACGTGGTTTCACCCGGGGAGTCCCTTTCCAAGATTGCACGCCTCTATCTTCCGCTGACAGAAGCCCATACTATTGGAGACTTGACCCGGAAAATTCAAGAACAAAATGGCATCAATGGAACGTTGATCTACCCCAAACAGCGCCTCCTGATTCCCTTGGTTCGATCGGCCCCTACGGTTTCCAAGACTATTCCCAAGAGGAGAGATTTCGAGGCCAAGGGGATCTATGTCAATCGATATTCCATGGGCTGTCGAAAAATGACCCGGCTCCTCAATACGTTGATCGCCCTTGAGGGTAACACGGTCATTCTCGATGGTAAGGATATGTCGGGGAAGCTCTCATATCCGTCAAGCGTAAAGCTTGCCAGGGAAATCGGTGCCAGTGCTAATCCCATCGTTAAGGATCCGGCCAAGCTTTTTCACTATTTGCACGAAAAGGGACTCCACGTCGGCATCCGCCTCGTTCTTTTCTACGATCCCCTCCTGGCGGCGAAGAGACCAGAGCTGGCCGTTCGCTCCGTTTCCACCGGAGAACCATGGATGGAAAAAGGCAAACGAGCATGGGTCGACCCGTCTCATCCAACCGTTCAGAGATATAATCTGGACATTGCCAGGGAATTGGCGGAGATGGGGGTAGATGAAATTCAGTTTGACTACATCCGCTTCCCCGCCATGGGAGACACCCGGGATGCCGCATATGGCTTTGATGAGCAGGAAATTCCCAAATTCCAGGTCATCACTTCCTTTCTCGCTCAAGCACGTGAGGAATTAGCCTCCTATAAACTCCTCTTGTCCCTTGATGTTTTTGGGGTCATGGGATGGGAACATTCGGAGGATATACAGACGACAGGCCAAAAAATAGGGGACCTAGCAAAATACTGTGATGTAATGAGCCCCATGATCTATCCTTCCCATTTTTATTCTCCTTTTCAAAACATTGCCAATCCAGGTGATCAACCATTCACCGTAGTCTCCGAAACGTGCCAACGATTCTCCGCACTTCTCAAGGGGAAAGAGGTAACCCTTCGACCCTGGATTCAGGCTTTTCCATTCGGTACCAGGACATTTGGCGAGGAATATATTTTGGAGGAACTCCGCGCTTTACGCCAATCAAAAGCCATTGGATGGCTTTTCTGGAGTGCGGGGAATGCATATAATGTTGCCTGGAAGGCCTTGGCCCAATGGAATAATACGGCCTTGGAAGGGAAAACCATAAAGGCCGAGATGTCTCAGCTGGATGAACACTTCATAGAATAACGCCCCAGGTGTCCTTGCCGAACACGCTTCTTCCTTTTTTCGGCGGTTCCGGATATCAATTTCCTTCCCTTTACCATATCTGTCCATAGCGAGGGTGTCTTTCCGGAACCTTAATGGGGATATGCATACCCGTCAGAGCTCCCCTCTCGCAATTCGAGGGGTTTGTTCGGCCATCTCTCTGTTTTTCCCTCTATGAAAAAATTTCTTGCTGTTGCGGCCTTACCCCTTTAACTTTCCTCTGTCTTTTGGTATCCATGTGCTATGTATCATGCCGAGATCTATGTTCAGAGGCCGAATAAGTCTACCACGTTGAATTGCATGTTACCTCCTTGGAAGCCTTTCATTGGTTTATATGTCTCTCCTCATATCTTTAACTCGTTGAAGCAAGGGGGAAGGAGAGTATGACGGTCCTCAAAAAAATACCTCCCAAGTCCAATCTCTTTTACGGCTGGTATATTTTAGCCGCCTCATTCGTTATTCTCTTCTTCAACTCAGGGGCTCGATTTTCCTTCGGGGTAATGTTCAAACCGATGATTGCGGAATTCGGGTGGGATCGGAGCTCAATCTCTTTGGCCTTCTTCCTCAACATGACCCTTTACGCCCTATCCCTCACTATCGTGGGCAGGTTTTATGACCGATATGGCCCCAAATGGGTGATCGTTATCTCAACCATCCTTCTCTCGGCCGGTTACACTCTCATTTCCCTTGTTAGCTCCCTCTGGCAATTCTTCGTCTACTACGGGATCTTAGCAGCCATTGGTTTGGGTGGGACGTCCGTTCCCTTGATCGCAGCCCTGGTGAGCAAGTGGTTTGAAAAGTGGCGCGGCCTTGCCATTAGCTTGGCCCTATCCGGTAATTCCCTGGGACATTTTGCACTCGTTCCACTCTTCACCATCTTTGCCTTACGCTATGGTTGGAGGGTCTCATACTTCTACATCGGCTCAATCATGCTGATGGTCAATATAACCCTGGTGCTGCTCGTGATTAAAGGGGATCCAGATGATCTTGGCCAGAGGCCTTTTGGCTGCCAAGGTAGGGGGGAACTACATGGAGAAGAGGCTCAAATCTCTCCCATCGAGAATCCTCGAGACCTGAGTTTAAGGGAGGCCATGCGCACCGGTTCCTTCTGGCTCTTTCTCATCGTTATGTTCATCTGTGGAACCGGCGATTTTTTCGTTACAACCCACTTGATCCCCTTCGTTACCGATTATGGTATTTCACCCACCACGGCGGGCAACATGTTGGCCTGGTATGGATTGATGAGTTTAGCCGGGGTAATGGTTGCCGGACCTGCCTCGGACCTGATCGGAAATAAGATTCCCATTGCCCTCACCTTTCTGCTCCGTTTCCTGTCATTCCTTCTGATCTTGAAATATCAGAACCTGGCCTCCTTCTATGTCTTTGCCCTGACTTTCGGCTTTACCCATCTTATTACAGCCCCTCTCACGCCCACCCTGATTGGCAAACTCTACGGATTCTCCCATGTCGGTCTCATTTCTGGCTTTATTACCACCGTTCATCACTCAGCCGGAGGGTTTTGGGCCTATATGGGAGGGTTGATTTTCGACGAGACAGGGAGCTATCGACTGGTCTTTATCCTTTCGGCTATTATGGCCCTTGCCGCCATTTTCAGCAGCATTCTCATACTCGAGAGAAAACATCAGGCCATTCAATAGATGTCACTGGCATCATGGGGGTGGGATTTTAACGCCGAATACCGGCGGAGACACGCCGGAGAATAAACGAAATCCCTTCACATTCCCTATCTGGAACAATCGGTATTATCGATCCCAGGTCGTAACATCCGAGCATAATAGCTTCCTACAGTGTAGAGCGCCGCGGCCGGATTGTGGGCGAGGACACGATCCTTTACGATGAGGACTGTGGTGAGAGCCTTGGTGTATTTGAAAAAGAGGGAGTCATGGCCCACGCAGAGCCCCACCAAGATATTGAAGTTGGTCTTCTCCTCGTTAAGAATGGCGGCCTGTACGATGGGACTGCACATTACCTCGAACTCCCCGACCCGTATCTTCTCCTCTTCCCGAATCCCGATGGTTTCCTTCGCAGCGCACCCAACATGGCAAGTCACGGAAACCACATCAAATCCCTGAGCCTCAAGGATTTTCGACAGGGCTTTTGTCTCGGAACTGAGGCCACCGCAGAAGGCTATACCGAGCTTTCGGTAGCCCATCTTCTTGGCAAACTCGCAGACCTCCTGGACTCGGGGTTTGACAGGATGTCTCACAAATGGCCGGATGTGCCGGTTGCTGTAACACTCGGCTTCCTGGATCGAGGCCATCCTCGCAAATTCCCTGATCTCAGGTTTTTCGTACTCCTTCAAGGCTTTCTCGATAGTCTCTCTATGGTTCTTCGTCGGACAGGTCTTGGGCCCTTTTCCGCCCTCCACCCGGCAGATCGGGTCCTTCACAGAGCATGTGGCGCATGCGGGGTTTCCCTTCATAACAAAGCCTCCATGTTAAAAAAATTACCTGCCTTCTCCCATTCAACAGAGTGCGCGTCGATCACCAAAACATCATCCCGGGAAGGGCTGAATCCGGATTTGCATGGACGAGAATACCCAAGCCCGAACCTTATTGCCCTCCTCCACCCATATCTTCAAGCCTGGAAATCCGCTCGACGGGTGGCGGGTGTGAGTAGTAGAACCAGGCATAGAGGGGATGGGGCACCAAATTCGCGAGGTTTTCAGTGGCCAACCGTCTGAGGGCACCGCGTATCGGTTTGGCCGTCCCCATGAGGATAACGGCGACAGCATCCGCCTCTCGTTCGAACTTTCGGGAAATGGCCGATCCCAGGGGATGAATAAAAAATCCAAGGGGGCTCATGAGTGTGCCGACGAGAAATAGGCCAACATATGCGACGGGTTCTCCAAAACCGAAGGTCTGATACATGAAGGGCCAATTCAGCAATCTTGCCACAAGGTACAACCCAAACAAGGAGAGTATCTCGAGAACAACGAGCTGCTTGAGTACGTGCTTTTTCTTCCAATGTCCCACTTCATGGGCAAGGACCGACATAATTTCCTCCTCGGGATGAGATGCCAACAGGGTATCGAAGAGAACAATCCGTTTTGTCCTGCCGATTCCGGTAAAATAAGCATTGGTATGTTTGCTCCGCTTTCCGGCATCCATCTGAAATACCCCCTTGACACGCAGGCCGGCTTTCCCCACCAGGGAAACGATCCGATCCTTCAATGCCTCATGGGAAATGGGCTCAAATTTGTTGAACAGCGGAGCGATCAGTACCGGGTATAACCAGAGCATTATCAGTTCAAACATCCCTATCCCCACCCATGCCCACAGCCACCAGGTGCTCTTGAGATAGGAAAGCAAGGCCAACAGAAGCAAGAGGAGGATGCCACTAAGGATCGCTGATATTGCCATACCTTTGATCCAATCGGTGAACCACAACCGAAGACTTCTGGTATTGAACCCGTATCGATCCTCAATTACAAAGGTACTGTAGAGGCCGAAGGGGATATGGAGTAGGTTGGAGATCAATGCGAGTGCGGCGAAAAAAACCAAACCCCGGACGATGAAGCCCGGCTGCCACCGGCTGACCGTCTCGGACAACCAGGGCAGAAACCCTGACAACAGGATCGCCAGCAAAAGCCCTTGATCAAAGAGGGTAACCACGATGCCGAAATTGCTGGAATCGGCCGTATAAGCGGAGATCCTTGCAAGCTTCTCCCCATCCACCGAACCTTGAAAAGCCGGGGGAACTTCGCCTCCCCGCTTGCGAAGGTGGGAGATATTGAGCTGGTTGAGGCCTAGCTGAACCATGGATCGAAAGGCGAAAACTGCAAGGAAGGCGATAAGCAGGGAGTTAAACTGGACCATATTTTTCAGCCTCGTTCTCCAAGAATATTCCGCCCCTTTTCGCCCTCATCACCCTCAAGGGACACTCCCTCCCTCTCCGCCATGACGAGGATGAGGCCGGCGGTTCCGGTCATCATATTGTCCCCAAAGGGCGCCCCGGGGATGATCCCATCTATCCCTACCCCCTTCAGGATTCTCCTTTTGGGGCCCGTTGCCAGAATGATCTCTACCGCATCAAACCCCACGGCCTTTCGCGTGTAGGCCCCGTGTCCCCCCTGCGAGACGATCCCCTCATGAGAGAGCCTCCCCTCGGCCAGATCGACAATGAGGCCTTCCAGAATCTCCGGGGTAATTGCGCTGGTGTGATACTCAAAGAATCCACCGATCTCCCCGTCTATCACGAGGGCACCCAGGGTGTGGGAACTGGCGATATCCAACACCATGATTGATCTTTTTCCTCGGGCCAATGGATCGCTGGACGCTCCCATTATAGCCGCCATCCCCGTATCCATGAGGTATATCTTGCCCGAGGAAATCGCTTTCGCGTCCATTGCTGCAGCCCGCATTCGGCGGAGGTAGGGGGGAATTCGGTCGGCTTCGAATAGAAAGGCAGGGGGCCTTGGGTTTTTATCAATGATTCCTTTGAATATGTGGTGGCGAAAATCGAGGGATGAAATCTTCCCCTTGGGTGTTCCATGATCCTGGACGCATATCCCGAAAAAATCAATTTCTGGCTCAACCCCCATGGATTTTAATATGGTCAATATATCCTCCGCCACAATATCCCCGGCCCTGAACCAGGAGGTATTCCTTTTTTTTGCTTCTCCTTTGACCGCTTTTGAGGGAATCAACGTCACTCCAAGGTTCTTGATCCGTTCCTTCCGGTGATGAATGGTTTCAGCAGCGGATCGAGTCATCACGATCTTGCACTCTCCGGTTTTGGCTTTTATGGCCTCGGTAACAGGACCTCCCCCCATTTGACGCCCCGTGATGAGAATACGACTATCACTACAGGTCGTTATCCTTTCGGCAAGGGCCCTGGTTGGGGATTTCGCCACACATTTGAATTGATCTCCTGATGTGGTATCGAGAAACATGGCATCCAGGGTGCTGGCGCCTACGTCTATGGCCAAGAATCGTGCCATTGGTGTTACTAAATCCTTACCTAAGCGAGGTTAGATTTCTTGTATTTTAGCACATTTTTTTCTTCGGTAGCACGGAGATCCCTTCAACTGAGGGGAAACTATCATGCGGGTTTTTCTTTTGGTGGAAAAAAACGCTCTATATGGTTAATTGTCTGACTGCAGCACCTCGCAAATAGCGATCTCCTTGTATTCAGCGCACAAAAAAGGGGGCTCCATGGAAACAAATGAGAACTGCAATAAAGCTACCGCATAGGGTTGAAGGAGCTATCTGTTCTACCCAACCTCTTTTTTCCACCGGATGCCCTCATCGCAGAGATCCGCAATCTTGCACTCTCCGTGCTTGGGCCTCCGGGCGATGCAGATGGCACGGCCATGGAGGATGAGGAGGTTTGAGAATCGAATCCATTGATCTCTTGGCACCACCTCCATGAGATCGAACTCGACCTTGGTTGCATCGGTATTTTTCGTCAGCCCTATGAGCCTTGACAACCTGAGGACGTGGGTATCCACCACGATTCCGGGAATGCCAAAGACCTCCCCCAGGACCAGGTTAGCGGTCTTCCTCCCAATTCCAGAAAGGGAGGTCAAATCCTCAAGGTTATCCGGGATTTTTCCGTTAAATTTCTCCACAAGGTCGGTGCAAAAGCTTTTGATGGCCTTGGCCTTATTTCGGAAAAACCCCGTCGGGCGAATATCCTCTTCCAATTCCCCCAAATCGACCCGAGCATAGTCTTCGGCGGACCTGTATTTCTTGAACAAATCTCTGGTCACCTTGTTGACCCTATCGTCCGTACACTGGGCGGAAAGGACCGTGGCCACCAGAAGCTCCACCGGATTGGTGAAGTGAAGGGCCGTTTTGGCATTGGGATATTCGCTCTCCAGAATTCCTATGATTTGCTTAACCCTCTTTTCATTCAGCCCATTCCCCATTCCCCTCTCCTCCTCGGAAAACAAGAGATCTCCCTCTCCTTAAAATAGCAAAGGGGAATGATATTCACAAGAAAAATTGATTTTCAAAGGTAACAATTCTCCTATTGACTTTTTTCGAACAGATGTGAGATAGTTGAAATTGAAATCGAACGCATATTCTCCGAGCCATTCCTCCTAAACCTCGAAAGATGAGGTATGGGGAATGGCCGATAGGGCATAGCTGGAAACGGCTGTACCTCCCGTATTTGGAAAGGAGATACT
>Ga0209427_10010587_pt1 | contig 10205 bp, 8 predicted proteins | sample DeeMarSWOR136_30_FD_187465 | JGI IMG/M metagenome (GOLD analysis project Ga0209427, IMG submission 187465) | Marine sediment microbial communities from White Oak River estuary, North Carolina - WOR-1-36_30 (SPAdes) (version 2) | ecosystem: Environmental > Aquatic > Marine > Intertidal zone >...
TGTGTTCGGCAGAGAAGAAGTGCTCAGCAACGCCCCAAAAGTTGTAGAGGTGCTGAAGAAGTTCGACCCAATGGAAATAAGAAACAGCATACCCGTTTACACAGGCTTGACAATTTTAAAGAAGAAGAGCTTCAAAACCGTTTTCACGGGCGACGCTTTGGATGAGCTTTTTGGGTACCCGTGGCAGTTCAACCTGTCCGAGGGTGAGTTCGCCCAGAAGCAGAAAGAGATGTGGTCGGAGATGGGTTTCTCTTCTATGCCCATGGCAGAGTCCCTCGGAATTACTATTAAAGCCCCGTATATGGACCCAATGTTTATGGATTGGGCTAAAAAACTGCCAATCAAGCTTAAGATTAACATTTACAACGGCAAGAAATACGGCAAATGGATAATGAGAAAAGCGTATGAAGACACAATGCCAAAAGCTGTGATTTGGCGACCGAAAGCTCCTCTTGAAGCCGGAACAGGCACCGAAGTGCTGCGAACGTTCTTCAGCGATATGATTTCTGACCAAGAGTTTGATGAGAAGAAGAAAGAAATCCTCGGAGAAGACGATGTAAAGATACAGAACAAGGAACAACTGCTTTACTACGAATATTTCAGGAAATTTTTTGGGAAACCCTCGGATGTCTTCCCTAACAATGGCGGGATCCAGTGCTCGTACTGCAAAAGCTACATAAAAACGAAAATCCAGTTCTGCAAGGTATGCGGAGCCTACCCTATCTAAAACAACTAATTGTCCTTATTTTATAGTTGCAAGACCTTATATGCAGCATTAGCCAGCTTATTTTCACGTGGAAAGACTTAATTGCATATTTGATTGACAAATGCAGAGGGAGCTGCGAATAGTGGCTAGGCTATCTGAGCTAAAGCTTGCGATGGGAACCAGCATTTTTATAGCCTCCTTCATATTCGGCTTATTCCTGTTGGGTATCATATTCCTCTTGCAATACTACTTACTCGGATTCGACCTCGTAACGGGATTACTCCTTGTTTTGGGTGGCATAACTTTGTTCATACTTTTCCAATATCTGGCAGGTCCCGCGATTGTGGCAGCTACTGCGCGTTTGAATTATCTTAAGCCCGGAGAGAACCCGTGGCTCGAATCAACCGTGAAGGAATTGGCGGAGAAAAGCGGCGTGCCCATACCGAAAGTCGCCACGGTACCCAACAAAACTCCAAATGCATTTGTCTTCGGCAGAAGCGCAAGTAGCGCTACCTTGGCTGTGCATGATGGCTTGTTAAGAAACTTGAACGAAGATGAAATTAGAGGAGTAATAGCTCATGAGCTTGGTCACGTCAAGCATAAGGACTTTATAGTGATGACAGTTCTTTCAACGCTACCATTAATCGCGTATTTGATTGCTCAAGTCGCATTTCGGGCAGGCGTAATTAGCTCGTATTCGAGAGGAAGGGATAAGAAGGAAAACACCGGCGTAGCGCTGATAGCGGTAGGAGCCGTCTCTTTCATAGTTTACATAATTACTTTTCTTGCGGTAATGAGATTAAGCAGACTTCGCGAATACTACGCCGATGCATACTCGGCTTACTTGACTGGTTCGCCACGAAGCCTTGAAAGCGGACTCGCCAAAATTACCTATGGCTTATCTATCTCTCCCAAAGCACCTGAAGGGGCGCGAGCCTTATACATCGGGGACCCAGCTCAGGCGAAACGCGAAATTAGTGAAATCATGGAAAACAAGAACAACTACGATTTGGACAAGGACGGCGTTTTGGATGAGCGTGAACTGGAACTGGCGATGGAAAAAGAATCGAAATCCACTTGGAGCCAATTGAATAGCCTATTTGCCACGCATCCGCCCACGTTCAAACGTATACTGCTCCTACGTGAGATAGAAAACGAAATGGAAACGGGAAAGTATACGACCGACAGAGTTTACGCTCACGTTTAAGAAAGCCATTTCTTGTTTATGGATTCCAATGCTTTATATGAGCGGAAAAGGAGCAAAAAAGAGCGAAGACTAATATTTGTCATTTCGCGCTTTATTCCCTTAGAAAAATGGTGAAAAGAATGCGTTATTGTCCAGAATGTGGCGGAGAAATGCAATACGCCATAGCCACCAAGCGTTACATCTGCAAAAGTTGCGGCTTGTCGGTGACGCAACAGGAACTGTGGGAGATCAGAGAGAAACTTAGACCTAGCATGGAAACAGCTGAAGAAGAAAGGCAAAAACACAGAAAAGAATATTTGAAATGGTGGCTCAGCAAGAAAAAGTAACCGCGCCGCTCAATTCTTATGTGCGGTTGGTCAGCAAACAGTATTAAGAGCCAAACACTCATTCTTTCAATTAGTTTACGGAGACGAGAAAGTTATGATCAAAGATATGGAGATAATCTGCGTAGGCAACGAATTGTTAATTGGCAAAACGCTGAACACGAATGCACATTGGATTGCCAAACAAGCTACAACAATGGGAATAACAGTTAAACGCATTACGGTGGTAGCTGACGAAGCAAGAGAAATTGCAACCGCAATCCGTGAAACACTCAACCGGAAACCGGACTTTGTTTTAACCACTGGAGGATTGGGACCAACTTTCGACGACAAAACGCTACAGGGAATAGCAGAAGCACTGAACCGCAAACTTGTAGTCAACATGAAAGCACTGAAAATGGTCAAGGATAAATACGAGGCATATGCCAGCGAAAAAGGAGCGGAAACGGTTGAACTAACGCAGTCACGAATAAAGATGGCAACGCTGCCAGAAAAAGCTAAACCACTCCCCAACCCTGTCGGAACCGCACCTGGTCTCTGTATAGACCAAAAAAAAACCGTTTTAATTGCATTGCCTGGCGTTCCTTCAGAAATGAAAGCCATATTTCACGAAACCGTAGCACTGCAGCTTAGGCGAGCGTCAGGCAGAAACACTTTTTACGAAAAAAGCATTTACGTTGATAACCTCATGGAGTCAAGTTTGGCTCCACTTATAGATAAACTGATGCAGGATAACCCGGATGTTTACGTGAAGTCGCATCCTAAGGGCGGAGAAAACAATCCTCACATGGAAATTCATATGTCAATCACTGCCGAAGACGCTGAGATTGCCAAGAAAAAACTGCGAAAGGTGGCGACGGAGCTTTCTGGTGTGGTGAAAGAAAATGGCGGCAAGATTATAGTTTTTGAGTGATTATTGTATAGATATTTTCTGTAGTAATCTATTGTTCACAATACCTAATAACAAGTCGTGAATAGTAATATTTGATAAATCATGATAGCCGCGAAAAAGGCAAAAATAATATTCGCGATAACAATCATCCTTTTCTCCACAATCTCATTTGCAACAGCACAGAACTACACAATTTCCTATCAACTCCTAGACGACCCAGACGGCAACGTAGCATACGAGCTCAACGTGATGATTCCTGAATATCTCCATGAATACTACGTGGAAAAAAGCCACAGGCTAACTTCAACTAATGGCTTTCCAAATTTCATAACCCCGTACGCTTTACAACCCATAGCTGACAGACTCTGGGAAATTTATGATAACGAGGAAGACTTCGCCAACGGAGCATTAATGATTGTTCACCAAATAACCTACGAGGAAACCACCCCGATTAAATATCCCGTGGAAGTTATGGTTGATGGTCAAGGCGACTGCGATCTCTTCTCCTTCATTGCGGCTTCCGTAATGAAGGCTGGAGGTCTAGACGTGGTACTTCTGTACTATGAAGAGCAAACTCACATGAATATTGGAGTACACCTTTCGAGCGCCCCACAAGATGCAAGATTTAACGCATGCTACGTGACGAATGAAGACAAAAGATATTATGTTGCAGAATGTACAGGTGGAAACTGGAGAGAAGGCTGGAGAGTGGGCGAGTGCCCAGAAGACCTAAAACAGGTCTTCGCCGAAGTCCTCATACTTGAAAACATAGAACACGTAGCTCCGGGGCAAGTCTCCGCAAGCTTTACGACGATGGATCCAAGCATGCTTTCTCTGGAAGTTACGCCGAGCATATCTATTCAGAATAGCGCGATAACCCTTCACGGTCAGCTTGACCCTGAAATTTCCAACGAAAAGGTAACATTTTACACGAGAGTTAGCAGTTCGCCCTGGACAGTTATAGGCACAGCAGTAACGCAATCAAATGGAAGCTTCGAATATATATGGACAGCGGAAGCAGCAGGCTTACACACTATCCGCGCGGCATGGTCAGGCAACGACCAGTTCACAGGCGCGATAAGCTTAACAAAAAGTGCAACTATTATCCCCCTCTTTCTAACAGTTTTAATAGGTATAATCGTGATTTTTGCTGTTATAGGCGCAGTGGCAATTTTGATGACGAAACACACACATCAAGAAACAAAAGAACTGCAATAACTCGTGAGCTCGCGAAACCAGTCTAATATTATCCAATGAGATTTAACTATGAAAGGGGTGCTGTTCGAGAAGAATTTGGGTGCGGTCGCCGGGATTTGAACCCGGGTCGTCAGCGTGGGAGGCTGATGTCCTAGCCAAACTAGACTACGACCGCTTGAAACAAAGTCGAATTTTTGAAGTTTGATTGTTCAATGTTCTTCAATTTTTCATTAGATTACTGTTTGTTTCAATTGGCTCTCTATGAAAGCTATCTGAAATTCCACGTACTCTTTACTTTGTTGGTAATAGTAAAATTTAGCTTTACCTATCACAGAATCTTTACCCCTAAAATTTCTGAATCGATTGCTCGCTATTATCCTAATATGAGAGATCATACCAAGATGCCAGTTCGGCATTTCTTCCACTTTTCCTGTTTTACAGTGGCAGCAGAAAAAACCTTAACAACAAACGCTGCACGCTTGTTACTAGCAAGTCCAGAGCAAAATCGTTATCTCCTACCAACCAGAAAGAATACCATAAAAGGAGAAGGCTCAAAATGCCTAAAAGCTTCACCTATTCAGACGCAGGCGTAAACCGCCAACAACGCCACGAATCCAAAAAACAACTAAAAATGCTGCAAGAAACCTACAAATACAGCCAACACGGCACAATTATGCACTTGCCATATGGAAACATTTTTCCCATCAGCCCAAATACCTACTTAGACCTTGTCGTCGAAGGCGTAGGCACAAAAGTTTTAGTAGCCCAGCTAGCAGACAAATATGACACTGTAGGCGTTGACGCTGTCGCCATGGCAGTCAACGACCTCATACGCTCAGGAGCCAAGCCACTTGCCATCGCCGACAACATTCACGCTCAAGCCAGCGACCCAAAATTGGTCAAAGCGTGGCTTGAGGGTGTAACCAAAGGCGCCGAGGAGTCGAAGTGCCCCGTGGCCAGCGGGGAGATAGGCGATGTAGCCGAAGTTATAAAAGGCATAGCGGATGGTAAAGGCTTCGACATGATAGTGGCAGCTGTAGGCCAAGTCGTCAAACACGACATAATTACCGGAGAAAATATCGAACCTGGCGATCCAATAATAGGTCTCCGTAGCAACGGACTTCACAGCAACGGCATAACCCTTGCAAGAAAAATCCTCTTCAACCAATGGGGCGGAAAATATGCCCCAGAAGCTATACCGGAAGGGTTCGATAGGGAAATAGCGCTCGAAGTTTTAGAACCCACCAAAATCTACGTGAAATCGCTTCGTGCAACAGCTCAAACCGTAAAGGTTAAAGCAGCCGTACATGTAACGGGTGATGCTTACCTTAAATTCAAAAATCTCTCGTGTTTCTCGCCTGGCATAGGCTTCGAATTCAACAACTTCAAACCTCACCCCATTTTCGGGCTAATACAGAAAACTGCTCTGGAACTGGGCTATATCGTTACGGATGATGAGATGTTCAGAACATTCAACATGGGCTGGGGTTTCGCCATAATCGTAGACAAAATTGACGTGGAAAAAGCATTGAACGCCTTGGAAAGAACCGGGGCTCAACCGGAACAAATTGGAAAAGTGACAGACAAGCAAAAAATCGTGATTCACCAAAAAAACAAGAAACTGGTCCTGGCTTAATTCTTTGCACAGGTTAGTGATGAAAGCGTTTAAATGCCTTTTGTTTAACATTTTAGCCAATGAAATATCGAGCGAAAATAGAAGTCAGCCTTAAACCAGGTCACAGCGACCCAGAAGGCGAAACAGCAGCACGATTACTGAAAGAACTCGGCTACGCGGTTAACGCCGTTAACGTAAGCAAAGTATACACAATCATAATCGAAGCCGAAACGTCAAACGAAGCCAAGGCAAAAGCCGAAGAAATGTGCAAGAGACTTCTGGCAAATCCAACCAAAGATAACTACACAATCGCTATCGAGGAGCAAAAATGAGCCCTGACATCTACGTCCGTGGAAAAACCGCCTTCGCCATGTATGAGATAGCTTTGTTTGAAGCTTCAGAGACACAGCTTTCAGAAGTAAGCCGCAAAATGGGTTTAGGCTTAAGCGTGCAAGAAATGGAGGTTATCCGAGCTTATTTCAAGAGAGAAGGAAGAAACCCCACTGACGTGGAACTCCAAACCATAAGCCAAACATGGAGCGAGCACTGCTACCACAAAACCTTCAAAGGCAAAATACGCGTGGGCGACAAGGAAATCAGCAGCCTCTTCAAAACTTATATCGCCAAAGCCACTCGGGAAATCAATCCAGACTGGTGCTTCAGCGTCTTCGAAGACAACGCAGGCATCGTCCTATTCGATAAAGGCTATGGCATAGCCGCAAAAGTGGAAACCCACAACCACCCCTCTGCAGTGGAACCTTTCGGCGGAGCAGCAACAGGAGTAGGTGGCGTAATCCGAGACGTCCTCGGCGTCTGGGCAGACCCAATTGCTTGCACCGATGTTCTAGGCTTTGGACCCTTAAATTTCGATTACTCTAAGCTGCCCGTAGGAGTGAAACATCCCAAGTACGTGTACATGGGCGTTACCGCAGGCATAAGCACGTACGGAAATAACATGGGAATACCCACTGTGAACGGCGCTATATATTTCGACGACAGCTATACCGGAAACGTAACCGTCTACTGCGGGTGCATCGGGCTTTTGCCGCTTAACAGATTTAGAAAAAACGCCAAAGCAGAAGATTTGCTCCTATTGGCAGGTGGAAAAACAGGACGCGATGGCATCCACGGCGTAACTTTCGCTTCCGCCGAGCTTACAGAAGAATCAGAAGAGGTTTCTAGACCTGCAGTGCAGATTGCAGATCCCATCGAAGAGGAGAAACTAAAACGCGCCATAATTGAAGTTCGAGATCGCGAACTCGCCTCAGCTATAACGGACTTGGGTGGTGGTGGATTATCCTCGGCTGTTGGCGAAACGGCCGAAAAATTTCGTTGTGGTGTTGTTGTAGCGCTTGAAAAAGTGCCCCTAAAGTATCAAGGTTTGGCTCCTTGGGAAATCTATATTTCCGAATCTCAGGAACGAATGCTTATAACTGTGCCGCCGGAGAAACTCGAGAAAGTCATCGAAATCTTCGAGAAGGAAGACGTTGAAGCCACAGTTGTAGGAAAACTCACGCGAAAAACGCGCTTGCAGCTTAATTACGGAAGCGAAACCGTGGCTGACATGGATATGCGTTTTCTTTTTAATCCGCCAGAAAGCCTGAAAACCGCAATTCACAAGAAAATAAACCTTGTAGAACCGACATTTTCAGAGCCAGTAGACCTCAATGAACTGTTTTTAAGTCTTCTTGCCGTACCAAACACCGCCAGCAAAGAAACCGTGATACGCACCTACGATCACGAGGTGAAGGGAAACACCGTGCTGAAACCCCTCCAAGGACAGTACGCAGGACCAAACGACGCTGCTGTCTTGAAACCTCTCGACGATTCTTGGAAAGGCATAGCAATCTCGTGTGGTATGAATCCGAACTACGGAAAAATCGACACCTACTGGATGACGGCCTCAGCTATAGACGAGGCAGTGCGAAACAACGTTGCGGTTGGAGGCCGCAGAATTGCACTTCTGGATAATTTCACGTGGGGCAACCCTGAAAAACCCGAACGACTGGGCTCCCTAATAAGGGCGTGCGAGGCGTGCTACGACTTTGCCACCGCATTTAAGACGCCTTTCATTTCGGGAAAGGACAGCCTTTATAACGAGTCGCCTCTAGGTCCCGTTACGCCAACGCTTCTGATCACTGCGCTTGGCATAGTTCCAGACATACGCTCAACCGTCTCTGTTGACTTGAAAGCGCCAGGCAATATATTATGTCTCATTGGTGAAACGTTCAAGGAACTCGGTGGCTCAGAATACTACAAGCTGAAAGGGCATATTGGGAAAACGGTTCCAAGAGTGAACGTAACTCAAGCCAAAAGAACTTACGAAGCCGTCACCGAAGCTATAGACTTAGGCTTGGTCAAAGCTTGCCACGACCTTTCAGAAGGCGGATTAGCGGTAGCCGCGGCGGAAATGGCTCTGGCAGGAGACTTCGGCGTAGAATTGGACCTGAGAAAAGTTCCGCGCAAAGCTTTGAACCGTAACGATTTAGTGTTATTTTCAGAATCTAACAGTCGCTTCCTCGTAGAGGTTCCAAAAAAAAACAATTGTGACTTTAAAGCCGTGATGAATGAAGTGGTCTGCGCTGAAATAGGTAAGGTGACCAAGAACTCCCAATTAATCGTTTATGGAATGGAGGGCGCAGTTGCAGTGGAAGCTTCGCTCAAGGAAATGCGTGTAAGCTGGAAGGAAACCTTAAGCAAGGAGACATAACAAGTGAAACGAGAAGAGATAAAAGTTGTTATAATGCGCGTGGGTGGAACGAATTGTGATTCAGAAACGCGGCGCGCCTTTCTAGAACAAGGCGTTCAGGCTGAAACGCTGCATGTGAACGACCTTGTCAAACGTAGAAGCCTCATGAATTATAATGTGCTAGTTTTTCCCGGCGGCTTCTCATTTGGAGATTACGTGCGCTCGGGAGTTATATTTGCGAGGTCGCTCGGTGCAAAATTGGGTAAGGAGATTGAAACCTTTGTTGACGAGGGCAGACCAATCTTGGGCATCTGCAACGGCTTCCAAATCCTCGTTGAATTGGGCGTTCTCCCCGGTTTCGAAGGCATTAGCACTTACCCCGAATCGACGCTTACAACGAATGTGCCACAAGGATTCAAGTGCCAGTGGATTTACCTTAAAAACGAAAACAGAGGAAAATGCCTTTTCACTAGTAAAGTGCCAGCTGAAAAAGTTCTGCGAATGCCCATCGCTCATGGAGAAGGAAGGTTCTTGTTTCCAGTTGAAAAAGAACAGCAAATGCTCGACAGTCTAATCGCCAATGACATGATAGTTTTCCGCTACTGCGACGAAAAAGGCAACGTCGCCAACGGCGAATACCCAATAAACCCGAATGGCTCTTTCCATGACATAGCTGGCGTCTGCAACAGAGAAGGAACAATTTTTGGTTTAATGCCTCATCCTGAGAGAGCGCTTTACTGGTGGCAGCAATCCGACTGGACAAGACAGAAGAAGATGCCCCAGTATGGCGACGGAAAACTTATTTTCGAAAGCCTAGTTGACCATTTAACCAAGAAATTCTAGGTCTTGGGTAAATGGAAGCCCCGTTCTGGCGCCCAATTTCATGACGCAACGCGAAGCCACAAAGTTACCCAGCCTGCCACACTCATATAGGCTTCTTTCGTTAATTAATCCAAAAAGGAAACCCGCACAAAAAGCGTCCCCTGCACCCGTCGTGTCAACAACCTTAACTTTGAAAGGTTCTATTAAATGTTGTTCGTGACCGTCTGTAACGTAACAGCCTTTTCCCCCAAGCTTAACAGCTACAATTTTCACGCCTTTCCCAACCATTAAATCGGCACCTTTACAATAACCAACCTTTCCCGTTAATAATTCAAGCTCGATGGCGTTAGGCATCAAAACGTATGCTCTCCTTAGGATGGGTTCCAGAGCCACATAGCCTTTCCTTGCATACAAGGCGCCTGGATCCACGCTAACCTTGACGCTACTGGGAAGGGCATCCAAGAGTTTTTTTTGTGTTTGGAATGGTGTTTCTCCAACGAATGAGGTTAAATGCAATAGATGTGCTCTCGAAGCATATCTTGTGTTCACGTCATCCAATGTTATTGTGTCGTTGACGCCTGAATTAATATACAGTGCTCTTGCCCCCTTCTTATCCACAAAACCCAAAACTGAGCCGCTTTCGCCGTGCTCTGTGCGGATTGTCCCCGCAGTATCTACTCCCTCCGCATGGAAATCATTGAGAAGTAAGTCTCCTTCTCTATCACACCCCACTTTTCCGATGTATCCCACTTTG
>Ga0209427_10010588_pt1 | contig 10203 bp, 6 predicted proteins | sample DeeMarSWOR136_30_FD_187465 | JGI IMG/M metagenome (GOLD analysis project Ga0209427, IMG submission 187465) | Marine sediment microbial communities from White Oak River estuary, North Carolina - WOR-1-36_30 (SPAdes) (version 2) | ecosystem: Environmental > Aquatic > Marine > Intertidal zone >...
CAGAAAGCAAAACAATCCCCCTATAGCTACTCTGATATAATGCAAATGTGTGGCTTCTCTATGTTAGCTGCGCCTGGGTTGCTGGGATCTTCCTGGGTTCAAAGACCAGCCCTCCTTTGCTTGCACTTGCTTTCGGACTTATCCCTTTCACGCTTATACCTTTCCTTTCTAGCAGGAAACAAACCTTAGTAATCGCCGGGTTATGCCTCTTTGCCGTCTTTGGTGGCGCACTTCGCTTCCCGTCAAGCTTACCTCCAGTAGATGAGCATTCCCTTCATTTCTACAACGATACAGGGATTGTCGAGATTCGAGGCATGGTAGTAGAGGAACCTGACATTCGGGATAAATATTGCCTGTTGACATTTTCCGTCAGAGAGGTGATTGTGAATGCCGAAAACAAAGAGGTATCAGGAATTGCCTTGATTCGAGTATCTCGATACCCTGCCTACCATTATGGAGACGTGCTCAAATTAACAGGCGAGCCAGAGACTCCTTCCCAATCTCAAGACTTTGACTACAAAACTTACCTGGAACGCCAGGGGATCTATTCCGTCATCTATTATCCCAGGGTGGAAGTTCTAGACCATGGCCAGGGCTTGAAACCTTTGCAGTGGATTTACTCTTTGAGGGAACGGCTCTCTGCCTCCTTAGCCAGAGCTTTGCCTGAGCCACAAGGTTCGTTGGCTCAGGCTATTTTGCTAGGCTTGAGAGGCAACATACCAGATTCACTCTACGAAGCCTTTTCCAGGACAGGGACGGTACACCTGCTAGCTATTTCCGGCCTACATATTAGCATCATTATTGCCATGATCCTCAGCTTTGGTATCCTCGTCTTTGGCAGGCAGCATTCTATATACATCTGGTTGACTCTAGCACTTACCTGGATTTATGCCCTGCTCGCCGGGATGCATCCGCCCATAATTCGGGCAGCAATCATGGGAAGCTTGTTTTTGATAGCTGAGTATTTGGGAAGACAACGAAGTGCCATTATTGCTCTGGCTTTTGCTGCCGCCGTGATGGTGGGTATCCAGCCTCATCTCTTGTGGAGCGTCTCTTTCCAACTCAGCTTTTTAGCCATGGCCGGTCTTGTTCTCCTCTATCCTTACTTCCAGGCGTGGGGGAGAAAGGGAGTTGCGTCCATATTTAAGAATAGAGAGGCGCTGGTAACCGCAGGTAGTATGATAACTGATATTTTTGCTGCTACTCTGGCAGCTATCGTGGCAGTCGGCCCGCTTGTAGCCTATAACTTTGGCGTAGTCGCTCTGATTGCCCTGCCGGCAACCTTCTTCTCCCTACCGGCTCTGCCATTCATCATAGTCACGGCAGCATTAGTCGCCTTCGTTGGATTATTTGCTTCGCTTGTGGCTCAAATACTAGGCTGGCTAACCTGGCTTTTTCTCAGCTATCTCGTTTTTCTGGTTCAAGGCTTTGATGCCATGCCCTACTCCTCATTAGAGGTGACCACTGTTTCCACATGGCATGTCCGGGGGTACTATGTTATATTGGTCATGGTTATAGCACTCCTTAATCGTCGAACGCAGGTATCTGATTTTTTATCCAGGTTGACTTCAGGAATAAAGAAAAGCGCTGGAAGCATTCCTAAACCTCGCCTCGGCTTTTCTGTGAAATGGCTTATCCTTCCACTTTTGGTAGTAGCTATCTTAGTGTGGTCTGTGGTTCTGACCGCGCCTGATGACAAGCTGCACGTGAGTTTTCTTGATGTGGGACAAGGAGATGCCATCCTGATTCAGACCCCCAATGGCCAGAATATACTCATTGATGGCGGTCCTGATGCCCAGAAAATCAATTTGGAGCTAAGCAAGAAGCTACCCTTCTGGGAACGGACGATAGACCTTGTGGTATGTACTCAACCTCAAGCCGACCATATCACAGGTCTGGTCGAGGTCCTCCAAAGATACAAAGTGACTCAGATACTTGAACCTGGAGTGCCCTATGATTCAGTTATATATCAAGAATGGCGCAGGCTTATTGAAGATAAAGAAATCGAGTATAACGTAGCCCAGGTTGGACAGGAGATTGATTTGGGTAGCGGAATCCAAATGGAGGTGTTAAATCCACCAGCAACGCTATATGTGGGAACCGACCATGATATAGATAACAATGGGGTTGTACTGAGGTTAAGTTGGGGCCAGCTTAGTTTCCTATTTACTGCCGACATCAGACAAGAGGTTGAATTCGAACTTATCGGGCAGCGAGCCAATTTGAGAAGTACCGTATTGAAAGTGGCTCATCACGGCAGTAAGACCTCTACCACCTCGCAGTTTCTGGCCTCGGTTGACCCTGAGGTGGCGGTGATTTCGGTGGGTATAGACAACTCCTTTGGGCATCCCAGCCTTGAGGTGGTGGAGAGGCTGATCGGCAGGCTGGGCGAGGACAATGTCTATCGCACAGATGAGGATGGCACCATCGAATTAATTACAGATGGGGAAAGATTGTGGGTAAAAAGAGATTCTTAATGCTACGATTATTCATTATTTTTATACACTTAGTCTCAATTCCCTCGTCTTCGCAAGGGAATCCCTGCCCCAATAAAACATCTGGCCACTAATTTGTGTCTGTTGCGTATCTGTCGCTAACATGACTTTAATCTACTCACTCAGATGTTTCGTCTTCTTCCATTTGAACTTGCATAGGAAGCTCTTTAAAAGGCAATTGTAGAGACCTCATCATATCAACAGCATTACGAGGAGAATACCCTCTCCAATGGTTATTAAATAGAGCAAAGAGCAATTTAGTTTGACTTGCTGTTATCTTTACCCTAGCTGCCAATTCCTCCATTTCTTCAGCCGAATATAGATATTTGTAGCGGGTTTCGCTATCTCCCGTCCACCACGTTTCCGCATTTCTACCGTGAAAGCGGAAGTAGGCCATATCAGAAGTTAGAGGAAGCTCATGAGCGATTGAGGATTTAAATTTCGGCTCATCAATTTGAACCCAGGCAACGTTATGTTCCTTGAGCAGCTTTGCGGTATCGGGGTCATCACTCCAACTTCTATGCCTTAGCTCAACAACTAGCCTGTACTGTCCAAACAACCTGCTTACAGCATTTATTACCTGTTGTCCAAAGCTATCGTTCTTGAAGCTGGGCGGGAACTGTGCCAGCAAAGCACCGAGTTTACCGCTTTTCAATAAAGGCTCAATACTCCGCTTAAATACATCGACATCCTGTAAAGATATTACCACTTCCTCTCCCGTAGCTTCCTTGTACATCTTCGGGTGGGTGAATTTCTGCCAGAGCTTAACTGTGAAGAGGAAATCCTTGGGAACTCTCCGGACCCAGTTATAAACATAGCCAGGATTTAGTGGTCTATAGAATGAGCTATTTATCTCTACCGTATTGAAGAATTGGCTGTAGTATTCAAGTTCATTTATCTTGCCAGTAGGGTAAAAGTATCCAGTCCACGTGCCTTCCCCTTTGGGGTAGGACCATCCTGATGTCCCTATGTATATCTTCGCTTGATCGGTCATCTTTTATACTCCTGTAACATCATTATACCAACATATCTCCGAGCAAATTAATATTTAAAATATATCTAAAATCCTGCTAAAATCTCTTGACAGTAGCACAGATGTTCTGTTACAATTCTATTCCCTTTCTCATTTTGGAGTCAATACCATGTCCAGGCTTATTGATGAACCGGTCAAAGTCCATCAGAACAACGATTCAATGATAACTGCATTCATTTGGAGAAAGCGTCTCTATAGAGTCCTTGATGTTGTTGGTTGGTGGAGAGAACCCTCCGAATGGTGGAACGGTAAATCGATGCGCCTTTTCATCCGTGTGAATGCACAGAACTCAGGCACTGGAACTTATGAGCTTTATAAGCTTGGGGTACAGTGGTTTCTCTCCAGAGTCCTCGATTGAGGCTGCGGTCATGGGTTTCATTCATCTTCATGTCCATTCTCAATATAGCTTCCTTGACGGAGCTTCGTCTCTAGATGAACTGCTGGATAAAGCTGTCTCGCTAAGAATGCCTGCCTTGGCTCTAACGGACCATAATCGGTTGACTGGCGTCATTCGTTTCTATGGCAAAGCCAGAGCAGCGGGAATCAAACCGATAATAGGTGCTGAGCTTGATCTGGCTAGCGGGTATCATTTAACGCTACTTTGTAAGAATGCTGATGGATACTCAAACCTCTGTCAATTAATAACGCAAGCTCACCTGTCAAATCTGGATAGGAAACCAGAAGCAACCAGAGAGATGCTGCGGAATCATAGTAACGGTCTGATTGCTCTGAGTGGTTGTAGTAAGGGTGAAATACCTACCTTCGTCGCTGAAGGTAAGTATGATAAAGCTAGAGAAGCAGCGTGCTTTTATAGAGATGTCTTCGGTAAAGACTTCTTCATAGAGCTTATCCGCTATCCCTCAAGAGAGGGGGGTTCTGACAGTTACCGGCTTGCTTCATTTGCTAAGGAAGATAATCTACCGGTAGTAGCTACCAACAATGTCCATTACGCTGAAATCAAAGAATATCGGATCAAAGAGCTGCTTAATGCCATCGACCGGATCATACCAGCTTCTCAATTGGAGGGTTATCGCACTGTAGAGCAATATCTGAAATCGCAGCAGGAAATGATGAAGCTCTTCAGAGACCTGCCTGAAGCTATAAAGAATACCGGGGAGATTGCTTCAAGGTGTAATCTGGAGATGGATCTGGGGAAGCCTCGCTTCCCGAAGTTTGATATTCCAGAGGGTGAGTCTGATTACAGTTATCTCAGGAAGATAGCCTTTGTGGGAGCTGGAAGAAAATACGGTTTGCTATCCGCTTCAATAAAGAGTCGTCTTGAGCACGAGCTTGATACTATTAATAAACTTGGATTTTGCAGTTATTTCCTGGTGGTCTGGGATATAGTCCGCTGGGCGAAAAGTAGAGATATAAGATGTCAAGCAAGGGGAAGTGCCGTAGATAGCCTGGTTGTCTACGCACTCGATATTAGCAATGTCGATCCTGTCGAATATAACCTGCTCTTTGAACGTTTCATGCATCCTTTGAGGTATGAGCCTCCCGACATTGATTTGGATGTTGACAGAAGACGAAGGGATGAGGTGAGAGACTACATCTACCAGAAGTATGGCGCCGAGAATGTTGCCTGCGTAGGAACGATAAATACCTATATGGCCAGAGGTGCAATCCGTGATATCGGTAAAGCTCTACAAATACCGAAATCGATAATTGAGGAGGCCTGCCAAGGTATCCACTGGTTATCTGCTTCCGAGCTTATGGAGTATGCTGATACACTCCCTGAGCTAAAGCATAGCACCGTCTACAAGAAAGAAGAGCTTGCTGACTTCTTCAAGTTATGCACTGCCATAGACGGATTCCCCAAGCATCTATCCGTCCACCTGGGAGGATTGCTGATAGGTAATGGAAAGCTGTCTGATTTAGTCCCCCTTGAATGGTCTGGCGGAGGAGATATTATCAGCCAGTATGATAAAGATGACATCGAGAGGTTGGGGATTGTGAAACTGGACTTGTTATCACTCCCTACCCTGACCGTCATTGAGGATACGCTGAGCAACATCAAGCAGAGTCGAAGAATTGACATTGATATAGAGAAGACACCGAGAAACGACCCCTCGGCTTTCGGCATACTCAGAGACGGCAAGACTATCGGGACATTTCAGCTTGAATCACCGGCACAGAGAGAAATGGCAGGTAGACTTCTGCCGGACCGCTTTGAAGACATCATCGTGTCTATATCCCTGGTCCGTCCCGGTCCGCTCAAGTCCAATATGGATAAAGATTACCTGCCCAGAAGACACGGCCAACAACCTGTGAAGTATCTCCATCCCAAGCTGAACAACGCTCTCGATGAGACTTTAGGAGTAATCCTCTATCAAGAGCAAGTTCTCAAAGTTGCCCATGATTTAGCTGGAATGAGTTATGCTGAAGCGGATGGTTTCCGACGGGCCATGACTCATGAACGAACTGAAGAGGAAATGGAAGGAATGAGAGACTCATTCATTTCCCGCGCTGTTGGGGATGGTATCGGCAAAAATATAGCTGAAAAGGTATTTGAGCAACTGGCTGCTTTTGCTGCCTATGGATTCTGTAAGGGACATGCCTGTGCTTACGCTATTACCGCCTATCAAACGCTCTGGTTGAAGAGTCATTACCCTGCTGAATTCCTGGCAGCAGTATTGTCCAATCAACCTATGGGTTATTATCCATCTCGTGTCCTTGTAGCTGAAGCGAAGAGGTTTGGAGTCGAAGTCTTACCACCCGATATAAACAAGTCCTCCGAACAATATACAGTGGAAAAAGGGGCGATACGAGTCAGCCTCAAACAGCTAAAGGGAATGTCTGAGAAAGCGTTGGAATCGATATTATCAGCAAGAGCAGAGCATAAATTCACTTCTTTAAGAGACTTTGTATTGAGAACCGATGTCAGTCAACCTATTCTGGAGAACCTGGTTAAAGTAGGTGCTTTTGATTCTTTGGATAATCAGCATGACTTGCTATTACAGCTTCCCAAGCTATCAGAACTTAAACACAAGATAATCAAGGGTACAGCATCACTCTTCGAAGATGCTGCACTCAAAGCAGATACTCCTATGGATTTCCCTATTTATGATAAAAAGTCTAGGTTGTTTCTTGAGAGAGAACTGCTATCATTAAACCTATCGGCACATCCGCTCGATTTCTACGATTCCGATAATGGAATCACCAGAATGAAAGACCTCCCCTCAATTCCTGCTGGTAGGAGGGTCAAGCTAGCGGGGTCAGTGATACGTTACCAGACTCCGCCCACCAGGAATGGAAAGCGGGTAGTCTATGTGATAATGGAAGATGGGACGGGAATAGCAGATGTGACCGTATTTAGCGATGTCCAGGAGAAATGCGGTCAAGTCCTGTTTCGTGAAGGTTGGCTAACAGTCGAAGGTAAGGTCCAGAGGAGAGGTCAGAAAGCTACTTCTATAATTGCTGAGGAATTGTATCCACTACGCAGGATAGAAGGCTCTGTTATTAACTCAAGTTTGTAGAATATATTCAGCACCAATTTTTGGGGACTGATTTTATGAAGAATCGTCTAACTGCAGAGTCAAAGCGACCTGCTCTTCCTTTCTCTACATTATTGGTGATCCACCTACGAGGTAGCGGAGAGTCTGATTCACAATTGATGGAGAGGAGCTATAGGTAAAGGTGGAGGATTAAGAAAAGCCCGCTAAAGAAACTGCGATACAGCTTAGCAGCTTGCCTGAATCTCTTAATTGGAGTATTCTTTAAAACAGGAACCACAGCAAAATCGACTAAGTCATAGCTAGCAAGATATCGAGGAGTTAGCCATGGTTAATTTGGATGATGTCTCCGTATATCGGCAATTTGACAAGTTAGGAATGCTCGGTCACCTGCACAGGTTTCCCGAGCAATGCCAGAAGGCCTGGGAAAAGGTGCAGAAGTTCGAGCTACCCCGCGAATATACTGAAATATCTAATGTCCTTATAGTTGGAATGGGGGGCTCGGCTATCGGTGGTGATTTTGTGCGTCGGCTGGCTCTGGCTGAAAGCAAATTACCTGTTTGGGTACACCGGGACTATGGACTACCGGTATTTGTTGACGCGAACACCCTGGTTATTGCCTCCAGTTATTCAGGGAACACCGAAGAAACGCTCTCTGCGTTCACCAAAGCATTAGAAACACAGTCCAAAAAGCTTGTCATCGCCTCAGGCGGCAAACTTAAGCATTTAGCCGAAAATGAAGGCATCCCGGTTTTCATAGTGGACTACCAGGCGCCTCCCCGGGCTGCCTTCCCTCATAGTTTTATCCCCCTAGTAGGCATCTTTCAGAAGCTTGGTCTGCTTGAAGATAAGTCGGCAGATTTGCTAGAGGCGGTGGACATTCTGAACAAACTTTCAAAAGATTTTACAGAAACTAATCCCCTCGCTTCTAATCCCGCAAAGCAACTGGCAGCAAAGCTGTGGGGACATGTGGCAGTCATTTATGGATCTGGGCTACTCTCAGAAGTAGCCCAGCGTTGGAAGGGAGAATTCAACGAAAACAGCAAGGCCTGGGCCTTCTTTGAAAGCTTCCCCGAACTTAACCACAATGCTGTAGTCGGCTATGAATTCCCTCCCGAGGCGAAGGAAAGCATATTCGTGTTCATGCTGCGCTCCTCTTCGCTCCGTCCCCGGAACCTGCTCCGTTACGAAGTTACCGCTAAATTGCTAGCTAAAGCGGGAATCTCTTACGAATTTGCTGAAGCCCGAGGGGAAAGCGCCTTAGCTCAGGTGCTGAGTTTGGTACTCTTGGGCGACTATGCCAGTTTCTATCTGTCAATGTTAAACGAAGTTGACCCCTCATCTATAGATGCGATAAACTTTGTGAAACAATACCTTGCCCAGTCTGCTATTTCGAATGACTAGGGTAGTTCTGAAAAGGCATAGTTGGTCGGGAAGATGTGTGGACAAGTCAACAGGTACAGCAGTGGGGTGGCTGGGTGAAAGCTTTAATCCTGGCTGCCGGTAAAGGCACAAGACTCAGGCCTCTAACTAATACTATCCCGAAACACCTCCTGCCCGTGGGCAATAAACCGATTCTATTTCATGTGCTGGACTACATCAAAGAAGCGGGCATCAAAGATATCGGCATCGTTGTATCTCCAGACTCCGGCCCTTACATAGAAGAAGCCATAGGCACTGTTACAGAGTGGAGAGGGAAGATTAAATTCATCGTCCAGCCTGAACCACTGGGGCTGGCACACGCTGTCAAGGTAGCTCAAGTATTCCTCGACGGTTCTCCTTTCCTTATGTTCCTGGGCGACAATCTCATCCAGGAAGGTATCAAAGGTTTCCTGGACGAATTCCACGCTTCCAACTCCGATGCTAGCATTCTCCTCAAGGAAGTGTCCGACCCAAGGGCTTTTGGTGTGGCCGAGCTCGACTCTACAGGCAGAGTAATGCATCTGGTAGAAAAGCCCAAAAGGCCCAAGAGCAACCTGGCTATAATCGGAGTTTACCTTTTCACCTCTGAGATTCATAAAGCTGTAGCTCAGATAAAGCCTTCCTGGCGGGGGGAGCTGGAGATAACCGATGCCATCCAGAAACTTCTGGAGATGGGGAAGGAGATTAGAAGCCACCTTCTCCGGGGTTGGTGGCTTGACATCGGCAGCAATGATGGGCTCATCGAAGCTAACCGCGTTGTTCTTGATGCTTTTTTGAAGCGGGACATCAAAGGGGAAGTTGATTCGCAAAGCCGTATCGTCGGCAGAGTCCGGGTCGGGGAGGGAACAAAATTAGAAAACAGCTTTATTCAAGGTCCGGTATTTATCGCGGCAAGTTGTCAGATAAAAAATTCTGTTATCAAACCTTTCAGCAACATCGGGGCTGGATCGGTGGTCGAGGATTCATCACTGGAACATTCAGTAATACTGGAGAATTGCCAGATTTTGAAAATCAAGCATCTGGCTGATAGTGTCATTGGTAAAAATACGATATTAGCTGGACAGGGGAAAAGTCCTGAAAAACTAAGGCTATTCATAGGCGATGACTGCACAGTGGAATTGGAGTAGAAAATCATGCAGAGGCTATTGATTGTTTCAAACAGGCTGCCCATCACTATTCAGGAGAGGAAAGGTGAATTGTACATTGAGCCCAGTGTTGGTGGTCTGGCTACAGGTCTAAGATCGTGGTACAAATCTAACCCCAGCGTCTGGATTGGATGGGCAGGGATAGGGCGGAAAAAAATAAAAAGGGAAAAAGACATCATGGCGAGACTGTTATCTGAAAACTGCCACCCAGTCCCTCTCTCAGAGCATGATGTCGAAGCCTACTACCACGGGTTCTGTAACAGAACCATCTGGCCCCTTTTTCACTACTTCCCTATCTACGCAGAATATAGCGAAGATTTCTGGCGGGCTTATGAACGAGTCAACGTAGCTTTCGCCAACGTAGTTGCTGGAATTGCCAAGCCTAACGATATTATCTGGATACATGATTATCAGCTGATGCTTCTCCCCAGGCTCCTGAGAGAAAGGTTGCCAAAGGCAACAATAGGTTTCTTCCTCCACATTCCTTTTCCATCTTTTGAAATATTCCGCTTGTTACCATGGCGTAAACAAATTCTGGAAGGACTGTTAGGCGCAGACCTCGTGGGTTTTCACACCTATGACTACACCGGGCACTTTCTGGACAGCGTACATCATCTAGTGGGTTACGAAGCGGCTATGGGGCAGATCACCAT
>Ga0209427_10010590_pt1 | contig 10201 bp, 8 predicted proteins | sample DeeMarSWOR136_30_FD_187465 | JGI IMG/M metagenome (GOLD analysis project Ga0209427, IMG submission 187465) | Marine sediment microbial communities from White Oak River estuary, North Carolina - WOR-1-36_30 (SPAdes) (version 2) | ecosystem: Environmental > Aquatic > Marine > Intertidal zone >...
GCGATAGGCAAGTCTGGGCAGGCTCCCCTGCAGGTCTGGCTACCTGAGGCTATGGCTGGCCCAACCTCTGTTTCTGCTCTGATTCATGCTGCAACCATGGTGAAAGCGGGAGTCTACATAACAGCACGATTCTTGGTGACAATCGTCAGTGCGTCTGGTGTTCATGCAGAGATAGGTCCTGGTGACCCAGGATTCACAGCGGCTCAAGCTATTGGATTTGAGGCTGCCTTAACCTTCTTCATTATCGTAGCAATAATCGGAGCAATCACCGCCCTGATGACAGCAACGATGGGTATGGTTTCGAATGAGCTCAAACAGATCTTGGCTTTCTCAACACTCTCACAGCTTGGCTACATGATTCTAGCACTGGGAGTTGGTGGTCTCATGCAGGCCAATCACCTTCACTACGATCATGCCTATCTAAGCGGTGTCTTACATGTTGTTTCGCATGGTGCCTTCAAGGCACTCTTGTTTCTAGCATCAGGTGGTGTGATACATGCTGTGCACACGAAGTATATCTCAAAGATGGGAGGTCTCGGTAAGTACATGCGGAAGACACTCATCGTTATGTGGATCGGTGTTCTCGCCTTAGCTGGTATACCCCCGTTCTCTGGGTTCTGGTCAAAGGACTCCATCATTGAATATACCTATGAGCTAGCTGCTCACTGGACAAACCCACTTGGATGGCTTCTGTTCTTCTTCTCAGTACTAGCTGCAGCATGCACTATCTTCTACAGTTTCAGACTGATGGGTATAACATTCTATGGGCCATCAGAGTACGACACTCATGACTCCCACAGTTCTCACGAAGATGAGAGTGAGGAGCACACTGAGGAAGAGTATCATGATGAGCATCATCAGATGCCTCATGATCCTGGTCCAGCAATGATGATTCCGTTGTACATCTTGGCTGCATTCACGATCATCGCTTTTGTGGTGTTCCCATTCATCCAACAGATTGCCATAGGAGACACTCATAGTTGGGGTGAGATCATGGCTGAGATGATTGCTGTGAAGTTCAGTCCAGAAGGACTTCCACCATTCCTTATCACACTTGGAGCACTTGCTGTTGGAGGTATTCCAGGTTACATCATCTACATTAAGAATGCTGACAAGCAGAATTCCATCATCGGTGAAACCGGATTAAGTCGAAAGGTCTACAATTTCCTAAAGCACCGTTGGTACATCAATGAGGGCTATCACTGGATATTGGGCAAGTTCCTTAACTTTGCAGCTATGTATCGTATTCAAGTAGATGACAAAATAATCGATGGAATTGACTTCAAGTCTGCAGATGCAGCGATTTCAATTTCCACGAAAGTGCGTTGGTTCGATGATAATGTTGTTGATGGATTTGCAGAAGGAATATCTACAGAGAGTGTCAGAGCATCTGAGATTGGTCTAGCTGAAACTCAGACGGGACGTATTAACGACTATGTCAGCGTTGTGATGTTTGGTATTGGGATACTTATCCTTCTCGCATTAGTTACATTGGGAGTGATATAAAATGCAATTAGACTTCGCCATAAACATCCTGAACTCATTGCCTTTTGGAGCATTAGGATTCATGCTAATCCTACCACTTGTGGCTGCTTTGGTTGCATACTTTACAGGAAAAGGAGCTCGTGTGATTGCACTACTGGTCACGACCATTGAACTTGCATTATCCCTTCTTCTGGTTCTCGCTGTGGACACCAGTGAAATATTATCTACTGCCACTGATGCGGGAATGGATTTCGTCGCTAGCTTTGTGTTGGGTACACTGCCAATTAGCACACCTGAAACACTTTTCCAGTTCATCGTGGGAGTTGATGGGCTCTCAGCCATAATGATTCTACTATCCAATCTTGTGGTCTTCATCGCAGCAATCAGCTCGAATCACATTCATAAATCTGAAGGATTCTATTACTCGTTGTTCCTACTCCTTCAGACTGGTCTAATGGGTGTATTCATGTCACTCGATTTGATCGGATTCTTCATTTTCTGGGAGCTTGTTCTTATCCCTATGTTCTTCATCATAGGAAGATGGGGTGAAGAGGGATGTGAACATGCAGCTGTGAAGTTCTTCATCTATACTCATCTTGGCTCAGCCGTGATGCTCGTTGCGTTCTTTATGATGTACCTAATTGCTGGCCAAGAAAAAGGAATCTACACCTTTGCATTGATCGAAGTTGCAGGTGGAACTGAAGGTCTTAGAACAATATTATCTGATTTGGCTCCAATGATTCAGATTGGTTTTGCACTTGCAATCTTCATGGGTGCAGGAGTGAAGTTACCTGTTTGGCCACTTCACAACTGGCTTCCATGGGCTCACGTTAAAGCTCCTACACCAGGTTCAGTCATACTAGCTGGTATCTTGCTTAAGATGGGCGGATACACATTCATACGTCTTGGACTTTGGTTAGTCCCTAGTGCTTTTACTAGATTAAGCATCCCATTCGCAGCACTAGCTATCTTCACATGTATATATGCAGCATTCACTGCAATGGCTCAGACTGATTTGAAGAGTTTAGTTGCGTATACTTCAATCAATCATATGTCTTGGGTATTGTTGGGTGTAGCAGTGGCTGCATATGCAATTGGGCTTGACCCTCTTATTGCAGAAAATGTTGGCTACATCAATGCAGCCAATCTAGCACTTCAAGGTGCTATATTCATGATGTTCAGTCACGGAACCATAATCTCCATCATGTTTATCATGGCTGGACAACTCAAATACTCCGCAGGCACGCGTGAGCTTCCCGACATTAAGGGCTTAATGACAAAAGCGCCGAAACTCTCAGCCATCTTGATTCTTGCATCCTTTGCAGCTTTTGGTCTGCCAGGATTTAGTGGTTTCATAGCAGAAGCACTTGTCATTTTTGGTTCCGTTGTAGTCTACCTCTGGTCAGCTATCATCACATTTGGTATCTTTGTAACAGTAGGCTATATGCTCTGGATGTTGAATCGAATAGTGTTCAGCGAACCAGATGAAGAGAAAGAAGTCACAGAGGCTCCTTGGAGTGACTTAATTGCTCCAATCCTAATGCTGATTCCAGTGATTCTCTTGGGTGTATGGCCCGACCTTGTTCTCAACTTCACCCAATCTGTTGTAACATTCATCATTGGAGGTGTTGGACCTTGATGTTACTTCAACTAGACCAAATAGCAGATGCACTTCGTGGAATCTTTCTACCTATCAGAAATTTCCTGCTTTCTATTATCCCTCCAGGTTGGATTATGTCTCTTCCAGCTCTGACCTTGATCCTCTTTGCAATCATTGCCCTAGTTGTAGGTATGCGGTATAATCCCCTTGGTCTGAGTTTTATTGGTATTTTGCTTGCTGGAATTCAAATGGTGATTCTCGATCCTAATGACCCAGCACTCACAGCCCTTATTGGTGAAGGTGGTGTATCATTTGGACAGTTTGTTCGAGACCCTATGGCTGATTTCTTCATCTATATTATACTCATTGTTGCCTTTCTTGTTCTAATGTCTTCCACCCTCTATGGCGGTGATAAAGGGCCGTACAATTTCCTACTACTGATCTCATTCGCAGGTGCAATCTGGGTAGTGATGGCAACTGATCTTATTGGTCTATTTCTAGCATGGGAACTCATGTCAACACCAACCTACATACTTGTTGCTCTAGGACCTGCTAGAGAAGCAATTGATGGTGCTACCAAGTACTTTGTGATGGGACTTCTAGCTACTATGTTGATGATTTTTGGAATTGCACTTGTATATGGAGTCATTGGTACAACTAATCTTGTTGAAGTTGCTTCAGCTGTTGATAATATTTGGAATATGTTCGCAACAACCCCCAATGCTGCATATACAATTGTATTAGCTGTGGTTCTTTTCGTAGTTTCCTTTGGTTTCAAGGTAGGAGTGTTTCCTGGCTGGCAATGGGTGCCAGATGCTTATGCTAGTGCTGATGGAAGTGTAACTGCATACCTTGCAGGAGGTTCCAAGAAAACAGGTGTAGGCGCATTGATGAGGATTCTTGTTATAGGGTTCGTCGCAGCACAAACCCAATGGACGTTTCTTATTGTAGGAGTTGCCATTCTTACAATGGTCATTGGTAATGTCTTAGCACTTGCGCAAAGGGATATCATGCGGATGTTGGCTTACAGTAGTGTTGCGATGATGGGCTATCTCTTCATAGGAGTTGCAGCAGCTAATCCAGACATTCCAATCGCCTATAGTCTGGGTATCGGGGCTGCACTCTTCCATGCTTTTACTCATGCATTAATGAAGACCTCCGCCTTCATCCTTGTATGGGCACTCTCAATCAGATTGGCAAAGAGAATAACCTACGACGACCTTGCAGGACTCAGTAAACGTGCACCTGTGGCTGCCGGACTATTCGCAATCCTTATGCTATCACTTGCTGGAATGCCCTTAACAGTTGGATTCTGGTCCAAGTTAGTTCTTTTCCAAAGTGCTGTCGTTGCAGGAATGTGGTGGCTCGCGCTCATTGGATTGCTTAACTCGGTATTCTCGCTCGGTTACTACTTGCGAGTCCTGAGGTATTCATATATGATGGATGCTCCTGACGACTCGAGAATCAACTTGCCATCTATCCCCTTTGCCGCAGTTGTGATTTGTGTTGTCGCAGTGATTGCGCTCTTTATCTTCCCGTATCTCATTCTAGACTACGCATTTGCAGCAGTGCCCTTATTGCCTTAAGAACTTCAAAATCAAATAGACTTGGCTATATTTCATGGCCAAGTCGTTCCTCTTCTTTTCGAATGGCTGTTTCAACACACTTTGTAAACATCATCTCAACATTCTCTCCAGTTTTTGCAGAGGTTTCTATATACTCAATATTTCTCCAGCGACTAAACATCTCTCCTGCCTCTGGAGGAACCATTCTATCTTCTCTGTCTACCTTGTTGGCAACGAGAATTACAACAGCATCAGGAGAAACACTGACGAAATTATCATACCAATCTGCCACATTGAGGAATGTTGGTGGTCGTGTTACATCATATACAATGAATGCAATCGCTGCCCCTACCATATACCTTGAACGAAGATCTCTGTATGTGGGTTGTCCTGCTAGATCCCATAGGACAATCTGAGCAGAAGATACCTCGCCTGGATGAAGCTCAATCTCGACATTTTTCACTGCGATGTTAGTTCCAATTGTTGCTTTATATGACTCCCCAAAACTATTCTCTGTATACCTCATGATGCAACTTGTTTTACCTACGGCCCCGTCACCTAGTGCAACCATTTTCAATACGTAACTGGGACCTTCTTCTTCCAACAAATACCCTTCCTGTGTCTGGTGATGGTGAGTATTCCATTAATTTAACCATTCTGGGAATATAGTCATTGGATTTTTTTAATGAAATTATGTTGTTTAGCATCCATTAGGTGGTCTAACAATAAATCGAGTTCCCTTCGAAAAATCCCCTTTCACACGATCCTCCACCTGAATACTTCCTCTATACTAATAGGTACAAAGAGTACAATACAATTCAGGAATATTTATTGAATGTACATTTTAGTACATTAATGAACATTTATGCACAATGTTTATAAGAGTCTTTGAACCGACGATTTCAACCGTTTCTGGATGTGGAAACATGATACGAGTGTGCCTTGGCCAATGGCTTCTGGGTCCCGATGCGGGGCCCGTTTAGTATGTTCACCATATGGCACATTCTCTTTACCATTTTCTCTTACTGAACTTGTCAAGACCTGCCTGTTTCATTATAAAATGCTCCACAAATCTACTCTTGATTATGGTTTAGTAGATATTCCACATTCAGATCCGGTACTTATACGGAGAAAATAACATGAAACAAGAACATGCAAGAATTCAGTTGGATATCGACGACACACCAAGAGAATATCTTAACATCCTACCGCACTTGAAAAATCCACTCCCTCCACCTATCAATCCGGCAACAGAGGAGCCAGTTAATCCTGAAATGCTTCTCGCATTATTTCCAGAAGAGTGTGTGAAGCAAGAAGTTTCAATGGAGAAAACCATTGCAATTCCCACCGAAGTGCGAGAAATTTTGATGAGGTCAGGTCGACCAACCCCATTACAAAGAGCAATAGGACTCGAACGGGCTCTAAAGACTCCATGTCGCATATATTACAAAAGGGAAGATGTTTCACCAACTGGTAGCCATAAGTTGAACACTGCAGCTGCACAAGCCTACTATGCTCAGAAAGAGGGTATTGAACGAATGGCTACTGAAACTGGTGCAGGACAATGGGGAAGTGCAGTGGCACTTGCTTGCGCTTATTTCGAGCTTGAAGCTATGGTATACATGGTCCGTATAAGCTACGAGCAGAAACAATATCGTGGTACATTAATGAGGACCTACGGTGCAACGATAGTACCAAGTCCGTCCGACTTGACTGAATTTGGTCGCAAAATAAACAAGGAACAACCAAACCACCCTGGAACTCTTGGTATTGCTATCAGTGAGGCACTTGAAGATACCATAAATAATGAGAATACGAAGTACACACTTGGTTCTGTTCTAAATTTTGTCATGTTACATCAGTCTGTGATAGGACAGGAAGCTATTGCACAGCTAGATGTAATTGACCTATCACCTGACTATGTCATTGGTTGTGTTGGTGGTGGTAGCAACTTTGCAGGAATCGCCTTTCCTTTCCTTGTAAACGATCGTTTCCGTGATACAAAGTTCATTGCTGCTGAACCTACAGCTTGTCCATCTCTCACAAAAGGCGAATATTGCTATGACTTTGGAGACACAGCAGGCCTTACTCCAAAATTAAAAATGCACTCCTTGGGCGCTGACTTTACTCCCCCGAAGATTCACGCAGGAGGTCTTAGATATCATGGAGTTGCTCCCACAGTCAGCGCCCTTACTCTAGAAGGGCGAATAACTCCGCAAGCATTTAATCAGATTGATGTTTTGAATGCAGGAGTTCTGTTTGCAAAAACAGAGGGTATCATACCCGCTCCAGAATCAGCTCACGCAATAAAATCTGCAATTGACATAGCTTTGGAAGCTAAGAAAAAGAATGAATCATGTACATTAGTCTTCAATCTTTCAGGACATGGCCATTTCGATATGGCAGCTTATGCAGCGTTAATGAATGGTACTCTGAATGGTGATGAACCAATCGGGATTCCCCAAGCCACAGGTGATCTCCTCACTGTGCAGGGTAAGTGATGCAACAACCGCTGCCCTGCGCAGCGGTTTCTTTTTTTTTCCTAATTATTTTGAGAGTTTCAACATGTTAGCAAGAGCTTGAGCTGCTCTTTGAGGGCTTGAGAAGAAAGGAATCCCAGCTGCCTCCAATATATCATGACCGGGAGGTTTTCTTGTTACTGGCGAGGCAAGAATACTAACTACTGGTTTAGAGCCCTTTTGAGTTGCCTTAACAATCTCATCGATTGGAACGCCGCCTCCAATCCCCTCCTGATAATTTGGAGAGAACACAATCATAACCGCATCGAACCGCTCTTCATTTAGAATTAATTTGAAGGCTTCTGAAAATATCCTAGGATTCGCCCAGCCTTGAGCAAGAAGGTCAATAGGATTCTTGATAGGCACTTCAACAGGCATGTTCAGCATTGATTGAATTTTATGAGCTACAGTAGGTGAAGGAGGTGGAAGCTGAATTCCATTTAATTCGAGGGTTTGTGCAGCCACCAATGCAATGCCCAGTGTATGAGTTACAATAGCAACTCTCTGTCCTTTGGAGTGGTGTTTACATGTTGTAATGACATGTGCTGTGTCTATCATCTCGCCAACTCCTGTCACTTCAATAGCTCCTGCTTGTCTTATCGCAGCACTATAGAGATCAGAATTTCCAGCAAGACTACCAGTATGGCTCAATGCTGCGTTTCTAGATGCAGGCGTTTTTCCCACTTTGAACACAATAACTGGTTTCTTTGGAGTTGTCTTTTTTATCTCCTCAGTCATTTCTCTTGCATACTCAGTACCTTCAACAAAAAGACAAATTGCATCAGTTTCAGAATCCTCTCGGAGATATCTTAACATATCATGAAAATCGATATTCACTCGATTTCCAACGCTAGCAAATTTTGAAACTCCAAGATCTGAATCAGCTGCTTGGTAAATCATAAGTCCTGTAACTCCTCCACTTTGACTCACCAGCGCAACTGATCCCTCTTTTAATGGTGTAGGGTGTGGAAAGAAGGTCGCGTTCAAACCTATTTTGCAGTTACCTGCACCCAGACAGTTAGGTCCAATAACAGCTATTTGTCCTGAATCTGCCATTTCTTTTACTTTGCGTTGATGTTGTTCTCCAATTCCTCCTAGTTCCTTGAAACCAGCTGAAAAGATAATTGCCCCTCTTACTCCAGCTTCTTTGCATTCAGAAAGTGCTTGCAGAATGAATTGTGGACCAAGAGCAATCATAGCGAGGTCTACTTGAGTGTCAATATCGCCAATTGATGAATAGCACTTTGCATTACCTATAGTCTTGATCCGAGGATTTACTGGGTAAACATCTCCTCTATAATCTTGAAGCGCTAATAGAGTAAGCGCTCCAAGTTTGTCTGGTTTGTCCGATGCTCCTACTACCGCTATTGCTTTTGGATTGAATAGCTTGTCAAGAGATTCATTTTTCCACATCATAACTTGACCGCCTCTTCATCAGAGGTATTTAGAAGCTTCCTAACCCTTGATATTACTAGTGCTGAAACTGACTTTCGAGCCTCATCATAACTTGTAAATGGAATTATTGATACATCTGTTTTCTCTGCTTCAGACATCATATACTCCTGTATTAGTCGCGTAGCTTCGAACTCTCTGTTTCTAACAATAGTATCATCAGTAACTGTTCTGAGTTTTCCAATAGCATGTTTGCTAGCAAACATCGCCTTATGTGTTTCAAAATCTGGATTAATTAGGACTTCAATAACACCTGGACATAGACCTTGAATTGAACCAGGTTGAATATGAACCCCCTCCACAACAGCAATAGCGCCTTCAGAAACTATTCTCTTCGTCATTGTTTCAACATGAGGTGTTATGATTTCACACTGTGCCAAAAACCCTCTTACTATTGGTTCCAAATTAGGGGATCCTGATTGTCGATGGATATATGCTTGATATGTGTGGCAAAATAACTCTGGATATTTCTCCTCACTAAATATTCCACGAAGAACCTGACGAACTGAGTCAGTGCTAATGAATCTGGTAGCAGTGAGATCGTGCATTAGTTCAAGTGCTATCAAAGACTTGCCTGTTGCTGACGCTCCTTCAATGACAACCACAAGTGCTGGTATTTCTATTGAATCTCCTCGAAGACTCTCGTATCTTGTTAGGATATCAAAATTAGTACGAATCGAAGGCTGGTATGCACCTAGAGATTCGCGGATTTGATTGAGGAGCTCGCCCTCTGTTTCAATCTGTTGAATCTTTGAATCGTGCATGATTCTTGAAATATCATTATCTGATAGACCACTCAATCTAAGCCGTCCCTTGATCGTAAAGATTGGAAAAGGAACCATATTATCTCCGATTCGTAGTTTCATAGCAAAGTTTCATGCCAGAACAACCTCAAAAGCCCTTCCGTGAACAGTAACCTTTCGTTTCTCTTCCCGGAGTTCCCTGAAAAGAACGACCTGTTGGAGACCTCTTTTTTCTCTTGCGTATAGGTCTGCCCATAAATGGCCTGCTCATATCAATAGATCCATCAACTTGAATAATACTTGAAGAGGCTTCCCGGATAATGCCCCACCTACCTTTTGCCAGACTCATACTCTCATCATAGATGCTGATGTATCCATTCAGCAACTCGTATGACTTTCCAATATCTATTTCATCTACATCCTCATTCCACAAATTTAGACTGATTATTGCAGATTTATCACCAACTATGCATTCTCTGATGAGATGACGTTTCCCACTAGCGTTTGCTGTGACGAGTCGTGTTTGTCCTTTCTTGATCACACTGAATCTCACATTTACTGATTTTGATTCGACTGTCAGCCTGGAAATTGGAGTCCAATCCTCTTTTCGATTTTCTCTTGATTCTTCTGCATCCTGCAAGTAAACGCATCCGAATATGGGTGTCGATGAATAATAAAGAACTCCACACTTTTTCATGAGTGAATCTCTATCAGAGCTTTTCGTAGCTGTTCAAGACCCATTATTAGTTCCTCATGTTCACCACCAAACCCAAGCCGGAAATGCCCATCAAGCTCCATTCGAGAACCTGGGACTGTAAAAGTTCTGTATTTCTTCAC
>Ga0209427_10010595_pt1 | contig 10200 bp, 9 predicted proteins | sample DeeMarSWOR136_30_FD_187465 | JGI IMG/M metagenome (GOLD analysis project Ga0209427, IMG submission 187465) | Marine sediment microbial communities from White Oak River estuary, North Carolina - WOR-1-36_30 (SPAdes) (version 2) | ecosystem: Environmental > Aquatic > Marine > Intertidal zone >...
TTTTTATCGATTTCAATATTGATATTGACACTATCATCAGTAACCAACATACTACTTTAGCCTCCTTTCGTTTGGCTTGCCACGAGCAGATGTTCTTGTTTTGCACAGGACAAAATCCGTGGAATAGTGAATGTTCAGCCGGGATTTATTCTGAGAAGTTTGGTGAAAATTACTTCTTGGCAATCTGGAAAAACTCGAAAAATCAAGATATACATAAAACTAACTTTGCATTATGAACAAGGTAATCAAGCTATTATCTATTTGTAGACGAAAAGCAGATAGATAACCCCAGATTAATCTCATCCTGCTTACTTCACAACATACAACATCCTCCTTCTGAGCTTTTGTCTCTACTTTCCTGGTCGTAAGCTGAGGTATGATATCACAAAATTTATCCATCTGTCCAATTAGGAGTTGGAGCCTAATATCTAACCAAGAAACTTAAAGATATGGCTCGGTCACCACTATTGTGGCCATTAAGATATGCGGGCCTAATAGATCAGGTAACAATAAAAATATGGACGCCAGTCAATTTATATTCACACTACTTTGACTGCCGTTCCATACGCTACCATCTCAGCAGCTCCGGACATCACCATCGAAGTTACAAGCCTGGTACCTATTATAGCATTAGCACCCATCTTCTCAGCTTGCTCAATCATCCTCTGCAATGCTTCCTCCCTGGCCTGTGCCAACATTAATGTGTAATCTTTAACTTCGCCGCCTACAATGTTTCGCAAGCCAGCCATAATATCACGTCCCACATGCCTGGCCCTGATAGTGCTGCCTCTAACCAAACCAAGGGTTTCTGTTATTCTTTTGCCCTCTATATGTTCTGTGGTAACCACAATCATTTTTCCACCTCCTTGAATTTCTCCTTGTCCTCCTTAGATGCTCGATATCTCTCCCGGCCCAATGATACTAAGAGTACGATAAGCCCTACCGCTATAGCGGCAATAGCAATCTTAACTGGCAAGGGCAATGATAAGAAAGCTAGACGGAAGAACCAATAAATCCCCCAGCCTATTAAAACTACCAAACCGACTGCTAGTAGAAAACCGCCTATCTTTCTCAATTCGACTCCTTTCTCACAAATTATAGTCGTGATACGGCCTTCCGTCAATCGAAGGCAATTTATAACGTATTATAAGGAAGGCTCCTCCCTGAATCGGTTGGTGATAGGCAGCCTCCTATCCCGGCCAAAGTCCCTGGGAGTTATTTTTATACCGGGGGCAGCTTGACGGCGCTTATATTCACTCTGGTCTACCAAGCGAGCTACCTTTGTAACTATGTCACGATCAAAACCCATGCCTATAATCTGGTCAATTGTCACATCATCTTCCACGTAGGCCTTTAGTATAGGATCCAATACCTCATATGGTGGCAGGGTATCGATATCTTTTTGGTCGGGTCTTAGTTCAGCCGATGGTGCTTTGGTCAAGACGGCAGATGGTATCACATTCTTACCTGCCTGGCGATTCTTGAATTTGGCTAAATCAATGACCAGTGTCTTAGGGACATCCTTCAGGGGAATAAACCCTCCAGCCATGTCTCCAAAAAGAGTAGTATAGCCGGTAGCTGTCTCACTTTTATTGCTGCAAGCAAGAACCAGCCAGCCGAACTTATTGGACAGGGCAAAGAGAATATTGCCCCTGATTCTGGCCTGAATATTTTCCTCGGTGATATCCGGTTGAGCATTTTTAAAGGTCTCCGCAAGTGTTTCCAAATAAGAGGTGAATGCCTTTTCAATAGGTATTACCTTGAATTCTATTCCTAGATTTTTTGCTAAAGCCTCCGCATCGGACTTGCTGCCCGGGGATGAGTACTGAGATGGCATAGAAACACCTATAACATTTTCAGCCCCAAGGGCGTCTGTTGCTATGGTGGCTACCAAGCTTGAATCAACTCCACCGGACAAACCGACGACTACTTGCTTAAAGCCATTTTTACGCACGTAGTCTTTGGTGCCTAATACAAGGGCTTGGTAAATCTCAGTTAGTTCATCTAGTCTTTCAACTTTTCTTGGTGATAAGGAAGGCCTGACAATTGCAGGATACTCTCTTGACACTTCTATCTTGGTAACCTGTTCTAGTTTCTCTCTAATCCAAGGCGTCTCTTTTCTTCGTCGAGGATCACGCAACTGAGAGCGTAATACCGACTCCACATCCAAATCAGCTACCACAAAATCTTCCTCAAACTGCTTCCCCCGAGCAATAAGTTGTCCTTTCTCATTGATAATCAGGCTATTGCCGTCAAACACAAGCTCATCTTGCCCTCCTACCAAGTTGTTATGGACAACTATAGCCACACTGTCTGTTGCTCTGGTAGCAAGCATCCTTTCTCTGAAAATCCCTTTTCCGGCATGGTATGGGGAAGCGCTTATATTAATCAACACCCTGGCTCCGGCATATGCCTGGACAATTGCCGGCCCGGCTTCATACCACATATCTTCACAGATAGTTATGCCTATGCCAATGTCATAAATGATAAAAAAAGGACATTCACCCCCGACCTGGAAATACCTATTTTCATCAAATACGCCGTAGTTCGGCAAATAGAATTTGTGGTAAACGCCCACCAATTTTTTATCATAGACCACCGCAGCAGCATTGTATATATCACCATCGCTGTCAACGAAGCCCACAACTACCGCTATATCTGAGCTGTGCTCAATTATTTTATTAAGGCTTTCTCTGTTTTGCTGGATGAATTGTGGTTTAAGCAGCAAATCTTCAGGTGGATATCCAGTTATAGCCAATTCAGGGAAGGTTAGAACATCGACTCTGAGTGACCTCGCCTGGTCGATGGATTGCAATATTTTCTTGGTATTACCGCTGAGGTCGCCTACAGTCGAATTAATCTGTGCTATGCCAACTCTGATGCTATGCAATTTGCCTCCTCATAGCAACAAACTATAGTATACCAAACATTAATAAGCATTTTTCGTAGTCTATAGAGTCTAATACAGGATAGACCGCTCTTCTACTCAAATGCCCCTGGCCCACTCCACAGCGTTTAGAAAAACGCGGAAGCCGTCCCCATAATCCCCCCGTAGCTCTCTGGTCCATCTGGGATGTTGTGTCCAACGTATGAATCGCTCCGGGTGTGGCATCAGCGCAAAAATGCGACCAGTAGCATCGCAGATGCCGGCTATATTATTCACTGAACCATTAGGATTGTGAGGGTATCCAGCCTGAATATCTCCTGTCTCGTCAGCATAGTAAAGTGCCACATTTAACTCTTCTGGTACCCTTTGTTCAATTATTACCTTACCCTCTCCGTGGGCCACTGGTAGATACATAAGGTCTATTCCCCGTGTAAAAATGCACGGGCTTTTTTTATTGACGCGGAGGTAGACCCAGCGACACTCAAACCTGCCGGAATCGTTGCCAGCTATGGTTAACGATTGCAAATTATCACCCCTCGACTTAGATAATATGCCAGCTTTTACCAAGACCTGAAAACCATTACAGATTCCTAGAATGAGCCTGCCGTCATCAAGAAACTTTTGAACTTCGTCCCCCAGTTTGATTCTTAGTTCGTTGGCCAGGATTCTCCCGGCCGAGATATCATCCCCATAAGTAAAACCGCCGGGAATGACCATTATCAGGTAATTCGAGAGAGGCTTCTGCCGACGGATAAGCTCATCCACATGAATCAAGTCCACCTGTGCCCCGGCTCGTTCGAAGGCAAAGGCGGATTCCACGTCGCAGTTTGTTCCCGGGGCTCGCAGTATCAGTGTCTTTACCTTAGTTATCATGCCAAATCCTACCAGCGAAGAGGTCTCTGCCAAGCCTCTTTGAGTTCATTAATGGGAGCTGAAAGCACTATTTCCCCATTTAGACCATAGACCTCGAGCCTTTCTTGGCCTGTAACCTGACCAATGGCAGCGAAATCAATCCCAGCCATCATATGCTCGAACTGGTGCCTGGCCTCCGGAGCTACCTCTACCAGAAACCTGGTATTCGACTCGGAGAAGAGCACGTAATCGTCTCGATTTATGGCTTCACCCAGCGGCACTTGCCCCAAATGGATGACCATCCCCAAACCCCCGGCGAAGGCCATCTCGGCAGCAGCGACTCCTATGCCACCTTCACTAAGGTCATGGCAAGCCCTTACCAGGCCCTTCTCCATGACGGCACTGAGGGCATCCATGAGTCTCTTTCCTTTATTGGAGTCAACGCTGGGCACCCTGTTTCCTACATAACCATGAATACCGTAATATTGTGAGCCACCAAGCTCATTCCATGTGGTGCCGATGATGTAAACCAGGTCGTCCTCCCGCTTGCAATCCATCGTAACCACCTTCTCTACATTATTCATCACCGCCACTGCAGAGATGAGCAGTGTGGGTGGAATGCAGATGTTTTCTTTTTCAGACTCAAACTCATTATAGAGGCTATCCTTTCCAGAGATGAAGGGAGTTTCATAACCGAGAGCAACATCGTAGCAGGCTTGCGCCGCTCGCACCAGACCTCCCAGTCTATCCGGCTTGTCTGGATTGCCCCAACAGAAATTATCCAGTAGCGCCACTCTCAGGAGGCTGCCCCCTACGGCCACAACTTGCCGCAATGCTTCATCTATTGCGGAGGCGGCCATCCAGTATGGGTCGATATCCCCATACTTGGGATTGATGCCGTTTGTGACGATGATGCCCATATCTGAATCAAGTATAGGTCTGACGATGGCAGCGTCACTGGGTCCATCATTGTTTACCCCTGTGAGGGGCTTTAGAACACTAGCGCCCTGTACCTCGTGGTCGTACTGGCGTATCACCCATTCTTTACTGCAAACATTCCACGAGGCCAGGATATATAACAGGTCTTCACGCAGGTCAGTTGGTGGCGGAAATTCTGGCTCTATATTTTGTGGCGGCTCCCAAATAGCCTCCCTCTCCAACTGAGGCAGCCCTTTATGCAGAAACTCCATATCCAGGTCGCCAACTAGATTGTCATTATAAAAAAGTTCAAGCCGTCGACTATCAGTAAATTCCCCGATGACGGTAGCTTCTACACCCTCACTCCTGAAAAGAGAAATCAACTGGTCGACTGCGTTTGGTGGCACGGCCAGCACCATACGTTCCTGAGATTCAGATATCCATATTTCTGTGTAGGAGAGCCCAGAATACTTCAGTGGGACGCGCTCCAGATACACACGCACGCCGGTTTCCTCGGCCATCTCCCCCACTGCCGATGAAAGTCCACCTCCTCCACAATCGGTGATCCGCCGATATAGTCCCCGATCCCGGGCCTTGAGGAGGACATCGATCAGCTTTTTCTCTGTAATAGGGTCGCCAATTTGAACGGAGCTGCTGGAGATAGACTCCGATTCCTTGGTAAGCTCTCCCGATGCGAAGGTAACGCCATGGATACCATCACGTCCGGTCCTGCCTCCCACTAAAACCACCGAGTCTCCAGTCTGTTGTTGACCCCTCTGACTCATGCCCACTGGTAACAGTCCCACCGTCCCACAGAAAACCAAGGGATTTCCTATGTATCGTTCGTCAAAGAGGATAGCACCGTTTAGCGTGGGTATGCCGAGTCGGTTCCCATAGTCGGCCACGCCAGCGCGGACACCCTTGAAAATGCGGCGGGGATGTAATACACCGGGGGGGAGTTTATCATAGGGGAAATCAGGAGGGGCAAAGCAGAACACATCGGTGTTCAGGATGGGCTTGGCCCCCAGTCCAGTTCCTAGAATGTCTCTAATGACACCACCTATTCCTGTGGCTGCCCCCCCATAGGGTTCCAGCGCCGAAGGATGATTATGCGTTTCTACCTTGAAACAGATAGCATAACGGCCATCAAAATCTATTACACCGGCATTGTCTCGAAAAACCGAAAGGCACCAGGGCTTTTTTAATTCATCCGTGACTTTCATCACCGTGCTCTTGAGTAAATTGTCGACAACAATTTGACCTAGCCTGATTCTACTCTTGAAGGTCTTATGGACACAGTGCTCGGACCAAGTTTGTGCCAAGGTTTCAAGCTCCACATCGGTGGGATCGCGACCCAACTTGGAGAAGTAATCCTTGATGCGTCTCATTTCGCTTAGATTCAACCAAAGTCTGTCCTTGCTTAGCCCTATCAGACCATCATCGTCCAGACTAAGCAAATTTACAGTAGTTAAGACAAATTTGTAGGTTGTGGAGGAGAAAGTAATCACCTCTCGCTTCGTGACTACGTGTTGAATAAGGTTATTGACTAACAGCTTGTCGCAGATAGATTGAATGTTCTCTTCCGAGAGATCACCCCATAAGGAATATTTACGGGCAGTTTTCACTGACGTAACCGTACCTATGCCGAGGTCGCGTATTGCCCTGCTGACGCTCTCCTCTACGGGATCTGTTACGCCAGGATTATAGGCCACCACAATAACGTGGGCATCACCACCCTCGATACGAGATAATGGTCCCTCACCCCAAGAAAAGTCCTCAACTACAGGGTCAGCCAGTAGTTTCTGGCCAATCTTTCCAACCTCCACCTCATCACAATCTCCCTCCAGGAGATACACATCGCTGACTCTAGCCTGTTTTACACTCGTGATGCCAATGTCACGGATGTCCTTCTCTAGCCTGTCTCCCTCGGGGTCTGGGAAACCAGCCTTTATTGAAATCTCAATCCGAAACAATAGACTTACCTTCTTACAATTACCGGAGGCTTACCATCCTTCAAGACACAAGCTGGTTACCTCGCAGGATTCTGTCTTTATTGTTGTGGGACGGTTTTTGGCTGACTATACTCAAGAAATAGCTATGGAATCTCAAGTCGTCGGTGAACTCTGGGTGGAAAGCACAGGCCAGCAACCGATTTTGCCTGGCTACTACTATGGTGCTATCGGGTAGACGTGACAGGATTTCTACACCTGGCTTGGCATCTTTAATAATCGGGGCTCGAATGAAAACAGCATGGAATGGCTCTTTGCCCAAAAGTGGTATCTCCAAGTCTGCCTCGAAACTATCAATCTGGCTGCCGAAGGCGTTTCGCCTGACCATAGTATCCATGAGTCCTAGAGTCTCCATTTCATAGTTGGAAACACTCTTGGCAAGCAAGACCATCCCAGCACAGGTGCCCCAAATAGCTAAACCATCTCGAGCCATCTCCCTTACGGGCTGAATCAACTCAAAACTCTCCATGAGCCTCAGCATGGTAGTGCTTTCCCCACCGGGGATAATAAGCCCATTCAGTGTATCGAGCTCATTGGGTAGACGAATTGGCGGAGCCTCCACACCCAATTGTCGCAGAATGCCAATATGCTCTATGAACGTTCCTTGAAGAGCGAGAACCCCCACCTTCATATCTTGTCGATTTCCTGAATCGGTTCGCAATGGCTAAACTCGCGCTTCAAGCGCAGACCCGTGGAATCATTCCCTAGACCAAGGATTATGATACACCAAGAGACGGAACTAAACAAGCTCAAATCATATGCTTGACAAGTGTGACTGCATTCTGGTATTGTGGAAAACGGTTTCCTACTACCCAGAATACCGGAGTGTCACCGTGGGTTTTGAAACACAGGACGTAGAAAGAAAGACAATCGCCATCATGAGAATCCTGAGGGACTCGCCAGAGCCTATTGGAGCCAGAGTTATTTCCCACCACCTTAAGGATCACGGCATCGAGTTAAGTGAACGAGCTGTCAGGTACCATCTTAAGCTAATGGATGAGCGAGGGTTCACAGAGAGTGTGGGAAGAGATGGGAGGTTAATTACACAGCTAGGCCGTGAAGAGTTGGAAAGTGCTCTGGTCGGCGACAAGGTTGGTTTTGTAGCTTCGAAAATTGAGCTTCTGGCCTATCAAACGGACTTTGACCTGGATAAGCATCAAGGCAAGGTTCCCGTAAATATATCCTTCTTCCCTGAAAGGCAATTTAAGAAAGCGATTGAAGTTATGAAGGGGGCTTTTCAGACCGGTATTTGCGTTAGTGAGCTTATAGCTATAGCCCATCAGGGTGAGAGACTGGGGGCGGTAATCATTCCCCAAGATAAAATAGGTCTAGCCACTGTTTGCAGTGTTATAGTCAATGGTGCTTTGCTCAAAGATGGTATCCCTATGGATTCCAAGTTTGGTGGCATCCTTCAAATTAAAAACAGCAAGCCTTTACGTTTTGTGGAGCTTATTCAATATTCAGGCTCATCCTTAGACCCTTCAGAGATATACATTACCAGTAATATGACTAGCGTTGGTCAAGTTGCTAGAAAAGGGGAAGGGAGGATTTTAGCCAATTTCCGAGAAATACCGGCTGTATGCCAACCCGAAGCAGAAAAGGTCGTTGCCAAGTTAAAAGAAGCTGATCTGGGTGGAGTGCTTATGATGGGCGAGGTGAGCAAGTCTTTGTGTGAAGTTCCTGTAGAATTGAACAAGATAGGGATGATACTCATAGGTGGGCTTAACCCTGTAGCTGCTGCTGTTGAATCTGGCATTGAAGCGGACAATCATAGTATGAATACCGTAATGGAATATCGAGACCTGATTAAATTCTGGGAGCTGTAAAATGAATGTAGTGAGAATCATACCCTGCTTGGATGTGAAAGATGGCAGGGTGGTCAGGGGGGTAAAATTCACCAATGTGAGGGATGTTTGTGACCCGGTAGAGGTAGCCCAGGCCTACTGCCGGGAGGGAGCTGATGAGCTTACCTTTCTGGATATAATGGCTTCCACCGAGAACCGAGGGACGCGACTCGAGTGGGTGAAAAAAGTTGCTGATGTAGTCACCATACCCTTTGCTGTAGGTGGTGGTGTTAGAAATACTCAGGATATGAAAGAGCTATTTCACCTTGGCGTGGACAAGGTCTCAATTAACACTGCTGCTTTCCAAAATCCAGAACTCCTTAATGAGGCTTCAAAAAAATTCGGCAAAAAGCGGATTATCGTCGCTATTGATGGAAGAAAGAATCAACCTGAAAGCGGACTGCCGCGGCTAGAGGTATTGATCAAGAGTGGGGGCGGAGGTGAAGCTACTGGAATGAATATTGTTGACTGGGCGAGGCGGGTAGAGAAGTTGGGTGCCGGGGAGATTCTGCTTACCAGTAAAGATGCCGATGGCACAAAGGAGGGATATGACCTGGAGATGACCAGAGCCGTAGCCGAAGCTGTCAATATCCCGGTTATTGCCTCGGGAGGGGCAGGCAAACTTGAGCATCTTTATGAAGCTATAACAATTGGCAAAGCGTCGGCAGTCTTAGCCGCTTCTATCTTTCATTTCGGGGAGATATCTGTCTCTCAGGCAAAAGAATTTTTAGCTAATAAAGGGATATCTGTAATAAGTTAGGAATAAAAAGGGCAGGGGAAGTACATAGATAGGTGCTCATAAAATGATGAACGATTGTGAAAGAGTGAAAACGATCATAGATAGATACGGTGGCAAACACGATAGTGTCATCGCAATACTGCAGGATGTGCAATCCGAATATCACTACTTGCCAGAACATGCTCTAAGGGCAGTAGCGAGCCAGTTGGGGCTTCCCTTGATACAAATTTGTGGTGTGGCCACCTTTTTTAAGGCATTCAGTTTGAAGCCACGGGGTGAGCACACAGTGACCGTTTGTCTCGGTACCGCCTGTCATGTGCGTGGTGCTCCGGCTGTATTGGATGAAGCGAAAAGGCAACTAGGCATCGAGCCCGGCGACACCACTGATGACATGCGCTTCACACTGGAGACGGTGAATTGTCTGGGAGCATGCGCTCTAGGACCTATACTGGTTGTAGATGATGAGTACCAAGGACAAATGAGCTCCAAAAAAGTCAAGAAAATCCTTAATAAATACAAAAAAACACCGAAAGACAAGAGACATGAAGAGATTGCGGTCAGCAGTTGAACTTGAACAATTGCGGGTCAAAATACTGAGCCAGCGCAAACCGGAAAAGCCCTGTATCTCAATCTGCGGAGGCACTGGCTGTCGTGCGTACGGATGTGGCGATGTTGCTAAAGCATTCAAAAACGAGATAAAGCGAAAAGGGTTAAGCAAGCATGTCGAATTGAAAGTGACAGGATGTCATGGTTTCTGCGAACGTGGTCCACTAATGGTACTGCATCCCCAAAAGATATTCTACCAGCGCGTTAGTCCAGGCGATGTTCCTGAAATAATTGCAGAGACGATCGTAAAAGGCAACATTATCGATAGGCTCCTTTATGTTGATCCGGTGAGTGGAGAGAAGGCGCAGTTTGAAAAAGATGTTCCATTTTACAAAAGACAACAAA
>Ga0209427_10010596_pt1 | contig 10196 bp, 8 predicted proteins | sample DeeMarSWOR136_30_FD_187465 | JGI IMG/M metagenome (GOLD analysis project Ga0209427, IMG submission 187465) | Marine sediment microbial communities from White Oak River estuary, North Carolina - WOR-1-36_30 (SPAdes) (version 2) | ecosystem: Environmental > Aquatic > Marine > Intertidal zone >...
GAGGCCGATGATAAACTCCGGCTGTGTCTCCCGAACCCAGCCCCCCGCTTCATCGATTGTCCGGTGTTTTGGGTTCTGTTCGACCCGATCAAAGACCTGAACCTCTGGAAGCTGGGACAGAACCTTCTCGGCAATCCCGGCCTCGACAATCCCGCGGTCCGTCACCAGGATAGCCCTCATTGCGTCGAAGCGCTTAGCACAAACACTCTTCAGATGGGCAATCGCTCCTGGTCCAAAAAAGATCTGAGTCGGAACATGAAACACAATCATCCTCTCCTCTATTTTCTGAAATCGATCTCATCCTGGTTGGCCATGTCCAGGATGGCCACAAAAAGGAGTTGCGCCATATCCTCCAGAATCTCGGGAGTAATGGTGTCTGGATCATCTTTTGCTATGTGGTAAAAGGAAGGAGCGCCGGAGACACTGAAGGATATGGAAGGCACTCCTGCCCACATCAACCGGGCGGCATCGAGTCTGGGCCGGGCAATGTTGGCCCAATAACTGGTCGTTATTGTCCGGTGAATATATTTCTGGTTGGCTCTGTCGATAAAACCCCAGAATTGGGGGAAATTTTCTGCCGCTAGGGCCTGCACTTTGTCCCCGCAGCCAACGCCATCCAAATTGATAAAAGCCATGGTTTTGGCGAGAGGGAGACTCGGGTGTTCGACATAGAACTTCGAACCGGCCACGGCCTGCTCCTCGGCGCCGAAGAGAAGAAACATCACGGACCGACGGGGCTTAACAGGGCTTTTGGCTAAAGCCTCGGCCACTCCCAGGACGACGGCTACTCCCGACGCATTGTCGTTAGCTCCGGGCATCATCTCATAACAAAAGCCCAGATGGTCAAGATGGGCGCCGATGATGACCACCTCTTCCTTTAACATGGGGTCAGAGCCTTCCAAAAGTCCGATAACATTATAGGCGATGCCCTCGGGATGGTGCTCGGTACTGTTTTTTATGGTAAAGATTTTGCCCGTGGCAAAGGATTGAGGTTTCAGGGTCTTCTCGATTTTTTCTACTACTTCCGCATGCTTCTTTCCTGTTCCCGAAAAAACATCCGCGACGACCCCATCCCCGACGTGGGTGTAGATAAAACCTTCGTGATAGGAATTATTGGGATTCCCGATCGGTCCGTAATTATAGAGCATGCCTTTGGCGCCGTGAGCAACAGCGTTCTGATGCTTATACTGATGAAAAGAATAGGGACGCCATTTCTTGAAAAGCTCCGGGTTTTCTCTCGGTGAGACCGGGACCTCCCTCTCCATCAGGACAATCTTGCCTTCCACAGCCACGCCTTTGTAATCATCGTAATCCAGTTCAGGGGCGGTGATGCCGTACCCCACATAGACAACCTCTGCTGTCACCTCACCCGATCCAGAGGTCGAACCGGGAATGAATTCATCTTCGTACCGGTAATTCTTTATTATGGCAGCTCCCCCATAGGGCAGATGCAGGAAAACCTCACAGTCTTTGAAGACCAATGTATAGGGATTAGGGAAGGCCTGAAGATAAGTCCCTTCATCCCCAGCCGGAGCAATCCCCCATTGCTCAAATAAAGACATCACCCAACGGGCACTGGCGTTGTATTCCTCTGTCCCGGTCAGACGGCCGCCGTATTTTTCCGAGGCCAACTCCTTCACATACCCGAAGAGATCGTGGCTCGAAATCGAGTGGAAGACCTTAAGGAATTGTTCTTCCTCGGAAACCTTTCGTGCCGGCTCCTGAGCCGCCACAATGAAAGAGAGAGAGATGCATCCGATGATAAGTAACAATGAAACAGATTTTTGAACTCTCATCTGTGACCTCCTGTTCATTTTTCCCGTATTTATGTTAGGATATATTTGGAAAAAGTAAAGAAAGAATTTTAAGAGCCTTGACATATTCACGCTCCGCGATTATCTGGTTCACCGCTCTCTTTCTGCTCTTAGCTCCTTCTCTTTACTCACTCCAAGAAGGATCCCCACTTCAACGGCCCAGCCCGCTCAGCCTAGAACAACGCTTCTTCGAGCTCATAACCAACGAAAGAGAAAAGAGACATCTATCTCCACTCATTCTCTCTCCTGAATTGAGTGTTCTCGCCCGAAAACACAGCCAGGACATGGCCGACCAGGCTGAACTGAATCATCTTTCCTCCATCGGAGAAACCTACGACGAACGCCTCGAGCGGGATGGGTTTTACTTTATGGATATCGGTGAAAACATAGCCTTCAGCGAAACATTCCAAGCCGACTTTATCCACCAGTCCCTGATGGAAAGCGAAGAACACAGGGAAAATATCCTGACGCCGAATTTCAACCGGATCGGGATCGGTGTCATCTATGTTGAAAACAAGGGCTATTACATAACCCAAGACTTTATTCAATCCTTCGAAGTGCTTGAGGCTGCTGAAATCAAAGGGCTCATCCAAAAGCGGATCGATGCCATCAGGCGTTCCCAGGCTCTCCCTCCGCTGGTCTACAAAGCAGAAGCCAATAAATTCGCTCTCGAGTACTCGAAAAGAAAGGCGGAAAAAAGGCCTACTCCGCCTTTCCCTCCACTTTTCGGGGAAACCCATGTCATCTCCATCGCGACTCCCTCTCTGCACCAGGCCGAGTCGGTGACCGAGGATGTGATCAATGCCTTTTACGGAGCGGGAGGACTCGGTGTGATCCTGGGCCGGAACAGGGATTATCCTGGAGGAACCTATTTCATCACTCTTCTCCTCTTTCCTGATTTAAAATACAAAGACATGGAGATCAACGAATTACGACAGATTATCCTCCAGAGTTTAAACAACATCAGGGAAAAAGAGGGTCTGGATGATCTGAAGCTCGACAACAGGCTTTCCGAAGAAGCCACCCGGATCTCCCTGCTGGCCCTCAGCCAGGAAGGAAAAACCCTGAACCCCTCACCTCGATTAGCCAAAGGACAAGTCATAACCTATGCTACGGAGGGTCCGTACCTGCTTCCCGAAGGCATCGGGAAGGCAATCGAGAGGAAGGGCTTAAGAAAAGTCGGAGTCGGGATCCTCTTCGGGAAGAGCCCAACATATCCTCAGGGAGCCTTTTGGGTGACAGTCGTTCTTAATTAGAGACAATCAAGCACTAATCAAAAAAATATTCCAAACTCAGGCATCACAAACGGAGGGCAATCCCACCCCTTATCAGGAAGCCGTTCCAGATGCCGGCATCGACCATGATGTGGACAAAGTCCGTAATCTTCCCTTTCAACCCCAGATTGAGCTGGATGAAGGGCACGAATCCGATCGGAAGGAAATCTTCATCCTCTTCTTTTGCTTCATCCCGCAGTTCTTTCAGGGTTTTGGTTTCTCCATCTTCAATACTTTCTTCACCGACTCCGGCCACGGTCAAATCCCCTGACCAGGAATAAGATAGTTTATCATTTTCAATAGAAGAAAACGACGCAAAGCCTCCACCCAAGGTGATGTAGGGCGTGACCCTGGAATTAGGCAGGATATCCCAGCGAAAGCTCAAATGAAAAGAGAGGGGGTTGATCTTGATTGATCCATTAGCACTTCCCAGGAACCGGGAATCATTCGTCAGGACAAAGTCTGAGGTCACTTTCGGCAGACTCAGTTCCATCGAGGTCTTTTCGATGGAGAAACCGATGCTGAAGGAGCCGAACTGTCCCGCAGGATACCACCTGATTTCAAAGCCGTAGTTATGACCACTGGAGCCAAATTCCACCTCCTGGGTGTAGCTTACTTCTTGCAAGTCGGGATAATCTTCCTGGATATCCTCCAAGATGCTGTCCTTCAGATCCCCCTCCAGCGCATCGTTTATGGCGTCCTCGATGATGTTCCCCAGCAAGTCGATGTTCCATCTCGAGTAGTGAACGCTGAGCTCAAAATGCCCTTGAGCCATCAGATGGGGGGATCCAAGAGATAAAGCCAGGATAACCACTAGAACGATCTTGACAAATTTTTGAATCTTCATCGTTCTCTCCTTTTTTTCAACATGAATAAGTCCACATCTACCAAAAATCACAAAAAAAATCCATACTCTTCCTGGATGAATTTGAGGGTGATATGAATTGATTTGCGGGGGATATTCTGGTATGGTGATTCCACCATCTTAAAAAACGTAAGGAGGTCTTGATGATAAAAAAGCTCTTATTTCTCGCGCTGATCTGTATTCTACTGAGTGCCTTTTCTTATTCTTCGCGGGGAGAGCAGACTAATCCCAAAGTCACCATGAAGACAAGCCTGGGAGATATCATCATCGAGCTTTATCCGAACAAAGCACCGATCACCGTCCAGAATTTTCTCGCCTACGTCGACGCTCAATTCTATGACGACACGATCTTCCATCGGGTGATCCCGAATTTTATGATTCAAGGGGGAGGCCTGACCTCAGATTTTGTCGAAAAACCGACGAACCCGGCCATTAAAAACGAGGCTGCCAACGGTTTGAAAAACGACAGGGGCACGATCGCCATGGCCCGGATGCCAGAAATCGACAGTGCCACCTGCCAGTTTTTCATCAACCATGTGGATAATGATTACCTCAACCACAGGGACAGCACACCTGAAGGATACGGCTACTGTGTCTTCGGAAAAGTGACGGAGGGGATGGATGTCGTCGATGCCATCGCCAGTGTCAAGACCATGACCAGAGGCGGCATGAGAGACGTCCCGAGAGAAACCATAACGATCATCTCCATCCGACGCGTGGAGCCTGAGTCAACCTTGGAGTGGGAATCGCTTCGCGTTTCCCCTTCCAAAGGTCGCCCGCGGCAAGCCGCGGGGCATTTCAACCGATCGCCAATTTCTTCAACAAACTGAAGTCATCGGCTTTCTCTCTGTCAGAGTGTCATGTTTGACTGGGTTTTTGCCTTTTTCCATCTCTTCCTCCTTTTGGCCATAGTGATTTACGCTCTGTATTCCCTCTTTCAAGGAAATATCTTCAGGTTTGCTCTTATCATCGCTCTGCTTGTCGTCTACTATTTCCTCGTTCTCCATAAAAATGTGAAGCGCGAAATCGAAAGAAGACGGAGAAAGCTTCCTTAGAGGGGAGAGAATGCCTGTTTACTTTGCCTTTTCAGACGAGTCTGGAAAATACAAGAAAGAGAGGACCAAGAAATTTATCTCCAAAAACCCGTATTACTGCCGTTCGGCTGTCCTGCTTGAAGCCGGCGAATGGCTCAATTTCCGTAACACCTATGATGGCCTCAAACGGGATATCCTGGGTGTCGATTCCCGCCAGGATATCAAATGGTCCTACATCTGGTCCCTGTTCAAACATTTCCAGAAAAAGGAAAGCCTCTCTCCGGCCAAACCCTATTATGCCCTTCGGGGTATTCCCCTTGACCTCCTTGTCGAATTCATCAGACGCGTTCTTCAGCTTCTGACTGACTGCCGCAGCAGCCGCATCCTGTTCACTGTGACCTTCAACGAAAAAGGAATTGCAGCGCCCAAGGAGACAAGCGAAATTGTCGAGCAGCATCTTCAGCATGTGCTGGATGTGATCGAAAGTGAATTGAAAGGAATCACCGGGAGCATCTGTGTTTTCTTCTTGAATCCAGAGGAGCCTCGCCTCGAAAAATACCAAAAGGAGGCTTTCGCCACAATCTACCGCCAAGGTTTTTCGGAAAAATATCCCCACATCAAGGACAGCCTCAACTTCGAGCTTTCTCCTCAAAGCGTCGGTGCCCAACTGGCTGATTATTGTGCCGGGGTTTTCAATGGCTCCCTCCGTCTCTATCCCCAAAGCATCGATCTCTTTCGCCACCAACTCTGGCCCAAAATACCACGGAAAAAGAACAGCGTCTTCGGCTGCGGCCTGACAGAAATCCCCAAGGAGAGGAAAAACAGAATCGTTCTCAAGGGATTGATAGAGAAAATATTTAGAGCCGAGGAGAACAAGTATCGGGTGAGCTTGGAGGAAAAACTGAGATTCAAAAAATAATCTATCGATCCTGCACGACATTTTCACAGCCATTTTTTTGCCCACCCCAGGTTCTTCCCAATTGAAAAATATTTGATAAAGATCCGTGTTTGCTTTAGTCTATAAACACGATGGAAGTCAGAATAAAGATCCTGGAACGGAAGGCCTTGAGACGGACTCTCCTCCTTCTGCTTATATTTCTCCTGTTTGCGGCCTTCCTCATTTTGAGCTTTGTCCAAAAACAGGAACCAGCTGTCGAAGAAAAATCGGAGCCACCTGGAGTAACAATTCCCGAGACTCCTCCCCCCTTGGATGAACGGAGGATCATCATCAACAAGGGCGCCACCCTCTCTGATATTCTGACCCCTTTCCGCTTTACCCCCTTGGAGATTCAGGATCTGAGCGAAGACGTGAGGCCGGTCTATAATCTAGCCAAGATTAAAGCAGGACAGGAGTTTAGAATCTTTTCGAACCAGGACCAAGAGGTTGTTTCACTAGAGTATGTCCTCGATAAAGAGAAGATTCTGCACATCCAAAAAAATGAGATGGGCTACCACGCCGAAATTAAAAAAATTCCCTACAAGATAAAAGTCAGGATGATCTGGGGGATTATCGAGGACAATCTGATTTTGGCTGTGACCCGAGAAAACGAGAAGGACTCCCTGGCCCTTGCTCTGGCAGAGATCTTTGCCTGGGATATCGACTTCTACACCGATCTGCGCGTGGGTGATTCGTTCAGAATCATTTTTGAAAAAAAATACACTGAGGACAAATTCTCTGCTTACGGAAACATCCTGGCCGCTGAGTTTACCAACCAGGGCCAGTCTTACCAAGCTTACCGCTACACCTATCCAGACACAGGCGAAGCGGATTATTTCGACCGGGAAGGGAATTCCCTCAGGAAAGAATTCTTAAAATCTCCGATCAAGTTTGCCCGAATAACCTCCCGCTTCAGCCTCCGGAGACGGCACCCTATCCGCAAGGTCTACCGTCCCCATTACGGAGTTGACTACGCCGCTCGTCCGGGCACACCGGTGCAGGCCACGGCTGACGGTACGGTGACTTTTGTTGGTTGGAATGGAGGTGCCGGCCGCCTGATCCGGATTCGTCACCAGAATGCCTACGAAACCATGTACCTCCATCTCAGAAGCTATGCCGAAGGCATAAAAAAAGGGGCCAAAGTTCAAGGAGGACAAGTCATCGGTTACGTGGGAACATCCGGCGAATCGACAGGGCCGCATCTCGACTACAGGATCAAGCACAGAGGCAGCTACATCAATCCACTTGCCTGGCGTTTCCGACCTGTTACACCCCTCCGGGAGGAATTCTCCGAAGAGTTCAAGGTCTTGGCTGAAACCTACGCCTTCCTGTTGGAAGCTCCGCTTATCCTGTTCTCAAAATTGGCCTTGGGCCCTTGATTTCGTTATTTTTTGACTTTTGCTCCCGATTTTGCTGTCGATTTAATAATCTTTTCCCCCGAGGAGCCTCTTTCAGGAGCGCTGGCTGTGCTTTCTTCTGAACTTCCAGAGGAGGAGGAGCCGGAATCTCCGCCTCCACTAGAAAAGTAGAAGCCTCTCGAAGTGAGGTTATCCCTAGAGACGGCCACATTCTTCGAGTTCAACCCCAGGTCAGGACATCTCACTTCATTATTTCGGCTTGAATAGGTGATGTGAACACCCATTCTTCGGGCTATCTTCAGGTCAGGATTCCAGTCAAAGATACGCTTGGTCGCTCGAGTCTCCAGCCGGGAAAATCTGGGAGAGAGGACAGCCGTTCCCTCCTTACCTGTTGCTGTTCCTGGGAGAGAAACAGCTTTTTTCTCTGGGACTGCCTCCATGAATTTCTTTGAGAAGGCTCTCTCCGTCTGAATGGTAAAGGAAGAAAGGATATGCTTCCTGATATCGACGATTTCTTTATTCCGCCTGAATGACCAGACAGCCTTTTGATGGGGTTCCTCAGGATAGTTCAGAGGGAAAACCTGCTCTAGCTGTTTGGGCGATTCCAGCTGCTTTGTCATCTGTTCGGTGGTGATTCTTCTTTCCTGGATTCTCCGGTCATTCAAATCCTGACTGGCGACAAGAATCACCTGCTCCTGAAGCTTCTCCAATGAGCCCATGATGTTTTGGTCTTCCTTTTTCAAGGCAGCGACGGTTTTTTTGTAGGCACTTTCGAGTTCTTTGGGCAAGGTAAACTGAGTCCCCGCTTTTTTCTTGAGCTGATCTTTTTTGATGACCCGAAGGATAGTCCTCTCCTTCTTTTCTTCAGCCTGATCCGCCTCAGGCACTCCTGCCGGGCGATAGAGGTAATCGGAAAAATAACGAGAATAGTAGCTGTCGTAATAAAAATAAGGACTGTACCAATCCCAAAGGGCCCATGGTCTCCAGGCATAAAATCCCCAGAAATAATCCCAGGCCACCCAGGCCGGCGCAAAATCCAACCCAGGAATCCAGAGCCAACCATGGGTGTTATCCCACATCCAGAGTCCCAGATGATGGGGAACCCATCCCCACTCTTCCTCGGGCACCCAGAAGAGCAGCCCCTCTAACTCTCTCCACTGACCGAACAGGTAAGGCTGCCACGAGCCGTCTGGATAATCATCGTTGGCCTCGGGACGCCAGACATACCCGTAATACCTGTGCCACATCCATTCTCCATGAAGATCTGAGAATCTCTTGACAAAATAGGAGACCGGCTCTCTGTACTTTCGAAGGGTTATCGGGACAAAACCTCCACTCTCAGGAAAAGCTCGAAGATAGATCTCGGCCGACTCACTCCAGAGACTCAGGTCAGGATCTGTTTGATGTTCCTGAGAAAAGAGGAACCGCTGATCTTCGGTTATAATGCCTTTCTGCGTCTTCCTTATCTTCTCGGTCTTGAGACTGTCTGCATCGGGCCCGTAGAGAACATAGACCTCTCCTGATTTCACTCGAATATCTGTGTTCCCATCATCTGAAGCCCTTACGGAAGCCACTGTCCTGTCTTTCATCTTGACCGCGGTCTGGGGTGTGATTACCTGAAAGACTTCTAGCGAATCATGCTTTCGGTAAAGAACATAGACCTGTCCTCTTTGGAGAACAAGGTTGGTCAACTTGTTGCGGGAACTGAGGCTTTGAGCCAGGATGGTTTCCAGCTTCAGTTCCGTGTCAAAATCGAGCCTGATACTCGTCCCCGTGTCGAACCGGAGTTCGCACTTCCTTTCTGTTGTCCGAATCGTATCCCCCGCCGTCAACGGAAGATTTAAGACGGCGATCTCCGGCGTGCTATCCCCTTCCCTCAAGACGACGGCGTCATGACCGTCGTATTTGACGTCAACCAAGCTGATCTGACCGAAGTAGATGTCTGATCTGGGAGAATAGACAAATTTGTACAAGGACTTGGGCAACCCGGATTGCGGGAGAAGAAGTGAGACAATGAAAATTACCCCTAAACTGATTTTTACATTCCTCATTTTACCCCTCCTTTTAAATGTATCATCATAATCAAAAATGCAAATTTTGTGCCATTTGGTGCGGGCAGTTTTCTTTGTGGAAAGCTCTAATCTGTCCTCTTTTGGGCCCACCTGTCTGTTTAAAAAGACAGACAGCCACCGATGAGTTGACATTTAAGGAGCAAACCCATTAGAATGACATTTTCTATAATTCAAATAACCAAGGGAGGTACCCATGAAAGTTACTCTCAGTGTCTTAAAAGCAGACATCGGCAGCATCGGGGGCCATATCACCCCCAGCAAGGCTTTGGTAGAAGAAGTTCGGACTTTCGTCCAAGATAACGGCAAAGATCTCCTGATCGATTCTTACTTCAGTCATACGGGTGATGATATCGCCATTTTATGCACTCATGAGAGAGGTGTCTCGGATGAAAAAATCCATAAATTGGCGTGGGATGCCTTTATTGCTGGAACCGAAGTTGCCAAAAAACAGGGGCTGTACGGGGCTGGACAGGATCTATTGAAGGACGCATTCAGCGGCAATATCAAAGGAATGGGACCAGCCGTTGCAGAGCTGGAATTCGAAGAACGGCCCAACGAACCGTTCATCTTTTTCGCCGCCGACAAGACAGACCCAGGAGCTTATAACCTTCCCTTCTACCTCGCTTTTTCAGATCCAATGTACTGTGCAGGGCTTATTTTGAGCCCAAAGATGAGCGACGGCTTCACCTTCCAGATCATCGATGTCGAGCACACGGAAAAAGACAAGATCATCCAACTGAATTCTCCTGAGGAGCTGTACGACATCGCGGCCCTCCTCAGAGACAATGAAAGATACGTGATCGAGAGCATCCATTCCCGGAACACAGGAAACCAAGCTTTGT
>Ga0209427_10010598_pt1 | contig 10194 bp, 4 predicted proteins | sample DeeMarSWOR136_30_FD_187465 | JGI IMG/M metagenome (GOLD analysis project Ga0209427, IMG submission 187465) | Marine sediment microbial communities from White Oak River estuary, North Carolina - WOR-1-36_30 (SPAdes) (version 2) | ecosystem: Environmental > Aquatic > Marine > Intertidal zone >...
CCACTGGCAAGCAGTTGTGGCGCCGCACGCCAGAAACATCCAAAGAACTCTTCAACGCCATCGGCAGTTCACTCAAGCGCCAGGGTTGGGGCTTGGGATGGGCCACCTACTGTTGCGCGCGGGCGGGCGGCGGCGTGGTCTGCATCGCGGGACCGTCGTTCAAGAAAACGATCTGCGTCGGCTTCGAGAAAGGTGAGCTCCTCTGGACGCTGGACATTGCATCTCCCCACCCATTTTTCTTCAATGACGCTCTTTATGTCGTGCCTCGCGTGGCCAATCCCGCGGCCTTCTGCCGAAAGGTTGATCCATTCACTGGCAAGGTCCTCAACGAATTCGGTCTGGGAGTGATTGGCTCCTGTACCCGCCTGACGGTAACTCCGAACCAGTTTTACTATCGTCCGGGAGGTGGAGAGGGCAGGACCGTTTATGTCGATATTGCTGAGCGAAAACTTTCCGACTACGAAGGCGTCGTCCGACCCGGATGTTTTGATGGAGTTGTGCCGGCGAATGGGCGGCTGTATTGGATGCCGCTGGCTTGCGATTGCTGGCAGGTTCACGGCACATTCTCAATGGCCCCTCGCTCGGTACTAAGTGAGCCGAGCTTACCGGTGCAATCACCCGCGTGGGCCGCACCGGCCTCGAGTGCGCCCGCGGCACGGGACGACTGGCCGATGTTCCGAGCCAACTCCGCCGGGACGGCCACGATACCCGCCGCCGTCGGGCAAAAGGCGATGGAACTGTGGCGGCGGCGTTTGCCGGGCGGTGACCTGACTGCGCCTGTGTGCGTTAAGGGACGCGTCTTCGTGGGAGCGACGGACGGCACCGTGCGGGCCCTCGACGCCACCAATGGAGAAATCCTTTGGCAATTCTCATCCCATGCCGCTGTGCTGCACCCGCCGGTCTACTGGAAGGGACGGGTTATCTTCGGCTCGTGTGATGGTGTTCTGTACTGCGTGGACGCATCCAATGGGCGGCTGTTAGGACGCGTCGAACTGGCGCCCAAGAAGCGATTCGTCAACATCATGGACCGGCTCATGTCGGCGTGGCCTATGGGTGGCGGGGTCGTCTTTAGCGACGACGGGATAGCCTACACGGCAGCCGGAAGCACCGCCGCAGACGGTGCCGTAGCCGCTGCGGTGGACGTCGCCACCGGGAGGTTCCGCTGGCGGCAGGCATACACTCTTGACCGGAAAGAGCCTAAACTGAGCTTCGGTGTCCAGGGAAACATCCTGCTGAAGAACGACACTTTGTACATCAACGGCGGCGCCCCGGTGGGAATCGTAGCACTGGACGCGCTTGACGGCGGCAGTCCTCGTGTGGTCTCCAAACTCGAAGCGGGAATGGAAATGTTTCTGGAGCCCGGCGACAAGCCATCTTGCACCGGCCCCGAGCTGTTCTCCCACGAGCGTGCCAGGACGACCATCTTCAAGCGTCACCAGGGTCGCGTCTATTTCCAGACGTCCGGCCGGCACATTGCCCTGGTCGACGGCCGCCTTTTCTGCTCGCGCGATCTGCAGGCGCTGGACCGCATCGTTGACTTGATGAACAAATATCCAAAGACCAGCGGGAAAATCCGGGACGTGATGCAAGTGCCCCTGGACGATTCCATCCTTTGGGCAGGCAACACGGCGGACCTGCGTGGCCTGGCAGTCGGTGCCGATGGACTTGTGGTTCTCCACCATGGCAGTGTGGAAGGCGTCTCCGCGGACGGCCGGTCGTTGTGGACCGCTCAGTTGCCCGCGCCACCGATGCGGTGGGGTGTAGCGCTTACCGGGAAGGAATGTGTGGTGACACTATCGGACGGACTTGTAGTCTGCTTGGTTAAGAGTTTGGAGGAAAAGTAGTAATCAAGTATCCCTGCGCTGGTGTAGCGATTCCTACATTCTTACTTGCTTGCTAACCTTTAATCAGACCGGATTATCCAGCCTGCACAAGCTTAGGTCATACTTGTTAACGGGTCGCTAATCTTTTGGAGAAAAATTTCGCAAAATTAAACGAATAAGCCATAATCAAAAATATCACCTTAGCTTTCAAGCCTCTGTAGGATATCTCGCATTTTCCTCTCCCTCCGCACCGCAGGGGCTTTTATCTATAACTTTCTCCTTTCTGTTTTCTTTCTTTTTCCCCCTCGCCGGTGCTGCGTGTAACCACCGAATATCGCTTAGGAAATGTCCACAAAAGAGATTGAATCAAGCCGAAAACAGAAGTATTATTACTGTAAAAGGACAGTGCCGTTCTTGATTGTAAAGCAAAGAGAAATGTCAATTTATAAAAGCTTGGATTTATAGTTAAAAGGAGCGAGAATGTACAACAATAGAACTGCAATCAGGTCATATTTTGTCTTTTCCGTGTCAATTATTCTATTGTGCTTAATCGGCAATAACGCGCAGGGTGCCCCCTTTGAATGCTTTGCAGTAAGTGATTTAGTGAGGATTTTTGAAGATGGCTACAATTGCCCCACACCAGAAAAGTCGCTTGAGATATTCGGTATAAGAAATGAACATGTTTCGGGCCAATGTGCTATTAAAGCTAACCAGGATTTACAAAATGTTACGGTCTCATTGAGCCCACTAAAACATATTGCACTTTCAACTTCTCTACCTGCCAATGCCCTTGGATGGAACTTCGTAGGTTCTATACCGATTGAGGAGAACACACCGAAGTACAGAAGAACCGATTTAATTCGTACTGCTCCCGCCCAATATCCCGATTATCTGGCCGAGGATAGTGAGGTGTTTGTAAAGAAAGGCAATTACAAGGCGGTCTATTTAACAATAAAAATTCCTCGCGATGCCGAGGCTGGTTATTACAAAGGGATCGTGGCTATAAAAACAGATAAAGCAAACACATCTATACCTTTGCATCTGAGGATTTATCCCTTAACGCTGCCCGATGAGCGGCATTTAATGGTCACTGAATGGTATACGACAGGTAATTTTAAAAAATTTCATGATATTGACGCTTCGGATTCGGAACGATTCTATGAGATGCTCAGAGTATATGCAGAAAATATGGCCGAACACAGGCAGAACGTTTTTAGAGTTAGTCTTGACTTGATTACATGCAAACAAGCTGCCAATGGTAACTTGAAATTTAATTTCTCACGTTTCGACAAATGGGCAAACACTTTTTGGGATACCGGACGAATGGACTTGCTTGAAACCGGATTTGTTGCAAGATTTGGCGAGGGCGGCTGGTCGAGCAAGGAAATTGTGTTAAGGGATTTTCGCGCTCAAATGGAATCTACCGGCAAAAGAATAACAGTTCCCGGGAAGGAGTTTCTCCCACAGTTCTTGCCTGCGCTCGAAAACCATTTAAGAGAAAAAGGCTGGCTTGAGAAGACAATTTTTCATATTGCTGATGAACCATCGAACCATAATGTGATGAGCTGGAGAGAAGCTTCGGAATACGTACACCACTATGCTCCGGCACTTAGAAGAATAGATGCTATAGAGACAACACATTGCTTCGACAGATTGGAAATCTGGGTTCCCAAATTAGATCATCTCGCCACATGGCATGGCGTTTTCAAGAGAGCACAGAGTGAGGGCTATGAATTGTGGTTTTATACCGTTGGAATTTTTCAAAAAGGCTCTTATCCAAATAAGACCGTTGATGTTCCTCTTATAGAATCACGAATCCTTCACTGGCTGAATTATCGCTTTGAATTAAAAGGATATCTTCATTGGGGCTTTAATCGCTGGACAGATGATCCTTTTGCATCTCCCGGAAGGCACCGTGGTGACGGCTGGCATGTATATCCCAAGAAGGATGGGCTAATTAATTCCCTGCGATGGGAGCAAATGCGAAACGGGATCCAGGACTATGAATACTTTTGGATGCTCGAAGATAAGATAAGGAAGATGAAAGCCGGGCCTGGCAAACGTTTATCAATAATTGAACCATCTCGCAGAGGCATGGAAATAGCTTCTCAGGTTGCCAAGACAATGAACACTTACAATAAAAACATTGACACATTATACAATGTAAAAAAGCAGATCATTAATGAGCTTTTGGATTTAGATATAGCTCCCCAAATACTTGTTCAGACCAATCCTCTTGAGCATTCGACTGTAGCAAATGATTGTGCCATAGATGTCTTTGGATGGGCAGAACCTCAGACAAACATAGTTATCAACGGCCGTAGATTGTCTTTATCAGACGATGGATTATTTATGGAGAATGTTCACCTATTGCGAGACAATACAATCGTAGTGGAGGCCGAACATAAGAAAGGCAAAAAGACCATTGTTCGTTCTTTCGAGGTTCTATATTAATCGAATCACAAGGGACATGAGTATGTGTATTATACTTAAAATAAATGCAAACAAATTATTTGTAACCTGGGCGGCAATCAGCTTGCTTGGAACTGCTGTTAATTTCAGCAAAGCAGAGAATAAGGCAATTAAATGGCCTTCCCACATACAGGTGGTACTTGATGCAACTAAGCATTTAAAATATGACAGGGGCAAGCGTTTGCCACTTTATCTCTGGCAGGCGATGGATCCCGGCCAGCTAAACGAGAAAGTTGTAGAAGTGCTTATCAAAGAGTTAGATAAGCGAGGCGTTGGGCTTATTAGCTCCTGGAATCCAGGGAATCGCCAAAAAAGTTTAGCCCAATCCCTAATGATTGCCAAAGTGCAAAAGAAGTTGAATTTACGCGTAAATATCAATGCCAATCGATGTCTCTATTCTTTTTTTAACGGAGATGAGCAAACGGCCCACATAGACGATGAAGATAGACTTTTTTGGGATGAATCGTTTGGCAAACAGAAGATGGGCTGTCCATTCGCTCTTGATTTCCGGCGACCTCATATTCAGGAGCAAGTGGAATATTTTGTGAAGGCGTTTAAAAAAGCGGGTTTGGATGTAGATTTTGTTTTTGCCGATTGGGAAATTGACGGCCCAATAGAATTCAATAAAGCTCACGCGGCCTCAAAACGATGTCGACGTTGTCGAGAAAGCATCAACGATATCGATGATTTTGAAGAGTTTCAAAGAGTGCTTCGAAAGCTTAGATGCCAGTTACAAAATGAGGTTTATGCAGAACCTATAAAAAAGAATTTTACCGGAGCACTGGTGGGCAACTACGGCGTTTATCCGCACAATGGCTACCGCTATTGGTATGATTACTATGAGTACTACGTTGATGGACAACCCTATCAGGCAGACCAACGGGCCAGGTACAGAAAATGGTATCATGAGTTTGCCGAAAGCGGATATACCTTTGCTATGCCGGTAGTTTACACATGGCAGAGGATTTTTGATTGGTATGACTATAGTGATACCGATTACCGGTGGTTTTATAATATGCTGTTAGTGGCAAGCAACGCAGGACAGCACACCCCGGCCGAAATACCTATCGTTAGCTTTGTGCACTGGCATACGATTGAGTCTAAGCCTTTTACGAGTACAGCAGAGCAATTTAGTGAGGATAAATACAAGGAGTTATTGTGGCATATGTTATTGAGGGAGACCGACACATTTTTTCTATGGTGTCGAGAAAAGGAAGCAGCAAAGGAAATCCAACTGGTTCATCAGGTGTATTCAGAGGCCCAGCAGTACGGAGAGTTTCTGTCTAATGGAAAGCCAATCAATTTCGGTGTTCCCAGGCAGCCGGGAACAGTTATCTCAGGTTTGCGATTAGGAGACCGTGTTTTAGTGCGTCGAACAGATTTTACTAAGACGAGTGACGCGGTGGAAATCGTCGTTGATGATAGAAGAATTAAAATTGGAATCGAAAAGGAAAACTGTCAGATTATTTCGATTCGATAAGACCTGTAGAATTATAAAATATAAAAAGACACCGGTTTGTATTGAGAAATTGGGAGAAATGCATAATGAAAAACAGAACATTTATAACAATCTTTCTCTTTTTGATTCTAAGCTCATTTGAACATGTATTAGCGGGTGAAAAGATAATACTTACAGCATTAAATAGTATGGAGCGGATAGGTCAGGACCAAAAGATCGATGGAGCCCATACAGTAAAGATTTGGTCGGCAAGAAACGAAGTAGAATCTTTTCAGGTCGTGGTTTCAGCTCCTCAAGAAAATATTAATGTAATCAAAGTGGAGATTTCTGACCTTATTGGGCCGGAAGGCTCAAAGATTGAAAAAGACGATATCAAGCTCTTTAGAGAAGAATATGTACGAGTCAGAATATCCAGCCCCCGGGCGGAACTACCTCCGGGATTATATCCGGATCCTCTTGTTCCCTTCATTAATCCCATAACCGGCAAGCCAATTGAACCTATTACCAGAACCCAAAAGAGATGGGGGGAACCTCCTACAACCAGCGGCTACGATATGTATGCCGTGCCATTTGAGGTTTTCAAAGGTCAAAATCAAGCTATCTGGGCTGACGTATATGTCCCTAAGAATGTTCCCGTCGGTATATATAATGGAAAGCTACGTGTTTTTGCAAAAGGAGGAATTTCCGAACAAATCCCCATAGCTGTTACTGTCTGGGACTTTACCCTGCCCAACGGCCCAACACATAGAAACCATTTCGGTAGTTTCGGTAACATTGCGCGATATTTCAGTATAGAGCGAAATTCAGATAGATTCAAACAAATCGAAATGCGTTATTGCGAGGCGATGTCCGAGCATCGCATAAATCCTCCAATCCCACGCTATTTGCTGCCGCAATCAAATGATGACGGCTCTTTGGAAATCATTCCGGAAAGACATACGACCTTAAAAGAGTTTATTTCCAAGCTCCATATAACCGATTTTGAAATACCAAGAGCACCATTCGCCCGGCTGCCAAGCTCAACCTTAAGGCCCGACTACAAAACTATATCTCCCACCAATAGAAAAAAAGCCCAACGGTACTACAAGGAATTCTACAAGTATTTGAAAGATAATGGCTGGGAAGAAGGGGCCTATGTATATATGCTGGATGAACCAAACCTACGCGAAAACTACGAGCAGGCGTTCGTCCTCGGCCGGCTTGTTCATGAAGCCGTACCACAACTCAAATGTCTGGTTGTAGAACAGACATACCTGCAGGATCCTTCCTGGCCGGATATAGACCCGGCAGTGGATATATGGTGCCCCTTATGGTCTTTTATTGCTAGAGAGACTATCAATGAAAAACTCGCTCATGGCGATGAAGTCTGGTCATATACTGCCCTGGTACAGCGCGCACCTCGATATCATCCACAGTACCAAACCGTCAAAGATTTCGATCCACCGTACTGGCATATTGATCGCCCCCTGACTGTTTATCGTGTCCCGACCTGGATCAACTACCAGTATAATATTACCGGCCTGCTATACTGGAGTACCGTCACTACGGTCATCGAGCCCTGGTCGAATCCGGCCTTTGCACATCCCAGGCACTACAATGGAGGCGGTTTCCTGTTTTATCCTGGAGTCCCTTGCGGCATCGACGGCCCTGTAATCAGTATGCGCATAAAAAACCTCAGAGACGGTATGGAAGACTATGAGTACTTTATGATTCTCGAAAGACTTTCTGATAAAAAAACCGTAAAGAAAATCATCGATGCCATCGCGCCAGATTGGTGGAATTTCTCAAAAACCCCTAATGAATTCCTCGCTGCTCGGGAAAGAATAGCACAGCAGATTCTAAAACTTAAGAAGGTGGATGAATCTTAATTATGCAGGCCTTGACAATATGGAAAACAACCACGATGTACGGTTGTCTCTGGTTTAGCTCTTCTCTTAATTGATTTTGGAATCTCAAGTCAGTCCTCGACGGCGATGTTTTTCCAAACAACCGCCGGCCGGCCAAATCCACCGTGGCGGCCCGGAAACGATATTTTCCCGGCCGATTGATTTTGAATTGTACACCGGCCAAAGATAGAGACACAAAGGCCGCAGATCTATCAGGAGCTTCCGGGCCTGTCCCACGAGCCCATCAGGCGCACTGAGCCGCGCACGAAACTTGTCCTTTACCCATCATTCCTTCGCCCCGTGCCTACGCAGGAGTTCAACGATTTTCTCATATCCTTTATCTTTGGCCAAGGACAAAGGCGTCCTCGCGTCATTATCCTTCGCATTGACATTGGCGCCGTTCACAAGAAGCAGATTAACCACTTCCCTGTGGCCCCGAGACACTGCGGAGAGCAGAGGAGTCCTGCCTTGGGAGTTCTTTGCATCAATATTGGCGCCTTTGATAATGAGAAGTTCAGCTATATTCTTGTGTTTGTAGTAGACCGTGTAGTGCAGAGGTGTATAGGCGCCACGATTCATTGCATTGACATTGGCGCCCTCGTCTATAAGGAATCCCGCCACATCCACCTGGCCTTCTCGGGCTGCAAAGTGCAGGGGTGTGTTGCCACTGTTGTCCGTTGCATTGACGTTGGCACCTTTGGCCACAAGGAGTCCCGCCACATCCACGGGGCCTTCTCGGGCTGTGTAATGCAGGGGTGTCCTGCCCGTGATGGTCTTTGTATTGACGTCGGCACCTTCGGCTATAAGAAGTCCCGCAACACCCACCTGGCTTTTCAGGATTGCGTAATGCAGGGGTGTCCTGCCATTATTGTCTTTTGCATTGATATCGACGCCTTTGGTTACAAGAAGTCCCGCTATGCTCTTGTAACCATGCCATGCCGCATAGTGGAGTGGAGTATAGCCACCAAAGTTCTTTGCATTGACATCGGCGCCTTTGGTAATTAGAAGTTCAGTCACATCTCCGTGTTTACACCAAAGTGCTTCGAGAAGTGCGGTTTGGCCGTGCCGATCTTTTCCATCAACATCGGCGCCTTTGGCGATAAGAAGTTCGGCCACCTCCTTGTGGCCCCCTTGAGCCGCCAAGCGCAGGGGTGTGCCCGAGTATTTGGACATTACATTGACATCGGCGCCTTTGGTGATAAGAAGCTCAACCACATCCTTATGACCACAGCTTGCCGCCCAGTGCAGAGGCGTTCTTTCGTTCCGATCCGTAGCATTGATATCGGCACCGTTCGAGACGAGTGATTTGATTTGCTTGATGCTACCTTCCCTGGCAGCTCGGAATAATGCTGTCGTGTTTCCATCCGGCCGTTTTTTGCACCCGACAACTATAAACAATGACACCAAGGCCAAGCAGAATAGTCTTATCAGTTTCACTTTGGTTTCCTTTTGGAAGAACTGCTATCGTTTCCGCATCAATTTACCTCACCATTTTAACAATTACCTGTCTTGATTCAACTGAGAGATTCAGCCAATGCTTGTTAAACACTACACAGGCGATTTAGAGGGCGAATTCGGCTTGTGGAGTATCATAGGTTTAAATCGGCTGAGAGCATTCTTTATACAGCACAACAGCTTGCATTAATCAAAGAACTCCGACCGAAGACAGATGTTACCCTTGCGAGATTGCCGCCTGTTATGTTATACCGGCTCGGAGCTGATTATATAACACGTGATGAGTTGTCACTGAGGGGGTACGATATACCTTGTTGTCCCCAAACTACTCAAAATTCAACCTTCTTTGAGACATCTTTTAGGACAAACCGGTCTTGATACGCCCGTAGAAATTTACTAATCCTGCATCGTCTTAACTGATGCAATACGATTGGCATAAACTGCTTTTTTGCGGATACCCCATACTACATTTGTTATGGGAAGTTTGTCCAGTTCCGGAAAGTAAAATGTTATGATCCCGACATTCCACCACCTGAGAATCACATCATCTGTGTCAATCTGGTGTCGTAGGTCATCTCTGTCAACTGAGTCGTTGGATTCGGACAATCCATGCTGTAATTCCAGCCTGTTTGGCAAAAACACCCAATAGAAAAACAGACTTTTGACCCAAATTATTCTTAGGAATACAGACCAAATATATGCCAGAAGAATGTATCCCAACGGCTCGATATTTACTCCCAAGTGCCTGAAGCCTTTGAAGAAGCTCAGAAAAGTTCGTGGCCCATGCAGCAAAAGTATCAGCAGAATGATGAGAAAACTCCCTAATAACAGCCCCAATGTCACGGGCTTAAGTTTAAATATTGCAACTGCAGCATTCAGAGCCCCAAATACTATAACAACACCGCCAATAACATCCTGGATTACAGACACTGTCTCTGATCCTCCAAATATCAAATCTAACAGTATACCTATTACACCAGCCGCTACCATCAATACCATGGTCGGCAGAAATAAAATCGGCCACCCCCAGTTATAACCGCACAGCCACACTTTTATGTTCGGATTTTGCCTTACCTCATTATCCCTTTCATACCTTGTC
>Ga0209427_10010599_pt1 | contig 10193 bp, 7 predicted proteins | sample DeeMarSWOR136_30_FD_187465 | JGI IMG/M metagenome (GOLD analysis project Ga0209427, IMG submission 187465) | Marine sediment microbial communities from White Oak River estuary, North Carolina - WOR-1-36_30 (SPAdes) (version 2) | ecosystem: Environmental > Aquatic > Marine > Intertidal zone >...
TGACAAATTTAAGGGAGTTACACCTGACGGGGAACAACATAGGGGACATAACGGAACTGGCGGGGTTAACCGGACTGCAGAAATTGTACCTTGCTGATAACAATATCAGTAATATATCGCCACTAGCAGGCCTGGTTAATATGGATACCCTGGATTTATCCTTGAACAACATCAGTAATATATCGGTTCTAGCCAGTTTGGCCAACCTGCGTGAGCTTGACCTGATGCGAAATAGTATCAGTGTTATCTCGTCGCTGAAAAGCCTGTCCAACCTTCGTAGCCTTAACCTGATGTACAACAATGTCAGGGATATTTCACCCCTGGTGGAAAACACTGAATTTGCCGAAGGGGATACCGTGTCGCTGGTAGGCAACCCCTTGAGCACTGTTTCGGTAAGTGAATATCTTCCCCAGCTTGAGGACAGGGGCGTAGAGGTGGAGTGGTAACTCTTACCGGGGAATCTTACATAGGGGGGCATTAGGAGTGGCTAATAAACCAGCTCAGGTGATGGTGTTTACCCCGCACCCGGATGATGCCGAATCTGGTGCTGCCGGAACCGTAGCCCGCTGGACAGCCGAGGGCAAGGACGTCATCTACGTGGTATGCACCAACGGGGATAAGGGCACCAGCGATATTACTATTAAACCGGGGGAGCTGGCCCTGATTAGAGAAAACGAGCAACTGGCGGCGGCTGATCTGTTAGGGGTTAGGGAAGTAATATTCTTACGCTATCCTGACCAGGGTCTGGAGGATACAGATGAGTTCAGGAAGGATGTGGTACGGTTGATAAGGATGTATCGTCCGGATATAGTGGTTACCGTTGACCTGTCACGACGTTATATCTGGCACCGGGACCACCGGATCACCGGCCGGGTGGTGCTGGACGCTGTTGTTACTTATGCATCCAGTGCTAATGCTTACCCTGAGCTGTTGGAGCAAGGTCTTAGACCGCATCAGGTAAGCGAGGTCCTGCTGTGGGGTTCGCCGGAACCAAACTACCGCTCTGATATTACCCGTACCTTTGATGCTAAACTGGCTGCCCTTTTTTGCCATAAAAGCCAGGTGGGTGATACCCTGTCTCCCGAAGTCAGGGAACGGCGCCGCGAACGGCACATGATGCTGGCCGAGGGAGAGGATTTCGAGCTGGCCGAGGCCTTCCGTCGCATAGAACTGGGGGGAATGTGCCCATCCATCTGATAAAGGCAGAAAAGGATAGGCTAAAGGGGTATAAGCAGCATATTGAGAAGCGGTATATTCAGGGATATTGCCCTTTTTGTTGCGGTTTTACTGTTCCTGCTTATTGTCATTCCTATAATATCATCAATATTTAAACAGCTGATTCTACTGCAGCTGGTTATCCTCATTATCGGGACTGCTGTCCTGGCATGGGCAGTGCATAGAGTACGGCGCCGGGATAAGTAGCACTTCCCTCTTTTTAACCCTGATCATAGACTGACTGACTGCGTAGAGTGCAAGACCTCCATCAGGCGCTCACAACTTACATGTCAGCTTCTCAGTTAAAAGCCACATGATGTGGAGTTATGTTTTGGTGGTGGTTATTACTGCCCGGTAAATTTCGGCGGGCGGCGGTCACGGAAGGATTCACGTGATTCCTGCCCATCATGCGGTGCTTTACGGGCAAAGTCGAGGCCCCACTGTTCGTTGCGGAGTTGCTGGTCAAATGATGATTCCATGCTCTGCTGGAGCACTCGCCGTGCCGACTGCATAGCCACCGGTGGCCAGAAGGCAATCTGGTTAGCCAGTTCCACCGCTTCTTCCAACAAATTGTCAACGGGCACCAGGCGGTCAAGAAGGCCGATACGGTAGGCTTCGTCAGCCTCCACGTAACGGCTGCTGAAGACCAGGTCACAGGCGCGGCTGTAACCCACGATGCGGGGCAGGAAATAAGACATGCCTGTATCGGGGCTTAAACTGCGTTCGATGAACACCGTCTTGAAACGGGTATTCTCGGTACCGACACGCAAATCACAGGCAAGCGCTATAGACATGCCAGCACCCGCGGCTACGCCGTTAACGGCGGCGATTGTCGGTTTATCAATAGTGCGGTAGACCGCTGTGGATATCCTTCCCGTCCAGCCATATACATCCAGACGTTGCTGCCGGCTGGGCTGTGTGTCACGTCTCGGAGGGGTACCACCACCGCCACCGAGTAAATCAACCCCTGAGCAGAAACCCCGGCCGGCACCGGTGAATATAACAGCCCAGATATCGTCATCATTTCGCAGGTCCTGACAGGTCTGCATGATGCTGTCCTGGAGGTCACGGCTTAAAGCGTTCAACCTGTCGGGTCTGTTCATGGTCAATATGGCTACCCGTTCCCGTCGTTCGATCAGCAAAGGATTCTCAGACATGTTCCACTCCTTCAATACTTTTTTCCTTATCGTGGTCACAGTATAGGCGGCAGGCTAGGCGATGTCAAGGCGTATATTATCCAGGGCTTGGTGCCTGGCGGTGTTTGACAACTACCCAGGATTTCATATAGGCTAATCAAAATAGCTATCGTTTACGAATGGAAACTTTACCAGGACAGGGTATTACGGTAAATGGTAACAGATAACCCGGATAATTCAGAAGTGCAGACTCCAGATGACGAGATACAAAAGCGCCAGCATGAGCTTGTAGCCTTGAGCCGGATCTCGGCGGCACTCAGCGGTCTGTGGGAGCTTGATGCTATTCTCAGGGTTGCCCTGGATACTGTGCTTGACGTTATGAACGGTACTGTTGGGGGAATCCTGCTGTTGGATGAAGAGACCCAAACGCTTTCCTACCGTGTCCATAATGGCTTGAGTGCCAGGTTTGTCGAAGAGATGCATCTTAACCTGGGTGAGGGGATTGCTGGTAGAGTGGCTGAAAGCGGAAAAGCGATTCTTCTGGAAGATATTTCCGCTGACCCGCGAGTGGCACGTCCAGACCTGATAAGTACGGAAGGCCTGAAGGCATTTATTAGCGTTCCTTTGCGGGCCAAAGACGCTGTGCTGGGGGTAATAAACATAGCCAGCCATACACCACGCCGTTTTGCTACAAATGACCTGTACCTGTTGCACTCGATGGGGGACCAGCTTGGTGTTGCTATTGAGGAGTCAAGACTGCATGAACGGTTGAGAAAGGCAAGGGAAAGATACCGGCAGCTGGCTCAGCAGACGCTGGTGGCTCAGGAGGAAGAACGGAGGAGGATAGCCCGTGAGCTGCATGATGAGACCAGCCAGGTACTTTCAGGGCTGGCTCTCCAGCTGCAGGCGCTGGTGGACATGGCCGAGATGTCTGGCAACCAGGACGCCGAGTTTATATCAGGTTTGAAGAAGGTACAATCTCTGGCCGCTCAGGTGCATGGTGATATCAGTAAGCTAATCGCTGACCTGAGGCCTGCTCTGTTGGATACACTGGGTTTGGTACCGGCTATCCGTCAGTATGCCGAGACAAGCCTTCGTCCCCTGGGTATAAATGTAGACGTAGAAACCATAGGAGTACTCGGGTATTTACCACCTGAGGTCGAGGCTGGGCTTTACCGTTGGACTCAGGGAGCTATCGGTAACATTGTCCAGCATTCCAAGGCAAAAAATGCCACCATTGTCCTGGAATATAAAGATGATGAACTCTTACTGTCCGTCAGTGATGATGGCCAGGGGTTTGATGTTTCAGAAATCACCGATATTGAACCGAACGGCCGTGGCCGCGGCGTGTTTAGCATGAAAGAGAGGGTCAGGCTTCTTGGTGGTACCTGCTCTATAGAGTCCCGGCCGGGACAGGGAACTGATGTCCGGGCCAGAGTACCATTAAGCTGGCATGACGAAGATGGAAAAAATAAAGGTACTGGTAGTAGATGACCATACCATTGTGCGCGATGGTGTCTGTGCCTTATTGACACTGGCCGGTGATATTGAAGTAGTTGGGGAGGCTGCTGATGGCAGTGAAGCGCTAAAGCTGGTCGAGGATCTTGAGCCGGATGTAGTGCTTATGGATATTGCTATGCCCATTATGGGTGGTTTGGAAGCTACCCGGAGGATATGTAAAAGGTTCCCCAAGACAAAAGTGCTGGTACTGACCCAGTATGATGACAAGGAGTATGTGTTTCCGGTTATTGAAGCCGGGGCCTCTGGCTTTATCAGCAAGGTAGCCGCTTCCGCGGAACTCGTCTCGGGGATCCGCTCTATATACCAAGGAGATTCCTATCTTTCTCCTTCAATAACTAAGCTTGTAGTAGAAAACTACCAGCACGGAAGTGAACGTGTCCATAATGACCCCTATCAGCAATTGACCTCCAGGGAACGGGATGTGCTTAAACTGGTGGTGGAGGGATACACCACCCAGGAAATTGCTGATAAGCTGATAGTCAGCCCCAAGACTGTTGAGGGACATAAGACTAACCTGATGGCCAAGCTCGGTATCCGCAATCGCATTGAGCTGGTCAGGTATGCCCTGCGTAAGGGTATTATACCCTACTAGTATTCAGCGAATTATACTAGAATCTCAATTCCCAGCCGAAGGGCTCAACTTATCCCCATTCGAACCTTTTCTTTAGGTTAACTACTTGAATCATTGTCATCTGTGAATTAAAAACCAAGGGAAAATCCCGGGAAACACTGGGGTTTCCCATCATATCTTTTCAGGTGAAGCCCTCTTTCGCTTGTTCCAGTACAGTGTTAGGCTGTTATCAGGTGAAATAGAAGTTGTCCTGATAGTACCAGGTAAGGTGGTACAGGGAGAGTTACCGGGGAAGGAGGGCTGTTATGGAAAACATAGCTAGAATTATGGTAGTGGATGACGAGCCTGAGTTTATACAGGGCCTGAAGCTAGCTTTTCAGGCAAAACCGTATGAAGTAGTCACTGCTGGCAACCGCAGTCAGGCTGAAGCAGGGATAAGAGCTCAAAAGCCTGATGCCGTCGTTTTGGGCACGATTATGCCACGTGGAGATGCCTTCCTCTTCCATCAATGGTTGAAACAGACATCAAGGTTTAACGATGTGCTTATACTGGTTGTCAATGCCCGGCGGGAGGAGGAACTCACCAGGGGGTGGAGAAAAGATGAGGGGATGCAGTGTGAAGCTGAGGACTTCCTGGCCAAACCTGTTGAGCCGTCAGTATTGGTATCCCGTATAGAGAAGCTGCTGGATAGGGTGACCAGGAGAATCAGGATACTGGTAGCTGATGACCATGCCGTGGTCAGGGACGGCATTCGTGCCGTACTGGCCCTCCAGCAGGATATGCAGGTCATAGGGGATGCGGTGAATGGCAGGGAAGCACTGGAGAAGACGATCGAGCTTTCCCCGGACGTGGTGCTCATGGATATTGTGATGCCGGTAATGAACGGGCTGGATGCGACCAGGGAGATATGCCGAGGGTGCCCGCAGGCAAAGGTCATAATGTTGACCCAGTATGATGATGAGGAAAATGTCCTGGTCAGCCAGCAGATGGGAGCTATAGGTTTTATCCCGAAAACGGCGGTCAGTTCCATGCTGTTGACCGGGATAAGATCAGTTAGCCAGGGAAAAGAATTTGTGCATAAGGTAGCCAAGAATTAGACATAATGTTAGAACAGTAAAGAGGTGCCATTGGAAGCAGTAACCATTACGCTTGATGGAGTTGAAGTAAGTGGCTACTCGGGGATGACTATACTGGATCTGGCCCGTGATTCTGGGGTGGATATACCCACCCTGTGCCATGACCCCCATCTTACCCCGACCGGTGCCTGCCGGCTTTGTCTGGTGGAAGACGATTCTTCAGGGGCATTACTGGCTTCCTGTGTTGTGCCGATAAGGCCGGGAATGGTGATAAATACCCGGTCGCCAAGGGTAATCGAACGCCGGAAGGTAATCGTTCAGTTTATGCTTGCCAGCCACCCCGATTCCTGCCTGGTATGCGATAAGGGTAACCGCTGCCAGTTGCGTAAACTGGCCTCGGAGATGGGAATCGGACTGCTCGATTTTCAAAGGCTCCCCCAATCGGGTGCTATTCAGGATGTCAACCCGTTCATTGAAAGAGACCTCTCCAGGTGCATTATGTGTGCCAAGTGTATCCGGGCGGACCAAGAGCTGGTTGTTGAAGGTGCTATCGATTACTTTGAACGGGGCTTTACTGCCAAACCGGCCACTCTGGGCGATATGCCGCTGGAAGAGTCTGGTTGCACCTTCTGCGGGACCTGTGTCGCAATGTGTCCCACCGGTGCCCTTATGGAAAAAGAGAGAAGCTACCACGGCACAACGACAACTGCTGTTGATACGATATGTCCTTTTTGCGGCTGTGGTTGCAGTATTTCTCTGGAAGTCAAGGATAATCGCATTATACGGGCCAGGCCTGGCATTAAAAGCCTGGTGAACCGGGGTACGCTTTGTGTCAGGGGGTGTTATGGCTATGATTTCGTGCATAGCGGAGAACGGTTAACTGCTCCCTTGGTGAAGGTCAACGGAGATTTCCAGGAGGTATCCTGGGAGCAGGCTCTGGACCGGATAGCCGTGGAATTCAAGCGTATCAAGGAAGAACACGGTGCTGATAGCCTGGCCGTTCTTGGTTCCTCAAAGTGTACCAATGAAGAGAACTACCTGCTTCAGAGACTGGCCAGGGGTGTCCTGGGGACCAACAATATCGATAACGGGAGCCGACTGTACAACCCTGCTACACGGTTCGGCTTAGGGCAGTCTATCGGTTTTCCGGGTACGACAAACTCGATAGATAAGCTGGAAGACTCAGAAGTGATAATGGTGGTCGGGGCCAATCCTGCTGCCTCCGCTCCGGCGGTATCATATGCTATCAAGCGTGCCGTCAATCAAAGGGGGGCAAAATTACTGCTGATTGATCCCCGTGAGACCGGGCTGGCACCGTTTGCCCACTGTTGGCTTCGGCCTGCAGTCGGCACCGATGTCGTGCTGCTTACTGAGCTTTCCAGGATAATTGTTGATGAAAAAATCTTTGATGAAGAGTTTGTTACCCGCCGGACAGATAACTTTGGAGAGCTAGTCAGGAGTTTTGGAGACAATACCCCGGAATATGCCCAGAGCATAACCGGTGTTTCCGCTCGGGATATACAACTGGCTGCCCGACTCCTGGCCGGTGTTCAGCGAGTTTCCATTGTCTACGGTAATGGAATCACCCAGCATGTCAACGGTACTGATAACGTAACAGCTCTGGCCAATCTGGCTATGCTGACCGGGAATGTTGGTCAGAGGGGGGGAGGTATCTTTGCCCTGCAGAGGGAGAACAATGCTCAGGGGGCATGTGATATGGGCAGTCTGCCCGACTTCCTTCCCGGTTATCAGAGCCTGGATGATGCCCAGGTCAGGAAGGGATTTGGGGAACGCTGGGGTGTTGACCTGCCTGCCGAAGCTGGACTAACGGCAATGGAGATGATTGAACGGGCAGCGGCCGGCGGAGTTAAGGGAATGCTGATTGTGGGTGAAAATCCGGTAACAAGTTTTCCGAACCCGTCTGCAGTGAGGGAATCCCTTGATTCACTCGAGTTCCTGGTAGCCACTGACCTCTTCCTTACGGAAACGGCCAAGTTGGCCACAGTGGTTTTACCCGCCGCCAGCTTTGCTGAAAAAGAGGGCACCTTCACCAACTTCGAGGGAAGGGTTCAACAGATACATAAAGCTATCGAGCCGGTTGGCGATAGCTTGCCGGACTGGCAGATAATCCTCCAATTAGCCAGCATGATGGGGCAGCCGATGCCGTATTCCTCTCTTCAGCAGGTTATGAGTGAGATTGAAACGCTGGTACCCTTCTACCAGTACCTGTCCGGTATCGAGTTAAAGATAGAGGGGCTGGATAAGGCTGAACTAGAGAGTAACCGCTTACGGGCAAGGCGTCTTTTCAAGGGTCTCTTCCCCAGTGGTTTCGGGCGGTTTTCCCCGGTCGAATATAACCAGCAGACGGGTCAAAATGATAATGGTTATCCCTTCACAATGGTATCTGGGTCGATACTGTACCAGTTCGGTAGTGGCACCAGGAGCCTGAAGGCTTCGCGGCTGCGACAGTTCTGGTCAGAATCCTGGCTGGAAATCAGTGAGGATGATGCTGAACACTCTGGATATAGGAACGGGGATGTAGTCAGGGTTGTCTCACCTGCTGGCGAGGTAACCACCACTGTCAAGGTAACGAATACATTACCAAAAGGCATGCTATTCATGCCGATGTCGTTCCCGGAAAGCCCGGTTAACGGGTTGTACGCTGTTGACCTGGACCCGCGAGCTAAGGCTCCCTCTATGAAACGGTGTGCCGTAAGGCTGGAAAGGATTGACCTCGATGGCTAAAGTGAAAAAGCCAACAAAGGCTGCCCTTAAGCGGATCAACAGTATTATTGCACGCTACGGTGAACAGAAATGGGGGCTAATACCGTTACTGCAAGAGATTCAGCAGGTGCAGGGCTATATTCCCCCTGAAGTAATACCCCAAATCGCCAGGGCTATGCGGTTGTTCCCCAGTCAGGTACAGGGGGTTATTACCTTCTATACCCAGCTTTATACCGAGCCTCAGGGGAAGAATGTGGTCAGGGTATGCCGTGGAACCGCTTGCCACGTACGCGGCGGGAAGACGATCCTGAAACTGGTGAAACAGGAGCTGGGGGTTGAAGAGGGCGAGACGACCCCTGACTATGAGTATACCCTGGAGACCGTTGCCTGTATTGGTGTTTGTGCCCTGGCTCCCAATATCGTGATTAATAACAGCACCCATGGTCACATGAACCCTAAGAAAGTAGCCAGACTTTTTGAGAGGAAGGACGGTTCTTAATATGAAACAGCGTCGTACCGTCTACGTCTGTCGGGGGACAGGTTGTGTCTCCGGTGGGGGTGACGCGGTTTTTGATTCACTGAAGGCAGAAGTACAAAAGCAGGGGATTAAGGACGCCGGAATAGACTTCACCGGATGCCACGGTTTTTGCCAGCAGGGTCCAAATGTTGTTGTTGAACCCGATGGTACTTTCTATACTCATGTAGAGCCAGAGGATGCTGTTGAGATTGTTACCTCACACCTCAAGAATGGAAAACTGGTAGAGCGTCTCTTCTACCGGGATCCGGTAACAGACCAGCCGGTACCGAAATACTCGGACATTAATTTCTATAGCAGGCAGTGGCGGATAATACTGCGTAACTGCGGGCATATTAATCCTGAAAAGATTGATGACTACCTTAGCCGCGGCGGTTACCAGGCACTACGCAAGGTGCTTTTCAATATGACTCCTGAGCAGGTTGTCGAAGAGGTGACAAAATCGGGGCTGAGGGGGAGAGGTGGTGCTGGTGTCTCCACCGGTTTCAAATGGGAACGCCTCCGGGAGGCGCCTGGTAATGAGAAATACATGATCTGCAACGCCGATGAAGGTGACCCCGGTGCCTTTATGGACCGCTCCATCCTCGAGGCAGACCCGCACGCAGTCATTGAAGGGCTGATCATCGGTGCCTATGCTACGGGGTCAACCCATGGCTATGTCTACGTGCGTGCCGAGTACCCTCTGGCGGTGAGTCGACTCCGTACCGCTCTCAACCAGGCTCAGAAGAATGGGTTTCTGGGCAATGACATACTGGGCTCAGGATTTGGTTTTACGGTACAGATCAAAGAGGGTGCCGGGGCCTTCGTCTGTGGTGAAGAGACCGCACTGATGGCCTCTATCGAAAGCCGTCGGGGTATGCCCCGTCCCCGTCCTCCCTTCCCGGCTCAGTCGGGCCTGGATGGCAAACCATCAAATATTAATAATGTCAAGACGCTGGCCTCAGTTCCAGTTATTATTGAACGCGGCGCTGGCTGGTTTGCCAGTATCGGCACGGAGCAGAGCAAGGGTACTGCCGTGTTTGCCCTTACCGGTAAGATTGCCAACAGCGGGCTTGTCGAAGTGCCGATGGGCACTCCGCTTAGCCAGATTGTGTATGAAATAGGTGGCGGCATTCCCGGGGATAAACAGCTGAAGGCAGTGCAGACCGGTGGCCCGTCGGGGGGTTGTATTCCCGCCCGTCTGGTTGACCTGCCGGTGGACTATGAATCACTGGCCGGGGTGGGCTCCATAATGGGTTCCGGCGGTATGGTAGTAATGGACGATGCCACCTGCATGGTGGAAATAGCCCGTTACTTCATTAGTTTTACCCAGACCGAGTCCTGTGGAAAATGTACCCCCTGCCGCCTGGGAACAAGGCAGATGCTGGAAATCCTGACCAGGATCACCGAGGGCAAGGGGCGCGAAGAGGACATCG
>Ga0209427_10010601_pt1 | contig 10191 bp, 9 predicted proteins | sample DeeMarSWOR136_30_FD_187465 | JGI IMG/M metagenome (GOLD analysis project Ga0209427, IMG submission 187465) | Marine sediment microbial communities from White Oak River estuary, North Carolina - WOR-1-36_30 (SPAdes) (version 2) | ecosystem: Environmental > Aquatic > Marine > Intertidal zone >...
CTTGATGAGAATGCAACTTCCCAGGATGCCCTCGCCTTCGCCATGCACGATGAAAAACGGTCCGTCGATTTCTACCAGCAGATGGCCACCCAGTGCGGGGGCGCGCCCATGGAGGAGGTTTTCTCCAAATTACAGAAAGACGAGACCAAGCATCTCGCCCGGCTCGAGGAGACCTATGAAAAGCTCTATCTGAGCCAGATGTAGGGATAATCCCTCGCTCGCGTCTCCTTCCTCTCCATTTGACTTATGCTGCGCGGTGGTGTCGTGGTCAAGGGGACGGAGAAATGCCATCCACCGCGATGATTTCGCCGATCTTCCTCGTGACCCTTGATACGTCCGAACCCCTTTCGTGCTTTAGGGGCACCAGGACCTGGTTGCCCCTTTTTTGTAACGGCGATGAAGATGGGAAAGGAGAAAAGGTGAACCGCTCGAGCAAGAGAAGGAAAGTGGTCATGATTCTTACGGCGGGCATCGGCATAACGGCAATGCTCGGCTCTGCAGTAACAAGCTTCGATAAAGTCGCCTACGCCAACGGGACAAAGGAGAGTACCTCGAAGCAGATAGTACTGAAATTTGCTAATCTCGAGCCCCCTCCAAGTTTATTCACCAAGGCATTTCAATGGTGGGCCAGTGAGATAGAAAAACGAACCGAGGGCCGGCTCAAAATAGAGATCTATTCAGGCGGAACTTTAGCTAGGCCGAAGTCCGTGATCGAGGCAATAGCCATTGGACTGGCCGACGCCGGAGAAGTGGTTACGGTATTCAATCCTGGTAAAACCCCCTTGGCGACGGTAGGCCAAAACCCCATAGGCGGCTCCGACATTTACGCAAACCATAAGGCGATGCAAGACCTCATAAATAGCTATGCCCCAATCCAGCAAGAGTTCGAAAAGTTCAACCAAAAACCCCTCTGGACCCAGGCGACTGGAAGCCAACGGCTGATAGCAAAAAGGTCAATAGGAACTCTCGATACGTTGAAAGGGATGAAGATACGGGCATCCGCCCAGATGGCCACCTTATACAAGAAATTGGGTGCCGCTCCTGTCTTTATGCCAATGGCCGAAACCTATGAGGGGCTACAGAGGGGCACGGCCGAAGCGGCTTCTGCTGGACTCTCGCATATGGAACCACTTCGTTTCCATGAGGTGTGTAAACATCTCCTCATGCTCGAGGGAATCGGGGTGAACAACGCTGGCTTCGGAACGATCAACCTCAATAAATGGAAAATGTTGCCTCCCGATATCCAGAAAGTGGTCATTGAGGTTAGCAATGAATTCCCCGCCTCCTTGTCGAAGAACATGATGGAATCGGAAAAAAAGATCTTGGAGGCCTTCAGATCGGCTGATGTGAAGGTCTATGAACTGAGCGATGTTGATAAGAAAAAACTGCAAGAGGTTGGCAAGGAAGTGGCGGAAATGTGGGTGAAGAGCATGGAGGGGAAAGGGTTACCGGGAGCGGAAACCCTGAAGGTGTTCTTGGGGGCTGAATCCAAATATCAAGCTGAGGTAAATGCAAAGGGCTATCCCTGGGAGAAACGGTAGGGGAGAAGGAGCATGAAGTTGGCCGTTAAGGTCTCTCATTTTGCCCGGTCAATAGTGTCGATTATTGACCTAACATCCGTCTATCTGGCCCGGGTTGTAGTGGCAACCTTGATTGCCATGATGCTCCTCACCTGCGGGGATGTCTTTCTCCGTTACATCTTTCGTCGAAGCATTATGGGCACAACGGAGGTGACGGGTCATTACTTTATGGTTGCCGTAGTGTTCTTACCGCTCGCCTATGGCATGATAACACGAGGCGGCCACATCAGGGTGGATTTTGTGGTTTCGCGTTTGCCGTTGCGGCTGCAACGTATTTTGGAGACCGTGGGCTTGCTGCTCTCCCTTGGCGTTTATGTATTGATTACATGGTATGGAGCAGTGGGGGGATTGCATGCATGGCGGACGGGGGAGACAATGGTCAACGTCGCACTTCCCCTGTGGCCGGGGAGGGCCCTTGTCGTCATTGGCGGCACATTGCTCTGTGGACAAATTATCGTGGGCATATGTCGTAATGTGGGGCGGTCTCTTCACGGTGACTTCGATGCGCCCATATCGAGTCCAATCGATTGTGGTAAACATAGCCATACACCCCCGAAACCCCGCAAAGGGCTCACGCACAAGTCAAGGGCTTTTCCGATGAAAGGTATCTCATGGGGGCCATAGAGCTCGTTCTCTTGACAATTCTCTTGATGCTGGTCCTGATGGCCATTGGCATGCCCATTGGCTTTGCCATGGCGCTTGTCGGAATACTGGGCTTATGTATTGTTTCCGGCCCAAACGTAGCAACGGGGCTCTTGACCTACTATCCCTTTGATTTTGCCTCCGGATACACGTTTACCGTTGTTCCTCTGTTTATACTCATGGGCCAGTTGGCTTTTGAAGCTGGCTTTACCAGGGAACTGTTTACGTTCACCCGTGCATGGCTGGGTCGTTTTCCTGGGGGCTTGGTATTGGGAACATTAGCGGGTTGCGCCGCATTTGCAGCCTGCTCTGGCTCCAGCCTCGCTACAGCAGCGGCTATGGGCAAGATAGGTATTCCGGAAATGCGAAGATATGGTTATGACAAGGGGATAGCAGCGGGGAGCGTAGCCGCCGGAGGAACGCTCGGCATTCTCATACCGCCCAGCATATTCTTGGTCCTCTATGGGATAATGACGGGGACATCCATTGGCAAGCTCCTGATGGCCGGGTTCATCCCCGGGTTACTCACAGCAGCCATGTTTATGATCTCCGTTATCATAAGGAGCATCAGGAATCCGGAAATAGCTCCGGCAGTCCGTGACGTCACATGGGGTCAGAGGTTCTCCAGCATCAAACATATCTGGGGGATTGCAGCTATTGCGGCTATCGTTTTAGGCGCCATATACACCGGGATATGTACCCCCACAGAAGCTGGAGCAGTCGGTGTTCTCGGCGTTGCGGTGCTGGGTTTTTTCACGGGAAGGCTGACCCTCAAAGCTTTGAAAGGGGCGCTCTTTGACACAACGTACTCTTCAGCCACGATCTTTGCGATAGCCCTGGGCGCCATGCTCATGGTTCCCTTCTTCACGGTCACCAAGGCTTCCCACCTCGTTCTGGAATTCATCACGGGCCTTGACCTGCCACCAGTCCTGGTAATCCTCGGCCTCGGACTCGTCTTCATCATCCTCGGTATGTTCATCGATGCCCTGTCCTTAATGCTGATCAGCCTGCCCGTAATCTTTCCCACGGTTGTGGCCTTAGGCTTCAACCCCATTTGGTTCGGCGTCATAATGGTGAAGTTCGTTGAGTTGGCCCTCATCACTCCGCCCGTGGGGATGAATCTCTACATCATCAAGGGAATAGCTCCGGAATTCTCCATGAGGGATATCTTTGGCGGTGTCACGTGGTTTGTCGTGACGGATACCTGCACCCTTGCCCTGTTGATTCTGTTTCCCCACATTACGTTGCTTCTCCCAAATTTGATGACGTAGAGGCGAGGATCCATGAAGAGGAAGAGGACGATTTTCATAACTGGTGGCACCGGATTAGTTGGGTGCCTATTGACCATGAGGGCCTTGCGGGAGGGACATCCGGTCCGCCTTTTAGTTCGCACAAGTCAAGGTCAATCCTCCGAAGAACGTATACGGCTAACTCTTACCATGCTTGGCCTTCCCCATGATCGATGGGGTCACCTGCGGCCTCATATTGAAATCTACGAAGGTGATATCGCAGAACCGCAATTCGGGTTATCCGGCGAGGAATGGCGACAATTGGCCAATGGATTGTCAGCCACGTATCATGCGGCCGCATTTTGTGGGTTCCAAAACCACCAGGCAGCACAAGCCCGAGCAGTCAATATCGGCGGCACCCGGAATATCCTGAAATTGACGGAACTGTCGCGGGCACATTTGTTCCACATGAGCAGCGCCTATATTGCGGGCGATACCGAATCCCGTGTGTTTGAACGAGAGTTGGAAACACCTCCACGGTGGAAAAACCCCTATGAAGAAACGAAATGTATCGCGGAACATCACGTTCATTCTCACTGCCGAAAGAACGGTTTGACATATACCGTTTTCCGGCCTGCCGTGTTGATCGGCGATTCGGTCCACGGTCGCACAATACGATTCACCAGCATTTATCACTATATGAAGCTGTTCCATCAACTTTCGACTCGCAGGAAGACCTCGCCCGTAATCTTGGAAGCAAGACCCGGGGCAAGCTTGAACATCCTTCCCGTTGATTTCGCCATAGGGGCAATCTGGGACATTTCCCAATTTCCTGAATGCGAGGGAAAAGTCTTTCACATAACGAACCCCTCCCCACCGAAATTCGCGGAACTTATCTCCATTGCCGAGCGGCTTTTCGGGCTGCGCATCGAGCTGGTCGACCAGCTCCCCTCCCGAAAAGCAACTTCCCTTTCTCACTATAGACCTTACATGTTCGGCGAACCCGAGTTCGATGTAACGAATACGCGTTCCCTTTTGAAGAATTATGACGCTGCCTTCCCCCAGTTCAATGAAAGCTATTTTCGAAAAATCCTGAATTATGCGGTAGAACACAATTGGGGCAAGGATCAGTTCACCCCATTACCCAAGAAAGAGGAGGGAAAAAAGCCTTGACCTATACGGAGAGATATTTCAAGGAATTCCTCATGGGCAAGCTCCATGAACAACTGGTTAAAGACCTGAAGAGCCTAAGCGCAGTCGTCTCCATTACGATTCACGATGAGAAAAGCGAAACGTGGGTCTTGGAGATAATCCAAGGGACCCTTGGCTCTGTTTCTCACGGCCCTGCCCCATCTGAGTGCAGCTTTGTGATGGACGCAGCGACTTTTGAGGAAATAGCCAGAGGCCGCTACCAGCCCGAGCAGGCGTTTTTCGAGGGCCGGGTGAATATCGAGGGCAATATGGAAAAGGCATTGCAGGTGGCCACTGCCCTAACGGAATTCTGTAAGTCGTACCCCTTTGAGCCGAAAGATGATGGCAAATGACCAAGGTCAGCCAATTCATTACCAATAGGGCAATCCCCTTGATGGTGCTTTTCCTGCTCTTGGGGGCTTGGCCTTTATGGCATCTCCCCAAAATAGCCGTCGACAATGGCCTCGATGTCTGGCTCGATCATCAGAGCAAGGAATATCGGGATTACAGGGAATTTCAACGGGAGTATGGGAGCGATGAATGGGCCCTCATCGCCTTTCCCGTTCATCATGTGCCACCCCAACAGCTCACTTCCGAAATAGAGGCAATCGCCGGGGATCTCAAGGGAATTGGAAACGGCATTGAGGTCATCGACATCACCCGCTTTGGGGATCCAAGATCCACAGTTCTCAGACACATCCTGATCTCAGAGGACAAAAAGACAGCGGGCATCTTGGTGCTCCTCCCCGACGCGGGAAAGATAGGGAGCCGCAAGGCCCTCATGAAGCGGGTTGAAGCCGCCTTATCCCCCCATAGGGACCATTATTCCTTCCACCTCGGCGGCCCAACGGTATTGAATGCCGAGCTGGATCGAACTTCGGAATATCAATCACGTCTCTTCTTGACGGCCGCTCTTGCCGTTACCCTGGGGAGCCTGTTCCTTGTGTTCCGATCCGCTTTCTATGTGGTTATCGCAGTTGTCGCATCGGGAACGGCAGTCCTGTGGACGCTGGGAACGGCAACAGCATCGGGAATGACCTTCAACATGATCACGACAGTGCTGCCCGTCTTGCTCTGGGTCCTATCACTGACGGGCAGTATCCACTTCATCCATCATCTGCGGCTCCGATATACGGGGCAGGGTTCCCTGAATCAGGCGATCTCTGAGGCGCTTGGGGCTGTTCTCGGGCCGTATGCCATTGCCAGTTTGACCACCGCAATAGGTTTTCTCTCGCTTCTGTTCAGCCATATGGGTCCTGTTCGTGATTTGGGATTGTATGCCGCGGTGGGCATCGGCTTTGGCTTCCTGAGCAACGTGTTGTTGCCTCCGGGAATTCTGAAACTGTGCGCGAAATCCAGATTCTCCCGTTTCATTCCCAAAACCTCATTCCGAAGGGACATTCAGGTGATTCCCTCAATAATCCGACAATGGAAGTGGCTCATTTCAGGGCTGGGGGTCGCTGTCCTCTTCCTTCCGGTCTTCCTGGTTTCCTCAGTCGGGGTGGAATCCAATGTCCTCACCTTTTTCAAACCGGAATCGCGGATTCTGAAAGATTATCAATTCATCTCGCACAACCTATCCGGCCTTTCCACGGTTGAGCTGGATTTCCGCGGGCAACAGGGGGATATCCTCGACTACGCCTACCGACTCACCGGAAAGCTCGGCGATATGCCCGATATCAAGGTTACGGTATTCCCATGGGGGCAGCACATCCGCATGTCCATATTTGTCAAGGCCATGGAATCAATGGGTTTCAACAAGCTGGTTGATGAAATCAAATCCCGTATGGCCAGCCTCGCGTCCGACGGGGTTCGGGTTCGACTGACGGGAACCGTTGTCCTGTTGAACAGGGTCCAGGAGGAACTGGTCAAAACCCAGATCGAGAGTTTTGGCATCGCCTGCTTGACAATCATCGCCCTCTTGTTCCTCATCTTCCGCTCCCCCAGCATCGCCCTCTTCGCGAGCATCGTCAATCTTTTCCCCATTGCCATCCTGCTGGCGATCATGGCTATTTTCCACATCCCCCTGAATGCAGCCACGATAATGGTCGCCAGTATAGCCATTGGCATTGCCGTGGATGATACGGTCTTCTTCCTAGTACGCTTGCGTTCCGAATGTGCCGAGGGGAACCGCTGGGAGATAGCCATTGACCGTACACTCGTCCACCTGGCAAGGCCGATCACCTTCACATCGCTGGTAACCACGATCGGCTTTTTCGTGCTGTTGCTGGCGGACTTTCGACCCATCTATTTCTTCGGTCTGCTGGGGGGCGTGACCATGATCTCCGCGTGGGTTGGAGATATAGTGATTCTGCCCGCCCTGCTCTACCCTTTTCCCCCACGCTTTGCGAGAGGTCGGAATGGATGATGGGAAGCTAAATCGCTGGTTGACCCATATCCTTGGGATCCACTTCGATACCCATCAGGGCTCTCCATATTGGCTGGAGAGGGCCAGTGAACTGGGTATTCAGCCGCTCGGGGACATTCATTCCGTTGCCGATCTCGTCCTTTTCGGTCCCATGGATGAAGGCGCATTGGCGAATCGTCCCATAGAGGACTTCGTACCCCAACGATACTGGGCCGACAGGTCCGGATGGGTTATCGGGGAGACCAGCGGCACCACCGGCAATCCAAAGACGACCGTTTATCTCGAAGACGAGTTCTATCAATCCTTTGTCCGTCCCTTCGAGATCGTTGCGGCTCACCGTAAATTTCCCGTGGGAGAAAACTGGTTGTGGATTGGCCCAACCGGCCCTCATATTATCGGAAAAGCCGCGAGGGCGTGCGCAAAGGCACTGCGTTCCCCCGATCCCTTCTCGGTGGATTTCGACCCGCGCTGGGTGAAGAAATTCGCGCCGGCATCCATCGGCTTCAGGCGTTACCTGGATCACGTGATCCATCAAGCCATGCGCATCATCAACACACAGAATATCAGGGTATTATTCAGTACGCCCAAAGTCCTGATCCAGCTCAAGGATGCCATGTCACCCGAAGCAAGGGGGGCCATCCTCGGCGTTCATTTCGGCGGAATGGAACTGGAAAGAGATCTTTTCAGAACCATAGCAGACGCTTTCCCCAATGCCGTGCTCATCTCGGGTTATGGGAACACCCTCTTCGGCATGTGCCCGGAATTTACCGGCAGCCCTGATCTTCCCCTGGACTATTACCCCATTGGACCGCGTTTGATCTTTCAGGCTGTCCCATTGGATAACGAGATGTCCCCACGGGAAAAGCTGAACCATCCATGCGCCGTGGGCGAATGTGGTCAGCTCGTTTTTTCCCGGCTGGACGAAAGCTTCTTACTCGTCAATTACTTCGAAAGGGACCAGGGCGAGCTGATTGCGCCTCCGGAGATACAGAGAGCATGCGATTGTGTCGGATTGGGGATTCGCAACCCCCGCCCGTTGAGGGGAGAAGGAAATAACGCCCATGTCGCCACAGGGCTCTATTGAAACCGAAACGGATCGCGTTCTTGCGGAGCATGTTTCGATTCCGGCCCAAAACGGTACCCTGGAGGGTTGGCTGGCCTATGACGCGGATAGAACGGCCTGCGATGGCGTAGTGCTCCTTTCGCCCCACCCCAATTTCGCCGGAACCATGGACAATAACGTCATCAAGGAGTTGGCGGCATACCTGAGCGCATCGGGTTATGCGGCTCTCCGGTTCAATTACCCGGGAATTGGTGCCAGCACCATCGCCCTTCCCCAAGGGGTTTCGGCCTTCGATTATTGGGATAACCTGGAAAGAGAGCAACGCTTCGACGAGGCGATACGACCGGCAAGGGCCGCCCTTAACTTTTTCCAGGACTCGCTGGGAGGATGTCTTGGCCAAATCCATTTGATCGGTTACTCCTTCGGTGGCATGATCGCGATGATGATGGCGGGCGAGATCCCACACATCAGGTCTGCGACGGCGATATCATTGCCGTGGATTTCCCGTTACACCTATGGCTTCCTGGAAAATGTCCGCTGTCCCAAATTCTTCATCAGCGGGAACAAGGACTTCACCTTTGACAAAGCTATCTATCGCCGAGTATGGTTAAAGGTACCCGAGCCAAAGGCGTTTCATTTGATTGATAGTGACCATTTTTTCAGGAAAAGCGAAAGGGAGCTTGCAGGACACGTCGCGGATTTCCTCGAACGCCTGAAAGCCAGTAATGATTGCCTCTCAGAATAACAAGGAGGAGAGAATGAACCGAAAGCAATGGAGGGTTCTTCTTCTGAGCATAGGTATGCTGTACCTTACAACGGGGTGTTTCGCCGTTAGGTTCTTCCTCGATCCTCAGTCAGTTGTCGAGTTCCAGGAGAATGACTACGGCGAACCGGCCAAGATCGTAGATGGCAGGGCCCAATTGTACCTTCCCGATCCTTCACAAACTGATCTCGATGACGATTTGAAATTGTTGCTCACACAGGCGCCCATCATCGTCCAGGGAATGCAACCCCAGGACAAGAAGAAATACGAGCAGGAGGCCGACTGGATTGGTCACCCGGTGATGGGGGTGGATGACGAGGGGAAGCCCAACGTTGAGATTGATACCGGACGACCAACGCTCTTCTGTAGGATTGAAAAAGCCCTTGTTGACGGCAAGGAACTCACGCAGCTGGCGTACGTTTTTTGGTATCCCCGTCACCCCGTCGGCGGCATCCAAAAGGGGCACATTGACGGCGGTGCATTTCGTGTGAGCCTGGATGCCGGAGGACGTCCCGCCACGTATGAACATTCGCAAACGTGCGGTTGTTACCACGGCATCTTCGTTGGCGAACACGTTGAGGCATGGGCCCAGAAAAACTTCGCCCAATTGGAAAAAGGGAAAAAACGCTTTGCTGAGAAAAAAGTAAAGGGCCGCATCAATTGGGTCATTCGCGATATCGTGCCCGGCACCCAGACCAAAGCCCGCCCGGTACTATTCATGGAGGCCGGCACTCACCGGTGCGCAGCCATCCAAACTGCCCACATAATGAAAGGCTGGACTAACCTGCCGGAAAGAACATACCAGGTGAAACGGTATGACACGTTGGAACGCCTGCCGATCCAGGCGAAGACCGGAAAAACGGCCTCCATGTTCAACGAGGATGGTCTCGTTTGGGGAGGGAGGCGAATCGGAGAGGAAATCGTATTTCTGACCATGGATCATCCGGGGTGGCCCCGGCATTTGGACAAGATCATGATGCATTGGGATGAGGTCAATTGGATTGATCCGAGCCTTTTGGAAACCTATCTACGATTGCCGAAACAAGTACTTGACGAGAGGGCAGAGCCGCTTCGTTAGACAAGAGGCCATCCTATTCTATTTCCTTCCACGACAATCGGCCGTGCTGCTTGAAAGGAGGCGACGGGCAATGAAATCCTTCAGGGAGGAGCTCTGGTTTGAGACCCGATCGAGGAGGGACTACATCAACATCACCCCCCAGGTCGAGGACTGTATCAGGAAAAGCGGCATCAGGGAGGGCGTCTGTCTGGTCAACGCCATGCACATCACCGCCTCCGTCTACATCAACGATGCCGAATCCGGGTTGCTCCAGGACTACGATGAGTGGCTGGAAAAA
>Ga0209427_10010603_pt1 | contig 10190 bp, 5 predicted proteins | sample DeeMarSWOR136_30_FD_187465 | JGI IMG/M metagenome (GOLD analysis project Ga0209427, IMG submission 187465) | Marine sediment microbial communities from White Oak River estuary, North Carolina - WOR-1-36_30 (SPAdes) (version 2) | ecosystem: Environmental > Aquatic > Marine > Intertidal zone >...
AGACTTCTATACGACCGATGCCTTTACCCAGTACGCCATCGACAGGCTCGAAGAATACAAAAACCAAGACAAGCCCATTCTGCTCTATCTTCCGTTTACTGCGCCTCATTATCCGCTACACGCCTGGCCTGAGGACATCGCGAAATATCGCGGCAAATATATGGTCGGCTGGGACAAAATCCGTGAAACCCGCTACAAGCGTCAGATTGAGATAGGCATGTTGGACCCGAAGTTTAAAAACTCTCCCCGCGATGAGGGTGTAAAGAAATGGGATTCGCTCAGCAAGTCAAAACAGGACGCCGAAGATCTGAAGATGGCCGTATATGCCGCCATGATTGAAAGAATGGATTATGGTATAGGCCTGGTCTTTACAAAGCTAAAGGAAATTGGAAGATGGGAAAATACCTTGGTCCTGTTCCTCTCCGATAATGGTGGTTGCTCCGAAACTCCCGACACAACTCCCGATATACCGCCGGGACCGATGGAGGGCTATCGCGCTTTGGGGCCTGCCTGGGCCAATGCCAGCAACACTCCATATCGCAAATATAAATCCACCGATTACGAGGGCGGCAACTGTACGCCATTTATCGCCCACTGGCCTGCCGTCATCAAGCCGGGACAAATAACCGATCAGGTTGGCCATATCATAGACATCCTGCCGACCTTTATGGATATCACCGGTGCCGCCTATCCCGACCAAATCGACGGCAGAAAGCTTAAACGCCCAATTGGAAAATCCCTCTTGCCCATCTTCAAGAGCAAAAAGAGAAAGCCCCATGACATCCTCTATTGGCAGTTCGGCAGGGGAAAAGCCATCCGAATGGACAACTTCAAACTTGTCAAATACGGTGATTCGGACTGGGAATTATACGACATGGCCAAAGACAGGACCGAATTAAACAACCTCGCCGCACGATTTCCCGAAAAGACCGAAAAGATGAGCCAAATGTGGGAAAAATGGCGGGCAAACGTCGGACGAGAAATGTAGCCAATCTAAGCAGTATTATTTAACTAATGTGATAGGTTCTCTACTCAAACACGTTGTATGGAGTCGTGGAGGCCCCGGAGGGTATGACAAAAAAATCGGCGACAGGAATCATACGCGTATTCTCCTTTCCCCCCTAAACCGCGGCAGAGGACTTCTCCAATGCCGGCTTAATGACACTAAGACAGTCGACATGTTTCGGCTAAATTCATTGCTTCTGTAAATTAATTCTCTATGTAGCAAGCCAACTAACGAATTATTGCTATTTTGAGAAACAATACTATTTGAGCGAAGCTTATTATAAGTTTGGCTTTTTACAGGGCTTATATGAATATAGATAAACGTTTAGTTGAATCCAAAGGTGCGGCAAAAAAACAAATCATATCATCTGGAACTACAACTCCGCTAAGTATTACTTTGATTGAGTTTTTGCAAATTTCCAATACAGGGCCGGCATAATCAGCAGGTTCAGCAACGTTGAGGTCACTAATCCACCCATAATCACAATAGCCATGGGATGTTCGATCTCCTGTCCTGGCTTTTGACCTCCAATAGCAATCGGAACAAGTGCCAGCGCTGTTGTCAGGGCCGTCATCAGAATAGGTGACAGTCGTTCCATTGCGCCACGTACTATCAATTCCTCACTAAAAGGCACTTGTTCTTCTATTTCCAGGTTGCGATAGTGGCTAATCAGCATTACGCCGTTTCGACCAACAATGCCCAAAACAGTAACAAATCCCACTATTGAGCCTAATGACAATACACCACCGCCGAGCAGGGCCGCAATGATGCTTCCGGTCAGAGCGATTGGCAAGCACAGCATTAAAAGTAAAGCTAACCTTAAAGAAGAAAAGTCAGTGTAAACTATAAAGAAAATCCCAATAACGCATAAGGCTGCTACAGCAAAAAGACGATTTTTCGACTGCTGCCGTTCGGCGTATTCTCCGAGTATTTCGGGATGATAGCCTGTTTCAAATTCTATAGATTCTACTTTAGCTGCGATTTCACGCGCTACGCTGCCAAGGTCTCGTCCGGCTACATTACATGAGACATCAATATGCCTGGAATTTGCTTCACGCGTTATCTGGTTCGGTGTAGGAGCAACATGGATATCAGCAACCTGGCCCAACGGGACATGTCCGCCTGTTGGAGTGTCAATGACTAATTCTTTTAAAGCCGAGACATCTTGACGCACCTTTGGAGTACCCCATACGACACAATCAAAAATCATCTGCTCCTGATATATCTCACCGACTTTGGTTCCTTTGAGTATGGTATTAGCTGCCTGCCGGACATCGCCGGGCGTCAGGCCGAACTGGGCTGCTGCTTCAGGGCGAAATTTGATTTCCACTTGTGGTATCATAGTTAATGGCTGTACATGTAAATCGATAATGCCGTCAATTTCCACAATGGCCCCGGCAATTTCATTTGCCTTTTCCTGAAGTACCACAAGGTCCGGCCCGAATATGCGCAAAACAACAGTAGCAGCGGTCCCGGTGAGCACCTCTTTAATACGTTCCCTTAGATATGTCAGTACGTCTCGGTAGAGACCGGGATAACCTCCCACTGCTTCCTGAATTTTGGCGACGGTGGCATCGTAATCTACTTGCGGTTCTATGCTGATCCATAGCTCGGTGAAATTCGATCCAACGACCTCATCAGCAACCTCGGCTCGGCCGATATGAGCACCAAAATTTCTAACACCGTCAATAGATCGCAGCTCCTTACTGGCACGAATCGTGATACGATCCATCGCCTCGACTGATGTGCCGGGTTTTTCGACAAAGTGCATTAAAAAATCGTATTCCTTGAAACTGGGTAGAAACTCTTCACCCAACATCGTTGCAACAACTCCGGAAGCACAGAAAAACAATATTACTATTAATATGGCCCAGTTAGGGTGTTTTATCAAACAGGGTAGTACTGATTGATATCCTCGTTTCAACAAGTTCACCAGCGGGGAATCTTTAGGATGCAGGGCCGCTTGGGGAAGAAAAATCAAACAAAGCGCCGGCGTGAGGGTAAGCGCTACAAACAGCGAGGCTAATATAGCTAAAATGTATGACAGAGCCAGCGGTCGAAAGAACGTACCGCTTAAACCCGGCAGAAAAAATACCGGAATCAGAACCAGAACTACAATCAAACTGCCATATAACACGGCACTACGTACCTCTACGGAGGCTTTTAATACTACATCAAACGACGACAGAGGATTGCCGGCAGCTCTATTGAGCCGGAGACGTCGCATGACGTTTTCTACGCTGACAATTGCATCATCAACAACCTCACCGATCGCGATAACGAGACCGGCCAAGACCATAGTATTGATGGTGCCGCCGCGGTAGTGCAGTATCAAGGCTGCAATGATTAAGGAACAAGGGATTGCCAGTGCACTGATTATAGCAGTGTGCCAGTCATACAGGAAAAATACTAAAACAATCATTACTAAGATGCATCCATAAAGGAGGGCTCGATTAAGATTCTTTATGGACATTTCAATAAAACCGGCTGGACGGAAAATGGTTGAATCAATTTCAAGCTCCGTCAGACCCGGCCGGAGTGCATCGAGCGCAGCTTCGACCTCGCGTGTCACCACCAACGTATTGGCAAGGGGCTGTTTTTCCACTATAAGAAGAATCCCCGGCCCATCATTGATTATGGCATCTCCGATAGGGGTGCCAAAATCCTCAACCACATCAGACACATCACCCAGTCTCAGGGAAGAGCCATTGCGAAAAGCAACTACCACTTGGGCCAAATCTTCGGCGGTTTTAATATGTGAGATGTGTGAAACAGCTAATCGCTGGTTTGGCGTCTCCAGGTAACCGCCACCTGTCAACTCCATGGCGTCACTTGCAGCCTGCTCAACCTGTTCGAGAGTAATATTATGCGCACGCAGCCTGTCCGGATCTACTAATACTTGAAGTTGGCGGTCTCGCTGGCCCCATATAGCAACATTAGCCACACCTGGTATCGACATAAGTCGTGGTCGGATAATCCATTTGGCCAGAGTGCTCATTTCCATCTGGGTGAGTGTTTTTGAAGAGATGCCGATTTTAAGCGCCCTGCTCGTAGAAGAGAGAGGCTGAAGCATCACAGGGGGCTTGGCTACATCAGGCAGTGAGCCAGCTACATGTGAAAGGCGTTCTTGTACCATTTGTCGTGCTGCCTGCAAATCTACATCCTTTTTAAAAAATAATACTACCGACGAAAGGCCCATTACCGATTTTGACCGGTTTGTCTGGACCCAGGGGGTGCCGTTTAAGGCGTTTTCGATTGGTACCGTTACCAGCGCTTCAACTTCAGATGTTGAAAGACCGGGAACTTCGGTTTGGACCTCTACATAGGGTGGTGCAAATTCCGGAAAGACATCCATCGGTGTCCGGCTAACCACACGAAAACCGACAATCATCACTATGGCCATACCCGCGACAATAGCAACCCTAAGTCTTAAAGATGTAGATACCAGCCACCTTAACATTATTTTCCTACTCCAAACTCAGTACCAAATAATTCTGCGGCACCGGCACTAACCACTTTAGCTCCAACTGCCGGACCGCGGGTGAGAACTGCAAGTCCATCGAGTACATGTAGCAATTCGATGCGCCTGCGCACATATTTCTGAGACTCGGTATTTTCATAAACCCACGTGCCACCATACATATCATAGAGAACGGACGAATAGGGTACTACCAGAGTTTGCTCGGATACTTTAAGAGTGATAGTTACACCGACTTTCTGGCCGGGTCTGTATGAAAGAGCTTCGTTGGGTAATTCGTAGAAAAGGTCCGCAGTTGCAGATTGTGAATCGGCACTGAAGGATGCTATAACTGGCTCAGCGCTCTGGGCCTCAACAGCGGCAAAGTCACCCAGGTTGTGCACTTTGGCAGGCTTATTTGAATCTATACTGGTCAGGTCACCAACATAAACAGGCACTTTAATCCAAACAGGATCAATGCTTGTAATTTCCAACAGGGCTTCTGAAGCTGTAACAGTTTGACCCGGTGAGACATATACCTTTTGAATAATTCCATCGATAGGAGATCTGACTAATAATGAAGATAAACCTTCACCGGCTGAATCAATCTCTCCTTTTGTAATCAATTCCAGCCTGACCTTGGCGGTTTCCAAAGACGCCATGGATTTGGACAACTGAGCCTGTGCCTGTTCAAGCTCCTTAAGGCTGCCGGCTTTGTCGTTAAGTAGTTGCTCGGCCCGTTTGACTGCTTTTACGGCCAGATCGTACTCTGCCTGTCCCAGAGCCACTTCCTCCTGAACAGTTAGGATGTCCTGTCGGGGAAGAGCCAACAATAAACGATAAATCGAATCAGAAGTTGCTATCTGCTTGCCTGCTGCGGGAACCAGTCCGTTTCCCGGTAGCAAGAGCGTTCCCGACAACGGGGCATTCACCGTTATTGAACGGCCGGAAACAGGCACTACATCCCCGCCGTACATCCTTTTTTTTTCGACAGAGCGTAACTCGACAGTAGCGGTCTTAATGCCCAGCCGGATCTCGGCGGTGGGTGTCAGTGTTATAGTTGTTAGAGCAGTTTCTTTGATGGGGTTCTCAACCATTGCGGGCGGTTGTGATTTCTCCTTCGATGGTTGTTTTTTAGTACATCCACAAACCGCTATCAACACCGAAATCAGACAGACGTATATAATAAAGGTACGCATCATGTCACTATCTCCTGCTTATAGCTTATCCTAACCGGACCTAAATCATTTTCTTTCCGATACAATAATTAAGCTCTGCTCTGCTTCTGTTTAACTCGGCGACCAATTCCGTCAGGTGCATGCGTGCTTCAATGAGTTCTCTCTGAGCATGTAAAACTGAAATTAACGTGACATCCCCGGCTTCAAAAGATCTCTGGTTTTGTTCGGCCGCTTGTTCTAAAGACGAAATAATATCGTTGCTCCACAGATCGAATTGCTCGTGGGCCGAGATGTACTGAGTATAAGCCTGTTGTACTTGAAGAATAATATTTTGGCGGATTGCTTCGTAACGTTGAGACGCCTGCTCCAGTTCCGCCTTGGCGCGGGCGATTTGGCCTTGATTCTGATTGAGAACAGGGACTTCCACTGAGAAACCAGGACGGATTGTAAAAGAATCGTCTTCGGTATCATCACCGTCGAGAACAGCGATAAAATTATAGACTTTGGATTTTTCCCAGCCTAATCGTTCACCGGCAGACTCAATTGAAAGCTCAGCAGCCCGCAGGTCCGGCCGGCAGGCATATGCCGTCTTAAGCATTTCATCGACAGATGCAGGAGATATTGGAGAAATCTCTGATGGAACAACATCAAATGTTATATCATCCGAGGTAATTCCAAGCAGACTATAAAGTCGTTGTTCTAATATCTCAGCTTTCTTTGAAAGACGTTTCACAGTATCTGCTGCTCGAAGCGTATCCACATAGGAGGAAGACACATCAAGTTGACTTATGTCACCGGCTCTCAGACGCGACTGGTCCAGTTGGTTTATCTGAACCTGCAGTTGAGCCTCCTCAGTAGCCAGAATGGTCCGTTCTTGCGCCAACAAAAGCTCCGTATAGGTTATTTGTACATCCCGTACAAGACCCAGACCGTTTTCTATAAGGTTTTCCGAAAGTCTTTGAGCGTCAAACTTAGCAGCGGCTACACGATGTGGTCTCTGCCATAGGGCATCAATTGGAATATCCAGCGCCGTCTCGAGCAGTTTGGGGCTGACCGGAAACAGTACAGAAAATACCGGATTGCTCAGCATATTTGCTTCCAGCAATTCCGCGCGGGCAAAGCCCAGGGCCGCCAGGTCAGCTTGAAATTGGGCATTATTCCAAAGAGCCAAAGCCACTGCCTCCTCCTGTGATAAGCCGTCATCAAGCATCACCCATTCGGGGATATCGAATTGACCGGGTCCGGAGACCTGTCTCAAGGTATAATCGGTACGTTCCCTGATGCCTTCTGAAATATTGGAAAAATCATAGGATGTTTCTTCATTAGGAGAGGGGCAAGAGCAGCCGACTATAAAAACAATCGATAAAGCAAGATGAATTTTTCTACTCATATTCTCTCAAGATCATTATTGTGATTGCATCCGGTTTGTCGTTATCTTACGTATCGTGTTGACGCCTTTCAAGAAGAAATTACTTCAGTAAAATGAACAATTCTATTATTTTGCTCCTGACTATTCCAATTAAAGCCTTGCATATTCGCTTATCAGACACAGGCTTATCCGTCTGATCGAGTCCTCCAATACAAGACCTTTTGGTACAGGAAATATGATTCACGTGGGTTCCCAAATGAATGTGAAGTCACAATGCGGATACCATACTTGTCCTTGCTATGTTACAATACGGAACCTCATTTTCAATAAAATACCGTGTCTATTGGTTTCGAAAAACAGTATTTTAAAAGCGCAAGGAGGTTTTCCATCACCGCCTCTCAAGATGGGTAATCGCGTGGAATAAATCCTTGATCTTTCAAGGTAAGTAGGGTAGAGTAAAATTTATATGACATATGGTTGGCCTCAAAAAAGAAGCTGCAGGCCGAACGCAGTTTTTGACTTTTTAGTATAAAGGGAAACTGATGACTAAGTTATCAGGATTAAAAGTTCATATTGTGCTGGCAGTGGTTCTTTGTTCAATTTACAATAAGCCTTGTTTTGCCTTCGATGATGGAGACTTTCAATGGTGGACCTCGGCGGGTGTTTCCTTTGATATTAACAAGGACTGGAAAGGCTACTTTGAGGAGGAATTTCGGCTCGGTGATGACGCGGGGGAGTTGTATTATAATCACTCGGATTTGGGATTTATATATGGGAGCTTGGCGGATTGGATAGATCTGGGATTCAACTACAGGCAGGTTTTTGCAAGATCAGACAGCGCAGGCGAGTGGAAGCAGGAAAATCGTCCGCACCTGAATGTCACGCTCAAGGGTCAACTGTTTGGCCTTGGTGTCAGTAACAGGGCAAGATTCGAATATCGTGACAGAGAGGACCAGGAAGACCATTGGCGATATCGCAACAAATTTACGGTAAAGGTGCCGCTCGAGCTGACAGAGCTTAAATTGAAGCCTTATTTGGCTGATGAGGTATTTGTTCCTCTCAATGATGATAATATCAGCGCGAACCGGTTTTATGCGGGAGTTTCCTTTGCATTGTTAGAAAATATGACAGGCGAGGTCTTTTACCTCTGGCAGTCGAGCAGAGCGCCCGGAGACTGGAATGATTTTAATGTGCTTGGCACTCGGCTGAAGTTCCGATTTTAACGGTTCTCTTATTTATAATTGCCACAACGGCCTGTTGAAAAACTCGGTTTTATGCGGACAAATAACGTATCATAAGCAAATATGCTGGTATCGATTTTTGAAAACGTCGTCCAAAATACTGTAGCCGGCACCGGAAAAGATGAGGGCTGGCTGGTTGGATTTAATCTTAACAAGGCACAGGCGCCGGGCTCCTGGGATTTCCGGTATAACTATCGCGATCTTGAAGCCGATGCCGTGCTGGGTCCCTTCTCACATTCTGATTTCATCGGCGGTGGAACCGATGGCCTCGGACATGAATTCGGTCTCAATTATCAATTGACCAAAAATATTCAGGCCGGACTGACCTACTTTCTTAGTAAGAGAGACAGAGGTGGTTCAAGTGGCGATAGCTATCGAAGGTTTCAGGATGACTTGCGATTCAAGTTTTAAAATGGGTAAATACCAGGCGGATGAATCTTTGATGTTGACTGAATCATAAGGCTGTTAGCTAATGGCAAGCCTGTGGATTCTATTCATGGGCTTGCTGCGTTATATATAAGTGGAAGAAAATAAATTTGTATATAGTGAGGCATTATGAAAAAGGCATTAAGTTGCATCATTCTATTAATCACGTTTCTTTCAATTTTTCAAAACGAAGTCCTGCCCCGGACTCAAAAAAGAGAGGAAGTTCCTGTCAAAGACACCTGGAACCTGGGGGATATCTATGATTCCGATGAACAGTGGAGTGAGGCTAAGCAAAAGCTGGCTGCTCAATTTGACCGGGTTTTGAGGTACAAAGGCAAGCTGGCCACCTCTGCGTCTCAACTGCTTGCTTGCCTGGATTTCAATAGCCGGCTCGTCAAAGAGTTGGATCGGTTACACAGTTACGCTTACATGAAATCCGATGAGGACACACGCAACTCAAAGTATCTGGCAATGAGGCAGGAAGTCGAGCAGCTCATTACAGATTACAGCTCCAAAGCTTCCTTCATCGAACCTGAAATTGCCAAAATGGAAAAATCTACGATTGATAAATTCATCAGGAAAAAAACAGGCCTCCGAATTTATAAGATGTATCTTTACGACATACATCGCACCTGGGCCTACAGGCTCTCGGAAAAAGAGGAAAAAATACTTGCCGAGGCGGGTTTGTTGGCCGATGGACCCTCTTCCATTTATATGATTTTCAGCAATGCCGAATTGCCTTATCCGGAAATCAAGCTTAGTGATGGTACTCTCGCCAAATTAAGCAAGGCCGGTTACGCACGCTATCGGGCAGTGACGGACCGCAGTGACAGAGAAGCGGTATTTCAGGCATTCTGGGAAACATTTAATAATTTCAAGGGAACTTTCGGAGTACAGTTGTACGCTAATGTGAAAAAAGACATGTTCTATGCTCGTACGCGAAACTATAAATCATCGCTGGAATCTGCTTTGGATAAAGATAACATTCCTACAAAAGTATACCTCTCGCTTATCGACAATATTAACAAAAATCTCGACACCTTTCACCGCTACCTGACATTGAAAAGGCGAATGCTGGGTGTGGATAAGTTAAAATATTCGGATGTTTATGCGCCTGTGGTTGAGGAGGTTGACCTGGATTATACATTCGAAGAGGCAGAACAGCTTGTACTTGAAGCGTTTGAACCGTTAGGAGAAGACTATACTCGATGTGTCAAGGAGGCCTTCGAGAAAAGATGGATTGATGTTTACCCGACACCCGGCAAGCGGGCGGGCGGCTACTGTAACGGTGATACCTACGATGTGCATCCCTATATTTTGCTAAATTACAACGGGCAATACGATGATGTAAGTACTTTGGCCCATGAATTGGGCCACGCAATGCACAGTTATTATTCCAACAAGACTCAGCCCTATCCGACGGCGGACTATTCAATTTTCGTCGCGGAAGTGGCTTCTACTCTCAACGAAGCTTTGCTGATTGACAAAATGTTAAAGGAAGCCAAAGATAGTG
>Ga0209427_10010604_pt1 | contig 10189 bp, 7 predicted proteins | sample DeeMarSWOR136_30_FD_187465 | JGI IMG/M metagenome (GOLD analysis project Ga0209427, IMG submission 187465) | Marine sediment microbial communities from White Oak River estuary, North Carolina - WOR-1-36_30 (SPAdes) (version 2) | ecosystem: Environmental > Aquatic > Marine > Intertidal zone >...
GGATTCATCGGACCTGTTCCGACATCTATCGTTTCTCTGGCCATCATGGTGGCTATCGCTGCCATCGTCTTGAATAAGACCGTTTTTGGGCGTCATGTCTATGCAGTGGGAGGGAACATCAAGGCGGCCATTCTTTCCGGATATAATGCAAACCTGATCATTACCACTGTGTTTGTGATCTCGGGGTTTATGGCTTCCATTGCCGGGCTTTATCTAGCAGGCTGGATCGGCATTTCAGACAACTGGGTTGGCCAAGGCTATGAGGTCGATTCGATCGCGGCGGTGGTGATGGGGGGCACATCCTTCGAGGGAGGCAGAGGCGGGGTTTTTGGGACAATTGCCGGGGTTCTCATCTTGGTGACACTCTATAACCTGGTCTTGTTATTACATCTTCCAGTGCAGGCTCAGCATATTGTCAAGGGGGCTGTTATCATTATGGCTGCCTCCCTTTATGTGCGGAGAAAGCCCCGTTAATCAGTTAGGCGAAGAGGGGGGGTGATATCAAAAAAGACACGCAATGAAGGAGGTGAAGTTACGGTAATTGGAGAATCGGTTAGGTTTATGTATCGTTAACGAGCCAATGTATCTTTCCATTGGGTAAATGCAAAAGGAGGTACAGTCATGAGAATGATTATTACAGTTTTGACAGCGATTGCGTTTCTTGGTAGCGTCGGTCTGACCACTGGGACGGCAGAGGCAAAAGACTGGGCGCGATCCAATCTGTGGAATCCCTATCCGATAAAAATGGTGGACTGCTCTAAATATGGGAAGGCCTCCCCATATACAATAGCCTATTGCAACGCTTCACTGTCCAATGCATGGGCCGTTGTGGGCGTTGACGCGATGAAACGAGTGGCTGCGCAGCACAAGGATAAGATTAAGGAGTTGCTCCTCACGGACGCCACGGATAAGGCGGACAAACAAATAGCCGACATGGAAGACTTAGTGGCCAAAGGGGTGGATCTGATTATTATCAGGGCCTGCACAGCGGCTGCTCTCGATCCTATTGTTAGCAGAACACACAAACAAGGTATCCCTGTCATTTGTTTTTCGAGAAAAGTCAAGAGTGATAACTTCGTGAGTTATGTCTCCGCTAGTAACTCCACCATGGGCCGTGCCATGGCGATCTGGCTGGCCCAGTATCTGAACCGCAACGGGAATATCGTCATCCTTGCTGGCAGAGCTGGGGCTGGTTCGGCAGAAGAGAGGTGGGTCGGCATCCAAGAGGCCCTGGCGGTATATCCTGGCATTAAAATCCTGGATAAACAGTATTCCGAATACTCCATCTCTAAAGGCAAAACTGTCATGCAGGCCATGATCCAATCCTACGGAAAAAAGATTGATGGGGTATTGTGCGTTGGCGGTAGCGAAGCAATCGGCGCCATTGAAGCGTTGCATGAGGCTGGTTTAAAGGTTCCGATAACAGGCGAACCTTTTAACGGTTTCATGAAGAGAGTGCAATCCTACGGTTTCCCGGGTATGGTCGTGGATTACTCACCCGGTATGGCCGGTGAATGTGTGACTCTAGGACTCCAGATTCTCGCTGGTGGCGCTGTACCTCATTACTATCAGGGGAATCGTTACTTCATTACCACCCACGATACCGAGGACATCAAATCAGACATTCCGTGGAATCATGCCACCTTCATGGATGGCCCTGATACAGATGTATTTGGCTATGGGCTGGCTCCGGGGAAATAGCATCCTGAGTAAAGAAATCGCTTGAATGGGACTATCCGGATCCTAAGGGCCAGGTTTACCTGGTGAGCGCTCAAAATTGGGGGGACCCCTGTCCCCCCAATCTCTCAATCAGAAGCCATAGTGATGACTGAAAACGTCGTTGAAATGCAGAAGATCTCAAAGAGCTTTCCGGGGGTGAAGGCGCTCGATAAGGTCGATTTCAGTTGCCTCCATGGGGAGGTCCATGCACTTGTTGGAGAGAACGGGGCCGGAAAGTCAACACTCATGAAGATTCTTGCCGGAACTTACATTCAGGATGAAGGAAGGATTATGCTGGAGGGTAAGGAGGTCACGTTCTCATTCCCCAAGGACGCTCAGAGATACGGTATCAGTACAATCTACCAAGAATTTAATTTGATTCCGAATCTCAATGTGGCCGAAAACATCTTTCTAGGCCATGAGCCGAGGAAATGGAAAAACCTTTTTATAGACAAAGCACTCATGTCTCGAGTATCGCGAGAGCTTCTGTCCGATTTAGCTACGGATATCGATATTCACGTGAAAGCGAAGAATCTGAGCGTTGCTAAGCAACAGATGGTTGAGATCGCCAAGGCCCTGTGTCTCAACGCCTCCATCATTATCATGGACGAACCTTCGGCTGTGGTATCTGGCAAAGAACTAGACCGCCTATTTAGCATTATCAGATCCTTAAGGGACAATGGAAGAACCATCATCTATATTTCCCATCGGATTGGTGAGATTTTTGAAATCGCTGATCGAGCAACAGTACTTAAAGATGGAAAGCTCGTTGGAACTGTTCGACCGTCTGAGGTGAGCAGAGAGGAAATCATCAAACTGATGGTCGGGAGGTCATTCACGGAGATCTTTCCTCCAAAGGAAAAAGGTGAAAGAAGAGCAATTCTAACCCTGAAGAACGTCTGCCGAAGTGGTGTAATCAATAACGTATCTCTCACCGTTTACACTGGTGAGATTCTTGGATTTGCGGGATTGGTGGGAGCCGGCCGCACCGAACTTGTGAGGGCTATTTTTGGAGCAGATCCTTTAGACAAGGGAGAGATTTTTTTTGATGGTAATAAGCTCACAAAGACCACACCTAATCTTTCTATTTCTGGTGGGATCGGATTCGTTACCGAGGACCGAAAGAATGAAGGGCTTATTAATTGCCTGTCAATGAGGAAAAACCTGACATCCGTTATTCTCGATAAAATCAAGAAGTGGTGCTTTGTAAATGAGCGCTGGGAGAAGCGAGTTGCTGCGGAGTCCGTCGTACAATTCAAGATCATGCCTCCGGAGATCGAACAGGAGGTTGAACATCTCAGCGGAGGCAATCAGCAAAAAGTCATCCTTGCAAAATGGATCAACACCGATCCGAAATTGATCATCATGGACGAGCCTACAAGTGGCATAGATGTTGGAGCAAAAGCGGAGTTCTACGACCTCATGAGACTTCTTGCAAAGCGGGGTAAGGCAATCCTTATGATCTCCTCTGAACTTTCGGAAGTAATTGGTATGAGCGATCGAATTATTGTTATGCGCGATGGGCAGATCACGGGGGAACTCTCCCCTCATGAAATGACGGAAGAGCGCATTCTCATGATGGCTACTGGCCAGATTGGAGTCGAGGACAATTAGGAAATACACTTCGAAGCTGGAGCACCTAAAGGCAAATTGGGCGACAATAATCGTGTATGTAGTGCTCGGGGTATTGATACTGGTGTCAAGCCTGTTGTCTGGTGTTTTCCTTACCTACCGAAATATCAACAATCTGATGCTTCAAGCAGTAGCCCTTGGAATCGTGAGCATGGGGCAGACCCTCGTGCTTCTCACGGCCGGAATAGATTTGTCCGTCGGGTCTGTGATCAGCTTAACAACCTGTTTAACAACAGGTCTTATCCTTGGACGCGAATCCATGGTTCTGCCTGTGCTGGTATTGGTCATTCTTCTAGCCCTTCTTATAGGGTTTTGTAATGGGATCATTATTGTTAAAAGTGGCATTTCTCCACTCATCGTCACATTGGCCATGATGTCCATTGTGCAGGGCTGTGTTTTTCTTTACGCGAAAGGCCCTATCGGAGAACTCCCTTCTTCTTTTTACTTTATTGCTTGGGGGAAATTGGGCATCGTCCCATTTCCTGCGATGATATTGGCAGCAGTTTATACGATCGGAATCATCATCCAGAAACAGACTTCCTTTGGACAATACCTATTCGCCATCGGGGGGAATGAAGAGATCGCAAGACGAGCAGGAATCAACGTGGATAGGATCAAGATCGAGATATATATGACCTGCAGCTTTGCCGCAGCCCTCACAGGGATTTTTCTTTCAAGCCGAATGGGCCAGGGAGACCCACTGGCTGGGGGGCGATACATGATTGATTCCATCATCCCTCCGGTGCTGGGTGGCACTAGTCTCGTGGGAGGAAAGGGCGGCGTTGTTGGCACTCTTGCAGGTGTTTTCATTCTTACTATTGTCAGCAATGTGCTCAACCTATTAAATATCGAAACTTACTGGCAGTGGGTTATGACAGGATTCATCGTTATCATTGCCGTTGCTTGTTGCGGTAAGGCTGGAGAATAGTACTGTCGAGACAGAGGGCTACGGAATATTGCAGGCGATCCGTTGCACGACGGCAAACAGATTAGGGAATGTAAGCGTTTATAAGAAAGTTCGTTGAGCAGAATGATAAAGATAGACGAGGAAGATCAGCGAAATGGAGTCTGGATGACAGAGTGAATTGATTATCCAGTCGTTGATCTTCGCAATAATCAGGAGGGTAAGATGACTCGCAATAACAATACCGCTGGGGAAAGAGTTGTTAGAACCGTATGTTCCACCTGCTATTGCGGGTGCGGGGTCTTTGCTCATGTGAAAAACGGAAAAGTGACTAAAATAGAAGGCGATCCTGATCACCCCAACAGCAAGGGGGAACTCTGTCCGAAAGGTCTCTCCGGTATCGAACTCCTATACCATCCGGATCGCTTGAATTATCCCCTTAAAAGAGTCGGAGAAAGAGGGATGGGTACGTGGCAGAGGATATCTTGGAATGAGGCATTGGGGACAATTGCTGACAAGTTGAGAGAGATCAAAGGCCAACACGGTGCTGAATCGATATGCATCGCGACCGGTGCCGGGCTGTATGCAAATATGGGAATTATCGGCTACTTTGCCCATTTGCTGGGAACCCCCAATGTTTCGGGAAGCGGAAACATCTGTTTTCTACCGGCGGCGATAGCCGCCCAGGGAACCATCGGTCATACGATTGCCCTTTTTGCCAACGAGATGATCAGTGACGACGCCTTGGAGGCAAATTGCATCCTCTTATGGGGGGCAAATCCCAAGTATAGCTACCCGTACCCTATTGGAGAAGGGATCTTCAAGGCTAAAGAAAAAGGCACAAAACTGATTGTGGTGGATCCACGCCCAACAGATTATTCGAAAATAGCCGATATTTGGTTGCAACTCAGGCCGGCAACGGATGACGCGCTCGCCCTGGGCATGATCAATGTCCTCATCAATGAGGAATTGTATGATAAGGGGTTCATAGGCGAGTGGTCTTATGGCTTCGATGAACTGAAAGAACACGCGCAACAATATCCCCCGCAGAAAGTATCGAAAATTACATGGGTGCCTGAAAAAGATATCGTAGCGGCAGCCAGGATGTTTGCCCAAACGAGGCCATCCTGCATTTGCCAGCGTGTTGCTATCGACCAAAATCTAAATGCGGTCCAGACCTCCCGTGCGATCCTGATCCTCAGAGCCTTGTGTGGTGATGACTTCGATATTAAAGGGGGGAATCTCCTGCCGGGGGAAAAGAACATTGTGGGTGAATTTCCACACTGGAAAATGGCGAGCCAGTTACCACGGGAAGTAACAACAAAGCGAATCGGAGCTGAAGAAATCCCACTTTCCAGTGGGGCTGATGCGGAGTTTACGATGGTCCATCCCAGCTTGCTGGCTAAGGCAATTGCCACAGGAAAACCCTACAAGATTCGCGCCCTGATCACGAGTGCCCACAACCAGTTAGTTTCTGATACGGATACCAAGATGATTGAAGAAGGACTGAGAAGTCTGGGTTTCTCTGTCATTATGGATCTCTTTATGACCCCAACCGCAGAACTGTACGATATCGTACTGCCAGCAACATGTTGGCTCGAGAACGATGGACTGCGGGGGCACCCAGGATATCCCTATGTGACCCCCATATCTCATAAGGTTATTGAACCCCTTTATGAGAGATGGTCTGACCTCAAGTTCTTTATCGAACTGGCCAAGCAGATGAAATTAGGCGTTCCGTGGAAAAGCCAGGAAGAGTATGTCGATTCTAGATTAAGAGATGCCGGCATAACCTTTGAAGATCTGGAAGGGACAAGTTTCCTGGTGAAACCTAAGGAGTATCAGCGTCACATTAAGGGGACTTTCGAATTCAAAACGCCATCCAAGAAGGTGGAACTCTATTCCAATCTTCTGGAACAATATGGTTACGACCCCTTGCCGAACTCCAAAGAACCTCCAAAGACAACCCTTGAGTTTCCGCTCATTCTCATAGGGGGGAGTAAAAAACTTGGGTATGTTCACTCAGCGGGGAGACAAATAGCCAGTTTGCGAGACATAGCTCCTGAACCAATCATTGAGTTGAGCCCAAAGACAGCCGAGGAACTGGGAATTTCGGAAAGAGATTGGGTCTGGGTGGAGACGATCTACTTTCCGGGCAAGGGCAGGGCAAGATTCAGGGCGAAAGTTGTGGAGGGATTTTTACCTCAGGTCGTATCTGTTGATGCCGCATGGTGGTTCCCTGAAAGAAAAGAGCCAGATCATGGGTGCTTTCAATCCAATATCAATGTTGTTATTCCCGGTGATGTATATGACCCGATATTTGGGTCGACAAACCTCAAAAGCATCCCGTGCAGGATATACAAGGTAGAAAAAGCTGATCTTTAGCAATCGGGTGGCATCAAGTTCAAACTGAAACATTAAGGAGAAAGAAGATGAGATATGGAATAATGGGTTCGGATTTCGAGGAGAGAGTGAATTTCGAAAAGTTGCGGAATGAACGTCTCGCTAGGGCTAAAGCCGCTCTGGAGGAAAGCAGACTGGGATCCTTGGTTTGCTACGACTTCGACAACATTCGCTATATCACTGGAACGACCATTGGGGAGTGGGCGCGAAACAAGATGAATCGTTATTGCATTCTCCCTAGGGGTGCCGAACCTTTGTTGTTCGACCCGGGGGCACCTGCCAAGAAAATCGCTTGTCCGTGGATAGCGGACCGGACGTTCCCCGCTGTGGGGTCTATGAGAGGTGCCATACCACCAGAGGTTGGCAGTGTGGAAAAGGTCGCCCAAGATATTCACAAATGGTTAAAGGAATATGGCGTCGAGAGTAAACCTGTGGGTATGGACATTGCCGACATTCCCCTCGTGCGGGCACTCGAGAAGTTCGGATTGGAGATAGTGGATGGTCAGCAGTGCATTCTGGAAGCGAGGATGGTAAAGACGAAAGACGAAATTGAACTTCTGAAAACCTCGGCTGCCATGGTAGATGCGGCATTTGAAGAGGTGGTTCGTAACATTCGCCCTGGCATGAGAGAGAACGACCTCGTGGCAGCCGCGAATGAAATCCTTTATACATTGGGATCTGATCATGTTGAATGTGTGAATAGTGTTTCCGGCAAAAGAGGAATACCCCATCCCCATACCTTTTCCGATAGAATGATTCGACCCAGGGAGATGGTTTATTTAGATATCATGCATTCTTATATGGGGTACCGCACTTGTTACTATCGTACTTTTGTGTGCGGGAAGCCGTCTAAAGCCCAAATAGACGCGTACGAGGCGGCATGGAAATGGCTTAAGGACTCGATTAAGGTCGTCAAACCCGGCGCAACTACCGCTGATGTGGCCAAAGCGTGGCCTGAGCCTCAGGAATTCAATTTGAAGACGGAAGAAGAAGCTTTTCTCCTCCAGTTTGGCCATGGCGTGGGATTAAGCATTTGGGAAAAACCCGTGATCTCAAGGCTCTTTTCGATAGAGCATCCTTACCCCATCCAAGAAGGGATGGTCTTTGCCATGGAAACTTACTGCCCCTCGGCAGACGGCAGGGGTTCTGCCAGAATAGAAGAAGAAGTCGTGGTTACCAAAGACGGCTGTGAGCGTATCTTCGGGTATCCCATAGAAGAGCTTATCTCTTGTGGCTTACCAGGAACAATGGCCTATGTAGGCTAAGATAAGTGTAGTAAAAGACCTGGTGATTAAACGGACCTTGTCATAAAAAGGGGGATTATATGATTAGGGGAGTACACCATTTCAGTTTTTCAGTTAAGAATTTGGATCGAACAATCGAATTCTATTCAAAAGTCTTAGGGATAAAACTCCAATCGAGAAATCGTAACGAATATGAAACGTTAGGTAACGCACTGTTCGGAACCAAATGGGGATTGAATCAAGAAAATGCAGATCTTGAGCTTGCTGTCATGAATATTGGGGGGGTCAGAGTCGAATTCATAGAATACAAAAATCCTGAGGCGCAACCCTACCATATGAACCCTTCCATCGCCGGGTCGGCTCATCTTGCCTTTGACGTCGACAATATAGAAGCGGCAAGGAAAAAACTGGAAGAGGCTGGAGTTGAGTTTCACAGCCCGATTCAGAGCTTTATGGAGAATGGAAAAATCGAGTGGAGATGGTGCTACTTCCGTGATCCTGATGGCATAATCCTAGAACTCGTCGAGCAAAAGCAGCCATGGGAATGAAAAATGATCCCCCTGCAAGCCACTCGTTGACAGCTTTTTGTACTAATAATGAACTGGTTCCAAGCATTCTATCGGGGAATGACAGTTGAATTTCGCCAGGTTCGTCCAGGGCTCAGACGGGACAAAGCCCAACCATTGACCGCCCTGAGGCAACCCCTATTAACTTCTTATCACTATTTAGGCTTGCACAGAACACGGAGTCCAAGGCGAAAACTGCTGACAAACTCACGCTAAACCGCACCCCTCTATTCACACAAACCATTCCCGAGACTCTCATGTATGACGGCTTCGTAAAAAGTCCATCTGCTGCGTTCCGCTTCATCCTTCGTCATTGCAGCGTACTTCTATGTACGCCTCATTCCTCAGCATTTGCGCGCCTTGCATCTGGATCTTTTTTCTTTGCCGTCTGATTTCGACTTTTTACAATGAAGTCACGTATAACTCTTGAAGAGCTCGCTTGAGATGATCATCTTCTGAATACTGGAGGTTCCCTCCAGATACTCCATCCCCCTGGCATCAGCGTTGAGCATGCTGATGATATTGCCCTTCAGATAGCCCCTCCCACCCATAAGCATTTGCCCCGTTTGGGCCACGTTCATCACCATCTGGGTAGCAAAAAGCTTTGCCTGGGATGATGCACTTCGATAATATGGGGTGTGGACCTGTCTCAGCGCATGGAAACACAGGCCCCGTGCTGCATTGATCTGGGTATACATATCGGATATCTTGAAGCTGACGTCCTGACTACTGGTGAGCGGATGATCGAACTGGACCCTCTTGCGGGTGTAGTTGAATACCTCGTCCAGGATCCGGCAAGCGAGTCCGCAGCTGATACCCGCCAGAAAGATCCTGCCCTTGTCAATGGCTGCCAGGGCCAGCAATAAACCCCTTCCTTCACCTCCGATCAGATTCTCCTTGGGTACAACGGAATTCTCATAAGTGAGTTTGCCCGTGGGCAGGATTTTCAACCCGTCCTTTTCCGGTAAACCATATATCCGAAAGCCCTCTACCCCATCCTCCACGATGAAGGTGCTAAGGGATCGGGCTCCTTTCTTCCCCTTCGTGTTGGCCAAAATGGTGTAAATTCCGGCGAGCCCCGTATTCGATACAAAGATCTTTTGGCCGTTAAAGATGTAATGATCTCCCTGAGGCTTGGCCGAAAACTCGATGGCGCTGACATCCGAGCCGGCACGTTCTTCGGTCATGGCGATGGCGCCGAATTCTCCCTCTCCCAATCTGGGAAGGAATTTCGTCTTCTGGCCTTCATCATTCCCGGCGAGGATGAGGTCTATCGCACGGCTGTGGGCCACAAAGATGACCCCGAGGCTGGGGCAGGTGTATCCGAGAAGTTCCATGATGAAATAGATGTTTTCCTCGGATGTTCTGCTTCCCCCATATTCAACGGGCACAAATACCTTAAAGAAGCCGATTTGCCTCAACCCCTCATAAATGGATTCCCAAGGTGGCGGGAGGATAACCTTATTCTTCTTGAATTTCACGCCAGCCTCGTACATCGTTACAAGGCCGGGCATCACCTTCTCCTTGAGAAGCCCGACAAAATTCTCGGTAAAGGTCTTATCCTCTCCACCCTCGTGGAAGGAACGGAGGATTTTAATGAACTGATCCAAGGATCTTGTACCTCCCAGATAATTTCCCGTCATTGTAAATCATGTACTATCCCAAAATCAAGGATAACACACTGTGAGGCACCCATTCAACAACAGGTCCATGGCCGTCAT
>Ga0209427_10010607_pt1 | contig 10186 bp, 7 predicted proteins | sample DeeMarSWOR136_30_FD_187465 | JGI IMG/M metagenome (GOLD analysis project Ga0209427, IMG submission 187465) | Marine sediment microbial communities from White Oak River estuary, North Carolina - WOR-1-36_30 (SPAdes) (version 2) | ecosystem: Environmental > Aquatic > Marine > Intertidal zone >...
CCCTTTCCCACCTCTCCTCATTACTCACACTTCTCCACAGACTGTGTTCCGTGCTTATTCCGCAAAAAGTGAGTAAAAATATGTCACTGCTATAGCTGACAGGTGATACTGCCATATCTATAATGTTGCCGCTGCTTATGCCGGTATCAACCAGGCCTATCTGGTTCCAGGTCATTCCGCCATCAGTAGAACGGGAAAGTGCGTTTTCTATCCCACCGGTTGAAGCGTAAGCGATACCGTTATCGGCAAAATCAGGAGTCATGAGCAGGCAGGTAACAGACTGTCCGGTCGGCTCTTTACCACTTCTTTTCCAGTTTATATCGCCATCGGTACTCCTGTAGACCCGGGAGCTATCGGCAGCACCAGCCAGTAAACAGACATCAGCAGTATTACCGCTAACATCCAGCCCGGTGATATCAATACTGCTCAGGTTATAAGCAGCACCGACATCGAGGTCAGTTGCCATTGAACTTCCAGGCGCCCACTCTCCACTTACCCTGTAGACATCACCATTGCCGCCGCCGGTACTGAGAGCCACATACAGGATACTCTCTTCGGTAGCAGTATCATAATCATCAGGAAATGAGATAGTCGCTGAAACCGGTACCAGAGCTTCAATCCTGGCATCTCCGATAACCTGGCTCCAGTCACCCCCCTCGATTCTGCTTTTTATATAAGTATCCTGCTCATCAGTAACCACAGTTGCAAGCTGCCGGTTAGCGGGGAAATTCGGTGAATAAGCTACTTCACAGACATCATAGTTGCCTATTTCCGTATCAAGCCACGATGGAAGCAGTTCGCTTTCATCCAGAATATAGACTCCGCCATACTCCGAGGTGTCCGTATCTGCTGTCCCGGCGGCAACAATATTATTATTACCGGAACGGACAACATCAATGCAGGTAATGGTTACATTACCGGTACCGGCCCCACCCGGATTTGGCGTCAGTCTGTCAAAGCTGTCTCCGGCATCATCAGACTTATACACATCACTTTGCGTTGCGTAGTATATCGTCCCGGTATCAGGCATTACGGTAATATCCACTATCGTCCCGGTGACCTCACCCGCAGACGACCATGTAAAGCCGCCATCAGTCGACTTAAAAAATGTCCGGGTCGTTTCTGATGGATTAGCATAACAGTACAGCGTTCCGTCAGTGGCCATAGCCAGGTGCCTGACATCCGAGCCTCCAGCCAGCACCCAGCCACCCTCTTCTCCGCCGGCAGGAATATCAACCACAGACCATTTAACCGGTTCCGGACCTGCATCGGCAGCAATTGAGGTATACACTAAACCCGGCAAACTAAACGACAGAGCCAGCACTGAGACCACGGATAGTATGCGTACCAGCCGTTCTCTACGAAACCGGGAATATACTTTCGCCATACGGCGAATTGTAAACAAAGTTATGTAAGAATGTCAACACATGAAATTAATGTAACAAAAGAAGTGAGTGTTTTAAAGTAAAAATAATATGAATTGTGCGTCTGGCCGGTAAATGATAATATTACCTCATTGGTAATGGAGGTTCTTTGTGCAAAGAACCTCCGTAATCTGGAATAAGTAAAATTGGCAGTCCTTATTAGAAGGTATAGACCTTTTAATTACAGGCGTGAGAATAATATGTTTCATAGGAATACATCTGACATACGCCCGCTGGCAGGACATCTCGAACGGCGGGAATTCCTGAAGGGTATTATATCACTGGGTATATTAACGCTATTATCTTATCTTCTTCCGTCCTGCCTGAGTAAAAGCGAACAAACCCCCGAGGCAATTATTCCAATTTCTCCATCAGACATACCAGTAATAAATGATGAAAAAGAGGTAACTAAAACAGCGGACACATCGGATACCTCAAAACGAACACCTCTCGCCATTCTATACCGTCAGGAATTACAGGAATATAATTTCGGTACCAGACGTCTGTATACCGGCTCCCGCTACAGGAGATTCATTGACTTTCTGCAGGAAACCCTTCCTGAAGCCGATAATTACCGGATTATCAAGGCAGACCCGGCAACAAGAAATGATTTAATCATGCTGTGCTCAAAAGAATATATCGATATTACACGAGATTATTATAAAGCGGCCAACCTTGGTCTGAGCCGGCCTGAGCAATTCAATCAATATCACAGCAAGGAAAATGTACCCGGTGAAAGACCGGGGAAAATAGAAGAGGCAGCCAGACTGATTGTGGGTCAGGCTAAAAAAGCCTGTGATTTAATCCAGGATGGCCAGTATGATAAAGTTGTCTCCATAGGCGGGGGAATGCACCACGCCAGGCCAGATTTCGGAGAAGCATTTTGCGTATACAACGACGTCGCTTTCTGTGCCCTGTACCTGATGCAGGTATATGGTCTGGAGAGAGTCCTGATTCTTGATACGGATGCCCATGCCGGAAATGGCACCTCCGAATATTTCTATAATGATCCAAGAGTTCTATTGATTGACCTGCACCAGGACCCTGCAACACTTTATCCGGCAAGCGGTTTCATTAATGAGATTGGTTCCGGTAAAGGTAAAGGTTTCACAATCAATATCCCGATGCCGGTTGGTGCAAGCTATTATTCCTACCAGCTTGCTTTTGAGTCTATAGTCGAGCCGGTAACAAAAGAATTCAAGCCACAGATTATCATCTGGGAAGGTGGTTCAGACCCTCATTTCGGGGACAGGATATGCGAACTGGGCCTGAACATAGAAGGCTTCAAGATGATGGGTGAGAAGGTCAGGGTAATGTCCGATATCTGCGGTGGCAAAGCTATTTGTCTGACCTGCTCAGGCTATAACCGTAAGTACCGTAACTTTGCCTGGATGGCTTTCATTACCAGGTTTGGAGGTATCGAGCTAAACCTTGAAGAACTGGAGTCGTTTCCCGAGCAATCCGGCGGAGATACTCCTTCAACCGAACCAGCCAGCATATCAGATACCATAAGATTTACCGAGATGGAAAGTATAATAACGGAACTGAGAAGTCAGTTAAAAGACTACTGGACATGTTTGAGATGAATCCATAATTAACTCTATTGTACTCGTTACCCTCATTCGCGCTTCAATCTGGGAGAATGATATCAACGTGTCACATGGAAAATCCCAATATTGATTTGATTGTTTATCATCACCATCAGGTTTCGAAATCCGTAGTTATCATCCATGTACGCATCGAACTGCCTCTGAAAAACACCTGAGACAAAGGAATCCCATTCCATTTCGGGTACCGGCATAAGCTGACGTTTTTCGATCAGACTCGGTTCAGGAAGCATTCCTGTAATCTGCTGCAATGGAGGCAACAGAATAATTAGCAGAAATATGAATATTATGACAACCTGAAACGTTCTTTTTCTCATATAATTGCTACTCCTCTATCAGAAGCGAAAGTAAATAAACGGATTATAAGTTGACCCGGATAAGGTAATGACTGAGTATATCAGAATAATGATGGCGAATACTCCATACGAATACTTGAATACCATTGAGTTCGCAACAACCTGCCGGATATATCGGGAGCGACCGGTTAAATAAGGATGGAAGCTCAATATGGCTGCTATAATCAGGAAAAACCACCCTTTATTTGTAATAAGAAAGGGTATGTCCCGGGTTGAGAAGAAAGTCCCGAATTTAAACATCACTCCTATATAACCAAAGGCATTCAGAATCGTATCCGAGCGGAAAAATACCCACCCGATGAGCACCAGAATAAAAGTCCCGATGAGTAAAAGAAATCCAGGAATTTTACCGGTTATCCTCTCCGGCAGCGTTCTCTCCCCCGTAAGCAGAACGCCGTGATAAACTCCCCAGAAGATGAAGGTCCAGCTTGCACCATGCCACAGGCCGCATAAGACGAAAACAATCCACAGGTTGAAATAGGTTCTTACCTTCGAAACCCTGTTACCCCCCAGTGGAATATATAAATAGTCCCGCAAGCAGTTTGTCAGTGAGATATGCCACCTGCGCCAGAAATCACGGATACTGGTAGCGATGTAAGGAAGATTGAAATTTTCTGGAATATGAAATCCAATCATACGTCCTATGCCGATTGCCATGTCCGAATAACCGGCAAAGTCAAAATAAATCTGAAAAGTGTAACAAAGGATACCGAGCCACGCCACAGGCAGAGTCAAATCACCATATGATAACTGAAAAATCCTGTCCGCAGTCAATCCAATCGTATCGGCAATCAGCACTTTTTTACCCAAGCCATAGCAAAACCTCGTCAGCCCATCATATATTCCTCCGAGTGTGTGCTCCCTGGAAATAAGCTCATCGGATATCTCGTGATACCTCGTAATAGGGCCGGCAATTAGTTTCGGGAAAAGAGCAACATAGAGAGCAAATGTGAAAAAGTTGCGTTGAGGCGTACTGACACCCCGATATACATCAATGATATAGCTTATTTTATGGAAGATAATAAAGGAGATGCCCAAAGGAAGCGCGATCTTTATCCAGAAAAGTGAGTCAAATCCGAAGAGAAGCAATAATGCCGAAATCTCACCGACAAGAAAATTCATATATTTAAAGTAACCGAGTAGCCCGAGGTTGAGAATAAGAGAAATGGCCAGCATCAGTTTTTTCTTACCTGTTTTGACAATTAGTAGACCTAGAAAGTAATCCGCCACCGTGGATAAGAACAGGAAAGGCACAAAGCCCGGCGCACCCCAAATATAGAACAGGTAACTTACAATAAGAACAAACAGGTTTCGGGCCTGGATAAACCTTTGAGGAATAGCGTGGTAAATTATAAGGAATACCACCAGGAAACCGAAAAGAAAAGTTATCGAACTGAATGCCATAGAGCCAGGCCTTTTTCCGATTTATCTAGCTATAACTTTTCCTGAAGTATAGCGGAGAACATCTGGCAACGCAAAAGTCGGAGTCTATCTGGATTCGGAATAAATGCCTATTTCTGAGATGATATATTCACCGGCTTTATCACCGATGTGGATATTTATGCTTTTCAGGGAGCCGGCTTGGCTCTGGTCTGTAATTGCGAATATAACAGTATTATCTCCTTCATAAATGGGTTGACCTTCAGAATAGATCCCGATATATTGACCCTCTGTTATTACCGAGAAGTTAACATGAATCCCGGTGATTGCGGGTGAGATGATATCTATTACCAGATAGTATTTCCTCGAAAGCTCAAGCTGTAGTGGATTAGCAGCACTGAAAGACAGGGTCAGGTCCGGCTCATTTACCCTGGCAATGACAATTTCATTCTCCGCTTTGATATCGCATTTACCCGATACCTTCCAGTCCTGGATAAGGTCTGATGAACGCCAGTTATAATGCTGTCGGCAACGGGTGAAGTCCACTGTCGGTGGTTCAGGCACTAGCGTGCGACTTATCTTTTGCCGATAGTGCTCATTGACTTCGAAGATTACAATCTTCTGGTCTGTCAACCTGTGGCTTATATCCTCACGTAATGATGCGGGAAACTCAAATTCTCCCCACAAAGAATTATATGTTATTTTATCCGGCAGGCCTTCCTGCATCAGTTCTATTAGCAGCGGACTGAAGCAAGTCCCATACCACAGAATCGAAGGAGCTCGCGGTTCTGGCTGGACTCTATATACCGGCTCAGGGGCTCCTTTTTCCTGCCATGGTGATAACGACTGTATCATATTATTCAAATCATTACCAATTTCGTCAGTACAGATACGGGCTTCTGAGGTATCAACTGACAGCAATTCAAATTCTGGCATTAAATACTTCTTACTGATGTGAGAAAGGATGCCCTGTACCACGAGGAAATTGCCCAAGGAGTTCCACCTTCTATCACGTAAATAATATAGACGGTGCTCCATTTCTTTTTTCTTATCTAGTAATAGCGGTTTACAATCGATGAAATCAAAATCTGCTTTGCTCAAAGCTTCACTCAAACATTCGTATGATGAAAAGGCAGATTCTTCTTCATACATATCAGGCATGAACTCCGGGTAGATATGATACTTATCAGGAGAAAGAATAAATAAGAAATCAACTCCCTGCTCTTTAAGACTATTACTGATATAGCTTAATTCGTCAACAATGAGGCTAATTTGAGCATCACTTAAACTTCCGGATTTTACAAGTTCATTGATTGGATTGCCCCAGAATAGCCAGTTATTTTTTCCCAGAATGACAGAAGGATACTCTCTAAAAGACTGAGTCACTCCTCCTTCGGGTGTATCTGCTGACGAATTTTCAGGTTGCTGCAAAGGTGTACGTATTTTGGACACGGTACCGGGAATTGTCATGTCCTTTGACAATATCGGAGATCCGTTAGATGCCGGAGCACATGAACTTAATACTATTATTAGCATTAACAGGCTGCCAACCAGAACTCTGAAATTTATCTTTTTCAAATCTTATCTCTACCTGTTTTTTCTTAAATTAGCCGGTAATACATTGCTTTATTGCTTTTATATCCTTCGTTATGATATAAAGTTGATAAATCTTACGGAATTTATAGACATGTATATGTCTTCATGATGAATTATACATGAATATAATATCATGATTTACCATGCATGTCAATTCGGTTTAACAACACAGATAACTACAAATATCAATGGATGGCGATATGCCTGAGTGGACTTTCCTGACAAATCATGCTGTTGTCCTGAGCCTGATAGCCAATCAGCCTAGAATTACGGCTCTTGAACTATCCCAGAAAGCACGAATCACCGAAAGAGCAGTACGAAAAATAATTGCTGACCTGGCATCAAGCGAATATATAAGCGTAAAAAAGGAAGGCAATCGCAATACATATTCCATAAATACTGACCTTCCACTCCGCCACCATACGCAGCGTGAAACTGCCATTGGCGATTTTCTCACGGTACTGGGCTGGGGTGACCTCCGCTCCGAAAATACTGATAATCTGACATAGAGTCCTCCGGAAAAGTACGCCAGCAAATGAATTATCCATGTTCAATACTAAGTGAATGCATTAAACCTTAGAGTTTACAAATTGTGAGCCCGGCCAGCAAATGATAATATTATCTCATCGATGATGGAGGTTATTTATGCGGCAAATCTCTACACTGTGGAAAGCTATTGCAATTGTCTTCATCAGCAGTTTTTGCGTGATGGTAATTGAGCTTATAGCAGCCAGAATTCTTGCCCCGTACATCGGCGTCTCACTTTATACATGGACAAGCATCATTGGAGTTATACTGGCAGGAATCGCTCTGGGTAATTACCTTGGCGGCAAGATAGCTGACAGGTATCCCTCCCCTTTACTACTGGCAACGATATTTTTTATCGGCGGTCTGCTGACAGTGTTGATTCACCCGGCTACAAAGCTGGTTACTGCTAATTTCTGGTTCAGTAACCTGCCGATAATGTGGAACTTCACCCTGAAAACATCGGTTATATTCTTACTGCCGGCTGTTGTCCTGAGTATGGTGTCTCCCCTGGTCATCAAACTAACTCTGGCTGACCTGGGAAAGACAGGAGGCATTGTGGGAACCATCTATGCCTTTTCCACGGCAGGCTCAATCCTCGGAACTTTCATGACCGGTTTCTATTTCATCATCTGGTTTGGTATTAACATGATTGTCTGGCTGGTGGCAGCTCTTTTAATAATTACGGGAATTATCACAATGTTACTGTGGAGGAAACAGTATAGATGGAAATTTTCCTTTAAGAACTTGATAATATGGACCACTATTATAGAAGTGGTCCTTGTGTGTTTTTTCCTTTTTTACATCAGAGATAACTGGCAGGAATCTTACACAAGGGAGTCAAACTACCACATCATCCGGGTGATACCAGCCGCTAAAAACGTAAAAATACTGGCACTCGATAAAATGATACACAGCCATACCAATCCTGATGACCCGACCCACCTCTCATATGACTATGTTAAAGTCTTTGCGGAGATACTCAGATACACAACCGGAGAGAATAATGCCCCCAGCCTCCTCCACCTCGGCGGGGGCGGATACACTTTCCCGAGGTATATGGAGACGGTTTATCCTGAAAGTATAAATGACGTAGTGGAGATTGATCCCGCGGTAACAGAGGTTGCTTACGAGGAACTCGGTGTGCCGCCTGATACGAGCATAGTGTCCTATAATCAGGATGCACGGCTTTTCCTGATTCATAGGGATGCGGAAAAGACGTACGATTTTGTTATAGGTGATGTCTTTAATGACCACTCAACTCCATATCACCTGACTACACTTGAATTCAATGAGCTGGTGAAGTCCAATATGAAAGATGATGGCATTTACATGATAAATATTGTGGATGATTTTACCTATGGTAAATATATGGCAGCTTTTATTCACACTCTGAAGCAGACTTTCGATTATGTCTATCTGTTTAATACGAATCAGAATATGGAGAACGCCGAAATTAGAACCTTCGTTATTGCTGCTACTGACCGTGATATTGACCTGGATAAATACAGGGAAACAGTAACCAAGAATAGAGCGGAGGACGCTACCGGTATTCCTTATGATGAAACCACAGTGGATGAGTACTTGAACGAAAGAAATCCTATACTGCTGACCGATGACTATGCGCCAACAGATATTCTGGTAGCGCCGCTCTTCAGCAAGATGAATAGTCCTCAATAATTGTCTGAACCCGGACTCCGCAAACATTATGTGCGGTAAATTGTCCGGGTTCAGATGCAGCCAATTATTATGCAGATACGTTGCTGTGGTCGGTATTTGTGTTAAGACGCCTGGTCTATCACCAGCTGGGGTCCCCCAGGAGTATCATCAACATCAAGCACGATACCATGAAGGCTTTCAGCCAGAGCCTGCTCAACTACGAGTAATCTTGAACCTTCGTACTCCAGTATTTCATCCCCGGGCATCTCGATATCTATACCGAGACCCAGTTGTCCCTGGTCACCGGATGTCAGCCGCAAACGCGCCTGCGGCATATCCACTTTATCAAATAGAATTTTCAGTAGTTCCTTCTTGGCACGGTCTGTAACACCTATCATCTTTATCACCTCGCCTAATTCTAACCTTTTACTCGAGGACGCATAAAGTCTCAAGCGGATAACTCGGTTATTCCCAAGGGGTCAGTTTACAAAACAAAAGGTTCATCAGGCGTAAAAGCAATAACAATCCACGTTTTCAAAAGAACACGATGACAAGTTTTCTGCACGTAAAGAAGGGAGGTCACCTTTCGGTGACCTCCCTTTAACTCGTGTCGGGTAGATTACCCGTCAGGCTAAAACCACATAGTCAATTAGGTTACGCGTCTGGTTCTAACAATCAGGACAATCAATGCGATAACCAGTACCGCACCAACGCCGACTATCACCCAGAGCAGATAGGTCGGAATAGCCGGTGCAACCGGTACTTCAACCTTCACTATCTCTGCTGGCGGAGCCGGTTCTTTCTCAACCACAACGGTTGGTGGTGGAGGTCCTTCCGGTTCAGCCATGGTGGTGAATACGCCGGTTACCCAAGGTCCGGCCGGAGTAACCCAGGTCTTACCTGCCAGGTAAGGTTCACCGGTTACGCCTCTCACCCTCCAGTAGTAGGTGGTGGAGTATTTGAGGGCTTCTTCAACCTTGTAGAATGGATTATCTACGTTGTAGCTCCACTCTATGATGGCGAAGGTCGGGTCCTCGGAGAGCATAATCTCGTAACCAATGGCATCTGGATACTCCGCCCAGGTGAACGTAGGCGTAAGGCTGACATCAGCCGCGCCGGTTTCTGGACCGGTTATCATGAAGGTATCCATTTCAGCAATCGTAAAGCCACGAGCCTCGGACCAGGCACTGGTCAGCGGACCGTATAGAGTAGATGTTGACCTTGCTCTCCAGTAGTAGGTCTCTCCAGGATTGTAGTCAACCTTGGTAGTGTAGAGAGTGGTGCCGATTACGTATTCCGTTCCTGTCGGACCGACGACTGTAGATATTGTGTTCCCTGAAATAGCTGAGGCATCGGTTACTGTGCTGTAGATGGTGCCGGCAAAGTCTTTATCGGTAGCGATCTGGATCTGAACCTGGTCAATATAAGTAGAATCGTACCGGTCAAAACTGAAGGTAACATTATAGGCTTTACCTGTTGCCGGATTCATCTGGATAAGCGAATTATCAGCAGGTGTATTCAGGGTCGGACCTACCTTGGCAATCGGGTCAGTCATGCTGTAAAGACTGCTACCAGAAATTGACCAGAATTTTGGTCCGTCTGACATCTTCAGAACATCAGGCGCACCGACAATCAGCTC
>Ga0209427_10010608_pt1 | contig 10186 bp, 8 predicted proteins | sample DeeMarSWOR136_30_FD_187465 | JGI IMG/M metagenome (GOLD analysis project Ga0209427, IMG submission 187465) | Marine sediment microbial communities from White Oak River estuary, North Carolina - WOR-1-36_30 (SPAdes) (version 2) | ecosystem: Environmental > Aquatic > Marine > Intertidal zone >...
GGTGATAGAGAATATTGTATTGTTTTAGGAACAACTGGAGCAGGGAAAACCATTCTTATTGAATGTCTTGCAGGTTTGCACCGCTTGATGAAAGGAGAGATATTGATCGATGGAAATAGTATTACAACATTTCCACCAGAACGGAGAAAGATGGGTTATGTACCCCAAGATTTTGCTCTCTTTCCTTTTTTAAATGTGGTGGAGAACATAACCTTTGGATTGAGAGGGAAAAATATAGAAAAAAACGAAGTGAAAGAAAAGGTAAAAAGTCTATCGAGTCTATTAGGTATTCCCCATTTACTTAATCGTGATATACAGACCTTAAGCGGGGGAGAAAAACAGCGTGTTGCCTTAGCCAGAGCTCTCGCTACGTCTCCCCAAATTTTGCTTTTAGATGAACCGCTCAATAGTATAGATGTCAAGACCTCTAAGTATCTCAGGCTAGAGTTAAAGCGACTTCACGGGGAATTGGGGATTACCACAATTCATGTAACGCATAACCTGATAGAGGCAGAAGAGATAGCCGATAGAATGGCTGTTTTCAATATGGGAAAGTTGGAACAGGTGGGAACGCCTGAAGAAGTTTTCTTTTATCCACAGAGTGAAACCGTTTCTGATTTTATTGGTACACCAAATATCTTAAATTGCGACCATTACATGACTCTTGGACAGGGAATAATGGAAGCAGTTTGCGGTGGGATGCAAATAATCCTTCCTGATCAGGGCGAAGCGGTGAGGAAGATTGCTCTGTTCCCAAGAGACATCTATGTCTCCGCAAGCAAACCACCAGGACCTGAACTAAATCGATTTAAAGGGATTGTTAGAGAAATTCAAACAGTCTCTTCAGTGACGAGATTAAAAGTAAAGGTTGGAGAAAATAACTTAATCTCTGAACTACCAAGAGATATATTTGAAGACATGGACATAAAAGTTGGCCAAGAGGTTTTTTTGATATTGAAATTGCGAAGGTTGAGGGTGCACTAAGGAAGCGAATAGATTATAGGTCTTTTCTATGTTCATTTTGATGCTAACGTTTTGATCAGGTTTACTTTTCTATGTAGTTGAATAGAAACAAAAAGGAGCGAAAGATGACAGAATGTAACCTGGAGAAAAACCAAGAGTTATGCACGTGTTCCTATGATCCTTGTGACAAAAAGGGAAAGTGCTGTGAGTGCATCAGAAGTCATTGGAGCCGAAGAGAGCTGCCGGGATGTCTCTTTCCTCCCGATGAAGAAAAGACGTATGATCGGTCCCTCAAGAGATTTATTGCCTGCTATCGGTAAAGAATTCAGTTGAACCGCTACGCCACCATTGATATTGGTTCCAATACCATATTGCTATTAGTCGGTACTGTAACCCCTCAGCGCACTTTGGAGGTAGTTCTCGATATAGAGGAGACCACCAGGCTAGGGAAAGGATTACAAAATAAAGGAGTTTTGGATCCTCATAGCGTACGAAGAAGTATCACTGTAATGAAGCGCTTTGTCTCCATTTGTCGTCGGGAGAGAGTAAAAGAGATTGCTGCCATCGGGGCGAATCCACTTCGCGTTGCATCAGATACAAAGGAATTTATTGAACTGGTTAAAAATGAGTGCGGCATATCTGTTCGGGTGATTACTGGAAAAGAAGAAGCCTATCTATCATTCCTGACAGTAGAAAGAGATCCTTTCATGCCCCGTGATGCTTTGGTAATGGACGTGGGAGGTGGAAGCACCGAGTATATCTTTCGCCAAGAGAGCAGTCTCTTACACCTACTGGAGTCCATCAGTCTGCCTCTGGGAGCAGTAAGTCTTACGGAGAAATTCCTATCAACTGATCCACCTTCTTATAGTGAGCTTGAGAAACTCGAGAAAGAGATCAAAAAAAATCTCAATCGACTTCCACCAACCATAGGGGGGGAAGTGGTGGTAATCGGGGGCACAGCCGTTACTCTAAGTTCCATATACTTGGCTCTGGAAGAGTTTGACAGGAAGAAGATTCATGGGCTTCAATTATCCATCGATGATATTCGTGCCCAACTAAGAGCGTTACAAAGCAAGAACCTTGCAGACAGGAAAAAGATTAAGGGTCTCCCTCAAAAACGGGCCGATATCATCTTAGCCGGGGCCATGATCATTCTCTTATCCATGCAAAGACTAGGAAGGGGTACTATCTACATCAGTTGTCATGGCTTGAGATATGGACTCTTCTATCAAAGATTTATATCTTGAATATGAAACTAACGTATTCATTCATTATTCATTACCATCAAAAGCTTGCTTTCGTTGTTATAACTTAAAAAGTATTTGTGAGACACCACTTGCTCTGAATTTTTATGTAGCTGTTGCGTTTATCTCCCCTTAGTAAGGTTTCGCTGATAGATGATCCTCAACCCCTTGAGGGTAAGGAACTCATCTACTTCATGGATGGTTTTGGACTCCGAAGCAATCAAACGAGCCCAACCTCCTGTGGCAATAACTTTCGGATTTGAGTGAGTTTCTTCTTGTATTCTTCTAACCATGTCATCGACGAGTCCTACATAACCATAGAAAATTCCAGACTGCATGCTGTGTATAGTATTCTTTCCGATAATACTCTTGGGTTTGAGTAACTCCACACGAGGTAACTTGGAGGCGCGCTGAAAGAGTGCCTCCATAGAAATTCCTATACCTGGAGCTATGGCTCCACCCATGTATTCTCCTTTGGCTGAGATAAAGTCGAAGGTAGTAGCGGTGCCAAAATCGACAACAATCATTTCTTGGTGAAACCGATCAAAAGCGGCAACAGAGTTGACGATTCTATCGGCACCAACCTCAGCAGGATTATCGTATAAAATGGACATCCCTGTCTTAATGCCAGGACCGATTACTAATGGCTTAATATTAAAATATTTTTCTGCTATACCCTCCAAAATCGGAAGCATAGGGGGAACCACACAAGATATAACTATACCTTTGATCTTTTCGGATCCTATGGCATGAAAGGAGAAAAGGTTGCTGAGGAGGATACCAAATTCATCAACCGTTCTCTCAGGTTCGGTCACCACCCGCCAGTGGTGCTGGAGCTCTTCTCCAACAAAAAGTCCAAATACTGTGTGGGTATTCCCTACATCGATGGCAAACAGCATATGTTACCAGCCCCCTACCCTTATATCACCAGCCACTATCCTTTTCACTCCTTCCTTGGCTTCTTGTACCAGCAGGGCACCATCTTCATCTATTCCCAGTGCCTCTCCTCGTATCACCTTTCCCATGAAGGAAACTTCTACCTTCCGACCCCTCACTTGGGAGAGTTCCTCCCATCGTCTTCTGAGATCCATTTCTTTATTTTCTTCAAACCATTTATACCAAACCTCCACCTTAGAGAGGAGTTTTTGGATAAGGGCAACTCTTGATATTTCCCTTCCTAACTCCATCTTTAAAGAGGTGGCTGTATCATCTATTGAGGAAGGGAGGGAATTATTTGGCATATTGACATTAATGCCTATCCCAACAATGACGAAATTGATCACATCCATCTCCATATCTGCCTCTGTAAGAATTCCTCCCAACTTCTTTCTCTTTATTAAAAGGTCGTTAGGCCATTTTATGGCGGGCATAATGGTTGTGACCTCTTCTATTGCCTCGGCGCATGCGACCGCCGCCATCAAGCTAATCAAAGGTATCCTGTTCGGTGGAATTTGAGGTCTTAAAATGAGAGAGAGGTAAATGTTAACGCCAGGAGGTGATTCCCATCTTCGCCCCATTCTCCCTTTGCCTCTGGTCTGTGATTCCGCAACAACCACTTCTCCCTCCTCACCCCCCCGAAGGGCGAGTTGAAAAGCGAACTGATTTGTGGAGCTTACTTCATATAAAGTATGCATTGTGTGCCCAAATACATCGGTTTCTAATCCCGATTGAAGCTCCCAGGTGGTAAGATGTGAGGGGATAGCAATTAATCGATAACCTCCGGCTGGTTTAGCCACAATATCGTACCCTTCTCGTCGCAGAGAGCTGATGTGTTTCCAGATTGCGCTCCTGCTTATCCCAAAGATTTTACTCATTGTTGCACCAGAAAGATAACGATCCTGATCCCTTAGCAAATCTAAAATTTTTCCAGTTACTTCAACCATTATCAATTTACAATATTGTCGTAATGAGAAAAACGCATAGAAAAGGTTCCTCTCCCCTGGGTCATGGATCGTAGATCAGTGGAATATCCGAACATCCGGGTCAAGGGCGTGAGTGCCTTAATCATCACCATCTTTCCTTTGTTGCTAATGACCTCAATGGATCCCTTTCTTGACTGTATGTCGCCGATCACCTCTCCCATGAACTCCTCAGGAACCATAACGTCCAATGCCATTATAGGCTCTAACAGAAGGGGGCCACCTTTTTGGTGCGACTCGCGCAAGGCTTGGGATGTTGCTACCTTGAGTATCATCGGAGTAAATTCATCTTGGGTGTAGCGAGCATCTTTGAGAAGGATTTTGATATCGGTGATGGGATATCCCTTAAGGACGCCCACACTGCAAGCCTCCTCCACGCCAGCATGTATCGCCTCGAGAAATTCCTGGGGAATTTCCTCTGAGGGAATTAAGGAAATAAAATCAATCCCCTTTCCTCTCTCATTAGGGATAAGCTCCAGTCGAATTTCGGCACTACGAGAGGTATCTTCTATCACTTTAGAGAAGCTTCTTGCAACCTCTGCTGGTTTCTCAATTGTTTCTCGATAAAGCACCTGGGGTCTGCCTATATTGACCATGAGATTGTATTCCTCCACCATTCTCTTTATAAGGACATCGAGGTGAAGTTCTCCCATACCTGAAATGATGGTCTGTCCAGTATCATCATCATATCGCACTTTAAACGTCGGGTCTTCTTCGCTCAGTTTCTCCAAGGCGAAGAGGAGCTTATTCTGATCCTCATTAGTTTTGGGTTCCACTGCAACAGAAATAACCGGCTCATAGAATTCTATCAGTTCCAACTGAATGGGATGAGAACGATCGCAGAGGGTGTTGCCTGTCGAAGTATCTTTTAATCCCATCACGGCGACAATCTCTCCTGTCCTCGCTTGATCTAATCGCTTGCGGTGGTTGGCATGCATTTCAAATATTCTCGCTATCTTTTCTTCTTTGCCCAAATTGGCGTTATAAACGACCTTACCTGTCTCCATGATGCCTGAATAGACACGAAGATAGGTGAGTTTTCTTCCCTGATCCATCATTACCTTAAAGGCCAAGGCACATAGGGTTTCATCGTCATCACTCCGGCGTTGTTCTACTACCTTTGAAAGAGGGTTCACTCCCTTCACCGGAGGTACATCGAGTGGTGAAGGAAGATAGTCTACGATGGCATCCAAGAGCGGTTGAATACCCTTGTTTTTTAAAGCGGCTCCGCAGAGCACTGGGACAAATCTCAGGTTCACAGTGGCATTTCTGATGGCCCCCTTTAACTCATCCTCAGAAATCACCTCACCGTTTAAGTACTTCTCTAGGAGGAGATCATCGGTCTCTGCCACTTCCTCCAAGAGCCGATTATGGCATTCCTGAGCCTGGAGGAGAACTTCTTTAGGTATTTCGATTTGTTGATAAACTGCCCCGAGATGTTCCTCTTCCCAGATAATACCCTTCATTTTTATTAGGTCTATTACCCCCTGAAAGGAGTCTTCTGCACCTAAAGGTAGTTGCACCACTAATGGCTTGGTCTCGAGTTTCTCTATCATCATCTCAACGGTACCGAAGAAATCGGCCCCAACCCTATCCATTTTGTTAATAAACGCGATTTTAGGAACACGATACTTGTCAGATTGGTGCCATACGGTCTCTGATTGAGGCTCAACCCCCCCTACCCCACAAAAGACTGCTATTGCTCCATCCAGGACACGTAGAGATCTTTCAACTTCAATGGTGAAATCGACATGGCCTGGAGTATCGATAATATGAATGATGTGATCGAGCCATTGGCAGGTCGTTACTGCTGAAGTAATGGTGATGCCTCTCTCCTGTTCTTGGGACATCCAATCCATAACTGTCGTCCCCTCGTGCACCTCACCCATCTTATAAGTGCGCCCGGTATAGTAAAGGATTCTCTCGGTGACCGTGGTTTTCCCCGCGTCGATGTGGGCCATGAACCCTATATTTCTGGTTCTACGTAATCGTTTTTCGCCTGACATCGGTTTACCTTGTAGAAATCGAACATTTTGAAAAATCGATATTTTTTATCACAAAACACCTTCAGGGTCAATGTATCACTATTTACCGCTCTCACTTTTTGTGGTATGTATGCGTACGATACGTTAACTATGCCAAAAAGAAGCAGTTTTACAAAATAGTGCGATTGTATATGTTGATGATCTCTCCCCTTTGCTTATTCATCATCCCTATTCTCATAAGAGCCCGATGAAGATCTTCTATCTCTTATGCTATCCCTTTATCGGTGCATTGATCGGCTGGCTCACCAATACCATCGCCATCTGGATGCTCTTTCACCCTTTTGAAGAGAAACGGATTTGACGGTTGAAAATTCCTTTCACCCCTGGCTTAATTCCCTCTCGCATAGAAAAACTGGCCATAGAGGTTTCCAAAACCATTAGAAACCACTTTTTATCGGTGGCATCTTGGGGGGGATCATCATAGGTATGCTTCAGGTGGTGATAGGGATTTGAGTGCAAAAAAGATTGATCGTTATGATTATGAACTCCTAAATAAGACCACTCAGGAATGATCCTATGACACCTATTGGTCACGGTCTCTCTGCAGGACTCCTCGGCTTTGCCCTGCAACCTCTATTTCGGAAATATCTCTCCAAGCCAAAAACGGTAATCCTGATGATTATTGCTGGCACGTTGCCGGATATAGACTATGCCACGAGACTAATGGGAAAAAAGTACTACTACAATGTCATTAACAACCTTTTTCTCTCGCATAGGGGTTTTACGCACTCTTTAGGGGGTATAGTATTTTTTGCCACACTTATACTCCTTTTATATGCTTTTTTTGTCAGCTTACCACCCTATCGAGAGGGGAAAAAGGTCTTTGTGAAATTTCCGATAATCTTCTTGCTGGCCTTTCTAGGGGGTGCCCTGCATCTCTTTGAGGATTTTCTCGGTCCCAACGGTCCCTGGAAAGGGTTGGTTTTCTTTTTCCCTTTCTCCGATACCAGATATCCCGGACTTAATTTTTATGGCTGGTATAACTTCTATACTATCTACCTCTTTATGGCGGCTTTCCTGGGTATTTCATTTTTGAATTTAGTATTCTGGGCCTTTCGCCTTAGATCATTGTGGACCAATCTGGCAACAGTTATCTTGGTCGCCTGTACGTTTTTGGTCGCCGCTAATCATATAAAACAGTCTCCAGGATATCCAGAAAAACTGGGATTTAAGAAGGCTGAAGCCATTTGGAAAACGTATCAACTGTCTTTCTTGCCATCACCGATTAAGGAATTCAGCAATAAGGCACAAGAGATGGGGATGAAGACCCTCTTTTCTTTTTTACCCGGGCTGAAAATGGAAGACTACTTCAGAGCAGCTGTCACGGTGGTGGGCGCAATACTGGCTCTCTTTTTTATTCATATGGTTATCTATTTGATTTCGCTGCGTTGGCGAAAAACCCTCCCTAGAGGGTCTCCCATAAAGAACTTTCTTTTTGCATTATCGCTCTTAGTAATTGTGCCCTTGGGGGGTATAGGCATCTATTATTATACCAAACTGCCATTGCGTGTTAGTCCAGAGGAGATTCCGATTGCCACTGGTTTCGATTATCCTGTCGGAGACAGAGATGGAAAAGGGTGGAACGGAGTCAATTTTGAAGGGTGGTACATTGCATCAAGATTTTTAAAACCCTTCTTTCATCCAGGAGAGGACTGGAACGGGAGAGGTGGAGGCAACTCAGATTTTGGTGAACCAGTTTATGCAACGGCAGAGGGACGCATTGTATTCGCTGAAGACTGCTTCCGTTGGGGGAATATTATAGTTATCCAGCATCGGCTACCCAGAGGTGAAATGGTGTTCTCTATGTATGCCCATCTCAAAGACATTCTTGTCAAGACCGGAGAGACAGTGATTCGACGCCAACAAATTGGGAGCGTTGGCAAGGGGTACAAGAATACTACCTACCCGTCAGCCCACCTCCATTTTGAAATAAGACGACACAATATGGCTCGCTACCCGGCAGTATTTTGGCCTCGAGGTCTTATGAGTCTCTTGCACATTCATGAACCTTTTTCGGAAACCCCGACGAAGAAATGGATTATTGCCCACTATTACAATCCTTCTAAATTCATAAGGAACCATCGTACTCTAACGAAGCGCAAATCTACAAAAAAGCCTCCCAGGAATTAAATAGTCTAAGGCTACAATAATAAAAAGCCACACATTTTGAAAGTGTTTTCCATCCACCATTGAAATCTTTTCAACCCCTTCCCAATACATTGCTTTACACATGAGCAGGTTTGGGCCTGGTTTCAATAGCTCTAATAAGGGCGATTGACGATTAAGGAGGTAAAGTCAAGTTTCTTTGATTTCAAGTGATGTTTTCTTAATATACCAGTTCATTTGACGGCAAATTCCCCTAATAACCTTCATCTCTCTATCATTGAGCTTTGCCCTACTAAAAATCCTCCGAAGTACTGCCATCATCCGCTTGGGATTGTTCTCATCAAGGAAACCTACTCGCAGAAGTACCTCCTCAAGATGTCCATACATTCCCTCTAATTCCTTGGAGGTGGCCAGCCTGCGAGCCAACAGGGGGGTTTCCTTACGATGTCCAGATATATATATCTCATAACAGATAATCATCACAGCCTGTGCAAGGTTTAAAGAACCAAACTCCTCATGAGCAGGGATCGTTACTAAGCGCTGACATAGATCGAGATCCCTGTTGCTGAGACCTCTATCTTCAGGACCGAAAATTATGGCCAACTTATTTTGTTGGGATATCTTTTTTATCTCTTCGGCCATCTGCCTCGGATCGATAGTCCCCTCTCTTCCTTTCCCTCTTCTCCGGGTAGTCCCGATCACCCAAGTACAATCGGCAACCGCATCAGATACATGTGAAAAGATTTGAGCATATTCCAAAACATCATGTGCCCGCACGGCCATAATACGAACTTCATGGTCACCCGGGGAACCAACAGGGTCCACAAGGACCAGTTCCCTTAACCCCATATTTTTCATAGCCCGAGCTACAGAGCCGATATTCATCAGCCCCTGAGGACGAACCAACACTATTCTAATGTTCTCTGTGTTCATCATCGTTTCTCCCATTTTATTCTCAACTAACTGCCTATATTCCTCTCTGAAGTTTATAAAAAACATCTGAGACTATATTTCCATATCTCATGCATGATGTAACTACCTCCACAAGCACTAAATCCTTCCGCTTGACCCCCTATAACCATTATTCCATCACTACTGCCAGTTACTGTAATTATACCCTCTGCATAGATGTCTTGACTAGGGTTTATAAGGGAGTATATTTCTTAGTTGAGAATTTTCTATGTCCAGGCTAACTCTTCTTGGAACTGTCCATCGTGATCCCAGCGGTTTGGGAAGACTCGTGAGGTTTCTTGATGAGCAGAGGCCAGATATCATTACGCTGGAGCTCAGCCTCTATGGACTGAGATTTCGCCAGATTATGAAAAGAAAATTGAGGAAAAGGTTATTAAAAGGATTGACGGAGATCCGAACAGGCTACGGCTTGACGTTGAAAGAACTCAAGGTCCTTTTGCGATCAACAGGAATAGGAGGCGTAGTCGCATTCATTGACCTGCCTTTTGAATACAAGGGGGCTAAATTTTACAGTCAGCATCATCAACTTCCACTCTTTTTGCTGGATATCTCCTCCCAATCACGTAAGCTCTTACGAAATACGAATGAGCTCTTTTCTCCGACTAACCTAGAAAAGATTTTCTATTTTGAGAGCACCCCAATGATAGAGATTGTCGAAAGGGAATATTCCCTCGCCGCAAGAATAATTCGAGATGAAGAGGCTTTTCACTGGTTGAAGTTCTTCCCATTTGCTGACGGATGTAAAGAAAGAGATAGGATTATGGCAGAGAGGCTAAAGTTGATCTTGGGGAGGTATCCAAGGCATACTGTGCTTCATATCAGTGGGTGGCAACACCTTCTGGCAAAAAAAGGAACGCTCTTCAACTTCCTAGAGGATTTGAGACCCGGGAGGGTTTTACTGGGCCACCTCTCTCTTTGAACTTTCTCAGTAATGCTT
>Ga0209427_10010611_pt1 | contig 10184 bp, 7 predicted proteins | sample DeeMarSWOR136_30_FD_187465 | JGI IMG/M metagenome (GOLD analysis project Ga0209427, IMG submission 187465) | Marine sediment microbial communities from White Oak River estuary, North Carolina - WOR-1-36_30 (SPAdes) (version 2) | ecosystem: Environmental > Aquatic > Marine > Intertidal zone >...
ACGGTTCCATTTCACGAAGGAGCCATCAAATTTTACAAGGAAAAAGGCCTCTGGACGCCAGAGCTTGATAAGATTCAAGAAGAATTAAAAGGGCAAGTGGATGAGGCTGCAGAATGGGCTGAAAAACAGTCAGATCCGGTGGCTGAGACAGCCACCGATTTGGTTTTCATGGAGTATCGATCTCCTGATCCACCAAAGGAACCAAAGCAACTGGGAGAGCGAATTGTGATGGTGGATGCGATTAATCATGCCTTACATGAGGAGATGGAACGGGATGAGCGTATTGCAGTCTATGGAGAGGATGTTGCAGATCCTAAGGGTGGCGTATTTACTGCCACCAAAGGTTTGACCAATAAATTCGGGAAAGAACGGGTTTTTAATTCGCCACTGGCGGAAGCCAGCATTGTAGGAACAGCTATCGGCCTGGCCATCTATGGTTTCAAACCAGTGATTGAAATCCAGTTTATGGATTATATCTGGCCGGCATTCATGCAAATACGGAATGAACTATCCACCATTCTATATCGGTCGAATGGTAGCTGGAAATCACCTGTTGTTATTCGAACACCGGTAGGTGGTTATATTCATGGCGGATTATATCACAGTCAGACAGCCGAAGCCATTTTTGCTCATACTCCTGGCTTAAAGGTTATTTATCCCAGTAACGCTGCTGATGCGAAAGGATTGCTGAAAGCCGCTATCAGGGGTGAGGACCCGGTAATCTATTGTGAACACAAAGGACTTTATCGTCAGAGTTTTGCAGCCAGACCTGAACCAGACCAGGATTATATTCTTCCATTTGGGTATGCCAATATTGTTCAGGAAGGCAATGACGTCACCATCATCACCTGGGGAATGCAAGTGCAACGATGTCTGGAAGCAGTCAGAAGTTTGGGTGAATTAAACCCATCAGTAGAGATTATAGATATTAGAACCCTCATTCCTTTAGATATGGATACTATTTTACAGTCTGTAAAAAAGACCGGAAAAGTTTTGATTGTACATGAAGATAATTTCACCGGTGGTTTTGGAGGAGAAATTGCGGCTCGCATTGCCTCAGAAGTTTTTGAATATTTAGATGGACCTATACAGCGAGTGGCTGCTAAGGATACCCATATTCCTTTTCACTTCAAGCTGGAAGAATATGTATTACCTTCGCCCTATAAGATAGCGGAGGCCTTGAAGAAATTATATTTGTATTAGAGGTAATTAAATAATTTTACAAAAACTACTCCTTTATTTCCCTGTATGGCTACCTGACAGAATAGCTTCTGCTAGATAAAGGAATGGAGGAGAAAGAGATAATTTTGAATCATAAGTCTCCAGGTTTATATGAAAACAGAAATTAAAATGCCCAAGTTAGGAGAGAGTTTAACCGAGGGAACGGTTCTGAAATGGTGGAAAAAAGTAGGGGATTCAGTAAAAAAAGATGAGACTTTACTGGAAATTGCCACCGATAAGGTCGATTCGGAAATTCCCAGCCCTGCTGATGGAATTTTAGTAGAAATTTTAGCAAAAGAAAATGAAACTGTAGCAGTTGGGCAAATAATCGCTTATATAGAAACAGATCATTCAGCTTCTTTACTCAGCCCTGAAAAGTCGTTAAGTAAAAAGGAAAAGACAGAAAAATTAAAGAAAGCGAAGGATGAAAAAGCATTTAGTATTCATCCAGCGGTAAAACTATCTCAACCCGTAGTTGAAAAAAAACAGGAGAAGAATCGATTCTACTCCCCACTGGTTATGAATATTGCTCGTAAAGAATCAATCTCAATGTCAGAACTGGAGAAGATTCCAGGATCTGGTGCAGGTAATAGAGTCAGCAAAAAAGACATTCTAAATTATTTACAAAGCAAATCGGGTAAACCTTCCGCAGTAATCAGTAGTAGTGGGAAAGAGAAAGGGATAGAATTCATTCCCATGGATCATGTTCGTAAACAGATTGCCATGCATATGCGGCAGAGTCTTGAGACTTCGGCACATGTGTATTCAGTCTCGGAGTGCGACATGACCGGGGTAATGAACCTGATAAATACTCATCGCGAACAATTTATGAATCAAGAGGGATTTAAACTTACTATTACGCCTTTCGTGTTATATGCTGTTGCTAGGGCTTTAAAAGATTTTCCTATGGTAAATTCATCCATTGAAGGTGAGAACATCATACAAAAGAAAGATATCAATCTGGGAATTGCAGTAGCGGCCTCCCGCGGTCTCATTGTACCGGTAATACATAATGCGGAGGAGAAGAACTTTACCGGGATAGCACGTGCTCTCAATGAAATTGTGATAAAGGCTCGTGAAAACAAATTGACCTTAAAAGATATCGAAGGATCAACCTTTACAATCACAAACTATGGCATCTTTGGAAATATCATCGGATTACCAATTATTCATCAGCCAAATGTAGCTATTCTGGGTATTGGGGCCATTAAAAAACGTCCGGTAGTCCTGGAACACCCCGGGGGAGATTCAATTGGCATCCGTTCCATGACACTTATTTCAATGTCATATGATCATCGGCTGGTTGATGGTGAACTCGGTGGAAAATTTATGCGACAGGTAGTTGAATATCTAGAAAATTTCAAGGAAAAGATCCTATAACTGGAGTCAAATCGATGAGTTTTTTGAACAATTTCTTTTTACCACCATCCACTGACCATCTTCATCTTATAAAATATATCATTCTGTTAATTTATTTTATCCATATTCCTTTCATCAGTCTTTTATTGGGTGGTACATTTTTTTCTGTTTTCTTTAGACTGCTAGCAGGTAAAGATCAGAATTCAAGATTTTGGCAAGTCTCGAGAGATTTTATTGAGACCCTGGTATTTCGCAAAACCGCGGGAATCATCCTCGGCGTTCTACCGATGTTGGCATTGACCTTAATTGAAGGGCAGATTTTTTATGATGCCGATGCCACGATAGTTAAGTTTATGATGATCACCACTGTATTAGTTGCTATTAGTATATCTCTGGTGTATTTCTACCAATCGACATTTAAAATAGCTGAAGTAAAACCAAATGTACAATTAGCCAGTGGTGTGATAGGTTTATTTACTATATTATTGGCCTATTTTGTTTTTAGTGTCAGCACATCGTTAGTACTTGATCCCGGTAGATGGGCATTTGTTAACAGTATCTGGAAAACACTTTTTTCCTGGAATGTGATAGCCAGATATAAGCATTTTTTAATAGCTGCATTAGCAGTCAGTAGTGTCGCCTTTTTCTTTTTCAATTTTAATTGGAGAGAATCCAAAAAGGAAATTGCCCCAGAATATGCTAGCTTTCTAAAAAGACTTAGTGCTGGTATCGCTCTGACTTTGACTATTATTCAGCCCCTCTTTCTATTTTGGAATTTAATTACCTTACCAGACCAAGCATTATCTATGGCAGTTTTTGTTTTATTAATTCTAGCTTTATTCATTGTATTACTCATTTGTCTCACCTTATATAGACTTTTGTCTGAAAATCAGGTTGAGTTAGGTAAAAATGTTTTTATCATGTTCATTATTTTACTGGTTGTCATGATCATAAATGATCATTATGCCCGGGAAAATGCCACTGAAAATCATACATATTTGCTGGTCCACCGGGCTCAGGATGTCGAAGCACAGATTGAGGCGGCCCATGCTCAATTGTTGGAATCTTCGGTCGAACCAGATCTTAAATTAGGAGAGCAGGTCTATAATACCCAGTGTAATGCCTGTCACCATTTTGAGGAAAGTCTGGTAGGTCCGGCATATAATGTTGTTTTACCAAAATATCTGAACAGACAGGAAGAATTGACGAATTTTATCCGCAATCCATATAAAATTGACCAGAATTACCCGGCCATGCCAAAATTGGGTTTAAATGAAAAGGAAATCCAATCGGTTGTTGCTTATCTTTTTAAGAGATTGGAAGAGAGTAAGTGAACCTGGGGTGTTGTTCCATCAAATTGACAGGAGCAAGCTGTGAAGATACGCATTGCGCCATATTTCATTATTATATATGTTCTTGCATTCATTATTTTTGTCATATTGATTAGCTATTTTTGGCAGAAGAATCGTAAGACACCGGAACAACCAATAAATTTCAGCCATCAAATACATGTTTCTAAAGTAGGATTACCATGTACTCATTGTCATACCACGGTTGAAAAGTCGACTGCAGCTGGAATCCCCTCTGTTGAAACCTGTATGACCTGTCACAAAGCAGTTAAAAAAGAAAGTCCCGAAATACAAAAGTTAACCAAATATTGGGAAAATAAGCAACCAGTACCATGGCAAAGAGTCTATCGGCTACCTGCCAGAAAGTATGTATATTTTTCTCATAAAAGGCATATTAAAGCCAATCTGGAATGTGTCAACTGTCATGGGAATGTAGAAATTATGTCTATCATTAAGAGGGTACCCAAACTGGAGATGGGATGGTGCATGTCTTGTCATAAAGCAAAAAATGTATCAATCGATTGCGCTACCTGCCATAAGTAGGAAATGTCTGGAGGAAATGAATGGATCGACGTAATTTTTTAAAAATATTAGGGATAACCTCAAGCACGGCAATGCTCTCTTCCTGCGGTGTAGATAAAGCTAATGAAAAAATAATTCCCTATGTTATTCCGCCTGATGAAGAAGTCTATCCGGGGAAACCATTGTATGTAAGTACTACCTGTACAGAATGTCCAGCGAATTGCGGTCTTCAGGTAAAGGTAAATGAAAAGCTGTACCATGAACAGCGTAGCCTTTATCCGACTAAACTAGAGGGAATTCCGAATCACCCCATCAATAGAGGTGGATTATGTGCCAGAGGCCAGGCAGGTTTGTTCCGTCTGTATCATCCGGAGAGAATCAAGCGACCCATGGTGCGGGATGAACAAGGAAATTGGCTGATTATCACCTGGAGTGAAGTAGTCACTAGGATACAAGATGAATTGCAGAAAACCAGACGTCTCGGGAAAATAAATACTTATTTGAGCAATCACACCAATGGTACAATTTCCCAATTAAAAAATCAGTTTTGCCAGGAATATGGATTTGAAAGATTACCGGATTTTGAGCTTTTTTCCCATGCAAATATTAAGAAAGCAAACCAACTTGTTTTTAATAAACAGGTTATTCCTCAATATCGAATAGCAAAAACGGATTTTCTACTCAGCCTTGGGGCAGATATTCTGGAAACTTTCGTGAGCCCGGTGGAACATACTTATCATTTTTCAATTGCCAAAAAAAACCAACATTTTCGCTGGTATCACCTGGAACCCCATGTCTCCCTCACCGGAGTGCAGGCAGATCATCGAATCGTAATTTACCCGGAAAGTGAAATCATATTCCTTTCTTATCTAATTCAGACTTTATTCAGAGAAAGTCATCAAAAACGAAATTTACCTTTTAAACTGTTACGATCCATCCCCACTTATTCACTGGAAGAAACCGCTCAGCAAACCGGGATCTACCAGCAGGATTTACAGAAACTGGTGGGGGAATTATCAAAAGCAGAAAATCCCCTGATCATTTCCGGGGGAATCTCCACGGCCCATGCTTATGGTTTGGAAGTCGCCGTGCTAACTGCCTTGCTCCAATGGATATTGGGGATAACCAGTGAAGTTGTCAATTTCATAAATGCGAGGAATTACGAGAATATTGGTACCTTTTTAGACATAAACAACTTATTACATCGCCTTGATCAAAATGAGATCGGTGTGTTCTTCCTTTCAAAATGTGATCCGGCGGGTCAACTTCCGGTTGATTGGCAATTTTTAGAAAAATTAAAAAAAGCTTCCTTTAGTATTGGATTAGCTGATTGCCTGAATGCCACCGTAAGAGCCTGTAATATGATTTTACCGCTATCCCATACTCTGGAATCATGGGGAGATGCACAACCTTTTGATGGATTGCACAGTATTTTTCAACCTGCCATTGAACCACAATATGACTCCAAGACGGAAGGTGATATTCTGCTCAGTCTGTTAAATAATAATAGTGAATTTTCTTTATACTATAAAGACTATTTATTTAACAACCTGAAAAGCAGATTCGGAGAAACAAATACCTCTAAACTTTTGCAAAACGGTTTTATCCGAACAGCAGTCCCTGAATCTGAACTGAGCATTAATCTTAATCAGGTATATCAGTTTTTAAAAAATTTCAGGATACCACAGGTTAAGCGCACTGAACTTCTGGTGTTTGCCCCGTCAATTCGAGGTTATGATGGCAGAAGTACCGATCTGGTTTTACTCAATGAGATACCGGATCCCCTCACTACAATCAGTTATGGCGCATGGTTATCTGTTTCTGAGGAAACAGCAACCAGAATGAGTTTAAAAGATGGTGATGAGGTGGAGGTAAGAATTGCCGATGAAAGAACAAAATTACCTGTGAAAAAACAAAAGTTGTTACCGGAAAATGTAAACCTTGTGCAATATGGTGTTGTTCGGCTGTTATCCGGATCATATGATAAGAGAAGTGGAGAACTTTTCTGGTTTATCAAGGATATTATCTTATCGAAAACTGGTAACCATGTTAAACTTCCAGTCTTATCGGGTTCCATGGATGAGAATGGCAGGGGTATCTTGCCACATGTAAATGAACATGCTCATGAAAAAGAAGGTAAACCCTGGTATCCTGAACATGAACATGAAAACTATCGCTGGGGAATGGCAATTGATTTGGAAAGTTGTATTGGTTGTAACGCCTGTTCTGCGGCCTGTTATGTAGAAAATAACATCCCTATCGTTGGCAGAAAGGAGCATTTATTGGGAAGGGAAATGTCCTGGATCCGCATTCAACCATATGTACAGGATAATGAGTCAATTGAATTTGTTCCGATGATGTGTCAGCACTGTGATAATGCTCCATGTGAACCGGTATGTCCGGTATATGCTGCTTATCATAATCCAGAGGGACTAAACGTGCAAGTCTATAACCGATGTGTGGGAACGCGTTATTGTGCAAATAACTGCCCATATAAAGCCAGACGTTTCAACTGGTTTGATCACCGCTTACCAGAACCACTGGATAAAATGTATAATCCGGATATTTCGATACGTGACCGGGGGATCATGGAAAAATGTACCTTTTGCATTCAGCGAATCAGGGCAGCTAAGGATAAAGCCAAGGATGATAATCGTTTGGTGCAAGAGGGCGAAGTGATCCCAGCCTGTGCCCAGACCTGTCCAACCAAGGCTATTACTTTTGGTAATTTGGAAGATAAAAATTCGAAAGCATATAAATTAGCCCACTCTGAGCAAGCTTATCGGGCTCTGGAAGAGCTTGGAACCAAACCTGCTGTGAATTATTTGGGAAAGAAGAGAGAGCATTATGAAGCCTGAAAATATGAAGGAGCTCGAATATAATTCCATCCTTGAGCAGGATATTCTGGATGCCATGCGCAAACCGCATCCCATCTATTGGCTGGCCTTATTCATTTGTGCCTCTTTTTTTGTATTGGGAATGATCACCTGGGTTATTCAGATGCTCAAAGGGATGGGAATTGCCGGCATCAATAATCCGGTAGGGTGGGGGGTCTACATTACAGATTTCGTCTTCTGGGTGGGCATTGCTCATTCCGGAACCCTGATATCTGCTGTACTATTCCTATTTCGAGCGAAATTTCGCAATGTTTTTAACCGCTCTGCTGAAGCAATGACTGTTTTTGCAGTAATGACTGCCGGACTTTTCCCCCTCATCCATCTTGGAAGATCCTGGTTGTTCTACTGGCTCTTTCCTTATCCGAATCAACGACAGCTGTGGGTTAATTTTCAGTCACCGCTGGTCTGGGACGTTTTCGCGGTGAGTACCTACTTTACCATCAGCGCTATCTTCTGGTATGTGGGTATGGTACCCGATCTGGCAATTATCCGTCGCTTTACCAGTGGTATCCGCAAGAAAATATACAGTTTCTTCTCATTGGGGTGGACCGGAAGCCTGAAGCAATGGCGTCATTATACTCGACTCTATATGTTTCTTGCCGCATTTGCGACACCACTGGTGATATCAGTTCACTCGGTGGTCTCCTGGGATTTTGCCATGAGTATCATTCCCGGCTGGCATACTACCATATTCGCTCCCTATTTTGTGGCCGGAGCAATATTCTCCGGAACTGCCATGGTATTGACCCTCATTATTCCCATGCGTAAAATCTTTCGAATGGAAAAATATATTACAGTCGATCATTTTGATAAAATAAGCAAGATTTTACTTTTTACTTCTTTAATTGTGGCATACTCTTATGTGGTGGAGTTTGCTCTGGCTTTCTACGGTGGACACAAATTCGAGGAATCACATTTTTTATACCGTTTGCTGGGGGATTACCGCTACCTCTACTGGTTAATGGTGTTGTGCAATGTGATTCTACCATTTACCCTGTTTGTGGGTAAACTCCGGCGGAATATTCCTTACCTGTTTGTACTTTCCTTATTTGTGAATGTCGGCATGTGGTTGGAGCGTTTCGTCATTATTGTCAGCTCACTGGCTAAGGACTTTGATCCTTATAACTGGGGCATCTATATTCCAAGATGGCCGGAGGTATTTATTACGCTGGGAAGTTTTGGTATGTTCTTCACATTTTTCCTGATATTTACCAAAGTTCTTCCCATACTCTCCCTCACCGAGATCAAAGAGGAGGCTGCGGAATGAAAAATCAATACCGTTTTGACGAAAAACATCAATTTTTAGAAAAGTTGGAAAATCTGATAAAAGATGGTGTATCCTCCAAGAAAATTATTACATATACACCTTATCCGGTCCATGAAGTGGAACATATATTGAAAGTAAAAGCATCACCACTTCGTTTTTTTACTTTAATTGGTGCTTTAGCCGGGCTTTTATTCGGCTTTTTGTTCACTATCTGGGCCTCACTGGATTGGCCCATCATACGCGGTGGTAAACCGATTGTGGCTTTACCCGCTTTTATCATCATCGCATTCGAACTGACCGTACTTTTCGGTGGAGTAATATCTTTTATTGGCTACCTTTTGCTTTCCCGACTACCGGATTTTTCAAAAATCCAAAATCCGGAAGAGTATGGGAATCAGTTTGTGATTCAAATTCAGGATGGGGAAACAAGATGAATCTTTCGTACAGGAATTTAGCAATTGTATCGATTGTCGTGATTGTGATTATTGGTTTGATTGAAACGGTAGTCAAGATCGGCGGTGATGGGAATTTGCTGCTTTTACTTTCTTTCTGGAGTGCTTTGATCCAGGGACCGGTGGCGGTAGCAGCGGCAGCGGAGGTCTCCCGCGGGAAGTGGGCCCAGCCAATGAAAAGAGAACTACTGGCTTTTTATCCCCTGATTTTGTTTGTGGCACTACTCTTCTTGTTTATCTCCTTTCAAATGGATATCTATAAATGGACCGAAATTCAACATCGCTGGTTGAATAAAAGTTTTTTCATTTCCCGTAATTTTGTACTTCTCCTTCTCTCATTTTTCGTAGCGCATTTGTTTGCCAGAGCAAGTTTACAACAAAAAAAATCGAGCCAATTGGTGGCGGTTCTTTACCTCTTCGTATTCGTTATTTCCCAATCCCTAATAGCAGTTGATTGGATTATGAGCTTGGAGTATCCCTGGATGAGCACCATGTTTCCTGCCATATATTTTATGGAATCTTTTTACGTCGGATTGGCCATATTAGCCCTCATGGCAGTGGTTACACTCAGGCAAAAGCTGGGAAATAAAGTGGAAGTTAAGAAAGTGATGCGAGATGCCGCCCTCTTCATGTTTGGATTCGCGTTGGCCTGGGCCGGATTATACTACGGTCAATTTCTGGTCATCTGGTACGGTAATATTCCCTGGGAAACCAGTTTTTTTGGTATCCGCATGGAGTATTCGCCTTTCAAGGAAATGATGACGTTAATTATTGTTATTCTCTTTATTGTCCCGTTTGTGGGATTGATTAGTAGGAAGGCTAAAGAATCGATTGCTGTTGTGTCATTTGTTTCTATATTGGTCTTAATTGGTTTATTGATAGAAAGACTATTCTACATTTTACCTGTTCTACCGCTGAATGCCTTCTGGTTAGTAATTGAGTTTATTTTAATGAGTGCGATATTCTGGTTGTTCTTTAAAAACCGTGAGCAGGTATTAAGAATCGATAAATGATTATTACTATTTCTGATATTTATAACTGTTCAGTTCAATACGCATTAGATCGTTTCTGAAACATTATGAGTACTTTAGATCTGAAAAAATGGGTTCATCACAAA
>Ga0209427_10010613_pt1 | contig 10180 bp, 10 predicted proteins | sample DeeMarSWOR136_30_FD_187465 | JGI IMG/M metagenome (GOLD analysis project Ga0209427, IMG submission 187465) | Marine sediment microbial communities from White Oak River estuary, North Carolina - WOR-1-36_30 (SPAdes) (version 2) | ecosystem: Environmental > Aquatic > Marine > Intertidal zone >...
GATTGTATGCGGGAGCTTCGCGATATGGCAATAGCCATCGCCAGACAAAGGAACCAAAACAAGTCTGTTGTTGACTACATTGGTGCCTGGTGGGACGGTGTCGGAACCTGGCGGGAACCGTCACTTGGTTGAGAGCCGGAATTAATCACGCCTGTAAGAAGCGTGCGTTTCCGCATTGGGCCGAATAAATTTGGCTCTTCTCGGCCAAGGCCGGGGCCGGAGCGGGAAAAGTTCAGTTTTGATGGGTGCATAACAAAAAAGGGCAAAGTCATGCGACTTTGCCCTTTTTGTTTTTGTAGCATTGATTGTATCTTTTCACAATGTTCTTCTTCTTCGCAGCCAGCCGACAAGGCCTATGCCAATGCTGCCTAACAAAATAGCGCCGGGAGCCGGTATGGCGATGATGCTGCCTGATGAAAGCAAGGGGTCTCCAGGAAAACCGGTAGGACCAGGAATAAAAGCACTACCCCAGCCTACGCCTATACTTCCGAAAGCCGACGGTGGCAACCCCCACACGTTCCAGTAGTCCTGAATGATGAAGTCCCATTGTTCACCGGGCTCAAAGACGAGGTCGGGCGCCATGCTCTCGAAAACCAGTGGTCTGTTTATCCCAATATTGTCAATCTTGAAGGCCAATCCACCGTTGACCCAGCCGTCATGATTCGTCAGTGTAGTTTCAAACTGCGGCGCGCCGGGTTCCCCGAATGCGTCCCCCACGTACCAAAGGTCGGTCCAATACAAGCCGGTCATGTTTCTGATGCTAACAAGCGCATTTGGTATCACAGGATCATCTTCGTTTCGAGGGTCGAAACACGACGTCCGCTCTGTCAATGTCCAGGTGGACTGTATCCATTCATTATCTGGGAACGGATTTTGAAGCATCCCCCCCGTTGCCCAATTAATCTTATTACCCAGCTCGTGAAGCCCATTCTCGGGGATGACCAGGGGGTCTTGAGGCCCATCCACATACTCGACCTGAGTCGGTATCGCTTGCGTCGTGCCGCTGATGGTCAGAATTAGTATCGTTAGTACACAAATTTTTATTAAATTTTTCATAATGCTCTTCCCAGTTGTACCGTATTCTCAGGGGGCAGGGCCTCTTGGCCCTGCCCCCTGAGTTTTTTATACTTCTTTTGCAGTGTACGACTTTTACAGTGTACGACGTCTTCGCAGCCAGCCGACAAGGCCCACGCCAACACTGCCCAACAAAATAGCACCCGGAGCAGGGGCAAAGACCATGTTGTCCAGTTCGAACTTTTCGACGAAGCCCGGTGTATTCTTGTTCGTTTCCTGGAGAATTATACTGGTGAAAGAGGTATCTGAATAGAAGCCCCAGAATTCACCATCATAGGTATTCGCAATGTCACCCACGTGCGTCGATGTGCTGTCGATATAAACAGAGATACCCGTACCCGGGCCGCTCGGTACTTTCAGATACCAGTCGCCGCCAAATGCATTCATGGATACAGCGAAGGTGAGAATACTGTCGGGATTATCCTCATTAATCTCATCCCACCATACTCCACCGCTTACCCCGCCACCTGAATTACATGGAGTAAAGCTCGAAATCAGGGGGTGCAGCGTGGCGTCATCGAACTTTTCTTCCCAGTATTGGTTATAAACAGCAGCCTCCCAGTTGGAGCGGTCGGTGAAGATGGTAATCGCTGCATTGGCACTGCCGGCGACAAATAGAACTACTACACAAGTTACAATGAACTTTGTTTTCATAACTTTTCTCTCCTCTCTCGGATATATCTATCCGTGCTTTGCCTCCTTTCAAAAAGAGTAAATTTCAGTTAATATTTTCACTTTACGGCAGGGTCTTTACCCTGCCATTAGTTGCTTTTTATACTTCTTTTACAGTGTACGACGTCTTCGCAGCCAGCCCACAAGGCCCACGCCAATGCTGCCTAACAGAATAGCACCCGGTGCCGGAATGGCCGATACAATTACCAGTTCCGAAGTCAAAAGCTCAAATTCCCACATATCCTCGACTCCGACCTTTATGTCCAGCGTCTCGCCGCCCTCCAACAAGGATAGGTCGAAGTAATCGCCCAGGTTGAACACAGTAACAGTAGTTTCATCACCTCCTGGCTCGTAGGAAGGCAGCATCTGAAGATCACCGAGGTAGGTCCAGTTGCTGCCACCATCGAGCGAGAGCGAGACAGGGTCCTGTTCACCGTCCGGGGGAGTCGCAGGCCCTCCGGGGCCATCCACACCGTCGGCAACGATAGTAAGCGTAGCCGATCCGATGTACGTACCCCAGGCATCAGTATACACAAGCGGGTCAACGGAACCGTCGTACGTATGGGTATAGGTGTGTGTGATAGGTCCAGGACCTCCTCCGATCGGATCGTTACCCGGATAGGCGTCTAGTTGTTGGTTAATGACAAGCGTTTCAGTATACGTAGGATACGTCATATTTGCAGCTGCGTAATTTGTGATTGAGAGCAATCCCGCTACTACAGAAAATATTATTAATTTCTTCTTCATCTGTTCATCTCCTCCTCTCAGATGTAAAAAGTGTTTTTTTTTATTATATTCATCTTAATGTTCCTTTGTTTACAGATTCGCATTTTTACAATTCCTTTTGCTACTACTCCTTTAGTACTTTTCTGTAAAAATGGAAAACTTAACTAATAAGAATCCCATCAACCTCCGCCCAGAAGGGCCTGCGCGCAATGACCCTCCGCATAGAAAGGAGGTTATAGTCATCAGGCTGGGTTAGGCGGGCCCCGGGCCAGATGAGCAAAAGTAAATCCCGGTGAAAAATGAATATAATGCCTGGCTCTGAGAGCCAGGAAGTTGGCCGCCTGGATTAGTAAAAATGAAAGATGCGTTATTGCGAATTGAGGTGCTCCGAGGTTGCAATTGGTCCGCGCAGACGATGCTTGTTTGAGCGATACGATGAGATTGCTTGCCCTTCGACTCCGCTCAGGGCTAAAGGCTTTTTGCGCTCGCAATAACTGAAGGGACGCCGGTAATGACAATGACATTGTGGTGTTCGGTATGCCGGCTAAATGGTGAAGCAGACCTATGTATTTCGTGCCCTCAATGTCACTGCGCAGACGCAGAGATTCTTCAAACTGGTGTAAGCGAACAGTATTAGTATGAGATTTTCGCTGGATATGTCTCTTTGAGCTAATATGTGCAGCTAATTTTGGGATGGCTTGAATGCCGGTGTGTCCTGCCCATAACAGGCCCGCCAAAGCTCCCAGCCAAACCCTGCGGTCTTTAACCAGTGAAACGCAAAGGAATCCTGTCAAAACCATGAAAAGCGCTGCAGGTACGGGCGGTAAAGACTGTGCACCAACAGGTGATGTGTTCGTAAAATCAGCGGGTGGCCTTAAAAGCTCTACGCCGATATTGGACAGGTGAGAATTGGGAGGTTCGGTAATTTGGCTTGTTTCGCGTACGAAGAAGATATGTGATTCCGAAGTCGGTGACACAACACCGGTAACGAAACTCTCGTTGCAATTGCTCATCGTTGGCCCGGCTTTTGCCGCCGTGGCCATAACGAGAAGCAGCAATACGACCAATAATCTGCTGCTCTTGTACACCACCAATCCTCCGCCTCCTCATAAATAGCAAGGCGCCTGAATATAAATATAAAATAGAATGTATCAAGACTTCCCCCCTCATACTCATAGTCAGAAGACACTCTTACCTATTTTAAATTAATCGTATTTCACCAGTTTACCAAGATTCAAATTGCAGGTCAAGGAAAAAAAAGCAAATAATGAATATTTTTCAATAAATGCAATCTTTTTAAGGGCTTGAGGAATTTAGTGGTGTAAGTGTGTAAGAACGGAGGCAAGTGTCTTGCTACTCCTTTTGGGCTATTCCCAAAGTGGTATATGGGCTTGTTACAAGGTATTCTGCCCCGCTTTTCTCTGCAAGATGGAGTCATCGCAGGTCTCGGCAAGAACCAAAAGACTCTATATCAAAGGAATGCGACAAACAAAGACCTGCTCGATTCGGTGATTGAAATACACAAAGCCAAATTAATCCGGAGCCAGGTTATTCGGATATAATTTTGTAAGCTCGAACTCGCCCACTGTTTGTTAAGTGGTGAGTAGTGACTGGTGAGTAGCCGGTTAACCATTTAACCACTCACCAATTAACCATTTAACTTGGTGGATTTTTTATTTTGACGTCGTCGTCGGTTATGGGCATTGCATTACCCGAAGGCTAAACGCAGAAAGGATAATTTAAATGTGGTATGCTATTTACATTGCCAGCATTGTAGTCATAGGACTGTTGGCTTTTTTGATAGGGAAAAAATTGTCCGCGACGCCCGGGACTGAATCCAAAACAACTACATTTCTGATTAAATCCATCCAGGCGATAACGGAGTTAGCGGTTCTGGAATATATAACTGAAGGTGTCACGGAGATAAAAGAAAAGAAGACCAGCCTTATTACCGTTCGCTGGAAAAGAGGCTTGTTAAAATATATGGCCAAGCTGAAAGTCGGTTTCGAGCTGGACCAAATGGATTACACTATCAACGATTCACGAAAGGTGATTCAAATCGCGCTGCCGAACCCAAGAGTCTTAAGCTGTGAAATCTACAACAGAAAGTTTTACAGACTACCTTTGGAAAAAGCGGAGAGTATCCCCTGGAAGTACGACATTATAGAAAATTTCAGCTCCGATGAAGTACTCGCCCTTGACAATGAGGCCAGAAATAATGCCCTTAAAAATGTGAATGAATTCTACGTCCTGGACTTGCTTCGGGACAAAACCAAACTTACTTTCAAGAAGATTTTTTCTCTTTCTTATCCCGAATACACCACAGATATATCTATTATGGATGAGCCCGCTTCACAAGCCATTGCCGAACTTCCCCCAGAAGCAACTTCCAAAGACCAGGCTTCCAACCCTGGCAAATAGTGAAATACGGCCGGTAAAGCTTTTGACATAACAAACACTTTTCGGGATTAAGAGGGAATACCTCTGTGCAGAGTTCCTTTTTTTATTTTAATTTGTCTCTTATTCTTTTAATATACCCTTTATGTTGACAAAAGGGCTTGTTCAGATTTATACGGGGGATGGCAAGGGCAAAACCACCGCTGCGTTCGGATTGGCGCTGCGTGCAGCCGGCCAGGGAAACAAGGTCCTGATATATCAATTTTTGAAACCCCCGTCTCTTGATATCGGTGAGCGGTTCGCACTGCAATTGGGCGCTGTCAGAATCAGGACCGAAACGCTTGATGTGCCTTGGGATATGTCCGGATCTCTAAAAGACGAGCAAACCGTCGCCCGGATGCAGACTGCAATCAGCGAGGCCCTTGACAGAATCGCACAAACGGCGGAGAAAAAGTTTTACGATGTGCTGATACTTGACGAGATTGTATTTTGCCTTTCAAAAGGTCTGGCTAAATTGGAAGATATCAAAAATATAATAGACAGAAGAGACCCTCTTGTCGAAATTGTTATGACCGGCAGAGGTGCAACCAGGGAATTGATAGAATTAGCGGATTTGGTAACGGAAATGAAAAATATCAAGCACCCGTTTGATAAAGGAATAAAAGCAAGACGTGGTATCGAATTTTAAACCGCCCGGCTTGTTTGGATAGGCAGGCTGAGTTTGCGCGGGAAATGCTGGATTAGGTCTAAGGTATGATAGAGGTTGACAGATTAAGCAAATCTTTTCGGCGTCCCAGACGGAAAGGCAAGGGTCGCCGGCAAAAAGACCCACGCGAAGGCGGGAAATTGTTTTACGCGGTGAGGAATGTCAGTTTTCGTGCTGAAACCGGGGCCATTTTGGGGCTTCTCGGCCCCAACGGCGCGGGGAAAACCACCCTGCTGAGAATACTCTCGACCGCATTGAAACCCAGCGAAGGCACGGCCAGGTTTGATGGCGTAGACGTAGTTGAAAAACCTCTTGAGGTCCGCAAAAGAATAGGTTTTCTTTCCGATAACACCGGGCTTTATGGTCGTCTCACCGTACGCGAAATGATCGAATATTACGGAAAACTGCATGGCCTGGAGCAGGCAAAAAGTGACAAGCGTATGGATGAGCTTTTCAGCCTTTTAGAGATGACCTCTTTTGCCGATAAACGAAATGACTCACTATCATCCGGTATGAAGCAGAAAGTTTCGATTGCCCGTACACTTATTCACGACCCTGAGGTAATAATGTTCGATGAACCAACCACCGGGCTCGACGTTGCTGCGGCTGAAGCCATTTTAAAATTCATTGAATCCTGCAAAGCCAGGGGCAAAACGGTCCTCTTTTGCACACATCACATGCACGAAGTAGACAGGCTCTGTGATTTTGTTGTGGTACTTCACAAAGGCCGGCTCTGTTTCGAGGGAAGCATTGAGCAAATGCGATCCGATACGGGACAAACCCATCTGGACAAGGCCTTTCTAACTTTGATTGATTCGGTGGAGGTGAATCATGCGGCTTAATATTCTCACAATATACCTAAAGGAAATGAAGGAAGTATTACGTGATAGGAAAACCCTCATATTTATGGTGGTTTTACCCACCCTCGTAGTGCCTGTACTGTTGAACGTTATGATCGGATTCCTTGTCAGGGCTGAGAAAAAAGCCCAGACGGAAATCCTCACTTTTGCCATCTTCGGAGCTGAACACTTACCTGACTTGGCCAACGCATTCAGCGAAGAGGAAGGATTCGAGAAGGTGAATATCCTCACACAGGAAGCGATTGCATCAGCCATTGAAGAAAACAAGATTAAATTCGGCCTAATTATTCCTCAAACAACTCGCGAACAGCTCGAGAGGGACGAACAGGTTGCTGTCCAGTTTTATTACAACAATGCCTCGGCTACCAGTAAAGTTAAGAACAGAGCCGGTAAAGTAATTCGTGAATTCAGTGAGAGATACCGCTCGGAACGTCTGGCCGGCCTTGGATTGGATACGCCGCAGGAGCAGGAACATTTACTCAACCCTGTCACAATCGAGGAGCACAACACAGCCGATTTGCGAGAGGTGCTCGGTGAACGCGTCGGTGGGATGCTTCCCTACCTGTTCATCATATTCTGTTTTATGGGGGCCATGTATCCGGCCATAGACCTGGGGGCTGGGGAAAAGGAACGCGGCACGCTGGAAACCCTTCTGCTGGCGCCAATCCCACGCTATCAGATAGTGCTTGGCAAGTTCTTTGTGATTTTCACCACGGGTGTAACGGCGGCCTTGCTCTGTCTTACAAGCTTGGGCGTTATGTTAGCGGCAAAAGGACAGGAGATTACCGGGGAATTGGGTGAGGTCATTGCCTCTGTGAGTGTGGTTGACTTGGTGTTGATAGCAGCAATGTTGATTCCCACAGCCGCAATGTTCGCCGCGGTATTGTTGAGCGTATCCATTTACGCCAAGAGTTTCAAAGAGGCCAGTGCCTACTGCGGCCCGCTCAATTTTTTGGCCATTGTGCCGGCTTTTATCGCTATGCTTCCAATAGTAAAACTTGATTGGTATTGGGCCATGGTGCCGATTACCAATATCTCGCTTGCGATCAAAGAGCTTATCAAGGGCACTATGAACTACGAGATGTTTACCGCCATTCTCGGTTCAAGTGTCGTTATTGCAGGTGCTTTCCTTTTCTTCTGCTCCAGGTGGTTTGAGCGCGAAGCTGTACTTTTTCGCCAATAAACGCATCCTTTTTTACCTAAAGACGTGCTTGAATCGTGCAGCTTATTCGAGTATTATGACGGTTAGAAGCTCTGTTACCTGCACACGGGGACGGGCTATATGGATTAGTAAAACAAGAGCATAAAAAGGGAACTTTCGCTATGAGTCAAAATGTTGCCGCAATTATTTGTGCTGCCGGGGCCAGCAGCAGGTTCGGTGGAAAAAGAAAGAAAGCGTTCGTCGATGTGGCCGGCAGGGCGGTCTTTCTGCGAAGCGTCGAGCTCTTCGCAAACCGAGAAGACGTAAAACAGATTTTGTTAGGCATCGCCCCCGAGGATGAGGAGCTTGTGCGCATCAAATGGGGACCTAACCTTAAGTTTTTCAACGTAAAAATCTTTTTTGGGGGCTCTGAGCGTTTTGATACCGTCAAGAAAGGTCTCGAACTTATCAAAGATGATATCGACCTTATTGCTGTCCACGATGCCTGTCGATGCTGCGTAACTGCGGAATTGATTGGCGCTGGTTTTGTCGCTGCCGCCAAAAGCGGTGCAGCCATACCGGCCTGCCCGGTTGCGGCGACGATAAAAGAAGTCATGGATAACACTATAATCAGGACCGTTGACAGAGCGAGTCTCTACGAGGCCCAAACCCCACAGGTCTTCGCCGCCGAGCTGCTCAAAAAAGCCTATGAAAATCTCAAAAATCGGGACCAAAGCAAAATCAGCGATGATTCTCAATTAGTCGAAGCGCTGGGTCATAAAGTAACGATCGTGGAGGCGAATTCTTCGAATATCAAAATTACCCGGAAAAGTGATATTGCAATAGCAGAAGCCATTCTCAAGTCTATGCCTAAGCTTAGACCGAAAGGTCCCGTAGGGCCTTATGTTGAAGCTCAATGGTAATATCTCAGAACGTTGGGATGTAACTAAAGGAAAAAAGACTCATATTAATAAGGTTTCTGCAAAATCGAGGTTAGGCATAACTCTATCGTATTTATTAAAAAGGAGACTAAGCGATGAGAACAGTAATTTTTTGGAAAGCAACTGTTGTTTTACTAATGCTGCTGGCTGTGGCGGCCGGTTGTAACGGACCGGCTGCTATAGGCGGCGGCGAGAAAATGCCGCTGTTGTTCGAGGCGGACTTTGAGGACGGTAGGCTTGGCGAATGGCAGGCAACCGACTCATTCGCGTGGCGAATCGAACCAGGACACGATGGCAAGGTGTTGGCACTCTATAAACAAAGCGAATATGAGCCACGAGTCCGCTCGCCTTTCAACATTAACCTTGTTCGCAATTTCGTTGTCGGCAGCTTTGTGCTGGAGGTGAAGATGCGCTCTACGACGAAGGACTATGGCCATCGAGATATGTGCCTGTTTTTTGGACATCAGGACCCATCGAATTTCTATTACGTGCACATTGCCAACCAATCCGATGCTCACGCGAACTCCATCTTTATTGTTTATGCAGAACCGCGAGTATCGATTGCAAAAACACGAACCGAGGGGACAAAGTGGGACGATAACTGGCACACCGTGCGCTTAGTGCGTGACGCCGAAGAAGGCACGATTGAGGTCTTTTTTGACGACGGGCCTGAACCGATAATGACTGCTGTTGACCATCGCTTCGAATGGGGCAGGGTCGGCGTTGGCTCGTTTGACGACACCGGCCAATTCGACGACGTTAAACTCTGGGGCGAGGAAAGATAAGAATCTACAGGCACTTAATCTAAAGTTAAAGTAGTAGCTTGAGTAAGAACCCGTTTCTGTTAGACTGTTACCTGATAGGAAAACAGAAATTTAATAATCAATAGCCAATTTATTTAGGGTGGCAGATGAACGTACTTTTAATTGGTAGTGGCGGACGTGAGCATGCTATCGCCTGGAAACTGGCTCAGTCGAAAGATTTAACTAAACTTTACATAGCACCGGGCAATCCAGGCACGGCACAATGCGGACAGAATATTCCTATCGGTGCTGATGATGCTGACAAGCTTCTGGACTTTGCGCGTCAGAATGATGTCGATCTTGTAGTGGTCGGCCCGGAGGACCCTCTTGCAGCAGGTCTGGTCGATGCGTTTGAAGCTGCCGGTATAAAGGCATTCGGCCCAAGTGCCGATGCCGCTCAGCTCGAAGCGGATAAAGCATTTGCAAAGCAGCTGATGCGCTCCAGTTCCGTCTCCACGGCTGAGGGCAGAACCTTCGACAGATTCAGCGATGCCAAAGCATATATCGCAAGCAGGGATGAACCGGTGGTCGTAAAAGCCGCAGGCCTCGCCAAGGGCAAAGGTGTTTTTGTCTGTGATGACCCTGCGGATGGAATCTTAGCGGCTGAACAGATAATGTGCGACAAAGTATTCGGCCCGGCGGGTGACAGAATCATCGTCGAAGATAAACTGCTCGGCGAAGAGGCCTCGATTCTTGCCTTTGTGGACGGGCGCAATATCTATCTTATGGAATCGTCGCAGGACCACAAGCCCATCGGCGATGGTGACACCGGGCCCAACACCGGTGGAATGGGCGCTTACAGTCCCGCACCTGTGGTTACTGAGGATTTGATGAATCAGATTACGCGTGAAATTCTTGTG